>Ga0209640_10003228_pt1 | contig 14263 bp, 15 predicted proteins | sample RifCSP10_1_FD_184018 | JGI IMG/M metagenome (GOLD analysis project Ga0209640, IMG submission 184018) | Soil microbial communities from Rifle, Colorado - Rifle CSP2_sed 10_1 (SPAdes) (version 2) | ecosystem: Environmental > Terrestrial > Deep subsurface > Rock core/Sediment | place: Rifle...
ACACGCAGGGGCCGGGTGGGGTGCTGAATGCCGAGATCGCCGGCACGACGCCCGGGTCACAATACGACCAGCTCGTTGTCACCGGAAACGTGTCGCTCGACGGCACGCTCAACACCGTTTTCCTCGGCGGATTCGTCCCGTCGGCGACTGACACCTTCAATCTCGTCCAGGCCGGCGGAACGCTGAGCGGCACGTTCGCCACGACCAATCTGCCGGCGGGAACTACGCTCAGTGCGAGCTATTTGCCTTCGGCCTTTGGCCTGATGACCGTTGCGTCGAGCCCGGGCGTTGTGACTTCGCCGCCGGTCGGCAGCTTCTCAACGGACATCATCGTCGCGGAGAATCAGGAATTATTCACCGCGGCGGCCGAACTCGGCCCAGCCGCACCGGCCGAGGACACGCCGACGAAGCCGGCGCCGATGTGCCGGTGAGCGGCGAGGGCGTCCACCAACCCATACCACCCCGCCTCCTGCCGGAGGCACCCCTCCTCGTGAGAGGAGGGGAGATTACGGCTCGCGCCTGATTCGCACCGCTACTTACTCGATCTTGGCCTTGGTGCGTAAGTCGGTGACCGCCTTCTGCACCTGTTGTTGCTGCAGGCCGCGCTGCAGGTTGGCCTTGACCTCGTCGAAAGCGGGCGCCTTGAAAGGGCGCTCGTCGTCGAGCCGGATCACGTGCCAGCCGAAGTTCGACTGCACCGGCGCCTCCGTCATCTGGCCTTTCTTGAGCTTGACCAGCGCGACGGCGAAGGGCTTCACATAGTTGGTCGGCACGGCCCACTCGAGCTCGCCGCCCTTGATCTTCGAACCCTGGTCGCGCGAGCGCTCGCCGGCGACTTTTTCGAAGGCTGCGCCATTCCTGATCTGGGCAATCGCTTCCTTCGCTTCATCCTCTTTTTCGACCAGGATGTGGCGCGCCTTGTACTCCTTGGCGCCGGCGGCGGCTCTCTGGCGTTCATACTCCTTCTTCAGCGTATCGTCGCTGATCGGGTGAGCCTTGAGGTAGTCCTGCACGAACGCGTTGACCAGAATCTCCTGGCGCTGGAGCGCGATCTGGGCGGCGACCGCAGGATTCTTTTGTAGCCCCTTCTTGAGCGCTTCCTGGGCAATCACCTCCTGGTTGATCAGCGTGTTCTTGATGCTGTCGCGCATCTCGGGGGAATCGGGCTGGCCGCGAGCGGTCTGGGCCTGCACGACCATGTCGAGGTGAGCCTGCGGGATGACGACGCCGTTTACCTTGGCGACCTGCGCATGGCTGTCAAAGGTGGCGGCCATCAGCATTGCGAGTGCGATGGCGGGAAATATGCGATGGAGTGTCATGGGGTTTCCTGATAGCGACAAGATCAGATTTCCTCGGGTGCGTACGCCTTGATGGCGAGCGCGTGTATGTCCTTCTTCATCATCGGCGCCAGCGCATCGTAGATCATGCGATGCCGCGCCTGGCTCGGTTTTCCGCAAAACGCCTTGGACACGATGAGAAGGCGGAAATGCCCGCCGCCCTCCCTTGCGCCGGCGTGGCCGGCGTGCTGCGCGGACTCGTCGAGAACTTCCAGCGATTCGGGTTGCAGGCACGCCAGTTGCTGCGCGATACGCTCGGCGACGCTCACCGCGGGAATCCCTTGCGGAATGGCCTGACGGTGACCCTGGCGAAAACGCCAGTCGTCACATACGGGTCCTCGGCGATCCACGCTTGCGCGTCCGCCAGCGAATCGAACTCGGCAATGATCACGCTGCCGGAGTATCCCGCCGGCCCGGGATCGGGGCTGTCGATGGCGGGGCACGGGCCCGAGATCACGAGACGCCCGGTGTCCTGCATCGCGGTCATGCGCTCGTAGTGCCTGTCGCGCACCGCGGCGCGCCGCTCCAGGGAGTCGGGAACATCCTCGGCCACGATCACGTACAGCACTATTTGCCTTCCTCGTGGCGCGCGTAGCGCATCAGCATGAAGGTCTGCACGAACGCGAGCACCACAGTCAGCGCCAGGGTGCCGAACACCTTGAATTTGACCCAAACATCTTCGCTGAAGCCAAATGCAACCAGCAGATTGACGACGCCCAGCAAGCTGAAAAACCCGACCCAGTTGAGGAGCCACTGTGTCCACACGGGCTCGGGCGCGTCGAAGTGCGCTTCCATCATCAACTTGATAGGGTTCTTGCTGAAGAAATAATGCGACACCAGCAGCGCGCCGGCGATGATCCAGTAGACTATGGTCGGCTTGATCATGATAAAGCGTTTGTCCTGAAGCAGGAGCGTCAGTCCGCCGAAGAACATGATCGCACCGAAGTTGATCCACATCATCCGTTCTACCTTGCGGTGCTTCAGCCACGACCAGGCGACCTGAAGCAGGGTTGCCGCCATCGCGGCTCCGGTAGCAAAGAAAATGTCGACGAACGCGTAGCCGGCGAAGAAGACGATGAGCGGAAAGAAGTCGAAGAGAAACTTCATAGGGCGGGTATTATAACGGTAGCCGGTAGGCGGTGAGCAGTTGGCAGTTGGAAGTAGGCAGTTGGCAGGCTCCAGCAAACGCGGTATTCCGCTTACCGTTCACGACTTTGTTTGGTCTTTCTCGAACTTGAGCGAGGCCGAGTTGATGCAGTACCGCAATCCCGTTGGCTGGGGGCCGTCGTCGAACACGTGGCCGAGATGCGCATCGCAGCGGCTGCACAGCGCCTCGGTGCGCCGCATGAAGAAACTGTTGTCCTCCTCGGTTGCAACATTGTGCGGCACGGACGGCTGCCAGAAGCTGGGCCACCCGGTGCCCGAATCGAATTTGTGCTCTGAGTGAAAGAGTTCGGCGCCGCAGCATACGCAACGGTACATCCCGGCCTGATGGTGGTCCCAGTATTGGCCGCCGAACGCGCGCTCCGTGCCTTTCTTGCGGGCGACCTGGAACTGTTCGGCGGACAACTGCTCCTTCCACTCTGCGTCACTCTTCACGATCTTCTCAGCCATGATCTCTTTCTCCTTCATCCTTCCGCCTTCATCCTTCCGCCTTCATCCTTCGCCAGCACCTTCCCCGGGTTCATGATGTTGTAGGGATCCAGCGTGCGTTTGAGCGCGCGCATCAGCTCAAGTTCCACCGGACTCTTGTAGCGCGCAAGCTGCGCGACCTTGGCGAGCCCGATGCCGTGCTCCGCGCTGAAGCTGCCGCCGAAGCGCCGCAATATGTCGTAGACCGTCTCCGCCACGTCCTGGGCGTCCTGTGCGGCAGGATCCGTGCGCAGCCGCCCCGGGACGAACGCGTTGAAGTGCAGGTTCCCGTCTCCCAGGTGGCCGAAGCAGATCACTTCGACGCCCGGAAACCGCTGCTCCAGCGCCGCTTGCGCCGCGGCGATGAAATCCGGGATACGGCTCACCGCCACCGAGATGTCGTGCCGGTATACCATGCGGGGATCCGCGCGTGCCGCCAGCGGGATCGCGTCACGCAAGCTCCACAATGACTCGCTCTGCGCCGTTGACTCTGCGATCACCGCATCGGCGATCAAAGTGATCTCCGCGGCTGCGGCGAGCGCGCTTTCCAGCCCGTGACGCAACGCATCACTGGCGCGGGCGTCGCCAAGCTCGACGAGAACGTACCATTCATGGCGCTGCGGCAGCGGATCGCGCGTGCCCGGCATGTTCCGCAATACCAGCTCGAGACAGCGGCGGGAGATGCCTTCAAATGCGGTGACGCTGTCCCCGCAATGGCGCCGCAACAGGGCGAGGAGTTCGACCGCCTGGCGGGGGGACGGCACCGCGACCCAGGAGGTGACGTTGGCGCTCGTGCGGGGGAAGAGCTTGAGCACTGCCGCGGTGATGATGCCCAGCGTGCCCTCGGCGCCTATGAAAAGTTGCTTCAGGTCATACCCGGTATTGTCCTTGCGCAAGCTGCGCAGACCGTCCCAGATGCGCCCGTCCGGCAGCACCACTTCGAGCCCCAGCACGAGATCGCGCGCGTTGCCATAGCGCAGCACGTTGGTGCCGCCGGCGTTGGTGGAGAGATTTCCCCCGATCTGGCAGCTGCCCTCGGCGCCGAGGCTCAGCGGAAACAGGCGCTCAGCTTCGGCTGCAGCCTCCTGTATCGCCGCCAGGATGCAGCCCGCCTGCGCAGTGATGGTGTTATTGAGCGCATCGACTTCCAGTATGCGGTTAAGGCGTCCGAGCGATAGGACGAGGTCCGCGCCGCCTGCACGCGGGACGGCGCCGCTGGACTGCCCCGTATTACCGCCCTGCGGCACGAGGGGTGTGCGCGTTTCGGCGCAGATACGCACCACCGCGGCGACTTCCTCGACGTTTCCCGGCCGGACGACGGCCGGTGTTGCGCCACGATAGATGCCGCGCCAATCGGCAGTGAACGGCTCGACATCTCGCGACTCGGTCAGCAGACCCTGCGGGCCGACCACCGCGCCGATGCGTTCGATGACGAATGGAGTGGTGTGGGGTTGCGTCGCCATCATGTGATTGTGACACGGTTGGGCGGCACGGAGATGTTGCACCGTGTCAAGAGCGGGCCGCAGACCGTTTCCGGAGGCTGGCTCGACAACTCCCGGGCCACCGGATACAGACAACCGCGGAAATCTTGGGTAAGATGTGCCCCGCTGATGCAACGACCCACGCCCCCGGAAGTCGAATCGCGCCAGCGCGACGACATCAAGAGGAGCCCGGTGCGGGCAGGAAAAAACGTGATGTCGGACAATCCGCAAACGGGAGGAAACGTTCGTGACGGCTGATCGCATCATACTTGGGGTTACGCTCGTTCTGGCCGCACTTTATTTCTGGGCAACTCAGCAGATTCCGTCGCTCGAGATCGGCGACCCGCTGGGACCCAAGGCCTTTCCACGGCTGCTTGGCATCGGACTGCTCCTGACCGCTGCGCTGCTCGCGGGGGAAATGTGGAAGGCGCGCCACGAGAAGCCGGCGCCCGCGGAACCGGGGTCCATGGTGCATTACCTCGTGGTGGGGGGGGTCGCAGTCTGGACGTGGCTCTACTTTTACTCATTCGAGCCGCTGGGCTTTATCATCGCCACGGTGCTGTACCTGCTGGGACTCACAGGCTACTTCAATCGCGGCAAGTGGATTGCCAATGTTTCGACCGCGATCCTGTTCCCCGTCTTCACCTATTTGATGTTCACCAAGGGGCTCGGGGTCAGCCTCGCGCGCGGCGTGCTGCCGTTTTAGGGCAGAATCATGGATACCCTGACGCACATCATCAACGGCTTCGCGGTCTGCCTCCAGCCGATCAACCTGTGGTACACCTTCGTCGGCGTGTTCCTGGGCACGATCGTCGGCGTGCTGCCGGGCATCGGTCCTTCCGCGACCATCGCGCTGCTGATTCCCGTTACGTTCGGCATGAATCCGACTTCGGCGCTCATCATGATGGCCGGGGTCTTTTATGGCACGAAGTACGGCGGTTCGACGACCGCGATTCTGATCCGCACTCCGGGCGAAGCGGCTTCGGTGATGACAACGCTCGACGGCTACGAGATGGCGCGCAAGGGCCGGGCGGGCGCGGCGCTCGCGGTGTCCGCCATCGGGTCGTTCATCGCGGGGACGATAGGCGTGGTCGCGCTGACGATCTTCGCCTTGCCGCTGGCGTCGATGGCGCTCAAGTTCGGCCCGGCGGAGTACTTCACGTTGATGCTGTTCGCCATGACCGCGGTGGCGTCTCTGACCGGCAAGTCGCCCGCAAAAGGGCTGCTCGCCACCCTGTTGGGACTGATGATCTCCACCATCGGCATCGATCTGCAGAGCGGGCAGCCGCGTTACACCATGGGGATCGCCGAGTTCCAGGACGGGGTCGGGTTCGTGGTGGTGGTGGTCGGGATGTTCGCGGTGTCGGAGGTCCTGCGCGGCCTGGTGGACATCCAGAGAGGCACCGGGGCGAAACTGCTGCCGATCTCCGGCAAACTCTGGCTCACGAGGGAGGAGTGGAAGCGCTCCGTCGGTCCGATCTGGCGCGGCGGCGTCATCGGATTCATCATCGGCGTGCTGCCGGGCGCAGGCGGCACGATCGCATCCATCCTGTCCTATACGACCGAGAAACGGCTTTCGAAGCATCCGGAGGAATTCGGCCACGGTGCGATTGAAGGCGTGGCGGGTCCGGAGGCGGCCAATAACGCGGATACCGCCGGCGCGCTGGTGCCGTTGCTCACGCTGGGCGTTCCCGGCGGGGGTTCCACGGCGGTGCTGCTGGGCGCATTCATCATGTACGGCATCCAGCCGGGGCCGCTGCTGTTTCAAAACCGGCCGGACCTGGTATGGGGTCTCGTTGACAGCATGTACATCGGCAACGTCATGCTGCTGATCCTCAATCTGCCTTTGATCGGGTTGTTCGTGAAACTGCTGCTCATTCCGATCGGAATTCTGTATCCGTTGATCGTGTCGATTGCCGCCATTGGCGCCTACGGCATCAACGGCAGTGTCCTCGACCTGTATCTGATCCTGACGTTCGGCGTGCTCGGCTACATCTTCGACAAGGTGGACATCCCGGTGGCGCCGCTGGTGTTGTCTCTGGTGCTGGGCGGCATGATGGAACAGTCGTTCCGCCAGGCGATGACCATTTCCGGGGGCAATCCCAAGATCTTCTTCAACAGCGCGATCACGATGACGCTGGTGGTCATGTCGGTAATTTCGATCTCGCTGCCGTTCGTGCTGCCGCGGCTCAAGGCCATGTTGAAGTCGGAGGAGGAGTAGCGGCCGCGTATGCGTGGCGAACTCATCGCCGAAACGCGGCACAAGCTCATGACGACTAACATGCCGGCGCCGGTGTGTTTGACTACATGTTCTTGATGCTTGGGTCTCTCTAACATTCCTCTGTGTTCTCTGTGTTCTCTGTGGCAAATGCTCTTGATCTTCGGAGTTCGAGATGGGTAAACGCATCGTAGTGGTGGAAGCGGGGGCCCCGGCGGCGGGCACGGGGCGCGCGCCGTGACGATGTTCGAGAAGATCTGGAACCGCCACGTGATCGTGGAGGATGAGGGCGAACTGCTGCTGCACGTCGACCGCGCGCTGATCCACGAAGGCTCGTCGCACGCGTTTGCGAAGCTCGAAGCGCAGGGCCGCGCGGTCGCCCGGCCACAGCAGGTGTTCGCGTTCAACGACCACTACGTGCCGACCACCGGACGCGAGAAAGGCGTGGAAGGTATTACGATTCCCGAAATCCGGAACATGGTGCTGAAGCTCCAGGCAAATACCGCGAAGCACGGCATCACCCTGTTCGGCATCGACGATCCGCGGCAGGGCATACTCCACATCGTGCCGCCGGAACAGGGCATCACCCAGCCGGGGCTGATGATCGCCGGCGCGGATTCGCACACCTCGACTCACGGCGCGTTCGGCTGTATCGCGTTCGGGATCGGCGCCTCCGACATGATGCACGTGATGGCGACGCAGACCATCTGGCAGCGGCCCCAGAAGACCATGCGGGTGACGGTCGACGGGCGGCTCGGCTTCGGCGTAGCGCCCAAGGACGTGATCCTCGCCATCATCGCCAGGATTGGGGCAGGCGGCGGCACCGGCCATGTGATCGAATATGCCGGCACGGCGTTTCGGTCCATGAGCATGGAAGGCCGCATGACGGTGTGCAACATGTCGATCGAAGGTGGCGCGCGTGCCGGGATGGTCGCGCCCGACGATGCCACATTTGCCTACATGGAGGGCCGCCCCTACGCGCCCAGGGGGGCGCAGTGGAGCGAGGCGCTCGCGCTGTGGAAAGCGCTGCCTTCGGATGCCGATGCGGTGTTCGATTGCGAGGTGGCGCTCGACGGCGCGGACATCGCGCCTATGGTGACCTGGGGCACGAGTCCCGAACACGCCGCGCCCGTCACCGGCACCGTGCCCGATCCGCGCAATATCGCCGATGCCAACAAGTCAGTCGAGATCGCCTCGGCGCTCGACTACATGGCGCTCGCGCCGGGGATGGCGCTCTCGGACATCAAGGTGGACCGCGTATTCATCGGCTCGTGCACCAACAGCCGTATCGAGGATTTGCGCGCGGCGGCGGATGTGGCGCGGCTCGGGCGCGCACAAGTCACCGCGTGGGTGGTGCCGGGGTCGCAACTTGTGAAGCGGCAGGCCGAGAATGAGGGCCTCGACCAGGTTTTCCGCGCGGCAGGATTCGAATGGCGCGAGCCGGGATGCTCGCTTTGCACCGCGATCAACGGCGATCAATTGCAGCCGGGGGAACGCTGCGCGTCGACCTCGAACCGCAATTTCCGCGGCCGCCAGGGTACGGGGAGCCGAACGCATCTGGTGAGCCCCGCGATGGCTGCTGCTGCCGCGCTCACGGGGCATCTCACCGATGTCCGCGACTTGCTGGGTAAGGCTTAGACGGACGCCAATGGCTAAATCGATTGTCATGCCCGCGAAGGCGGGCATCCAGTCTCTTACGCAGTGTGAACATGGATTCCCGCCTGCGCGGGAATGACACCTCAGTACGTCCCGATTCTGATCGAAGGAAAATGGAACCGTTTACGAAACTGACCGCCATCGCGGCGCCGATCGACGAGGCCAACGTCGACACCAACCAGCTCTGCCCGACGCGCTTCAACAAAGTGCCGCGCGGGCCGGAGCACGCACGCATCCTGTTCCACGACCGCCGCTTCAATGCGGACGGTTCCGAGAAGGAGCACATCCTCAACGTCGAACCGTTCAAGCGCGCGCAGATCATCATCACCGACCGCAACTGGGGTTGCGGATCCTCGCGCGAGAGCGCGGTCTACGCGCTCTACGAATTCGGCATCCGCTGCGTGATCGCGCCGAGCTTCGGCGACATCCACGCCAACAACTGCGCCAAGAACGGGCTGCTGCCGCTGGTGCTGGGCGAGACGGAGTGCGTGGCGATGCGCAGGCAACTTCGCGAGCGGCCGGGCGCGAGCGTGACGGTCGATCTGGCGGCGCAGACGGTGATCGACGCGGACGGGAAGGTGCATCGTTTCGACATCCACCCGGTGCGCAGAAAATGCCTGCTCGAAGGCCTCGACGACATCGCGCGCACGCGCCAGTACGTGGAGCGGATCGAAAACTTCGAGAACGCCTACCGCCAGGAGCGGCCGTGGCTGTACGGTAACATCGGGCACTGAGCGAAACCTGGCAGCGACATCATGGAAGGTACGCATCACCAAGGCACGCACGCGGCCGGAACCGCCGATCGCCCGGAAGCTGGCCCGCGCCCGGCTCCCTACACCAGCCGGTTCGTCGAGGCCGGTGGGCTGCGGCTGCGCTATCTCGATTACGGCACGGCTGGTCGTCCACCGATGCTGTGCCTGCACGGCGGCGCCGCGCACGCGCACTGGTTTGATTTCGTCGCGGCGGACCTGAGCGCGGACTTTCACGTGCGCGCCCTGGATCAGCGCGGCCACGGCGACAGCGCGTGGGCGGAGCCGCCCGATTACAGCTATCAGCGCCTCGCCGCCGACCTTGCCGGTGCCGTCGACAATCTCGATCTGCGTGACTTCGTTCTGATCGGTCATTCGATGGGGGGCATGGTTTCCCTCGTGTACGCCGCCACCTATCCCGGACGCGCCGGGAAGCTCGTCATCGTGGACACGACGATGCACATGCCTGCAGAGCGCATCACCGCGATGCACCAGCTCGGCCGCCGCGAAAGCAGCATTTGCGCCACGCGCGACGAGTACGTTACGCGCTACCGGCTGCTGCCGGCCGGCTCGACCGCGGCGCCGGAAATCATCCGCCATCTCGCGCAGCACGGCGGCCGGCAGGCCGCCGACGGAAGCTGGCGGCACAAGTTCGACCGCAACGTCTATGCCACACGCGAGCGCATGAACGGCATGCCCTGCTGGAATCAGATCCGCATTCCGGCGCTGCTCGTGAAGGGTGGCCGCAGCGGCCGCATCACACCCGAGATCGTTGCCGACGCGAAGGCGCGCTGCCCGCACCTCGAACTGGCCGAAGTCCCGGACAGCGACCACCACGTCACCCTCGACAATCCCGGCGGTTTCGTGCGCGCGGTCAGGGCATTCCTGGCCTAACGGGGGTAGGTCGACGCAGTTCCGCTGCTCCTTTTTCCGCCGCCGGCAGTGGCCCGACACGGCGTCGATATCGATCAGTTCTCGGGAGGAATCGGAATTCGCGGCGCCCATGCCAGCCATTCCGCCTTCGGGCCGCCGCCAAGCGGAAACACCATCCCGTTGCGGGCCGGCGCCGCTCTTGGGTCATTCGGGGTCGCAAAGGCGATGCCCCCGACCAGGAGCGACCTCAGTGATTCGACCTTGACCTGCACGCCGCGGAACAATCCGCCGCTTATCTGCGCGCCGCTCACGTTCCAGAATACCGAGCTGCTCCGCACCAGATTCGCATAGCGCCGCCTGATGACCACGTGGATGTCCATCGTGGTGGCGTTGTTGCTGAGTTCGACCTCCTGCACGACGCCCACCTCGACGCCGCGATAATACACCGGCGAGTTGCGCCTCAGCTCTCCCTGGTGGCGGGTGCGGAGGATGATCTTGAGTTCATTCTGCTCCAGTATCACCGGCGCGCGCTCCACTCCGACAAATTCCGATTTGGATTCGCCGGTCCCCGGCAATATCTGTATTTCCGGCCCGGTAATGACCGTACCCAGTCCGGTGATGTTTCCAAGTCCCACCTCGGGGCGCGCGATCCAGAAGACCGATCCTTCTCCCGCAAGCGCGGCGGCCGAGCGCTGCAGGCGCGCCTTGACCAGCGCGTGCTTGTGGTCCCTGCTCAATTCGATCGCCGTCACTTCGCCGATGGGCACGCCGCGGTACTTGATCGGCGTCTGGCCCGGCTTGAGGCCGCTGCCGTCCTTGAACTGTATGGTGATCTGCGGGCCGAATTCCCGGGCGCGGTCGTAAACCACAGAAGCCGTGATGACGAGAGCGGCGATAGGAACGATCCAGACCACTGGAAATTTCCATTTGCGCTCCATGACCTTCGCCTTGGGTAACTCCCCGGCGACTTCGTGACTGCTTTGCGATTCATTCATGACGGCTTCCTTTGCTGCTCCCAGATCAGTTTCGGGTCAAAACTGGACGAAGCGAGGATCGTCAACACGACTACTGCGGTGAACGCCAGCAGCCCGGGACCCGGCAGGACGGTCGCGATCTCCTTGAATTTGACCAGAGCCACGAGCACCGCCAGCAGAAAGACATCGAGCATCGCCCAGGGACCAATCACCTCGATGAGTCTGTAAATCCAGGTTCGTTCCCGCTGGTGGCGCGCGAATCCCAGGTGCGCAGTGACGACGAGAGAGGAAAGCCCGAGCAGCTTGCAAAGCGGGATCACGATGCTGCAGAAGAAGACGACCGCGGCTACCACCCACTGGCCATCACGAAAGAGGTTCACGCAGCCGCCCCAGATGGTGTTTTCGGAGTGCGCGCCGTAATAGTTCATGCGCAGGATCGGGTAGACGTTGGCCGGGATATAGAGAATCAGCGCGGCGAGGGAGAACGCCGCCGTGCGGGCGAGGCTGTCGGCCTTGTGCTCGCTGACGATCCACCCGCAGCGATGGCATGCTGCCGCCGCGCCGGGCTGCAATTGGCCCACGCGCTGCACCAGACCGCAGGCCCTGCATATGTCGACAGTTTCCACTGGCTTGCCGCACCTCCACGACGGACCGAGCAGCACTCGCGGGAATCATGACGCGATCGCGCAACGTCCGATTACGCCGATTTCCGCCTGCATGAGGGACAGTAATTTGCTTGCCCGGTTCAATATCGGACCGTGCCGACGCCGCGCGGCGACATTCGGATGTCATGCAAATCAGGCAGTTGCCGCCACGCCTGCGCTGGCAGTCGCAGGGCAGCGACAGTTGCCATCTGCCACGCGCGCCTCTGCGGCGACCAAGTAACTGATATCACATGGCTATCATCGGCTGGCACGCTCATTGCCGCAGATGTTCAGCGTGATGGCGATTGCGCTGCGGGCGGGTGGCGAAGGTGGCATCGCGCCGGTGGCGTGACCGTGTGCAAGGTCGATTCTCAATTTCAGGAGAGTATTGAGGAGTTCACATGAAGAACATTCGCTTGAGTTCGACGGTGGCGATCACGGCCGCATTCGTGCTGGCCGGTTGCGCGACGTATGGACCGCAGCCAGCCCCGGACGTAACAACCTACGAGACTTATCCATCGTACCAGCCGCCGCCTCGAGGGTACGATCAGGCTTACGGTTACGGCGTGGTTGACCGAATCGAGGTGATCCGGAAGGGCGGTGGCAGCAACGTCGTGGGAACCGTCATCGGCGGCATCGTGGGCGGGCTCATCGGCCACCAGATCGGCAGCGGCGGCGGCAATACGGCCGCGACCATCATCGGCGCAACAGGTGGTGCGGTCGCCGGGCACGAGATTCAACGGAGCTCGCGCGGGCCGAATGAGACCTTCCGCGTCACCGTGCGCATGGACAACGGTGCCTACCAGATCGTGACGCAGGACCACATCACCGATTTGCGCACCGGCGACCGCGTTCGCGTCGAGGGCAATCGTGTCTTTCGCGTTTGAGCGAGTCGGGCGCACCAATGCCCGTGTAATTTTTACGCGGGTAGAAATGGGGCACGGGTGAAGGACTTCATCAAGCATTTTGTGCGCGATCCGAACGGGACATGGACGTGTGTGTCGCCTGCGGAACTCGACGGCCCTTCCGGTCGCGTCCAGGTTACGGCAGGATCACGGTTCGCGCCGGGCACTACCTTCATGGGCGTGGACCTCGCAAAGTGGCTTGAGGAACAGCGGGTGAAGGACAGGAAACCGTCCTAGTCCGCAACCTTCGCAATCCTCCTCCAGGCTCCAAACGTGGCGCAGCCCCTGCCGGGGCTGCGCTTGCGCGCGTCCGGCGCGGGCAGACTCTTCCGCGCAGGAAAAACCAGGATAGGGCAGAATAGCGCGATCGCAGCGCAGCCGGCGCTCGTTTTTTCGCGCCAGCCGTGGGCCGTGGAATCAAGAACACAGAAGGAGGAAGTAATCATGCATCGTGTGGTCGCAGTCGCGCTGGTCCTGTTTTCGGTCACGGCAACGGGGGTGGTTTATGGTGACACCTACCCGAGCCGTCCGGTGCGGATGATCATTCCGTTCCCGCCCGGCGGCAACGTCGATGTTTTTGGCCGGGTGCTGCTCCGGTACGTGGAAAAGGAACTGGGCCAGCCGGTCGTGATCGACAACCGCGGCGGCGCGAACGGGATACTCGGTGCGGACATCGTGGCGCATGCGACGCCCGACGGCTATACGATGCTCGACACCTCTTTCGCGTTCGCGGTGAATCCGGCCATTCGGAAAAAAATGCCGTTCGACGTGGTGAAGGATTTCGCGCCGGTGACGAACATCGCGGTCGGCCTGGGTTACATGGTGGTTGCGCATCCCAGCCTGCCGGCAAAGACGATCGCAGAATTGATTGCGCTCGCGAAAAAACAGCCGCTGCGCTACAGCAGCGCGGGCGTCGGCAATGGCCAGCATCTTACAGGCGCATTGTTCAACCAGATGGCTGGCGTCGACATCCTGCACGTTCCTTACAAGGGAGGGGGCCCGGCGGTCAACGCCGTGGTCGGTGGCGAGGTGCAGCTACATTACCCGGCGGCTTCGGTCGGCATTCCGCAGGTCAAGGCGGGGCGGCTGCGGGCGCTGGCCTTCACCGGCGCGAAGCGGCTCGCCTCATTACCGGACGTGCCGACCGTCGGCGAGACTGTGAAGGGTTACGTGGCCGACGCCGGCTGGCACGGGATCTTCGCGCCCGCCAAAACGCCGCCGGCGATCGTCCTGAAAGTGCAGAAGGCGGTCAGCGCCGCGCTGAAGGTGCCGGAAGTGCGCAGCCATTTCGTCAACAACGGCTACGAACCCCAGGGTGAGGCCCCCGACGTGTGGGCCAGGAAGTTCCGCGCCGACGTCGGGCGCTTCGCCGAGATCGCCCGCGCGGCGAAGATCGAGCTGCAGTAAAGCTCCCTCCCTTGCGCGTAGCGCGGTCGCCGGGCGCATCCACCGATCTCACCGCGCGGCTCATCGCCCAGAAGCTGAACGAGGCGTTCAAGCAGCCCGTCATCGTGGATATACGAGCGCAACGGCGCCGACGTCGTGGGCAACAAGCCGGAAGAGTTCGCCGCGATCCTCAAGGCGGAAATCGCGAAATGGACCAAGGTCGCGAAAGCGGCTGGCGTCAAGGTCGAGTAATATTTGCTGGGTCTTCGCGGAAAAGTGTGGGTGATTTCTGACGAAATGTGGGTTCGGCACAGAGGGAAATGTGGTCATTGACGGGGTGCGGAAAGTTGGCATGATTCCGCGATGCCTACTTCATCCAAACCAAAACGTCTGTCCGACACATACCGA
>Ga0209640_10003229_pt1 | contig 14257 bp, 13 predicted proteins | sample RifCSP10_1_FD_184018 | JGI IMG/M metagenome (GOLD analysis project Ga0209640, IMG submission 184018) | Soil microbial communities from Rifle, Colorado - Rifle CSP2_sed 10_1 (SPAdes) (version 2) | ecosystem: Environmental > Terrestrial > Deep subsurface > Rock core/Sediment | place: Rifle...
GTTTGGGCCGCGCGATCGCGGAACGGCTGGCCGGGGAGGGCGCGCACGTGACCCTGGGTGACGTGGACGCGGCCGGGCTCGAGCGTGCCGTCGCGGACATCACCCGGGCGGGCGGCCGGGCCGCCGCCGTCGTGGGCGACGTGACCGAGGAGGAGCCGGCCGCGCGCCTCATCGCCACCGCGGTGGAGCGCGGGGGCCGCCTGGACATCCTGGTCAACAACGTGGGCGGCAGCCGCAACGCCCGCATCTGGGAGATGCGGGTCGAGGACTGGGACTTCGTGCTCCGCTTGAACCTCCGCTCGACCTTCCTCTGCACGCGCGCCGCGGTGCCGCACATGATGCGTCGGCGCTACGGCCGCATCGTGTGTCTCTCCTCCGGCGCGCGCGAGGGCACCCCGTGGACCGCCTACTACCAGGGCGGCTCGGCCTACTCCGCGTCCAAGGCCGGAGTGCACGGATTCATCAGAGACGTCGCGCTCGAGCTCGCCGAGCACGGCATCAACGTCAACGCGGTGGCGCCCGGGCCCATCGACACCGAGCGCGTCGGCGAGGGCCTCCGGCGCCTGAACGAGACGGTCGAGTACAGCCCCAACCGCATGACGCCGCTGCGCCGCCTCGGCCGGCCCGCCGAGGTGGCCGACGCGGTCCTGTTCCTGGCCTCCGACGAGGCCACCTACATCACCGGCCACACCCTCGCCGTCACCGGCGGGCGCTGACCGAGGAGATCGAGACGCTCCCCGGCTACATGCCGCTCCGCTGCGACCCGCTGATGGTGGAGCGCTTGCGGGCCATCGCGGCCGACCTGGTGGGGGCGGACAACGTGCGCACCATCCAGCACCGGACCGGCTCCACCGACATGGGCGACCTCGCGCAGGTCATGCCGATCATCCATCCCTACGTGGGCGGGGCCAAGGGCACGCCGCACGGGGCGGACTACGAGATCGTGGATCCGGGGCTGACCTATCTCACCAACGCGAAGGCGCTGGCCTCCATGGTGGTGGATCTCCTGGCCGACGGGGCGGCGGTGGGCCGGGAAGTGGTCGCGAAGGCGAAGCCACCGCTCACCCGCCAGGGCTACCTAGACTTCCAGCGGAAGATGAGCCGCCGCGAAACCTACGACGGCGCGACGTCCTGAGAGGGCGGCGCCCTCAGCCGCGGGCGACCGTGAAGGCGACGTAGAGCGATTGCGGGCCGCGCTGCAGCAGCACGGTGACCCGGTCGCCGTCTTTCACGTCCTTGGTGACCTTCTCGAAGTCCTGGACGCTCCGCACCTTCTGGCGGTTCACCTCGCGGATGACGTCGCCGCGCTGAAGTCCCGCCTCGGCGGCCGCGCTCTCCTCCTCCACCGCGAAGACGATGACGCCCTCCGGACCGCGCAGGTTGAGCTGGCGGGCCAGCTCGGGGGTGATCGGCCGCACGTCGAGGCCGAGCAGGCTCTTGCCCTTGTTGGTGGACTTGAGCGCCACCGTCTCGTCCGGCGTCTCGCCGATCTTGATCTCGAGCGTCTTCTCGCCCTTGTCCCGCCAGACCTTCAGCGGCACCGCGCGCCCGGGAGTGGCCGCCGCCACCGCCTTCTGCAGCTCCTGGGGCGAATCCACCTTCTTCTTGTCGAACTCGATGATGACGTCGCCGGAGGCGATGCCCGCGGCCGCGGCCGGGCTCGCCTGCATCACGTCGGAGATCAGCACCCCGCTCTGCTCCTTGAGCCCGAAGCTCTTGGCGAGCTCCGGCGTGAGCGGCTGGATGGACACGCCGAGCCACCCGCGGGTGACCTTGCCCTTGGCGGCGAGCTCGGTGTAGATGCGCTTGGCCATGTTGACCGGGATCGAGAAGCCGATCCCCACGTTGCCGCCGGTGCGCGAGAGGATCGCGCTGTTGATGCCGACCACCTCGCCCGACATGTTCACGAGCGGGCCGCCGGAGTTGCCCGGATTGATGGCCGCGTCGGTCTGCAGGAAGTCGTCGAAGGGGCCCTGGCCGATGGAGCGGCCCTTGGCGCTGATGATCCCCGCGGTCACCGTCTTCTGCAGCCCGAACGGCGAGCCGATGGCGAGCACCCAGTCGCCCACCTTCACGCTGTCGGAGTCGCCCAGGTTGGCCGCCGGGTACGGCCCGGCGCCCTGGAGCTTGAGCACCGCCAGGTCGGTCTTGCGGTCCACCCCCGCGAGCTTGGCCTTGTGCTTCTTGCCGTCGGCGGTGCCGACTTCGATGTCGGTGGCGCGCTCGACCACGTGGGCGTTGGTGAGCACGATACCGGACGGGTCCACGATCACCCCGGAGCCGAGACTGCGCTGCACCTGCTGGCGCTCGGGCGCGTCCCCGAAGAAGCGCCGGAAGAACTCGTCGCCGAAGAACTCCTCCACCGGCGTGCGGCCGCTCACCCGGGTCACCGTGTTGATGTTGACCACCGCCGGCCCCACGTTCTCCGCGACCTGGGCGAAGCTGCCCGACGGGATCGGCAGCGCGGCGGGCATGATACGCGGCTGGGTGCCGGAGGGCAGGGTGCCCAGGGGCAGCGAGCCCGGCGCGGACGGCCTGACCTGGTCGACGGCGCCCGCCCCCCAGGTGCCGAGGCCCGCCCCCACCACGAGGGTGACGAGGACTATGAACGCCAGCGTGCTACGTTTGACTGAGATCATCGTTACACTCCCACGGGCTCCCCGGCCAGGAGCTCCCTGAGCCGGTCGCCCTCCAGTGTCTCTCGCTGCTTGAGCTCAGCGGCGGCCTCCATCAGCACCCGCTTCCGGGTGGTCAGGAGGTCCCGCACGCGGTCGTAGATCCGGTCGATGATGGCGCGCGTTTCACCGTCGATCCGACGCGCGCTTTCCTCGCTGTATTCACGCTCCTGGGGCAGGCCCGAGCCCCGGAGGAACATGGCCTGCTGGCCCCCGCCGAAGGTCATCGGGCCGAGCTGTTCGGACATGCCGTACTGCATGACCATCAGCCGGGCCAGCTCGGTGACCCGCTCCAGGTCGTTGTGGGCGCCGGTGGAGACCTCGCCGTAGATGACCTCCTCGGCCACGCGCCCGCCCAGCAGGACCGCGATCCGGTCCTCCATCTCGCTGCGCGTGAGCAGGTAGCGGTCCTCCAGCGGGAGCTGGTAGGTGGCGCCCAGCGCCGCCACGCCGCGCGGGATGATGGTCACCTTGTGCACGGGATCAGCGTGCGGCAGGGAGGAGGCGACCAAGGCGTGCCCGATCTCGTGATGCGCGACGATGTCGCGCTCTTTGTCGGAGAGCACGCGGCTCTTCCGCTCGAGGCCGCCGACCACCCGGTCCACCGCCTCCTCGAGGTCGGCCATGTCCACCGCGTCCTTGCCCTTGCGCGCGGCGAGCAGCGCGGCCTCGTTGATGATGTTCGCCAGGTCGGCCCCCGCCATGCCCGGAGTGCGCGCGGCCAGCACGTGCAGATCCACGCTGGGCGCCAGCTTCACGTTGCGGGCGTGCACCTGGAGGATGGCCTCGCGGCCCTTGACGTCGGGCCGGTCCACCACCACCTGGCGGTCGAAGCGGCCGGCCCGCAGCAGGGCCGCGTCCAGCACCTCGGGCCGGTTGGTGGCCGCCATGATGATCACGCCCTTGGACGAGTCGAAGCCGTCCATCTCGGCCAGGAGCTGGTTGAGCGTCTGCTCCCGCTCGTCGTGTCCCGACAGGAAGCCGGTATTGCCGGCCCGCGTCTTGCCGATGGCGTCCAGCTCGTCGATGAAGACGATGCAGGGGGCCTTCTCCTTGGCCTGCTCGAAGAGATCGCGGACCCGGGAGGCGCCCACGCCCACGAACATCTCGACGAACTCCGAGCCCGAGAGGAAGAAGAACGGCACGTCGGCCTCGCCCGCCACCGCCCGGGCCAGCAGGGTCTTGCCGGTGCCCGGCGGGCCCACCAGCAGGACGCCCTTGGGGATGCGGCCCCCGAGGCGCTGGTACTTCTTCGGGTTCTGGAGGAAGTCCACCACCTCCATCAGCTCGGCCTTGGCTTCCTCCACGCCGGCCACGTCCGCGAAGGTGGTCTTGAGCTCCTTGCGGTCGTAGATCTTGGCCTTCGAGCGGCCGAAGGACAGCGCCTGGGTGGGTCCGCCCCCCATCCGGCGCATCAGGAAGAGCCAGAGCGCGGCCATCAGGATGAGCGGGACCACCCACGAGAACAGGTCGCGCCAGAACGTGGACTCGATGCGGCCCGAGAACTCCACCTTGGCGGCTTCCAGCTCCCGGACGATCTGGTAGTCCTCGGTGGCCGGGATGCGCGCGGTGGTGAAGACCGTCGGCCTCTCCTGGGGACCCAGGAGCTGGCGGAGGCGGTCGCCCGGACCCGCCGGCGGCATGGGGAGGGCGCCCGGCTTGGTGACACCCTGGATCTCCCGCTCGCCCAGGGTGACCCGCAGGACCTTGCCCTCCCGGACCAGGGTCAGGAACTGGCTCATCGGGATGTCCACGGTCTGGGGGGCCCGCAGCCAGCTCTGCACCGCGAGGACCACCATGAGCGCGATGAACAGATAGACCAGTGAAAACTGGGTTTTCTGGCGATTTGGCAGTTTCATCGTGTGAATTTGATGCTAGCGGAACCCCCTGGGGGTGTCAAACGAACGGCCGGGAAAGCGCGGGGGAACGGGGCAGGACGGGCCGGGGGGCCGGCGGGGATCAGCTCAGGGGCACGTGGCCCCCTTCGGCGGGTCGTAGTTGGCCGCCTTGTAGGTGGAATTGAAGGAGTCCTCCCAGACCTCGATCGGGACCCGCCCCACCGGATCCAGGCCATCGAAGAGCGTGAACTTCGCCCGGTTGGTGAACTCCTCCGGCGACACCTGCTTGGCCAGGAACTCCCGCAGGGTGACCTTGTCGATGAAGAGGGCGAAGGTCTCGTTGACCGCCTGGCGGCCGGGGCGGCTGGTGCCCGGCTTGAGCCAGGACAGGACCACGGACACGCCCGCCACGTTGTCGTCGTCGACCACGTCCGGCAGCCCCACCATCCGCCGCAGCATATCCACCCCGTAGCGGGAGAACATCGCGGAGACCCGGCGCTCCTGCGGCAGCGCCGCGAAGACGGGATCCTCGCGCTGATCGACGAAGATCCAGGTGGAGAGATAGCGATCGTCGTTGTGGCTGTCGCGCGCGCGGGGGAAGCCGAGCCCGCCGGGATGCACGCTGAGCCAGGGCAGGCAGTTGTAGATCTGCTCCGAGAACTGCAGCAGCCGCGTCCGGTGGACGGACGCCAGGCTCTTGCCCTTCGGGGTGGTGTACTTCTCGAGGGGCATCAGGGCGTCTTCGGGGGCGGCGGCGCTCACGCCCCCGAAGACGACCAGGGCGGCCGTGAGCAGCAGGCCGCCCAGGACTGCCGGGTGGTGCCGAGGCATTCGTCGTCTAGTTCTGGAAGATCTGCTCCGGGCTCACCGTGATGGCCTTGCCCCACCAGTTCTCCTGCCGGGCCGCGTCGATGTCGGTCCGGCTCACGCGGGGGTTCGATCCATCTCGATTGTTGCGCAGAGAGAAGACTCCGTGGGTGCCGGAAGCGAAGTGGGTGTTGTGGCCCTTCCAGTCGGCCCACTCCTCGGACGTGGCACACGCCGAGGTCAGCATCACGATACCGCCGAAGAACAATGCCAGCGAAAGCCATGCGCGCATGGGTGCTTGCCTCCTTGAGGACGGCTCGATCAGCCTGGACCGCACGGCTGGTAATGATACGGAAGGGTGGAGTGGGCCGTCAACTTCCATTTCGAGATTTGCGGTTGCAGCGGTGGGGGCGCTCAGGCATGCTCCGTCCACAGGGAGGAAGCCCCGCCGATGAGCGAGTACCTGACGCTCCACGAAGAGCCGGGGAACCTGCGCCGGCCCATCATCATCATGGCGTTCTCGGGCTGGAACGACGCGGCCGAGTCCGCCACCACCGCCGCGCGCTACCTGAGCCAGCTCTGGTCGTCGCGCCCGTTCGCCAGCGTCGACCCGGAAGATTTTTACCACTTCGGCCTCTCGCGGCCTTACGTGCGCTTCAAGACCGGCTCCCGGACCGAGCGGGAGATCGTCTGGCCGGCCACCGAGTTCTCCCTCGCCCAGCCCTCGGAGCTGGAGCAGGACATCGTGGTGGGCGTCGCCATCGAGCCGCACCTCAAGTGGCGCACCTACTGCGGGACGGTGCTCGAGCTGGCGCGGCGCTGTCGCGCCTCGATGGTCCTCACGCTGGGCGCGCTGCTCGCCGAGGTGGCGCACACCCGGCCCATCCGCCTGGTGGGCAGCTCCTACGATCCCGAGCTGTCCGCGCGCCTGGGCCTCAAGCCCACCCGCTACGAGGGCCCGACCGGGATCGTGGGCGTGCTCAATACCGTCTGCCGCGAAGCCCGCGTGCCGACGGCGAGCCTGTGGGCCAACGTGCCCCACTACGTCTCCGGCATCGAGAATCCGCGGGCGGCCCTGGCCCTGGTGCGCCGCGTGCTGAGCATGCTCGACACCGAGGCGGACCTGACCGATCTCCGCGAGGCCGCCGAGCAGTTCGACCAGAACCTGAGCTCGATCGTGGCGCAGAACACGAAGATCGCCGACTACGTCCGCCGGCTCGAGCGCAAGGGCGGGGACGAGGACGAGGAGCCGGCCGCGCCCGCGGAGCCGGCCAAGCCGTCCGAGGTGGCGGAGATCAAGGACGAGCTGCCGCCCTCCGGTGACCTGGTCGCCGAGATCGAGCAGTTCCTCCGCCAGCAGCGCCCCAAGGACTCCTGATTCCCCTCTCCCCGGTGGGGAGAGGGTTAGGGCGAGGGGCGGTCGAAGGCGTAGAATCATCGCGATGCTTCGTCTGGTGGCCCCCGTCGCCGTCCTGGTCGCCCTCGTCGCCGTTCTCCCCGCCGCCGCGGTGCAGGTGCGCGTGGTGCCCCCGGCCCCGCGCCAGGGCGAGGCGGTGATCGTGTTCGTGGGCGGAACCAAGGGCGCGCGCGACGTCGAAGGCAGCCTGGGCACGCAGCACCTGGCCTTCTTCCCCTACGGCGCCGAGTTCGCCGCGCTGACCGGCGTGGATATCGAGACCAAGCCCGGCAAGGTCCCGTGGCGGGTCGGGCTCGTGGACAGCGGCGGCGTGCCCCGCAAGGCCGCGGGCGCGGTGACAATCAAGGCGACCCGGTTTCCGGTGCAGCGCCTCACGCTCCCGGAGGGCATGGTCACCCTCGATCCGGAAGCGGAGCGCCGCGCCGCGAACGAGGCGACGCGGATGCGCGCCCTCTACGACACGGTCACGCCCGGGCGGCTCTGGCGCGGGGCCTTCACCCGGCCGGTGGCGAGTCGCAAGCCGGGCGAAGGCTTCGGCTTCCGCCGCATCATCAACGGCCTGCCGCGCATGCCGCACTCCGGGATCGACTACTCGGCGGACCGGGGCACGCCGGTGGTCGCCTCCAATCGGGGCCGGGTGGCCCTGCTCGGCGAGTTCTTCTTCGCGGGGCGGCTCGTGGCCCTGGACCACGGCCTGGGGCTCTACACGCTCTACTTCCATCTGGACGGGGTGGCGGTGAGCGAGGGCCAGCTCGTGGAGCGCGGCCAGACGGTGGGCACGGTGGGCACCACCGGCCGCTCCACCGGCCCGCACCTGCACTTCGGGGCCCAGCTCGGCCGGGCGCGGATCCACCCGCCCGATCTGTACGTGCTGCCCGTCCGGGATTGATCTCGGAGGGGGGCGGCGAAGCGGAGCCGTCAGGCGGCGGGTCCGTGGGCGCGCAGGGCGCGGGTGGCCGCCGCGTCCACCTTGAAGGTGCCGGGCTCGAGAACCACCCCGTGCTCCCGCCGGGCGTACTCGATCGTGATCTTCTCGTTCCGCGCGTCGGCGGCGACCCGCTCGGGGTCGCGCGTGAAGGGATCGCCGAAGCCGCCCCCGCCCGGCTGCTCGTGCAGCACCGCGTCGCCGCGCTTCAGGATCACCGCGAACTTGGCCGGCATCTCCCGCGCGGCGCCGTCCGGGTTGAGGACATTGCGAGCGCCGAGGGCGGCCTTGCCGCCGGACAGGCCGTAGGGGCGAAACCGCATGCGGTCGGAGCGGAGCTGGAGCGTGGCCTCGTCGTTGAGCAGGGTGTAGCGGCGGCGCAGGCCGAGGCCGCCGCGGAAGCGGCCGGCCCCGCACGAATCGGGCACGAACCCGTACTCGTCGATGCGGATCGGGTGCTGCGCCTCCAGCACCTCCACCGGGGTGTTGGACATGTTCTGCGACGGGTTCGTCACCGCCTCCATGCCGTCCTTGTCCGGGCGGCCGCCCCACGCCCCGGTGATCATGTCCACGATCACGAACGGGCGCCGGTCCGCGGTCTGCCCGCCGATGGAGAGCACGGTGTTGCCGCCCTCGCCCGCGGCGGGCACCCGGTCGGGCAGGACCTGGGCCAGCGCGCCCAGCATCACGTCGAGCATCCGGTACCCGGTCAGCGCGCGGGCCGCGCAGGCGCCCGGCATGTGCGGGTTCAGGATGCTGCCCTCGGGCGCCACCACGTCGATGCAGCGGAACACGCCCGCGTTGTTCGGCACGTCCTGGCGCAGCACCGCGCGGACCGAGAGATAGGTGCACGACTTGGTGAAGGACAGCGTGGAGTTGAGCGCGGCCTTCACCTGGGGCGAGCTGCCCGTCCAGTCGCAGGTGAGGTGCCCGTCGGCGTGCACGGTGATGGCCACCCGGAGCGGGACCGGCTCGTCGCTGAACCCGTCGCTGTCGAGGTGATCGGTGAAGGTGTAGGTGCCGCGCGGCCAGCGGGCGATCTCGGTGCGGGTGAGGCGCTCCGCGTAGTCGAGCAGCTCCGCGGTGTAGCGGCGGACCTCGTCGCGCCCGTAGCGGGTGTAGAGCCGCCCCAGCTCGCGCTCGCCCACCTTGCAGGCCGCGTACTGGGCGCCCAGGTCGCCGAGCACGCGGTCGGGCACCCGCACGTTCTTCTCGATGATGCGCCGGACCGAGCGGCTCATCTCCCCGCGCTCGTAGAGCTTGACGGGCGGCAGGCGCAGGCCTTCCTGGTAGATCTCGGTGGAGTCGCTCGCGTTGGAGCCGGGGACGCGGCCGCCCATGTCGGTCTGGTGCCCGATCACCACCGCGAAGGCCTCGACCTCTCCCTCCCGGAAGATCGGCATGAAGAGGAAGACGTCCGGGATGTGCATGCCGCCCTGGTAGGGGTCGTTCATCGCCACCACGTCGCCGGGCCGGAGGTCGCCCGCGAACTCGGCGAGCACGCTGGCCATCGCGTCGGGGATCGCCCCCAGGTGCTGGGCGATGGTCTTGGCCTGGGCGATCATGCGGCCCCGCGCGTCGCAGAGGGCCGCCGAGTAGTCCATCACGTCCTTGATGATCTCGGAGCGCGCGGTGCGGATCACGGTGTAGGCCATCTCGTCGACGATGGAATCGAGCGCGCTCTTGATGACGGCGAGCGTGATGGGATCGATCATGACGTCGCTCCGAGGACGATCAGCAGATTGTCGAGCGCGTCCCGGCGGATGGCCGCGCCGGGGGGCACCACCACCGTCGAGTCGTAGCTCTCCACGATGAGCGGACCCGTCATGCCCGCCGCGGGCACCGCCTCGCGCGCCAGCACCGGCGTGTCCACCGCCCCCGCGCGCCGGTCGAAGGAGACCCGCCGCCGCGCCGCGGGCGGCGGCGCCCCCGCCGCCACCCGTATCGTTCGAAAGTCCAGGCGGTTCGGTCGGAGCCCGGTGGCCACCACGCGGACGTTGACCAGCTCGAGCTCCTCGTCGCTCGCGTAGCCGTAGGTCGCCGCGTACTCGCGCCCGAACGCTTCCCGCAGCGCGGGCAGGCGGTCCGGCGCGAGACGGTTGTCCGGGATCGGGATCACGAGCTCCGAGGCCTGCCCGACGTACCGGAGATCGGCCTGGCAGTCGAGGCGGACCTGGTCGCGCGGATAGCCTTCCTGGGCGAGGGTGGCGAGCGCCTCGCCGGTCATCTCGTCGAGCCGGGCGTTCGCCCGCTCGAGCACGAGGTCGTCGAGCGCGCCGCCCGCCGCGCGGACGAAGTGGTGCTCCACGTCGCTGGCCAGCATGCCGACCGCCGTGAAGACGCCCGGCGAGACCGGCACGAGCACGCGGCGGATGTCGAGCGCGCGGGCCACATCGCCCGCGTGCACCGGCCCGCTGCCCCCGAAGGCCACCAGGGTGAAGTCGCGCGGGTCGCGGCCGCGCTCGATGGTGACCGAGCGGATCGCGCGCGCCATGTTGGCGTTGGCGACCTCTCGTATTCCATGGGCGGCTTCGTGCACCGAGAGGCCGAGCGGCTCCGCCACGTGCGTCCGGATCGCCGCGCGCGCCCGCTGCGCGTCGATCCGCAGCTCGCCGCCCGCCAGGTAGGCCGGGTTCAGGAAACCGAGCGCCACGTTGGCGTCGGTGACGGTGGGCCGGGCGCCGCCCTGCCCGTAGCAGGCGGGCCCGGGATGCGCGCCGGCCGACTCGGGCCCCACGCGCAGGAGCCCGCCGTCGTCGATCCAGGCGATGGAGCCGGCCCCCGCGCCCACCTCCGCGATGTCGATGGCCGGGACCTTCAACATGTAGCCGCCCGCCTTGATGAACCGGCTGGACGTGCTGATGCCCTCGCGGAACTCGTACTCGGTGGTGAGCGAGACCCGCCCGCCTTCCACGAGGGAGGCCTTGGCGGTGGTCCCGCCCATGTCGAAGGCGATGAGGTTCGGGGTGTCGGCCACCGACCCGAGCCGCGCCGCGCCCGCCACGCCCGCCGCCGGTCCCGACCCCACCGCGAAGACCGGCCGCTCGCCCGCCCCCGCCGCGCCGACCACGCCGCCGTTGGAGGCCACCACCAGGAGCGGCGCCTCCACCCCGATCGCGCGGAGGCCGCCCGCCAGGTTCGCGAGGTAGCGCCGCATCACGGGCAGGAGATAGGCGTTCACCACCGTGGTGCTGGTGCGCTCGTACTCCTTGATCTCGGGCAGCACCCGGTAGGACGTGGTGACGTCGAGGGTGGGGAAGCGCGCGGCCAGCAGGCGCTCGGCCAGGCGCTCGTGCGCCGCGTTGACGTAGCTGTTGATGAAGCTCACCGCGATCACGTCGGCGCCGTCGGCCACCAGCCGCTCCGCGGCGGCGAGCAGCCCCTCGCGGTCGAGCGGTCGCACGACCGCGCCGTCGGCGCCGATCCGCTCGTCGACCTCCAGCCGATGACGCCGCTCCACCAGGGGCTCCGGCTTCTCCCAGGTGAGATCGAAGAGATCGGGGGTGCGCACGCGCCCGATCTCGAGCACGTCGCGGAAGCCCCGGGTGGTCAGGAGCCCGACGCGCGCGCCCTTCTTCTGGAGGATGGTGTTGGACGCGACCGTGGTCCCGTGCACGACCTCGACCACGGACGCCGGGCTGACGCCCGCCGCGCGCAGGAGCGCGTCGAGCCCGCGCACGACCGCGAGGCCGGGGTCCTCGGGGGTGGAGGGGACCTTGCTGACCCGCAGCGTGCCGTCGGGCAGGCGCAGCACGACGTCGGTGAAGGTGCCGCCGATATCCACCCCGACGCGCGCGCTCATGCGCCCGATCGGAGGCTGCCGCTCAGCACGGTGACCGCGCGGCCCCCGACGCGTACGCGCGCGGCGCGCCCGCCCTCCACCGTGAGCGCCACCTGGAGCCGTCCGGGACGGCCGAGCCCGTCGCCCTGCTCGGCGGTGAAGACGACCCGCCCGTCGGCGGCGGGCAGCGCGCCCGCCTCGAGCAGCCAGACTCCGAGCGCGGAGTGGACGGAGCCGGTGACGATGTCCTCCGCGACGCCGTAGTGGGGCGCGAAGAAGCGGCAGTGGCTGCCCGAGCCCGGATCCACCGTCTCGCGCGAGACCACGCAGACGCCGCGCGCGTGCTGCGCGGTGCGCAGCGCGGCGAGGCGGCGCATGTCGGGCTCGATCGCCCGCAGCGTGGCCAGATCGCGCACCGGCAGGAGGAGATCCTGATCGGGCGTCACCGCGGGGCGCGCCCAGCCGCCGAGGGCGGCCCGGGACAGGCCGAGCGCGTCGAGGATCTCGATCGTGTCGCCCTCGAAGAGCCGGCACGCGGGGAGCGCGGGCTCGAGCCACATCAGGGCGCGGCCGCCGGCGCGCTCCACGTCCACGCGCACGAGCCCCGACGGCGTGTCGAACGTGACGCGATCGCCCGGGAGCCGGCCGCTCTCGATCAGCGCGTGGGTGCCGCACAGGGTGGTGTGCCCGGAGTAGGCGACCTCGCGCCGCGGCGTGAACGCGCGGAGCCGCCAGTCCACCCCGGCCTGCGTCGAGGCGGAGACGAAGGCGGTGCCCGGCACCAGCATCTCGGACGCGATCCGCTGCATGGCCGCCTCGTCGAGGCCGTCGGCGTCCAGCACCGCCGCGGCCGGATTGCCGGCGAAGGGCCGCTCCGTGAAGATGTCGGCCTGGACGATCGGGATGGGCGCGCTCACAGCCGGATGCGCTCGCGCAGGCGCCGGGCCTGGCGGCCGAGGGCACGGGTGGACCAGACGGTGCCGAGCGAATGCGCCATCAGCCCGTAGACGCGCACGCGCGGGACCTTGAGGGTGATCGCCGGATCGAGCCAGTTGGGCGACGCGGCCAGCAGATCGAGGGTGCGGAGCCCGATCAAGAGCGGCCACGCGCAGGCCAGCCGCATGCGCGCCTCGCGGCGCGGGATCGCGAAGGTGTACTGCCAGGCGGCCTCATAGTGGTCGAGCGCGGTGTCGAGCCACTCCCGCAGGAGCGGGCGCGCCGCGGCGGCGCGCCCCGGATCCAGCAGATCGCGCGGCTCGAGGCCCCAGCGGGCCAGATCCTGGCGGGGCAGGTAGCAGCGGCCGTGGCGCAGGTCGCGCGGCACGTCGCGCAGGACGTTGGTGAGCTGCAGCCCCTTGCCGAACCGGATGCCGAGCGCGCGCATGCGGGGCAGATCCCAGTGCCGGAGGCGCGGGCGATGGGCCACGTGCACCTCGGTCCAGAACTCCCCCACGCAGCCCGCGACCAGATACGTGTACCGGTCGAGGTCCTCGCGGGTCTCGAGCGCGGCCAGCTTGCCCTCGTCCTCGCCCGGGAAGAGGCGCAGGTCCTGGATCTGCCCCTCGATGATGGTGCCGAGCACCGCGTGCACGCGGGCGCGGTCCGCGGGCGGCAGCGCCCGATAGGCGGCGAGGCACTCGGGCAGTCGCTCGAGCAGCGCGCGCTCCGCGGGCAGCGCCTGCGGGGCCGCGGTGGCGCTCACGACCGCCCGGAGCGGGCCGGGGTCGGGCGCGCCCCCGAGCGCGCCGCGGAGCGCCTCCAGGTGCGCGATGCGCGCGGCCCGGTCGATCAGGCGCGTGTCCGCGATGGTGTCGGAGGCGCGCGCGAACAGGTAGGCGAGCCCGATGGTGGGCCGCACCGCCCGGGGCAGGACCGCGAGCGAGAGATAGAAGGATCGGCTGACCCCCCGGAGGAGGGCGGAGGTGAGGTCGCTTCCGGGCACGGGGGCTAGTCGAGGTCGAGCGGATTGAGGGGCCGGCCGGGCATGTCCTTGGCCTTCTTCATCCCCTCCTTGAACATCTTGTCCAGGACCTGCGGCTTCTTCTCCTGGGCCCGGAGCTCGTCCTTGAAGCGCTCGGCGCGGCGCGCCTCGGCGCCCTTCAGGGAGGCGAGCGCGTCGTCGAGCCCGAGCCCGGACTTGGCGCGCGGCGCCGGCTCGTGCGCGATGACCGCCTCGAGCGCCGGGTCGATGGTGAGCCGCCCGTCGCAGCAGGGGCAAATGACCTTGAACTCCGCCATGGCCCGAGACTACCAGAAAACGCGGCGGGGAGACGGGGGGCTTAGCGGGGGCGGAGCCGGGCCTCGAAGCCGGGCAGGATGGCCTTGAAGAACGCGTTCTGGACCAGGCCGACGATGGTGTCGACGATGCTGGCGTTGGGGTCGTCGAGCCGGCCCGAGATCTCGATGCGGGTCGCGACCTCGTCGCGCGGCCGGTTCTGCAGCACTCTCGAGGGCAGCAAGGCGCATGCCCACCGCGGGGGACCGCCCGCCGTGCGTGCGCCGGGAAGTTCCTTCCCGACGCCACCCGGTAGTTCCGACCGGGCCGGGCGTTCGTTCCCGCGGAAACCGCCTCCGGGGCGGGCGCCGCGGCTGGCACAGGAGTTGAACTCCTCACGCCCATGACCAACCAGGGGCGGAACCACGTGTACCGGATCGGCATCTCGGGCTCGTACGGCGGCCTGAACCTCGGCGACGAGGCGATTCTCCAGTCCATCGTGGCGCAGCTCCGCGCCTCGGTGTCGTGCGAGATCACCGTGTTCTCGCGCGACGCGAAGGACACCGCGGCGCGGCACCAGGTGGAGCGGAGCATCCCGG
>Ga0209640_10003230_pt1 | contig 14255 bp, 9 predicted proteins | sample RifCSP10_1_FD_184018 | JGI IMG/M metagenome (GOLD analysis project Ga0209640, IMG submission 184018) | Soil microbial communities from Rifle, Colorado - Rifle CSP2_sed 10_1 (SPAdes) (version 2) | ecosystem: Environmental > Terrestrial > Deep subsurface > Rock core/Sediment | place: Rifle...
CCTGGGCGGGCCTCTTCGTTTCTTCCATTGATTGTCTGCGGTCTTTGTTGCTCTCCGAGCTCAACAACGAATCCGTTACGCTGCGGGTGTACTCATAGTTGCCGCCTCATCATCATCTCATGGACAATGAGAAACATATTCGTTGCTGATCGCTTTGTTGCTGTGCATGGTTTATCGGGTTACAACGCTCAGGTGGGAGACTATGTGACCGAGCATCTGACTAAGTCTCCGTTCGGTTATCTGACGCTCGTTCTGGCGTCGGACGCAAGTCATCGTGACACCGGCTCGTACATCTGGCTGCGGGAAGCCGATGCGCAGAGCGGGGCGGCACAGGATCACAAACTTCTCATGACGTCCCTCCAAAGATACATACACGATCCGGTCTTCTTTCTTCGCAAGATTGCACTGAATGCATTGCTCTTTTGGGGATACGGCAGCGCGCCGACGCAAACATTTGCATTTATGGTGCTTCAGATACCGCTCGCCCTCGCCTTTTTCATCGGAGCTTCGCGGCTCATCAAGAGAGACGGACTATCAAAGCTCTCCGCAACGCCCGTGTGGCTCGCTGCGGTGTATTACCTCGGGCATCTGCCATTCTTTGCCATAGCCCGTTACGGTGTCGTGTTGATTCCCACAATGCTGATTTATGCAGCTTCGTTGATTGGGGATCGAGAACGGACGGGTGAAATCAGCAGAGTTGATTCTTCTCCCCACCTTTGATACCTTTTATCAATCAACCGTTGTTACAAGGATCTCCAAACAGATGTTTCGAGTCGTTATACTTGTTCTCACGCTACTTGTGGGGTTGCGAGAGGTCCACTCCCAGCAGGTCCGCGTTACCAGCGCGCTAAAAATTGCCCGATTGAAGTACTCCGGTGGCGGTGATTGGTACAACGATCCTTCGGCGGAAGTGAATCTCCTGGCATTCGTCCGCCAACACGTGGGCATCGATGTTGAACCACGTTACGAATTTGTGGACATTGCCAGCGAAAACTTCTTTTCCTACCCCATCGTCTTCTTGACCGGTCACGGGAACATTGTATTGACCGAAACCGAGGTTCGTCGGCTCCGTACCTATCTGGAGAACGGTGGTTTTCTTTTCGCCGATGACGACTACGGGATGGACAAAACCTTTCGCCGCGAGATGAGGAAGGTATTTCCCGGCAATCAAATGGTGGAACTCCCTTTTACGCACGGCATCTATCATTCTCAATTTGCTTTCCCCGGTGGTCCCCCGAAGATCCACGAACATGATGGCAAACCGGCACAGGGGTTTGGCCTGTTCCACAATGGACGGCTCGTTGTCTACTATACATACGAGACAAATCCTAGCGACGGCTGGGCAGACCCTGATGTTCACAACGATCCGGAGCCCAAACGGCAAGACGCTCTGCGTTTCGGGACCAACATTGTCGTCTGGGCGTTGACGCACTAAAGGCCTCGGCATGGACCAACCAACCCTACACATCTATAGAACGCTTCTTACCCGACTGGCAGCCGTACGAAGGAAGGAGAGCATTGTCCGGATTGTGTATGGCACTCTCTTCTCCGGTGCGGTTCTTATCGCGACCCTTCTTGCCGCTCTGATTCTTGAGGAAACCTTCTACCTGGATGTCCCGATCAGAACAGGACTTTTCTGGATTTTGGTTGCTTCCAGTGTTGGACTCTGCGCGTGGTACATTGTGCGCCCCCTTTTTACCCTGCTCAAAATTCTTCCCACTGAGACCAATGCTGAAACTGCGCGCAAAGTCGGGCAGCAATTCCCAAGGATTCAGGATCATCTCGTGAACATTTTAGATCTCTATCGCGAGCGGGTAAAAGGAATCCTGTACTCCTCAGATCTGATCGATGCATCTTTTGAAGATGCACGACGAGAGATGGAGCCGCTTGACTTCACGTCGGTTGTGAGCAAGGCAGCAACAAGAAGGATGAGCCGGCTCCTTGCTGTTGCGGTTGGGGCGGCTGTGCTCCTCGGGGGGGCCTTTCCTACGGCGTTCTTCGGCTCCGCCGATCGACTGCTGCACTATGGTGAGTCGTTCGCAGCACCTGCTGCATATCGTCTTCGAATTGAACCAGGAAACAAAGAGATCGTCAAAGGAGAGACCGTCTCGATTACTATCTATGTTCAAGGATCACCCCAACATCATGTCAGCTTGTTCACGAAACCGGCGGGTGAGATCGAGTATGAAGAACACAAGCTTGCTGCTAACGACGGGCAGAGATTTACGCACGACCTTCCAGCGCTCAAGCTCAGTACGACATACTTCGCCCGCTCCGGCGACGTTCGGAGCGACGAGTACCTGCTTACCATGATCGACAGACCTATGGTCAGGATGTTGCGGCTTCGGGTCGCCTCGCCCTCATATGCAGGGCTGCCCGTTCGCCATCTGGATGACAACATCGGTGACGTTACTGCCTTAAAGGGGTCGCGCGTAAGCTTTGTCTTGGAAGCAAACAAAAACCTCACATCTGGGTCATTAGTCTTTGGTAACGATGACGTTTCCGGTCGAGCCGCAAGCGTACCTCCTCTCGACCTTTCGATCGATGGCCATACGGCCACCGGTTCGTTCGTGCTATCGAGAGATCATACGTATTATATTGTGCTACACGATGAAGAGAGTCTTGCGAACGCCGAACCGATCAAGTACACATTGAAAATCATTCCGGACGCATTCCCCTCCGCCGTGATTGAGCTCCCCGGACGAAACCTCGACGTGGCGGAAAACACCTCGCTCAACATGCTTTTCAAAATCACCGACGACTACGGATTCACGAAACTCAGGCTTGCATCCAAGCTCATGCAATCGCGCTATGAGCGACCCGCGGACGAGTTCACTATCACCGAGGTCCCGCTTCCCCGCGGAATTCGGAACGAAGGAACCATTGCCTATTTGTGGCTGCTCGACAAGCTGAGTCTTGTGCCGGAAGATGTAGTGAGTTACTATGTTGAAGTGTTCGACAATGATAACATCTCTGGGCCCAAGTCGGCAAGAAGTGAAATCTTCACACTCAGACTCCCGTCGCTTGAGGAGGTATTTGCCGATCTCGACAAGGGACACGAGGAAAGTCTTGAAACGCTGCAGGAGGCGTTAAAAGAGGCGCAGGAAGCAAAACGTGAGCTGGATGAGTTTCGGCAGGAACAACTGAAGAAGAATCAGCAGAAGATGGACTGGCAGGATCAGAAGAAGGCGGAGGAGCTGACGAAGAAATACGGGCAAATCCAGAAGAAGATGGATGAGGTAAATGCAATTGTCGAGCAAATGACGAAGGAGATGGAGAGGAACCAGGTGCTCTCGAAGGAGACGATGGAGAAGTACCAGGAGCTGCAACAGATGATGGAGGACCTTAACTCGCCCGAGTTCGCGGAAGCAATGAAAAGAATGCAGCAAGCGATGCAGCAGCTCAGCCCAGAGCAGATGAAGCAGGCCCTGCAGCAGTTCAATTTCTCTGAAGAGAACTTCCGGAAGAGCATTGAGCGAACGATGAACTTGTTGAAACGGATCCAGATCGAGCAGAAAGTCGATGAAGCGGTAAAGCGGGCCGAGCACATGCTAAAGCAGCAAGAGGAGCTTCAAAAGAAAACGGAACAAACCAACCCAATTGACAAGGAAAGCCTCAAAGATCTTGCAGAACAACAGAAAGATTTGAAGGAACAACTGAAGCAACTGCAAAAACAGCTCGCCGACCTCCAAGAGAAGATGAAGGAATTTCCCACGGAGATGCCTTTGTCCGAGTTGAACGATGCCGAGCAGCAGCTGGAGGAGGGCAACCTCGACGAACGGATGGAGCAGATCGCCCAGCAAATGCAACAGTCGCGGATGCAACAGGCAATGCAGGGACAGAAACAAGCGATGCAAAAAATGGGACAGTTCATGCGGCAAATGCAGCAAATGCAGAAATCCATGCAGCAGAACCAGCAACGGCAGATTGTCAATGAAATGCGGCGGGCGTTGCAGGATCTTCTCGAGCTCTCCAAACGTCAGGAAGAATTGAAGGGCGAGTCGCAGCGACTGGAGCAGAACTCCCAGCAATTTCGAGAGAACGCCCAGGAGCAGATGCAGGTGATGCGCGATCTTGCCAGCGTGACAAACTCTCTTTCCGGTCTCTCTCAGAAAACTTTTGGCATCTCCCCCGAGATGGGAAAATCAATCGGTGATGCACTGCGTGAAATGAATAGTGCGATGCAGGCGCTCGAGCAACGGAATGGGACACAGGCAGGACAACGGCAAGGTGAGGCGATGGCGTCGCTGAACGCAGCCGCGTCACAGCTCCAGGGCTCAATGAACGCGATGATGCAGGGAGGTGGGCAGGGGATGGGGATGGCTGGCTTGATGCAGCGACTGCAACAGATGACTGGAAAGCAACAGGGCATCAATCAAGCTACCCAGCAGATGGGGGGGATGAGTCCGCAACAAGCGGCGGAGATGGCTCGCTTGGCGGGTGAGCAGGGTATGGTGAGGAAATCACTTGAGCAACTGGCGAAGGAAGCCGCAAACTCCGGACAACTAAGCAAGCTCCTTGGTGATCTCAACAAGATCGCTCAGGACATGCGGGAGGTACAAACGGACCTTGCCCAGGGAAACGTCAATCCCGAGACGCTGAGGAAACAAGAACGAATTCTCTCGCGAATGCTTGACTCACAACGTTCTGCCCGCGAGCGGGATTTTGAGAAGCGGCGCAAGGCGGAATCCGGCACGAACGTCGCACGCCGTAGTCCCGGTGCAATCGATCTTACCACGCAAGAAGGGCGTGCCAAGCTAAGAATGGATTTGCTTCGGGCAATGGAGGAAGGTTATGCGAGGGATTACGAAGAGCTGATCAAGAAGTACTTCGAAGCTCTCGAGCAAGTCGAACAATAGTGTTTTTCAGATGTCCCCCGCCCCCCGTTCTTCTGGTCGCCACCAGGAGAGCGGGTTCTTTCGTTTGTGGCATGTCGTTTTGAATTGCATTATATTCTTCACCACGATTTCACAAAGCGGATTCTCGAATGACACCAGCGGCTCTTGCAAAGCATCTCTTCGCAACGTACGAGCAATACAAGCTTCATTATCTCACCCCCGCAACATGCAAACACGAACCCATTCTGTTGGAGTTGCTCGAACTGGTGTCCAGGAGCAAGAAGCGGTTGTCCATGCAAGAGCTCGGCACCTCACTGGAAGGACGGAGTATCAATCTCATTACAGCCGGCAGAGGAAGCAAACATGTGTTGCTCTGGTCACAGATGCACGGCGATGAACCGACGGCAACGCTGGCGTTGATGGACATGATCAATTTCCTCGTCCATCATCAGGAAGAGAAATGGGTGAATGAGATGCTGTCGGATATTTCCATCTATTGCATTCCCATGCTTAACCCGGATGGCGCAGAGCGCGTTGAGCGGAGAACAGCGGCGGGGATCGACATGAATCGCGATGCGATTGCATTGGTGACACCGGAAGCGCGAATCCTGCGTGACGCGCACCGTCGGCTCAAGCCCGTTTTTGGATTCAACCTGCACGACCAGGAGTTGAGTTCCGTGGGAAACTCAAAGGAAGTAACGGCCATTGCGCTGCTTGCCCCCGCACTTGATGAAAATCATACCAAACCAATTGGCCGGCTACGCGCCATGCGTGTGGGAGCGCTTCTCGCGCGCACGCTTGATCATTTTGCCGAAGGACACCTGGCAACGTACGACGATACATTTGAACCGCGGGCATTCGGAGATAGCATGCAACTCTGGGGGACAAGCACCATACTCATTGAATCGGGACATTGGCCGAATGACCGCGATAAGCACTTCATTCGGAAATTGAACTTCGTTGCTATTTTGTCAGCCCTGCGTTCCATAGCTAACGGCTCATATCAGGATGTAGATCTTGACTACTACACAAACCTCAAGCCCAACGCCAAGTGGATGTTCGACATTCTCATCAAAGATATCGTGCTGGACCACGGCAACGGATGGTCGCATAGCGCGGACATCGGATTGACAATCGACCCCCTGCTGAACAAGAACTCACCATCTGTTGTTGTAACGATCAAGGACCTCGGTGATCTCCGCACATATGCCGGCCTCGAGAACATTGGCGGCAGCAAACGAAGGATATCCTCTTCGGAACTTCGCGTCGGTGCTTCACGCCCGTTTCACGAATTGCTCGATCGCTTGCAGATGTACCACCCTCATTCGTAACTCCAGCCATTCATTCCCTGCGGAAGCCTTGAAAGTGGAGCAGGATAGTGTTACCTTGACGACGTTACCGATACTGCGCGATGACGATCTTTATAAAAAACCAGAAGCAACAAGAGTTTGAGCGAGAAGCCCTTCCTCATATGGACTTGCTCTATAACTATGGGCTGCGGATGACCAACAATACCGCCGATGCCGACGACCTCGTACAGGAAACCTATCTCAAGGCGTTTCGGTTCTGGGACAAATATGAGAAGGGAACCAACATTCGGGCGTGGTTGTTCCGTATCTTGAAGAATTCGTACATCAATCGCTACCGGCGGGAAACCAAAGAGCCGGAAATGGTTGACTATGATGATGTACAGAATTTCTACAATACCGTCCGGGGAGAATCGTCCGAGACCAACGACCTGCAGGAGACTCTCTTCGGTAATCTTCTGGACGACGACGTGGCAAAGGCGATCGCTGCACTCCCTGACGATTTCCGCACGGTTGTTATCCTGTGCGATATTGAGGGTTTGACATATGAGGAGATCGCTGAGTTCGTGGATATTCCGCTGGGAACAGTGCGGTCGCGGTTGCATCGCGGAAGGAAACTCCTCCGCGCACAGCTCTTGGACTATGCGAAGAACCGCGGTTATGTGGCCAACGACTAAAGGATAGCAGAGTATTTGGCAGATTGTTAACAAGTTGATCAGGACAAGGTGAACTGCAAGCATTTTCAGGAGCAGATCAGCGGCGCGGTCGATAAAAATCTCTTGCGGCACGAGATGGACTCATTTCTTGGCCACATTGGGAAATGTCCTCAATGCCGATACGAATACGAGATTGAATCTGTAACGAAAGCCATTGTTCAGCGACGGGCAAAGGTCGTTCGCGCACCAGGAGCCTTGGTTCAACAAATCTCGCAGCAACTTGAGCGCGAAGCCGCACCATTTTCCGCAACCTCTCCGAACCGGTTCTCTTCTTTTTTACAAAAGGCTTATGCGAAACCTGCCATCGCGTTCGCAGTCGCGTTCATTGCTATCGTACTCCTGTTGAATGACCAGGGGAGAAAAGAAGGCACCCTTCAAGCAGGGTTCGCAGCGAATGATATCGTTCTCCAATCCCTTTCCAACTACAGCGCTGTGGTTGCCGGCGAGATCAAGCCACAGGTGGTGTCAAGCCAAACCGAGCCCCTTGCACAGTTTTTCTCCGACAAGACAGACTTTCCCGTTCTCTTTCCGAAGATGAAAGACTGCAAGCTTGTCGGGGGGGTGTTCAATGAATACTTCGGATCCAAACTTGCCCACGTCGTCTATTCGCATGACAGCGAGGTCGTCTATATGTATCAAACGTGCTGGGAGACGGTTATGAAGGGAGAGCCACTTCATCTGTCCGATGACGTCAAACAGGCTTTGGAAACGACGGGGTGGTTCTCGCAAACCCACGACGATGGCCGTACCGTGGTTCTCTGGAAAAAGGAGCGAACACTGTGTGCGGCAGTTGCGCACATGAGCAAGGAAGACTTGATTGCCTGCTTGACGGACGGCGACGCAGATGGAAAACCAGCGTGGTGATCCTCCACTGCAATCGTCCTTCCTCCACTCAACCCCGTTCCCTCTTTTTCCGCATCAACGCCCACCGTTCTGTAGTTAATTGCCCCATGTTTGTTTTTCCCTAGCAGGCAACGTATCTTTCTCCACGCCCACATCCCGGAGTTCTCATGGCCACGTATTCTCGTATCCTCGTTCCGACGGACTTTTCGCGTTCCTCCTATGTGGCATTCGCTCCCGCAGCAGCCATTGCGAAAAAGTTCAAGTCCCGCGTCTACCTGCTCCATGTCGTAGCTGATGTGCCGGTCCTTGCCGTAAAAATGGGACTCTCGCAACTGCAACTTGAACACAGAATGCTCGAACATTCAGCTGCTGAGCTAAGGAAGGCCGCGAAGCGCTTTCCGATGAAAGGCGCCCAATTGATCCTTCGGAAGGGAACCGCGCAAGACGAGATTCTTAAAGCAGCCAAGGAGAAGAAAGTGGATCTCATCGTCATGGGGACGATAGGTAAGACAGGAATCGAATACATGCTTCTTGGCAGCGTCACCGAGAAAATTGTACGGCGTGCATCGTGCCATGTGTTAACGGTGAAGCCGAATCGAAAGTGACTTTGTGTCTCCGCGGGTAATGCTCAAGTTATCCCTTCCAGCCGTTCGACCTTGGACGCTACCCATGCTCGTTGCCTTGACAAACCATCCGATTCTTGGTATATTTTTGCCACACAGCAAACGATGAAAGGTGTCCTACCGACACCTTTTTCCGTCTTTTCAACCGTAATCCCGGCTCTCATGCAATCTGAAACAGTCACGAGCGGCGCTCACTCTTCCGACCCACTTCATGCCATTCCGAAACAACTTCCGGTTCTCCCTCTGCGTGATGTTGTTGTGTTCCCTTATATGATTTTCCCCGTTCTGGTGGGACGAGAATCCTCACTCAAAGCTGTGAACCAGGCACTGGAGCGCGAGAAGTATATTTTCCTTGCTGCGCAGAAGAACTCGGTGACTGAAGAGCCCGGCATGGAAGACATCTATCATGAGGGGACAGTAGCCAAAATCATCCAGATCCTGAAGCTGCCCAATGGTTTGATGAAGATTCTCGTTGATGGTGTAGTGCAGGCGACTATTACGCGTGTGGTTCCCAACGAAAAGTTTCTTCAAGCGGAGGTGAAAGTCAACGCGGAGCGGATCGCCCTCGATTCCGAGCTCGATGCATTGCTGCGTCACACCTCAAGCCTCTTTGCGGAATACGTCCACCTGAACCGGAACGTTCCCAGCGAAGTCCTGGTTGCGTTTGAGAATACAAAAGACCCGCAACGCAAGGTCTTCTACATTGCCTCCAATATTCTTCAGAGCGTCGATGTAAAGCAGAAAATTCTCCAATTGACAAGTATACGGGATCAGCTCCACGAAGTCATCCGGATCCTGAACTCAGAGAACGACGTCCTGAAAATTGAAAAGGAGATCGACACCAAGGTTCACGACAACATTGCCAAGTCCCAGCGGAAGTATTTCATCCAGGAACAGATCCGTATTCTTCAGGATGAGCTGGGGGACGAGGACTCCTCGCCCGAGATTGTGAAGCTCCGAGAGGAAATCAAAAAATCCCGGATGCCGAAACTGGCAGAAGAGAAGGCGCTGGAGGAATTTGCAAAACTGAGAAAGACCCCCGCGCTTTCACCGGAGTCGACCGTAATTCGTGGGTACCTCGATTGGATGGTCTCGGTTCCCTGGCACAAACGTACGAAGGACAACCTTGATATCGAACATGTCCGGAAGATCCTCGACGATGATCACTTTGGGCTTGAGAAACCCAAAGAACGGATCCTGGAGCACATAGCAGTACTGAACCTTGTCCGGGAAATGAAAGGTCAGATTCTCTGTTTTGTCGGTCCTCCCGGTGTGGGGAAAACGTCACTTGCAAACTCTATTGCCCGTGCGCTTGGCCGGAAGATCGTTCGGATCTCGCTCGGTGGGATGCGGGACGAGGCGGAAATTCGTGGACACCGGCGGACCTACATCGGCTCAATGCCGGGAAAGATTATCCAGTCCATGAAGCGTGCCGCGGTGGTAAATCCCGTGCTTCTGCTTGACGAAGTGGATAAGATGAGCATGGATTTTCGCGGCGATCCATCTTCCGCACTCCTGGAAGTGCTCGACCCCGAACAGAACACGACGTTTAATGATCACTACCTGGATGTTGACTATGACCTTTCCCGCGTGATGTTCATTACCACGGCGAATGTCCGGTACGCCATACCGCTGCCACTGCAGGACAGGATGGAGATCATTGAGCTTCCCGGCTACCTCCAGCACGACAAACGTGAAATTGCCCGCCGGCATATCATACCAAAACAACTGAAAGAGCACGGTCTCGAAGGCAAGCACGTTTCTGTCACAGATGCGGCGATCGACAAGATAATCACCGATTATACACGCGAGGCTGGAGTACGGAACCTCGAACGAGAGATTGCATCGGTCTGCAGAAAGGTTGCAAAGGACATCGTGCTCGGCTCGCAGAAAAACGGTGACCGGAAGAAGAAAAAAGGTGTGATGGTGGATCCGCCACAAATTGAGCGCTTTCTCGGGGTGCCCAAGTTCAGAGAGCGTGTCAGGCCTGAGAAGCTGCGCATCGGCTCGGTGACCGGACTTGCCTGGACAAGTGTTGGGGGGGATATCCTGAATGTTGACGTCAGCATCATGAAGGGACCCGAGAAACTAACGCTGACCGGCCAGCTTGGAGATGTCATGAAAGAGTCTGCCCAGGCGGCGTTGAGTTACCTCCGATCGAATGCAAAGATACTCCGTCTCGACCCATCATTTTCTAAGGGAAAGGAAATCCACATTCATCTTCCCGAAGGAGCGATTCCGAAAGATGGACCTTCCGCTGGCATTACCATGGCGATGGCGATGTACTCCGCCGTCAGTGGCAAGCCGGCACGGAGTAATGTGGCGATGACGGGTGAAGTCACACTGCGTGGAGAGGTGCTTGCCATCGGGGGTCTGACAGAAAAACTCCTTGCAGCACAACGCAACAGAATCAAGACCGTCCTTATTCCGAGCGAGAATGTGAAAGATCTTCCCGAGGTACCCGAAAAGGTAAAAGAAGGCCTCTCGCTGATTCCTGTCACGAAGATTCTCGACGCTATACCGCACCTCTTTGGCTTGAAGCAACCTCGCGGCAAGGTAAAACAATAAACAGCACGCGTATTCTATGGTTATCCGTTGGTGCGGGGTCGCCCTCCTTCTCTTCTGTGCGTTGTCCGTTCCTTTGCACGTCGGTGTTGCAGAACGGCTTTCCCTCAAGCGCATTTTTGACAAGCCGTATATTGCGGGAAGCAGGCCCAGCATCGCTTCGCTTTCCCCCGACGGCAGACACCTCCTCTACCACTGGGACGCCGACGCAAACGGGAGGAACCGTCTCTGGACTATTGCTACCGCAGGGGGAACAACAAAGCAAGTGCTCGACTCCGCAGTCTCTTCGTGTGTCTGGTCGCCGGATGGAAAGCTGGTTGCGTACACGCAGGAAGGAGATCTGTTTATGGCAGATCCGACATTCGAGACAATCACCCGTTTGACAAGGACGCCCGCCGCCGAAAGCCAGATCACCTGGTCTCCGGCCAGCGATGCAATCGCTGTTGCTACCAACAATATTCTTGTATTTCCGACCACGCATCCCGGGGTGTACCAGCTGACGCATAATACATCCTCGGATGTTTCCTATTCCATTCTTGAGTTCTCCCCCGACGGTAAGAGAGTGTTGTTCGCTGAATACAACCAGGAGGGATTGCCGGAGTTCGTCGTACCGCGATACTCTGAGAAGCACGTCACCGCGTCGAAAACAAGGCGGGGATTCTCCAAGGTTCGACTGGGGATTGCCCCGGTGGATACTGGTTCCATCTTATGGCTGAAGACGGATGTCGAGCGGTTCGTTCTCGGGGACGCATCATTCTCACCGGATGGGAAACGGATTCTCTTTGATCGGTTTTCCATCGATAGGAAACATCGCGCCCTGTTTGTGTTCGAAGGCGACAGCATGCGAGCCCGGCTGGTTTATACTGAATATGATTCCGCATGGATCGAGGGGGGGATTCTTGCGGCTCGCTGGGCCGCGAACGGAGAATTCCTCCTCTTTACGTCAGAATCCGACGGATGGAACCATCTTTATGCACTCGCGAAAGATAGCACCGATCTGCGTCAGGTAACCGGAGGAAAATGGGAGATCCAATGGTTTGCCATCCATCCGGATGGACGCTCGATATATATCACCGCCAACAAGGATGACCACGCCCAGTGGCAGCTTTATCGGTTGAATGTCTCAAGTGGTGAGCTTGCGCGAATCACGGAGCGTGCAGGCACATACGAGTCGCCTGTGATGTCCAAGAATGGAAAAACGGTCGTTTGTTCCTATTCCGATCTGGGAATGCCGGCAGAACTCCACGTGATTGACGGGAAGACGGATCGGAGAATCACGTACAGCATTCCCAAGGAGTTTCTTTCGGTCGAATGGGTGATTCCGGAAATCATTCGTTTCACAGCCCGTAATGACGAAACGATTCCCGCGCTGCTCTACAAACCAAAGGCCCTTGTTCCGGGGAGGCAGTATCCTTGCGTGGTATTTGTACATGGCGCCGGGTATTTGCAGAACGTGTACCGCGGATGGAGTTACTACTACAGGGAATACATGTTCCACACCTACCTGGTGAACAAAGGATATGTGGTGTTTGAGATTGACTATCGAGGGAGCGCGGGACATGGACGGAAGTTCCGTACTGATGTCTATATGCACCTTGGCGGACTAGACCTGCAAGATGAACTCGACGGGGTTGAATATCTGAAACGATTGGGATATATTGACAGCACGCGGATCGGTATGTACGGGGGAAGTTACGGTGGTTTTCTTTCGTTGATGGCGCTACTCAAATCGCCAGACACGTATGCCTGTGCCGCGGTTCTCCGCGCTGTTACCGATTGGGGAAACTACTATCACCACAATCCGTGGTATACCGCCGCCCGGCTTGGTACGCCTGAACAGAACCCCGAAGCGTACAAGAAAAGTTCTCCCATAACCTTTGCTGATAGCCTGACCAAGCCGCTGTTGATCCTGCACGGCATGGCAGATGACAATGTCTTCTTTCAGGATGCCGTTGAGTTGGTCAAGAAGCTTCAGAAGAGTGGGAAGACGTTTGAGATGATGATGTATCCCACGGAAGCGCACTCCTTTACCGAGCCGGAGTCATGGTATGACGAGTACCGCAGGATTGATGAGTTCTTCGATCGCCATCTTCTTTTAGCAAACCGATGAGTGAATACATAGTCACCGCCAGAAAATGGCGGCCCATGAAATTTGAAGATGTGGTCGGACAGGATCACGTTACGATCACGCTACGCAATGCGATTGCCACGAAGAGGCTTGCCCATGCATATCTCTTTGCCGGCCCGCGTGGTGTCGGCAAGACAACGACGGCACGACTTCTCGCCAAGGCCATCAATTGTTTGCATCCGGTGGAGAGCAATCCTGACAACACATGCGACATCTGCAAGGAGATTACAGAAGGACGAAGCTTCGATGTGCTAGAGATCGACGGTGCATCGAACCGTGGTGTGGACGAGATCCGCAATCTGCGGGAGTCCGTCCGGTATGCTCCTGCCAAGGGATCGTATAAAGTCTACATCATCGATGAAGTTCACATGTTGACGAAGGAGGCTTTCAACGCACTGCTGAAGACGCTTGAAGAACCTCCGGTGCACATCCTCTTCATCTTTGCGACAACCGAGATCCATAAACTCCCCGCCACCATTCTTTCGCGCTGTCAGCGGTTTGACTTCCACCGGATCGCAATCGATGAGATTATCGGCAATCTGAAAGGAATAGCGAGCGAGGAGGGGCTGAGCATTGATGACGAAGCTTTCCTTCTCATTGCAAAGAAAGGGGATGGCTCACTACGCGACGCGCAGAGTACTTTCGACCAGGCCGTTTCACTTGTGGGGAAGACGATAACGCAAGAGGCAATTCTTGAGGCGCTGAACATTGTCGGGCAAGATGTATACTTCCGGGTCACCGACCTCATCAAGACGAAGGATGCCAAAGGGGGGCTTGCGCTTGTTGAGGAGATCATGGCGCAGGGGCACGACATCAAGGAATTCCTGAATGGACTAACGGAGCACCTTCGTAACATCCTGGTTGCCAAAACGACGGAAAGCACGTCGCTTATCGAATCGTCCGATGTGTATCGCCAACGCTATGCCGAGGAGGCGAAGTCATTCGCGCTTGCAGACCTTCTTCGTCTGCAGCGTCTTGTAAGCGGGACGGAGGCCGCACTTCGGTGGAGTACGCAGCCCCGATTCAAGCTGGAAGCAGACATGGTCCAAATGATCACAATGCACTCAGCAGCCGAGGTGGGGGACATGGTGCAGCAGATCGAGGAGTTGAAAAAAAAACTCCTTAAAACCCCTTCGCGTATACAAGAACCAACGGCAACTCTCACGCAACCTCAGGCGGTGACATTGCAGTCCGGATCATCTGCAATTCGTTCCACGCTTGCCTTCAACCGCCCT
>Ga0209640_10003231_pt1 | contig 14254 bp, 10 predicted proteins | sample RifCSP10_1_FD_184018 | JGI IMG/M metagenome (GOLD analysis project Ga0209640, IMG submission 184018) | Soil microbial communities from Rifle, Colorado - Rifle CSP2_sed 10_1 (SPAdes) (version 2) | ecosystem: Environmental > Terrestrial > Deep subsurface > Rock core/Sediment | place: Rifle...
CGCGATTCTGCAGAAGATCGCGAGCGAAGCTCGCTCCTACAAGGAAGCGGAGAATCACCAGCGGCCGAGATTCGGCTTGAAATCGAGGGCCATCGCGGCGTCGTAGTAGCGCAGTGTCGCGCTCATGGGCGGAGCCGCCTCGTCGATGCGCGCGACGTCGGCCGCATCGATCGCGACGTCGAGCACTCCCAAGTTGTCGACGAGCTGCTCGAGCGTCCGGGGACCTATGATCGGCGCCGTGATGCCGGGGCGCGAGGCGTTCCAAGCGAGCGCGAGCTGCGACGGCGTGCACCCTTTGTCTTGCGCGTGCGCGATGTGCGCCTCGATGAAGTCGTAAGCTGCGGGCGTCGCCGGACGGTTGAAGTTGTCCTTGCCGCCGTGCCAGCGCCCCTCGGCGCTTTGGTCGTCGCGGCGGTACTTGCCGCTCAGGAGCCCTCCGCACAAGGGCGCCCACGGGATCACGGCCAACCCGAAAGTCTGCGCGGCAGGGAGGACTTCGCGCTCAGCCGTGCGGTCGAGCAAGTGGTACGTGCACTGCTCAGAGATGAACCGGTTGAGCCCGAATTCCTTCGACGCCCAAAGGGCTTCGACGATCTTCCACGCGGGAAACATGCTCGTGCCGATGTAGCGCACTTTGCCCGCGCGAACGAGGTCGTCGAGCGCGCGCAGCGTTTCGTCGATGGGAATCTCCGATTGCGCGCGGTGAAGCTGGTACAAGTCGATCCAATCCGTGCCGAGGCGCTCGAGCGATGCGTGGCAGGCATTAATGAGATGCCTGCGGCTCAATCCGCGGCCGTTCGGGTCGTTCTGATCGAGCGGGAAGAACGCCTTCGTCGCGAGCACGGTGATCGAGCGCTTGCCCGATTTCGCAAGCGCCTTGCCGACGATGCGCTCGCTGTCGCCGGCCGAGTAGGCATTCGCGGTATCGATGAAATTGATGCCCGCGCCGAGCGCGTGCTCGATGATCGCGATCGAGTCTTGCTCGTTCGTGCGCCGCCCGAACATCATCGTGCCGAGGCATAGCGCGCTCACCTTGACGCCGGTGCGGCCGAGATTGCGGTACTGCATGGGGACAGTTTACCTATTTCGAACTGTCCACTAGCGCGGGTGCAACCAGGTCGGCAGGAACGAGTACGGGTTCCCCGTGAGGTCGCCGCCGTGCTTTACGCCGTGTTTCGCGAGCATGGCCGGCAGGCGGCCGCTCTTCCAAGCGTCGAACGTATCGGTCGCTCCGCCGACGAACTCGCCGCCGACGAAGATCTGCGGGATCGTCTTCCACGTCGTGCGTGCGGCAAGCGCCGCACGAATCTGACCGCCCCAATCGTCCTTCTGATAGTCGACGGAGTCGATGTCGACGGAACGATAAGGAATCTTGTACTCGGCGAACATTCTGCGCACCGACCAGCAGAACTCGCACCATTCGAGCGCGAACATGACGACGGGCTGCTGCTTGTCGCCCGTCGCTTCGGCCACGAACGCGGCGGCCGCAGGAGTGACTTGCGGCGGCGGCTCGGGCGTTTTGACCGGCGGGGCTGCGGCGCCCGCCGCCGTAGCGGGCTTATCGAATCGATAGCGCGGCGTCGAGCGCGAGATCTCGATTTCCTCTTCGGTCATGTCGGCGGGAACATCTGCGAACAACGGCGTGCTCAAATAGCGCTCGCCGGTGTCGGGCAGCATGCACAGTACGTTCGCGCCGGCCGCCGCGTCCTTGCACACGGTCAACGCACCGGAGAACGTCGCGCCGCTCGAGGTGCCGACGAAGATGCCCTCCTTCTGCGCAAGCTCGCGAGCGAGCTTCAGCGCCTCGCCGCCATTGATCGGAACGATGCGGTCGATGAGCTTCGCGGCGACCGCGTCCTCGGTGAGCTTCGGAATGAAGTCGGGCGACCAGCCCTGCATCAAGTGCGGGCGGAAGAGCGGGTGGCTGCCGGCCGGCGAGCCGTCGGGCGTGCGCGCCTGCGCGATGCCGCTGCCGAGCATCTGCGAGTTGTCGGGCTCGCAAACGACGATCTGCGTCCTAGGGCTGCGGCGCTTGAGCACGCGCGCCACGCCCTTGAGTGTCCCGCCCGTGCCGAATCCCGTGACCCAATAGTCGAGGTGCGTGTCGGCAAAATCCGCGAGAATCTCCTCGGCCGTGGTTTGCGTATGAATGTCGGGGTTGGCCTCGTTCTCGAATTGCCGGCACAGGAACCACCCATGCGTCTCGGCGAGCTCGACGGCCTTGGCAAGCATGCCCGTGCCCTTCTCGGCCGCCGGCGTCAACACGACCTTGGCGCCGAGAAAGCGCATGAGCTTGCGCCGCTCGACGCTGAAGTTCTCGGCCATCGTCACGACGAGCGGATACCCCTTGTGGGCGCACACCATCGCGAGGCCGATGCCGGTATTGCCGCTGGTCGCCTCGATGACCGTCTGTCCCGGCTTGAGCTTCGCCGTTCGCTCGGCATCCTCGATGACGCCCAACGCCAAGCGATCCTTGACCGAGCCCATCGGATTGAAAGCCTCGATCTTGACGTAGAGATTGACGCCCGCCGGCGCAAGCTTGTTGATGCGCACGGTGGGCGTCCGGCCGATGGTCTCGAGAATGTTGCCGTAACGCTTGCCCATGGCGTTCCTCAGCCGCCGATGAAATCGCGCTTGCCGAGCTGTACGCCGTTGTGCCGCAGAATCGCGTACGCGGTCGTGATGTGAAAATAGAAATTCGGCAGCACGAAATTGAGCAGATAATCTTTGCCGGTGAAATTGAACGTCGCGTTCGGAAACTTGAGCTCGACCGGGCGGGTCTCGGCGCCTTCGAACTGCGCGGGCTTGAAAGTCTTCAAGTAGGCGCTTGCCTTTTCGACGCGGGCGCGCAGCTCCTCGAAAGTCTTCTCGTTATCCTCCCAAGTCGGAACTTGGACGCCGGCCAGGCGCCCCATACCGCCCTTGACCTGGTCGGTCGCGATCTGAATCTGGCGCGTGAACGGCAGCATGTCCGGCGCGAGCCGCGCTTGAAGATACACTTGCGGGTCGATCTTGCGCGCCTCTGCATCGGCTTCGGCTTTGCTCAAAATTGCCTTCAAGTTCGGCAGCATCCTGGAAAAGATCGAGTTCATGAGATCGTACGTCGGATTAGACATCGCTGACTCCTTTCAAGCCACGCGTTTGTTGTTGGTTGCGCGCACCCGCGGACCGGCAGCCAGCGAGCATGCCAGCGAATGATACGGCTCTTGCATGCGTGCGGGAATCACCGGTAGTCTGCACGCAAAACAACTCGATCGCACCCCCGACGAGCGGAAAGGAGGTCGCATGCGTGCTCGCCACGCCCTAGCCCTGACGTGCTTGATTGCACCTTGTTTATTGGTCGCGTGCTCCAAAGCCCCGGAGAGCGCCGTGGACCTCGTTGCGCGGGCCGGCGCCCCCCTGTTCGAGGGCATGGGCGACCATCACCGCGCCATCACGACGACGGAGCCCGGCGCGCAGCGCTATTTCGATCAAGGCATGGTGCTCGCCTTCGGCTTCAATCACGCCGAAGCGATTCGCTCGTTTCGCGCCGCGCAACGCCTCGATGATCGCTGTGCCATGTGCTTCTGGGGAGAAGCGCTTGCCACGGGACCGAACATCAATGTGACGGCCAAGGGCAAAGCCATCATGTCCAGCGACGAGCAGGTCGCGGCGTATGCGGCACTGCAAAAGGCCGTCGCGCTCGCGGACGGCGCGAGCGAGATCGAACGCGACCTCATCGACGCGCTTGCCAAGCGGTACGGCGCAATGCCCGTCGAGGACCGCGATCCTCTGGACCGAGCCTATGCCGAAGCGCTGGGTGAGCTCGCGGCCAAATATCCGAACGATGACGACATCGCGGCGATGTATGCCGAGGCGTGGATGAACACGATGCCGTGGAACTACTGGTCCGACAGCGATACGCCGCGACCCGAAACGGTTCCCGTCATCGCAGCGCTCGAGACCATCATTGCGCGCGACCCACGCCACCCGCTCGCGTTGCACCTCTATATCCACGCCATGGAGGCGTCGTCGAATCCGGGTCGTGCCGAGACTGCGGCCGACACGCTAACTGGTCTGGTGCCGGGCTCTGGCCATCTCGTGCACATGCCCGCGCACATCTTTTGGCGTGTGGGCCGCTATCACGACGCCGCTGAAGCCAACGTGCGCGCGGCGGCCGTCGACGAGGCCTATATCGCGCAATGCAACGCGCAAGGTTTCTATCCGGCGCTCTACTACCCGCACAACATTCATTTCTTGTGGGCCGCGGCCTCGATGGAGGGCCGCAGCGCCGTCGCTATCGAAGCGGCACGCAAAGTCGCGGCGAACGTGCGCCTCGAGCAAGTCGACCAGTTTCCGGCCGTCGAATTCTTCCGCACGATACCGCTGCTCGCGCTCGTTCAGTTCGGGCGCTGGGACGAGGTGCTCGCCGAGCCCGAGCCGCGCGCCGATCTTGCCTACTCGGCCGCGATCCGGCACTACGCGCGCGGCATCGCATTCGCCAATCGCGGCGATCTCGATGCCGCACGCACGGAGCAAGCCGCGCTCATGTCGCTCAAGGCTAACGACCGCGTGATGCGATTGGACGGCAACGACTACCCCGCGAGCGCGCTGCTCGCGATCGCGGACGAGCTCCTGCTCGGCGAGATCGCGCTTGCCGCCGAAGAGCTCGATACGGCGATCGCGCATTTCACGGCCGCAGTCGCGGCTCAGGACATGCTGCCGTATATGGAGCCGCCGTTCTGGTACTACCCGACGCGGCAGTCGCTCGGGCTTGCGTTGCTTCGCGCCGGCCGCGCGGCGGAAGCCGAGGCCATCTATCGCCGCGACCTCGAGATTTACCGGCACAACGGCTGGTCGACATATGGGCTCGTGCAAAGCCTCGAGATGCAGGGAAAAACCGACGAGGCGAACATGCACCGCGAGCACTTCGAAGCGATGTGGTCTCTGGCCGACGTCGAGCTGTCGGCGTCACGGCTCTTGTAGGAGCGAGCTTCGCTCGCGATCTTCGTGACTTGCGAGCTTGAGCCTTGAGCCCGCTCTCGCGAGGAGAAGAATCGCGAGCGAAGCTCGCTCCTACAACAAGAAGAATAAGAAGATGTCTCTGCCACAAGGCACGCGGTCGCTATTGACCTACGAGAACGGGCTCTTGCTCGTGCTGGGGCTCGCTTTCGGGATCGTCTTCTTCGATCGATTCGCGATCGGTGTACTCATGCCGTTCATCGTCCGCGACTTGGGGCTCGATAACACGCAGGTCGGCCTCATCAATTCCGCGCTCGCACTGTCGTGGGCGGCGTCGTCGCTCCTCGGCGGGCGGCTGTCCGACACGACCGGCCGGCGCAAACCCTATTTGATCGTCTCGTTGATCGCGTTCTCGGCGTGCTCGATGCTGTCAGGCCTCGCGACGTCTTTCGTGTTCCTGCTGACCGCGCGGTTTCTCATGGGCGCGACCGAGGGCCCGGCGCCGCCGTTGATCCTCGCGATCATGGCGCGTGCCTCGTCGGCGACGCGGCGCGGCCTCAACTTCGGCTTGATCCAAAACGGGTTCAACAGCCTGTTCGGGCAGATTCTCGCGCCGCTCGTCCTCGTGCCGCTCGCCGTTGCATTCGACTGGCGCGTTGCGTTTTTCTTGGCCGGCGTGCCGGGGATTCTCATCGCGCTCGTGATTCTCAAGGTCGTGCGCGAGCCCAAGGACAGCGCCGCAGTGAAGGTGGAACGACAGCCCGCGAGCAACGAGCTTGAGCTCGGCGTGCTCGACATCTTCCGGCGGCGCAACATCTGGCTCAGCGTCGTCATTGCGTCGCTGTTGCTCGGGTATCTCACGGCGGGCATCGCGTTCATGCCGCTCTACCTCACGGAAGTGCGGGGGCTCTCGCCTGCGCAAATGAGCGTGCTCATGAGTCTCATCGGCTTTTGTATTTTGACCGCGGGCGCGATCGTTCCGGCATTGTCCGACCGCTTCGGCCGCAAGCCCGTCGCCGCGCTCTTCTCCCTGCTCGGCGTCGTCTCGCCGCTTGCGTGCCTCTACTTCGAGGGGCCCGTGTGGATGCTCGGCGTGCTTGTATTCGTCGGCTGGATGGCCGCGCCGATCATCACGCTCGCGATTGCCGCAGTGCCGACCGACAGTTTACCGGCCGGCTATCACGGCACGGCGATCGGGCTCGTCGCCGGCATCGGCGAGCTCGTCGGCAGCGTCGTGACGCCGACGCTGGCGGGCATGGCGGCGGATCAGACGAGCCTCGCGGCGCCGCTCGTCATTCAAATCGGCTGCGCGGTCGCGGCAAGCGCGTTCGCGCTGCTGCTCACCGAATCGGCCCCTGCCCGCGCGGTCGCGCAACCGGCGCCTATCTGATCGTCATATAGCGCTCGAGACGCGCGACCTCGTCCTCGTCGACGTACTTGCCGATCTCGCGGCGGAATTGCTCCATGCTCGTGTACGGCCGGTACTCGAGAAACTCGCGAACCATGCGCTCGCCGGCGCCCGGGATGGTCAGAAAATCCTCGCGCGTCGCGGAGTTCAAATCGAGCGGAACGAAAACGTACTGCTCGAGGCGCGCGACTTCTTCTGCATCGACATACTTGCCGATCTCGCGGCGAAACTGCGTCAACGACGTGTACGGTCGATACTCCTCGAATTCGTGTGCCATGCGATTGCTCATGCCGGGGATCAACAAGATCTCCGTCTCGCTCGCCGAGTTCAAGTTGATCGGCAGAAACAGCTTGCCGTAGACCTCTTTGCGCTCTGCCTCGCCGAGCGATGGGCGGAGCAGCGCGTCGAGCGCGAGCATGTCGCTGAAGGGCCGCTGCTCGACGATTGCAGCGACGAGCGCGTGGTCGAGATGCGGAACGCCGCCGAGCGCGGTTTCGTCCGCAATATCCGGATTCAGCACCGCCGTGTTGTTGCCGACCTGCGCGTGCGCCGCGATGTAGAGGCCACCGCTCGCGAGCACGGCCGTGAGCGTGTTCGAGAAAGCCTTCATATAGATTCTCCCGCCGATCGAAGCATGCTAGGTAGGCCCTTGAGGACCGTCAATACCGGTTTCGCACGAAGTCGACGTTTCGGTATTCTGCGGCAATGCTGCGACGCTTCATCGACTCGCGTTATTCACTGTGGCTGCTGCTGACTCTGCCCGGCGTCTACATACTCATTCAGTATTGGCGCGGGGAGACGTTTTACGGGGAGATCGTGCACTTCACGGGCGTGCTCGCGACCCGCTTGCTGATGCTGACGCTTGCCGTCACGCCGTTGCGCCTGATGTTCCCGACGGCGCGCTGGACGGCATGGCTCATGCAGCGGCGGCGCTACCTCGGTGTCGCAACGTTCGGCTATGCGGCCCTGCACACGGGCGTGTATCTCGGCCGTCTCGGGGCTTCCGGCGCGCTCGCCGAAGCCGCCGAGCCGGGACTGCTGACCGCCTGGCTCGCGTTCGCGACCTTCGTGCCGCTCGCCGCTACGAGCAACGATTGGTGCGTGCGCCGTCTCCGGCGCGCATGGAAGCGCCTGCACCGCTTGGTTTACGCGGCCGCCGCGCTGACGTTCGCTCACTGGCTCCTCGTCGCGTTCGACGTCGTGCCCGGGGTCATTCATCTCTCCGTGCTCGGCGCGCTCGAAGGCTATCGAATCGTGAAGACCCGCGGAGCGCTCAAGGCAGCTCCTCCTTCCGGACGAGCCGGCACTTGATCGTGGGAATCTCGTCGCGGCGCTCGATCGCCAATGCCGGCAGATCCTCGGGCTCCGCGCATTCGGGCAGGCTGTCGAGCGCCGCGGGTCGAATGTCCGCGAAGAAATCGGCCGTGGGCCCGGCTTCCGCGCACGCCGAGCCCAGTGAGAAACCCTGGAATCCGAAGCCGATGCCGCCGCCGGTCAATGCATTGCAGAGCTCGGCAAGCCGGTTCAAGAATCTACTGTGCGCTTGGCCGGGCCGCAGCACTGCGCCCTTGCCGCCGCGCGAGCCGCGCGACGGGTTGTCGAAAAGGTGTTCGCGCGGATTGGGCGCCGCCTCCTCGGATGGATCGTCCGTCGAGAACGTGGCTTGTCCCTCGAGCTCCTCGAGCACGCGCGCGACAGCCCGTTGTCGTTCCCTCTCCCAGTCGACGCCGGGCGCGAGATAGGCTCTCCGGCGGCCGCCATCGGACGGACTCGCGGTTGGCGCTTCTTCCTGTTCGTCGACACTGAGCGCCGACTCGGGCTGTTCCGCTTGCGCGGGCGGTTCCGCCTCGGGCGGCGGCTCCGCTTCCGGCGGCACCGGCGGCGGCTGCGTCTCGACGGGTTCTACACTTGCCTGTGGCTCCGTATTCCGTTCGAAGGGGCGCCATTCACTAAGCCATATGACACTCGCCGGCGCGGAGCTCACGGCCTCCCGGGTAGACCACGGAACCTGGTTCACGGCGTAAACGACGATCGCATGGAAAGCGATCGACAAAGCCGGCGCCGGCGCGGATATCGATCGCGAAAACACCCATCGCCAACCGCGAGCGAGCACGCCATGCCTCCAATCCGGATGGCATCTGATCCTAACAACTGCGCCGGCCCCACAACATTACGGCGCCGTAAGATCGCACCCCCTGTAGGAGCGAGCTTCGCTCGCGATCTTCCAGCTCGCCAAAAGCAAGAATCGCGAGCGAAGCTCGCTCCTACCAGAGGCTACAAGGTGTCGCGCGCGGTCGGGGCATTGAGCGCCTCCCAACTGTCACGCGCGAAGCCGACGCCGGCCTCGTTGAAATAATTGTACGAGACGTTGCAGCCGGCCTCGAGGATGGGCGCACGCTCTTCCTCGAATACGTGCGTCGCGCTCAATAGCCCCGTATAGCCGCGGCGTCGCAACGCACGGCTCGCGAGACGCTTCGCTTCGAGATCGGGAAGCGCGAGCAGAATCGCCTTGAGACGATCGACATTGATCTGATACCAGAATGACGTGTCCTCGGCGTCGGCGTAGAGGACCCGGCGCCCGGCGCGGCGGTGCGCCTCGAGTTTGCCGGTGTCGCTGTCTACGCCGACGACGTGCTCGTTGCGCTCGCGCAAATAATCGTAGGCGCCGCTGCCGACGCGGCCCATGCCGACGATGAGGATCTCGGCGCTGCCGAGCGTGACGGGCTCGTCATCGGGATGGCGCTTGTCGCGCTCGAGCCGCTCGAGCCAACGGCCGAGCATTCCGTACAGCGGATGCGCGAACGTGCTGAGCGGCGCCGCGAGCGCGAACGAGAGCGCCACGGCGATCGCCGCCGCAATGAGCCAGCTCGCGTCGAGCAGACCGTTCGCGACGGCGACCTGCACGACGATGAGGCCGAACTCGCTGTACGTGCTCAAGCTCACGGCCGTGAGAAAGCTCGTCCGCGCACGAAGCCCGAGCGCGAGCAGCAACAAGAAAAAGAACACCGCTTTGACGGGCAGAAGCAGCAGCAACCAGCCGGCGTTCACGGCGATTTCCCACGTCGGCATTCCCGCAAGACCGATGTTGAGAAAAAAGCCGACGAGAAAAAACTCTTTGAGACTCCAAACGGAGCCGCTGAGCTCTTGCGCGCGCTTATGCTCCGCGAGCGCCACTCCGAGCGCGAGCGCGCCGAGCTCCGGGCTCAACCCGACGAGCTCGAATCCCCATCCGCCGACGGCTACCGCGAGCACGACGCCGAAAAGCACGAGCAGCTCGCCGTGGCCGACGAATTCCAGCACGCGCCCGATGATCGGCCGCGCGAGCGGCAGCAGCACGAGCAACACCGCGTACGGCGAAGGCATGTTGACGCTGAGCAGAGTAAGGACTGCGACCGCGACGATGTCCTGCACGACGAGAATGCCGATCGCGATGCGTCCGTGCACGGCGCGCAACTCGCGCTTCTCCTCGAGGACCTTGGCCGCGAAGACCGTGCTCGAGAAACCGAGCGAGAGCGCAAGCGCCGCCGCGATTGTCCACGAGAAGCCGCCGCCGTAAATGGCGAAGAATCCGACACCGGTGGTGATCGCGAGGTGGGCGATCGCCGTGCCCCAGACCTCATAGCGCAAGAACGTCTTGAACCTGAGCTTGAGCCCGACGGCGAACAGCAGCAGCAAGACGCCGGCCTGGGAAAGCTCGTCGAGCAGCGGCGACGGTTGCATGCCGAGCGCGGCGAAAGCGAATCCGGCCGCCAAAAATCCGACGAGCGGCGGTAACCCGGCTTGCCGAGCCGCCAATCCGAGAATCAACGCACCGCCGATCCATGCAGCAATCATGCAGTCAAACTCCTTCCGGGCGACGGCCGACGATTATGCCCGACGTTCGCGCCGAGGACTTGCGCGAGTCGGCGGGCAGGTTATGCTGCGCGGACGGACGCTAGAGGCATTCGATGCGCGCTCTGAAAATCTTGGCATGGACGCTGGCCGGCGTTGCCGCCGTGCTCGTCGTCGGCGCCGTGCTGCTCGTTTCCTTGTTCGATCCCAACGATTACAAAAGTTACGCGACGACCTACGTCGAAGAACGCACGGGTCGCACACTCGCCATCGACGAGGAGCTTAAGCTCAGTTTCTTCCCGTGGCTTGCGATCGAGACCGGCGGTATCACCGTCGGCAACGCCGAAGGATTCACCACGCAGCCGTTTGCACGCATCGCCTCGCTCTCGGCGCGCGTTAAGCTCTTGCCTCTGCTGCGCGGTGCAGTCGAGGTGGGCACCGTCGCGATCGACGGCATCGAGCTCAATCTCGGCCGCGACGAAGAGCTGCGCGGCAATTGGGAGGATCTGCTGACGCCCGCCGACGCGACCTCCGTAGCGGGCGCCGGCGCGGCCGAGGAAACCGCCCCCCGCGACCTCGGCATCGAGGCCGTTCGTATTCGCAACGGCACCGTCAACTGGCGCGAGAATCGCACCGACCTGCGCTTCGTGCTGAGCGGCCTCGACGTCGCGACGGGCGCAATCGAGACCGCCGAGCCCGTCGAAGCGGAGCTCAAGTTCACTTTGCTCGACGTGGCGTCGCAGTTGAGTCTCACGATGGATTCGCGCTTCGTCGCCGAGATCGGCGATTCGGGTTACGCCGCGCGCGACGTCGCGTTCGATTTCCGCGTCGCGGGCGCGGCCGACGACGAGCGCGCGTCGGGCAGCGCGGCGTTCGGATTTTTGAGCCTCGGCAGCGACAGCGGGTTTGAGGCGACGGGCGTATCGGCCGATGCGCGTATCGTGCATGCCGCGCTCTGGCCGGACGGTCAGACGTTCGAGCTCGCGTGGGAAACGCTCCGCTACGACGCGAGCGCGCAATCGCTCGCGATTACGGGGCTCACGACGTCCGCGAACACCGTCGGCGCCGACTGGGAGATCGCGGGCGAAACGCTCATCGATGCGCCGCATTTGACGGGCTCGGTGCATTTGGCCGCCGATTCCGCGGCAGCTCTCTTGACCCTCGCCGCGATGAGCCCGCCGGCCGGCGTCGATCCGCAAGAGCTCGGTCCCGTCGAGCTCATGGCAACCTTCGACGCGCATCCGAACGAGCTCAAGGCGAGCGTCGCGAACCTCGACGCGCGCGCGCTCGGCGTGCAAATCACGGGCGAGGGCGACATCGACGCGAACATCCTGAGCGCGACTCTCGCCGTGCCGCGCTTCACTCCATCCGAAGCGCTCTATGTGCTCGCCGCGAGCCTGCTGCCGGAATCCATCGATGCGCGCGAGCTTAGGGCATTGTCGCTGCGCGCGTCCGTCGAGACGGATCTCGAGAGCGGCCGCACTTCGTTTCGCAATATCGACGCGGAGCTTTTGGGCGGCACCGTGACGGGCGGAGTCACGATCGCACCGTCCGCGCGCGGCCCGAGCTTGAGCGGCACGGTCAAGACGTCGCGGTTCCCGCCGAGCGCCGTGGCCGGCCTCGTCGAGAATTACCTGCCCGAGAACGTCGATCCTGACGAGATCGGCGTGCTCGCCGTCGACACGCGTTTCAACTACGACGCCGCCACCGATACGGCGACGTTCGGTCCGCTCGCTCTCGAGGCTTTCGGGTTGAGCGCTACAGGCGACGCAACCGTCGCGGCTGCGACGACGAGGCCGCGCGTCGCGGGCGACGTGCGCCTCGCGCAATTCTCGCCGCGCGACCTCCTGCAGCGCTTCGGTCAACCTGTGCCGCAGACGTCGGATCCCGCCGTGCTGCGGCAAGCCACCGTCGCTGCGCGCTTCAACGTCGACGCCGACAACGGCAGCTTCGAGAGCTTGAGCGTGAAGCTCGACGACTCGACGATCACAGGCACGCTCGCGGTCGCGAATTTCGCGAGCCCGAGCTACCGCTTCGATTTGAGCGCGGACCAGGTCGACGTCGACCGCTACGTGCCGCCGCCGGCCGAGGAAGCCGCCGATGGCGAGCGCACCGCCGGCGACATCGAGCTCAAGCCCGAGCCGCTCGATGCGTTTCGCATCGAGGGCCAAGCACGCGTCGGCGACTTGAAGCTCGCGAACTTGCGGTTTCAGGACGTCGCGACGCGGCTTGCAATCGGCGGCGGCAAAGCGACGATCGACTCAGCGCAAGCGAAGCTCTATGGCGGCGAGTTCATGGGCGGCATGTACGTCGACGCCACGGGCGCGGAGCCGACGATGACGCTCCGCGGTCGCGCCGCAGGCTTGCAGTTGACGCCGATCATCGAAGCGCTCGTGGGCGACGCGAATTTCAGCGGCACGGGCAGCTTCGATATCGATCTCACGGGCCGCGGCCCGACGGTGACCGACAATTTGCGCAGTGCCAGAGGTACGATGGGGTTCGCTCTCAGCGACGGCGCCATCGACGGCTTCAATCTCGGCCACGTCTTGTGCCAGGCATACAACGCGCTGCAACAGGTGCCCGCGCCGCCGGAGCAGCCGAAGCAAACCGCGTACCAGCTCATCCAAGCGAACGCGACCGTCGAGAACGGCGTCGCGACGAGCCCGGAGTTGCTCGCGCGCGCGGCGTTCGTGGACGTCACGGGCAGCGGCCGTCTCGTGCTCGCCGAGCAGACGCTCGACTACGACTTGCGCGCCAAGCTCACCAATCCGATCACGATCCCGCGTTGCGACTCCATGGACCGGCTCATTGGCGGCTCGATCCCGTTCACGATCCGCGGCCCCGTTACGGCCGCCGAGATACGGCCCGACTTCGGCCAGATCATCCAAGAGCGCGTGCGCGACGAAGTTCAAGACCGCCTGCGCGAACGGCTCGAGGAACGCTTGCTCGATCGGTTGCGGGATTAGCAGGCCGCTCAACCTTGAAACGCAGCAGACGCCCCCGACGCTTAAGACGCATCCTCGTCTATGCCGTCGCCGCAGCGGTCCTAGTCGTCATCGGCTACGCCGGCTGGTTGAGCTGGATCGTCACGAGCACGTTCGACGCACGCGGCTGGGACTTGCCGGCGCAGGTCTATGCGGCGCCCCTCGAGATCTACGGCGGCCGCAGGCTGTCGGCCGACGATTTGCTCGTCGAGCTCTATCGGCTCGGCTACCGCGGCGTCTCGGGGGCGCCGGCGCCGGGCATGTTTCGCCGTGAGCGCAACCGCATCGAGGTCGGGCGCCGCGGCTTCGAATACGAAGGCAAGCACGTTCCCGAGCAAACCTTGGGTGTTGCGTTCGCGAACGGTCGCGTCGCTTCCGTGCAAGATGCTTCGGGCAGCGCCGTCGCGATCGCCGAGCTCGATCCGCTCCTGATCGGCAGCGTGTTTCCCACGCACGGTGAAGACCGCATCATTCTCGGACCCGACGAAGTGCCGAAGCTCTTGACCGACGCGCTCAAGGCCGTCGAGGACCGGCGTTTCGAGGAGCACTTAGGCATCGACTTGCGCGCGGTGCTGCGCGCCGCGCTCGTAAACTTACGCAGCGGGGAAATCCGCCAGGGCGGCAGCACGCTGACCCAGCAGCTCGTGCGCAGCTATTTTCTCACCACGGACCGCACGTGGCGCCGCAAGATCAGCGAAGCTTTCATGGCGCTCGCGCTCGAGCTAAAGCATGACAAGGAAGAGCTTCTGCTCGCCTACGTCAACGAGATCTACTTGGGCCAGGACGGCGCGCGCGCGATTCACGGTTTCGGGCTCGCGAGCCGCTTCTATTTCGGCAAGCCCGTGACCGAGCTCGAGCTCCACGAGATCGCGCTCTTGATCGCCGTTGTGCGCGGCCCGTCGTTCTACGATCCACGCCGCAATGCGGAGCGCGCGCTCGCGCGCCGCAACCTCGTGCTCAACCAAATGCTCGTGCTCGGCATCATCGACACCGGAGCGCACTTGCGCGCGAAAGGCCGCGAGCTCGGCGTCGTCACCGCGAACACACGGCGCAGCGCTTATTACGCGTCGTTTCTCGACCTCGTGCGCCG
>Ga0209640_10003232_pt1 | contig 14253 bp, 11 predicted proteins | sample RifCSP10_1_FD_184018 | JGI IMG/M metagenome (GOLD analysis project Ga0209640, IMG submission 184018) | Soil microbial communities from Rifle, Colorado - Rifle CSP2_sed 10_1 (SPAdes) (version 2) | ecosystem: Environmental > Terrestrial > Deep subsurface > Rock core/Sediment | place: Rifle...
CAGTTCGTCCCAGGTTTCGGGAATGGTGTACCCGGCTGCATCAAACTCTGCCTTCGGGTACCAGACCAGGCTCTTCACGTCGGCGCCGTGCCAGACACCGACCAAGGTCCCGTCTACGGTACCCAGATCGATCCAGGACTGGCTGTAGTGTTGCGCCAACTCTTCCTGGGTGATGAACTGGCCGAGGTCGACCAGGAATCCATCCCGGGCCATATCCGCCATGAGGCCAGGCTGCGGGAAGTTCATGATATCGTACGGGTCGCCGGCTTCAGCGCGTGCAACAGCCAGGACCTCGAACTCACCGGAGCCTTCCCCTACTACGTCGATGCCGGTGCGCTCTTCGAACTCAACGAAGTTTTGCATGAAGACCTCTAACTGCTCTGCGCCTGCGGCAGTAAAGATGGTGACAGTCTCTCCTTCGAAGGGCATTTCCCCTTCCACCGGCTCCTCTGTCATGACTTCCGTTTCAGCAACGGGTGGTTCGGTGGGAGCGGCCGCCGGCTGACAGGCCGCAATCACCATGCTGAAAATCGCGAGCATGGCAATTACCGACCACCAAGTTTTTCTCGATTTCATTTTTTTCTCCTCTCAATTTCTTTCTGAATGTCGAATGGTTGCAATAGCTGAAAGTTTTTTGTTTCTGCGACCACCTCCTTTCCGAATTTTGTAAACCAGCAGGTTTACGTCCCCTATTTAATTAACAAAAGGTTCGCTCCATGAGACGAACCTGGAAGATGCAAATAGAACGCCGAAGAGCTGTAGCCGGGGCACGGACGCACGTGCGATCATGTGGTTGGTGAAGTCCTTTACGCAGTTATTAGTAAAATGGATACCGATCGATTTTTCTTGTCGTTGAGATGAAAAGGACTGGACGCTTCAAAAATATCACAATCGGTTCAGCAAGTCAAGCTTGGGAGCCCCAGTTTAATTAACCTGATGTTAAAGTTTTTTCTAGAATTGAGATTTTAATGATTGACAAGCATATTATTATTTGCTATTATTTCATGTAATGGAATTGATTTTTACAGAGTGAACTGGTCTGATTCGTTTGTTCGTCCCGACACGTTATCGATCTCACGGAGGGAGCCAAGATGAAAGAGGACAGGCCACTAGAATTCATCCATGAGGCAGGCGTGGTGGCAATTATGCGGGCTAAAAGCTCGGATCAACTCTTAGCCGCAGCCGAAGCGATCCTTGAAGGGGGAGTTCGAGCAATTGAAGTAACCATGACGACACCCAATGCTTTAGAAGTTATTAACCAAGCAACGACCAGATTGGGCGACAATGTGCTCTTTGGAGCGGGCTCTGTCCTTGATTCCGAGACGGCGCGCGCCGCAATTCTCGCCGGCGCACAATTTATCGTCTGTCCAACCCTGAATTTGGGCACAATCGAAACCTGCAAACGATATTCGATTCCGGTAGTGCCCGGCGCTTATACTCCTACGGAGATCCTGACAGCATGGCAGGCGGGCGCCACAATGGTGAAAGTCTTTCCAGCTAGTATCGGAGGACCGGGCTATATTAAAGCGGTTAAAGCTCCCCTGCCCCAGGTCAAGCTATCCGCCGTTGGTGGCGTAGACCTGGATAATATGGCGGACTTTATTCGCGCCGGATGCGAAGGGGTCGGAGTGGGAAGCGATCTGGTGAATCAGAAGCTACTTGACGCCAAGGATTTTAGAGAGATCACCGAGCGGGCGCGCCGCTTCCGCGAGGAATACCATAAAGGCCGATCGGTTTAGCCCTGGATAGACAGGACTGCACCGGAGGTTTAAATGATTGAACGACACGTAACTTTATTTATGATTTTATCGCCTGAATATGACAAACCGTAAGAATTCTGAGAGGAATGCACGATACCATATTCGAGCACTAGATCGAGCTCTTCGTCTGTTATCGCTGCTCTCAGACGGCAAACCACGTACATCGACGGAGATCAGTGAAGGGATCAGGCTCAGCCCGAGCACTACCTTTCGTATTTTAGTCACCCTGGCTTCTCATAATTTTGTTGCTCGCGATGAAAATAACGGCCAATACCGCTTGGGTCTGGCCTGCCTGCAGCTGGCGCGCGGTTACCAGGATACCAACGACATCCGGCGGATGGCGCTCCCGCTGCTCGAATCGCTGCGCGATGACATCAAAGAAACTGTGCACCTAGCAATATTAGACAATATGGAAGTCGCGTATCTGGAGAAGCTGAGCGGGTTGCATGCCATCGGAATAATGTCTTCTCGGGTCGGCGGTAGGGCGCCTGCCTATTGCACCGGGGTTGGCAAAATCTTGCTGGCATATCAAGATCAGCAGATGGTGGAAGAGCATTTCACAACATACCGACCAAACCGCTATACCGAAACGACCATTACAGACCTTCTCGATTTAATGGGCGAGCTGGACGCAACCCGCCAACGCGGATATTCCTTTGACAACGGAGAGCACGAGCACGAGGTCCGCTGCATTGCTGCACCGATTTTCGACTTGAACGGCAAGGCGGTCGCGGCGGTAAGCGTCTCCGGTCCTTACGCTCGCCTGGACCCCCTGGAGGAAAACCACGAAATGATTGAAAAAGTCATTCGTACGGCCCTGGAAATCTCATTCCAATTGGGTTACCTTCCAGCTGAGAATAACCGAGATCAGCGGGAGGATCTTTCACCAGATAAATAAATCCAATCCGTCCGATCTAAACAAATCGTAACAAGGAAGAATCATGCGCAAAATCATCAACCCTCGTGAAAGCAGTCCGTCTTTGGAGATCCTGCAAGGGTTCATAGATCTTCTAAAGGTTTACAGCCCCTCTTGCGTTGTTGCTGATGCTCAAGAGAGAGCGGGAGTCATGCGTTCCTGTATGAAGCCGTTGAGCACATCAGTACGCTTTGTCGGCCCGGCCCTGACGGTTCGGCTGGAGCCCGGCAATCAAGTTGACTGCCTGGATGCGCTTTCTGTGGCGCAAGCCGGAGACGTAATCGTCGTGGATGCGGCGGGCGAGACCGAGACATCGGTCTGGGGAGGACTGATGTCGGGTCTGTGCAAGATGAAAGGCGTCGTAGGCGCGGTGGTGGACGGCGCGATCCGGGATACCGATGAGACGCGAGATCTTGGTTTTTTTATTTTCTCCAAAGCCATCGTGCCGCGTTCTACCCACAGCCCGTATTCCGGCCGAATGGAACCGATAGAAATTAACATACCGATCCAGTGCGCAGGCGTTTTGGTTCGACCAGGAGATCTGGTTTTAGGCGACGAAATTGGCGTCGTCGTCATCCCGCTGGACGATGCTGCCCAGGTGCTTAAGTTAGCTCAGGAACAGGCAGATAAAGAGGAAAGGACACGCGTCAAGATCCGGGAAGGCAAAACGGTCGAAGAACTCCTGGCCGAATTTGGACGACTTTAGGTCTTTGGAGTTAATTATTCAAAATAGGAGATCATACGGAAAAAGGAGAGCGCAAAATGAACGAATATAAACAAGCTCGGCTCGAAAAACTGCAGAAGATGATGGCAGATGAAGACCTGGCTGCGCTGGTGTGCCGGCTTCCTGAGAATGTCATCTTTCTTACCGACTATTGGCCTCACCATGGCTTCTCGGTAGCTGTCTTTCCCCGAGCGGGAGAACCCCTGCTCTTCGTCCCTGAAGTCGAAGAAGATTATGCCAACCTTGGATGGGCGAAAGTAACAACCTTTGGATGGGGTTTGTTAAAAGATGGGGACCTGTATGAAAATTTCAGGCGGCTGCTAACAAAGGCTAAGGACAGCCTGAACCTGCGAGGAAAGAAAATTGGGGTGGAGAAGAGTTTTGAAGTCACAGGGCCCACCTACCGGGCCGCAGAACCGGTCGTGCCAGCAGAACCTTGGAATAAATTACTGGTGGATCTTTTCGAGGAGGCAACCCTACTCGATACATTCAACCTGATACAGACCGCCCGCGCCTGCAAAACCGATTACGAACTGGATAAGCTGCGTATCGCCAATGAGATCGCCGAAATGGGACTGAATTACGCCGTTTCCGAACTCGAGCCAGGAATGACAGAAGCACAGTTAGGTGCGCTGGTCGAGTACAAGATACGCGCGGATGGACCGGGGCACAAGGGCGCTCGTCTGATGCGCGCCTCAGCGGAAGTTGGCGCGGGGCCAGTTGGCAGCGCTAAGGGTACCCTGTTGGTACCCTCCACAGACTATTCCATTAAAGAGGGCGATTTTGTAATGATTGAACTTGCTACCGTGGTAGACGGTTACTGGTCCGACCTGACCTACATGGCTGTGGCCGGGGAACCGAACCAACGCCAGAAAGAGGTACACAACACGGTACTGGAAGCCCAGCAAGCTGCAGCACGGCAAATGCGCCGAGGCGCGTCCTTCACTGATCCCGACAGCGCGGCACGCGAGGTGCTCGATAAGGCAGGCCTGGGCGACTACTTCGTGCATATCACCGGCCATGCTGTTGGGTACCGCTACCATGAATTCATCCCGTTCTTGATGCCGGGAGCAAGCGGCACCTTGGAGAAAGGGATGGTGAGCAGCATCGAGCCGGGCGTCTATATCCCCGATTTCGGAGGGGTACGCATCGAAGACAATGTAGCAGTTGGCGAAGACGGTCCCATCTTCCTGTCGACAGCCCGCAAACCCTGGTAAGGTGCTAACTTGAACATGTATTTGGAATCGAGGAACAAACCATGACATTCGAGAATAAAGTCGCAATTGTAACCGGTGCCGCCAAGGGCATCGGTTGGGGGACCGCAAAGGTCTTGAGCCAAAAAGGAGCCAAGGTCGTCGTCGTAGACTGGGATGAAGAGAACGGAAAGAGGACTGCCGCGGATATCAACCGGGAGGGCGGCGAGGCGATCTTCGTCAAATGCGACGTGTCTAATGAGGAGCAGGTCAGGGCAATGATCGCCCAAACCATAGATAGCTTCGGGCAGATCGACATCCTGGTTAACAACGCCGGGGTAGGCGTTTACAAATCCATATTGGACGCCACGAGCGAAGATTGGGATCACTGCCTTGCCGTCAACCTGAAAGGCGTGTTTCTATGCTCGAAATATGCTATCCCGTATATGCAGAAACTGGGCAAGGGGGCAATCGTCAACATATCTTCGGTTCACTCCCATGCGACGGTTAACGGGGTTGGGCCGTATGCAGCCTCCAAGGGAGGCATCACGGCCCTGACACGCAATATGGCCATTGATTACGGGCCAACCATCCGGGTCAATTCCATCGCACCGGGATGGGTAATAACACCGCTCATCCAGAGCATCTTCGACGCCTACGACGACCCCGCCGAACAGCGGCGCCTGGTCGAGGAGCGCCAGGTGATGAGGCGCATCGGCCAGCCGGAGGACGTCGGCTACGCGGTGGCATTCCTGGCCAGCGATGAGGCAGCCTTTATCACAGGAGCGCAACTCTTCGTAGATGGTGGATTAACGGCTCAACTCGAATCCTGGTAGAAGGAGATCTTTAATATGAGCCTCAAGTTCAACATCACACAAGACGACTTGAGCACCTTTGCCGGGAAAGGCCCGGCTTTCGTCACCTTCGGGGAGACCATGATTCGGGATACTCCATCCGACCAGCAACGCCTGGAAATGACCCGCCAGGTTCTGCTTTCATTGGCCGGCAGCGAGTTTACGCTGGCGATGCTATTGGCCAGATTCGGTATTCCTTCCGCCTACATCACCCGCATTCCGGATAATCCTTACGGGTGGCTGATTCGGGACACGGCGCGCAGCCAGGGAATCAACACGGCCTATATCGTCTGGGCACCTAAAACAGAGCCGGTTGGCCGTTTCCTTTATGAATTGGGACGCACCCCCCGAAAGAGCGTCGGTTACTACCAACGCATGTACTCCGCGGCCAGCAAATTGGGAGCTGGAATGGTCGATTGGAAATCCGCTTTGCGCGATTGCAGGCTGTTTCATACCTCGGGCATCTCGTTCGGATTAGCCTACCACAGCAAGTATGAAAAAAACTTCTTGTTGGAAGCCTTCGAGGAGGCGATTGCGGCCAAGCCAGACGATTGCCTGATTGGCATGGATTTCAACTACCGCGCAACCCTGTGGAACGCGGAACAGTGTAAGGCGGTGATGACGCCCTTGATCGAAAAACATGTCGACGTGTTCATCACCACTATCGAGGATATGGCAAAAATCTATGGCATCGCCTGCGGGCAGTACAGCGCCGAACAGATCGATAAAGGCGACATCGGCGAGATCACCGATGCCGACATAAAGGATTTTGCCAGCCGTGTTGGCGACCAATTCAGAACAAAGATTGTGGCCCTTACCATCCGTTACCCAGATACCTTTGAACGGCACCGCTGGGAAACGGCGGCCATGGATGAGCAAGGAAATTTCGTCCGCTCCCCGGCAGTCAAGCCGATCGTGCTGGCGGACCGGCTTGGCGGCGGCGATACCTGGAATGGTGGATTCTATTATGGCCTGCTCTCGGCCGGTTTCAACACGGAGGGAATTGAGAGGGGCATTCTCATCGGCGATGCCGCTACCCGCATCAAACAGACCCTCATGTTTGACCTGCCTATCGTAACCAAGGCAGAAGTCCAGTCCTTGCTGAAGGCAGACATGGAAGGCGGCGGCAAACGGGTGTCCAGATAGGCCGTTTAGAACACGACCAACGATGGACCACAAGATTACCAAACGTATAAACGGCAAGCAGGAGGTGACAACTCGTAATAAAGATTTACAAGCATCAAGGAAATGCGAAATATCGTATCCAGATTGTATAAGAAACCTTGCATAAAGGAGAGAAAGATGAAGCGTAACCTTTACATAATTTTGAGCGTTTTGGTACTCTGGGGGATGCTCCTCTCCGCCTGTGCACAACCCACAGCTGCACCGGCGGAACAGCAGCCGGCTGCGGATGAAGCGCCTGCAGCAACATCTGATGAGGAATATATTTACGTCTCAGCGATGGGCAACCTGGAGTTCTTCAATGCCCACCAGTATGGGTGGAAATGGGCCGGAGATGTTCTGGGCGTGAAGACTACGTACGTTGGCCCAGCCGAGTACGATATGAATGCCATGGTCGCGGCTTTCGACCAGGCAATCGCCAAGAAGCCGAAGGGAATCTGCGTATTTGCAGTTGAACCGGTCCTGGTGCCCTCGATCAATAAAGCTGTGGACAGCGGAATCCCGGTTGTTACCATTTTGGGCGACTTGCCTGAATCCAAACGCCTAGCTTTTGTTGGCTCTAACCAGTATGATCTAGGCTATACCGGCGGCAGAGCTATCGCCGAGGCCTTAGGCGGCAAAGGGAAAGTCGCCATTCTGAGCATCCCCGGTGTGGGCATGTTCGATGCACGCGAGGCCGGCTACCGGGATGCCTTCAAGGCTTATCCTGACATCGAAGTCGTTCAGGTGGGCGATACCAAGGCTGATACGGTCACCTCGATCAACGTCGCCAAAGACATCCTGCAGAGACACGCTGACCTGGCGGCCTTCGTCGGCACCGACTCGACGGGCGGCATCGGCGCGGCCACAGCCGTCGAAGAGGCCGGAAAAGTTGGACAGGTCAAAGTCGTCTCCATGGACCGCAACTCAGATATCTTGCAGAAGATCAAAGACGGAACCCTGACCGGAACGGTGGCTCAGGATGACGCAGCGATGGCTTACTGGTGCGGGCTGGTACTATACAACTTTGCCCACCACCAAGCGCCACTGACCTCGGATAATTCAGCCGCAGGCGTTCTTACCGGACCGACCAACGTTAACCTGTGGGTCAACTACATCGATGAGACTAACGTCGACTACTTCCTGGAAGCCAACGAAACCTATACGCAATAACGTCCCAAGGGGATGCGGGTGAACACCCGCATCCCTTGCTTAAAGAAGGATTGGCAGACATCTGTGAATGAAGTTCTCCGAGCAGAACAACTTTCCAAAAGCTTTCCGGGTGTCCAGGCGGTTGATGAGGTCAGCCTGACACTTTACGAAGGTGAAGTACTGGCGCTGGTTGGTGAGAATGGCGCGGGCAAAAGCACGCTAACGCAGATCCTGGGCGGCGCTCAGAGACAGGATAGCGGACGGATTATCTTTAGCGGCCAGCCGGTATCCTTCAACTCACCCGAGGATGCCATGCAAGCCGGGATAAGCATGGTGTTTCAAGAGCTTTCTCTCGTGACCAGTCTCTCGGTTGCGGAGAACATTTTTGCCAATCGCCAACCCGTCGGCACGCTCAACAACATCCGTTGGAACGACCTGTACCAGGAAACAGACCAGTTTCTCGGCCGGTTCGAACTTGAACTTGACCCCAGGAAGCTGGTGAAGAATCTGTCAATGGGCCAGCAACAGATCCTGGAGGTTTTAAAAGCGATTTCAACCAACCCGAAAGTTTTGATCCTGGACGAACCGACTTCATCACTGACCGAAGGAGAAATTTCCTCTCTTTTCCAAAACATGCGCAGGCTGCAGGGCGAGGGAATGTCGTTTATCTACATCACGCATAAGCTTTCTGAGATATTTCAGATTGCCAGCCGGGTGGTTGTGATGCGGGATGGCAAATACATCGGCGACAGGGTAGTCAGTGAGGTTACCGAGAGCGAACTGGTTTCGATGATGGTAGGTCGCCAAATTGCAAATTTGTATGGGACGGCCTCCGGAGAACCATCTGCTACAGAATACTTTCGAGTCGAAAACCTGAGTCGCAAAGGCGCCTTTCAGGATGTCTCGTTTGGATTACAGCGAGGAGAAATCCTGGGATTCGCCGGCCTGGTGGGCGCCGGAAGAACCGAGATGGGAAGAGCCATTTTCGGAATCGACCGCAAAGATTCCGGGCGCATCTTCTTGAACGGTGCAGAGGTCAAGATTGCCAGCCCCGAAGAAGCCATCGAAAAGGGGATCGTCTACTTAACGGAGGACCGGAAAGCTGAAGGTCTCTTCCTGGACATGCCCATTCGAGAGAACGTAATCGCACCCTCCCTGAGAGATTTGTCATCCAGGCTGGATTTTCTCAACAAAAAGGAGATCGATCGATTTGCTACAAATCTGGTGACGAAATTATCGATTAATACCCCTTCCATCCTCAAAAAGGTCCTCACCCTTTCCGGCGGCAACCAGCAGAAGACACTGGTGGCCATGTGGATGGGGACCGAACCCAAGGTGATTGTCTTTGATGAACCCACAAGAGGCGTTGACGTAGGCGCTCGGGCTGAGATTTATCAAAAACTGCGTGAAATTGTCGCAGACGGTAATGGCATTATTATGATTTCTTCCGATCTCACCGAATTGGTCGGAATGTGCGATCGCATCCTCGTGATGCACCAGGGAAGGATTCAAGGAGTCGTTAACAGGACTGACTTTTCTGAAGAACTGATCCTATCCTATGCGGCCGGGCTGAATCGCATGGAGGAGTATCAGAGCTTACCCTGAAGCTGACGATGAAGAAAGCGAGGAGAGACGGTACATGCTGAAAGGCGCGCTGATACCACGTACCATCCAGGCTTTTGCAGCTTTCCGTGAGTTTGCCCTAATCGCCGTGCTGATCGTCTTCAGCACGATCATGGGGATTATTTCCCCGGTTTTTATGACATGGGCGAATGTCGAGGCCATCTTGCTGGGCCTATCGGTGGAGGCGACGATTGCTGTCGGTATGGTTGTCCTGTTGATATCGGGAGGTCTGGACCTGTCGGTAGGATCGACCCTGGCATTGACCGGCGTCGTCACCGGACTGGCGCTTACATCGCTCCACCTCTCTACGCCTGCATCAATCCTTATCGGTCTGCTCGCTGCTTTGGGGGTTGGCCTGGCGAATGGACTACTGGTCGCCAAGCTGAAGATCAATCCCTTCATTACGACCTTGGGAATGCTGATTACGGTGCGCGGGCTATTGCTAGTCCTGGCTGAGGGCAGAGCAGTGTTGAACTTACCCAAAGAATTCACTGTTGTGGGACAAGGCAGGCTCTTCGGCGTGCAGTATCCCATCTACATCATGTTATTCCTGGTAATTATCGGCGATTTTTTGATGCGCAATTCGCGTTTCTTCCGCCAATCTTACTACATCGGAGGAAATGAAAGAGCAGCGCGGCTTTCGGGTATCAACGTCGATTTTGTGAAGATTTTTAATTACTGCCTGGTTGCCGTATTGGCAGGCGTCGCGGGCCTGATGATCACCGCCCGCTTCGGCTCGTCTTCGGTTACGGTAGGGTCGGGGATAGAACTGCGCGTGATCACAGCGACTATTATCGGTGGAGCAAGTTTATCGGGCGGCGAGGGCTCAGTCTTCGGCGCTTTCCTGGGAGCTTTATTTATGGGGGTACTGGCAAACGCTCTGAATCTGCTGGGCGTCGATGTGTATTGGCAGAACCTCGTTACCGGCTTGATCCTGATCATTGCAGTAGTTGTCGACGTAATCAACGAGCGCAGAAAGAGCCAATAAAACACGAAAGGAGGCAAGCCGATCGATCAGAAAAAATATTAGAGCCTACCTGACTGGAAAGTAAGGAAGAATTACCAAAAACCTTAATTGGAGGCGAAAATGAAGAAACTAATCGTCGCATTAATTGCCATCACGCTAATTCTTGCAGCATGCGGACCCACTCCCGCGGCTCCACCGGCTGAGACTCAGGCTCCAGCTGCGGAGACTCAACCTCCGGCCCCTGAAACAGAGGAAGCCGCGCCACCAGCCATGGAAGAGTACGCGCCGCCAGAAGGCGGGCTCATGCCGGTTCCGTTAGAAGAGGGATCCCAATCAACCGCCCCAGTTGCCTATGAAGCGGGAGATGCTGTTCGAATCGCCTATATGCCCCCGGCAACCGAATTCAACTACTACATGGCCATTGGCGAGGGCATCAAAGCCCAGGCCACCGAACTAAACGTAGAGACCTTCATGCTAGCGCCGCAGAGCGGCTCGGATATTGCTACCCAGATGAAGATGATCCAGGATGTCACGACCCAGGATGTCGATGCGATCATCCTTTCTACCCACGACGAACAAGCGGCTGCGCCGCTGGTGAAGCTGGCTGTCGACAAGGGAATTGCCGTAGTCATCGTCAATTCCGACATCGCTGCCTTCCCGACACCGGTCAACGCAGTCGTCGGCTACAGCCAGCGCGGGGGGACGTTTAACCTGGGAGAGTACGCGGCTGAAATGGTCAGCAACCAGGCCAAGGTGGGAGTCCTCGAAGGTCTTCCCGGTTATCACTCTACCGAGCGCATTGGAGGTTTCCTGGACGCTTTCGCACAGCACCCAGAAATGGAGATCATCACCAGCCTGCCAACCGCATGGAATGTTGAAACCGGCAATCAGTCCATGATGGACATGCTCCAGGCCCATCCAGAGATCGAACTGGTCGTGGCTGCCAACGACTATATTGCCATTGGCGCGGCTACGGCTGCAGAAGCCCTTGGCCGACAGGATGTTTTAATCTTTGGGAATGACGGCGATACCGCCGGACTGGAAGATATTGCCGGAGCACGCTGGACGGCTACAGTGAACACAACCCCCTTTATCATGGGGAAGGTCGCCCTCCAGGTTGCTATGGACGTGCTAAACGGAAGCTATCCGGGCGGTTGGACCGAAACGCCCACCGTGATTGCCGACAAGGACAACGCCGCGGAGTTCCTCTGCCACCCCGAAAACCTATACCCCAAGCCTTCCAAGGAGTATACTTGCCCATAAAACATTAGAAGCCTTTCTTCGATATTTATCCTCAGCCCCAGGCAAGATTTGCTGGGGCTGAGGATAACAAAATCGGCTGAAACTTAAAATCAATACGTGGCCTTAAATAATTCTATGAAGGTGATGACCGAGCAGGAACTTGAGACAGATGCAACCCCAGCAAAGAGTCCATTATGGGAGCTACGCGGTGTATCGAAAGCTTTTCCCGGTGTACAGGCACTCGATGATGTGTCCATGGAAATATATCCGGGAGAGGTGCACGCACTGCTGGGGGAAAACGGTTGCGGAAAATCCACCCTGGCGAAATGTATCGCAGGTGTACACCAACCAGAACGGGGAGAAATCTATTTTCGGGGAGAAGCAGTTAACTTTCGGCATCCCATGGAGGCGCGCGCGTCCGGAGTAGCCACGATCTACCAGGAATTCTCCCTGGTCCCGACCCTGACGGTCGCCGAAAATATTTATCTGGGCCGGTATCCGCGGTTCTCTGGAGGGATTATCGATTGGACGGCCGTGCGAAATGGGACCCAGGAGGTTCTAGACCAGCTCTCCCTGAAACTCGATCCTGATGCAGTGGTTAGAGACCTCTCCGTAGCAGAGCAACAACTGGTCGAGATCGCGAAAGCCATCTCTTTAGAATCCAACCTGCTGATTATGGATGAACCTACCGCAGCGTTAGGACTGGTAGAAATCCAACATTTGATGGATTTGATCCGGCGTCTGACGCAACAGGATAAGGCGATCGTCTACATCTCCCATCGTTTGGATGAAGTCTTTCGGATAGCGGACCGGGTTACTATTTTAAAAGACGGAAAGAGAGTTTCTTCGGCTCCTATCTCAACTTTGAAGATGGGCGATGTCGTGCGCATGATGATTGGATTTGATATCCAACAGCATTATCCGAAGGAGCGGAATACTCAGCCCACCCCCTGCCTCAACGTGGAGGACATAACCACCGAAAATGGTGTAAAGGGCGTAAGTTTCAGCGTGAACGTCGGGGAGGTATTCGGTTTGGGTGGCATGTTGGGGTCAGGCAGGACCGAGATAGCGCGAGCGATCTATGGACTGGATCATATTCTCTCCGGAAGAATCTACCTGGATGGAAAAGAAGTAAGGTTCAATTCTCCAGACCAAGCTGTAAAAGCCGGAGTCGGCCTGGTCCCTGAAAACCGCAAGTCGGAAGGATGTTTTTTCAACTTTGAAGGTCCGAAGAATATAACAATTTCCCGTTTAAGCAAAATATTGCGCGGCCCCTTCCTGAACCTCTCAGCGGAACGCAGGGTTGGCGAAAATTACGTAGAACGAATGAACATCCACCGGAACGCTCTGGAGAGGTCGGTGCAGTTCCTCTCCGGCGGCAACCAGCAGAAAGTGATCGTTGCACGTTGGTTGTTCTCACAGGCGCGCCTATTAATTATGGATGAACCAACGCAGGGCATCGATATCGGAGCAAAGTTAGAAGTATACAACGTGATCAATGAGCTAACCGCCAGCGGGATCAGCATCATTCTGATCAGCTCCGATTATCCCGAGCTTCTAGCTATGAGCGATCGGGTTGCTGTTGTGCGGGATGGCTCGATACTGGAGATCGTCGAAAGTGAGCGGATGACGGAGTACGAATTGATCGGTATGGCTTCTGGAGCCGATGCTAGCGAAGGAGAGGTGACTTAATGGAACGAATTTCAAAACTGTTGCGGAACACAGTTGCTGGCCCACTGGTAGCATTCCTGGTCGTTGCAACGCTAGTAAGTTTCGCAAGCCCTCGTTTTCTTCACCCCCAAAACCTGTCAAATGTTTCTCTTCAGGTTGCAACTGTGGCAGTCGTTTCGATCGGCGCTACTTTAGTTATCCTCACCGGGGGCATCGATCTCTCGCCGGGTTCGACGGTCGCCCTGGTGACCTGTACCCTGGCGATCCTGGTTAAGAATATGGGTTTGCCGCTTCCTCTAGGCATCGCCCTGGTATTGCTGCTCGGGATCGTTTTGGGTTTTATAAATGGAATATTCAGCACCTATGGGAAAATCCCGTCCTTCATTGTAACGTTGGCGACGATGAGCATTTACCGGGGTCTGGCGTTTTTGATCACCAACGGCACCCCGATTTTCTCGGTATCCCCAAAACTGGAACCCATCTTCTATGGCAAATTGTTAGGAATCCCGCTTCCTTTCTACTATGTGGTCGTTCTGTATTCCCTGGCAGCCGTCTTTTTAAGAAGCACCGTTCCAGGACGGGCGATCTACGCGGTCGGCGGGAATGAAGCGGCGGCCCGGCTTACCGGCATTGCCGTTAACCGCATACGGCTATTGGCTTTCGTTCTGGCAGGTCTGAGCGCCGCGATCGGTGGCGTATTGCTGACCTCCTGGCTGAATTCGGGATCACCCAATTACGGCGCTGAGCTGGGCCTGCAGTCGATCGCCGCGGCTGTGATCGGGGGCGCCAGCCTGACCGGCGGGATTGGGAGCATGATCGCCACTTTGATTGGCGCATTGACCGTAGCCGTCGTTCAGAACGGCCTCAACCTGCAGGCTGTACCAGCTTCCTGGCAGGAGATCACTCTGGGGGTCGTCATTGTATTAGCAGTTGGGCTGGACATGTGGCGCGCCGACTTTGGAAGAAACGTCAGGCGCCTGTTTGGTATGT
>Ga0209640_10003233_pt1 | contig 14247 bp, 14 predicted proteins | sample RifCSP10_1_FD_184018 | JGI IMG/M metagenome (GOLD analysis project Ga0209640, IMG submission 184018) | Soil microbial communities from Rifle, Colorado - Rifle CSP2_sed 10_1 (SPAdes) (version 2) | ecosystem: Environmental > Terrestrial > Deep subsurface > Rock core/Sediment | place: Rifle...
TAGCGTTCGAACGTGCCTTGGAGCTCGATCCCAACAACATCGATATCCTCGACGATTTCGCTCGGTTGAACGTTGCTCTCGGCCGACCGGAACAGGCGCTGCAACAGGTGCGGCGCATGGCCGAGCTCAGCCCCAATCACACGACGTTGCCGTTCCGATTTTTCTCGGTCGGGCGGCTCGATGAGGCTGCCGAAAAATACTATGACTCGCTCGTGATCGACGCGGTTAATCCCGACCATATTTCGAATCTGGCGATCGTCGAGGCGGTTCGGGGCAACGCGGAAGCCGCGCGCGAGTATGCGGAGCTCTCCGACGCGCTCGAAGCGAGCCGCACGAGGTCAGCCTCGACCACTTTGACATTCGTCGCCGCGAAGCAAGCGTATGTTTTCGGGCGCATCGGAGACTCGGGGGCCGCAACTAGGCAGTTCGAGCGGCTGCAGGACATCGCTACCAGATTCCACGTCAGCGATATCACATGGGCCTTGGCGGCTCTCGGCATTGGGGATCGCGCGCGCGCACTCACGCATTTGGAGGCGGCCGCGACGAGTGCCTACAGAGTGTCCGGGCTCGAAGACGAGTTCGTGTACAATGTGTTTCGCGACCCCGTTTTGGATCAAGCGGAGTTCGTCGAGGTGCGCAGTAAGCTGCGGCTGAGATGAACACTCCGTGTGTCACGACAACAAGAAGAACCGGGGACACCATGCGAAATCCATCGCTGCACGCCGGAGCCATCGTTGCCGTCTGTGTTCTGACGGGAGCCCAAGTCACGCTTGCTCAAAGGCGATTCTTGAGAGTTACGATGCTCTTGACGCTGTGCTCGAGCGCCTCTGCTCACCACTCCGTCACGCCGTACGATCAGAATACGTTCGCAGAACTACAGGGCGTCATTGCCGAAGTACGCTGGCGCAATCCTCACATGGGCATGACGCTGCTCGTCGAGAACGAGCAGGGCGTGGAGCAGGAATGGAAGCTCGAGGGCGACTCCATCGATGCCGTCATGCGGCAAGGGTTGACCCGCGAGTCGCTGAACGTCGGCGATCGCATTAGGATGGCGGGTTGGCCCTCGCTGAGAGGTTCGAGAGAGCTGTTCGCGATAAACGTTCTCCTTCCAAGCGGCGAAGAAGTGATCATGACCGACTTGGAATTTCCACTTCGGTGGACCGCGCAGCGCGCTGCCGCCGACGCCCCGACGCACAGCGAACCAGGACGCGGCATATTTCGCGTTTGGAGCTTCGGCGCTCTGTACGCACCGCGCAAGCCATTCGTGTACACACCCCGTGCGCAGTCGGCGCGTGCGGACTGGGATCCGTCGATCGATATGCTGGCTCTCCAGTGCATTCCTCCCGGCATGCCGAACGCGATCTTGAATCCCTATCCGATTGAGTTCATCGATGAAGGGGACCGGATTCGCGTGAGAATCGAGGAATGGGAGGCGACTCGAATCATCGACCTGCTATCAACCGATATTCCTTTAGACGCTCCAAGCAGTCCTCTCGGGTACTCGGTAGGTCAATGGGAGGCGGACACGCTCGTCATCCGAACAGCCCATGTCGATTTTCCCTACCTCGACGACGAGGGCACTCCGATGAGTAATGAGGTGGAGATGATCGAGCGCTTTACCGTGAGTGAAGATGGCAGTGAGCTCGACTACGAAATCACCGTGACGGACCCGCGAAATCTGGTCGAGCCTGCTGTTTGGGACTCCGCGTGGAGTTGGGTCCCGGGGACGGAAATCCGTCCGTTCGAATGCGATACCGAGTAGCCATTCACGCCATGACGAAAGGGGTAGTCATGAATCGACGCCGGTTCGTACAGAGCTCACTCGCGCGCCGTACTTCACGCGACGCGGCGTGCCGGAAGATTCTACGCAATTGTGCAGGCGCTTTACCCGCACAGGGCGTCCTTTTGATCAGCGAGTCGGTGTTGCATCCCGATTTTTCGGGCTCGAACTTCACAAACGTGAAAGATCTCATCATGTTGGTCGCCAGCGAGCGGGCGCGAGAGAGCGTTCCGAGCACGAGTATCGGTCTCTTCTCGACGCGACGGGCTTCGATGTGGTCGATATCGTTCGGTTGGAGGCACCACGGGATCTCCTCGTGGCAACGAAGCGATAGTTTCCAGAAGCGAGGGCACTGTGGGAAACCAACCGCAATCCGGGGCTTTACCCCCTCACGTCCAACTCATTCAGACCTGCCTTGCCTATATAGAATCCAAGCTGCTGCTCGCCGCAGCACAGTTGGAGCTCGCCGATAGACTCGCGGGTGGCGCAAGAAACGCGGAAGAGTTGGCTCAAGAGCTCAAGCTCCACGCCCGTTCACTCTACCGCTTCATGCGAGCGCTCGCCGGCATGGGCATTGTCACCGAGGTTTCGAAACACACGTTCGAGCTCACACCTTTGGGGAAAGCTCTCAAACGGGATGCACCAGGTTCGGCGTACGGAACAATACTGACTTTAGCCGGACCGATTTTGAGCCGCTCATACGATCACATTCTCCATTCGCTCAAGACGGGCGAAACCGGTTTCGAGCAGGCCTTTGGCAAACCGCTGTTCGACTACCTCGCGGAGCATCCGGAGGAAGCATCGATCTTCAGCGAGACGATGGTGGGCGTCCATGGGCGCGAGCCGCCGGCTGTCGCCGCGGCCTACGACTTTTCGAGGTTCACGAGCATCGTCGACGTTGGCGGCGCGACGGGCAACATGCTGGTCCATATTCTCAGCCGATACGCGCGACCGCGCGGCATTCTGTTCGACCTGTCGCACGTGGTCGCCGAGGCGCCGACCTTCATTGCGAATCATGGATTGCAGGATCGGATATCGATAGAGTCCGGCAGCTTCTTCGAGTCCGTTCCAAAACGTCACGACGCCTACCTCCTCTCACACATTATTCACGACTGGGACGAAGACGAGTGCCTCACGATCCTGGGAAATTGCCGGTGCGCCGTTAACGACGATGGGAAGCTGCTTCTCGTCGAAATCGTCCTTCCGGAGGGAGGTACGGCCCAGCACGGAGATGTCAGCATGCTCGTGAAGATCGCGGACATGAGCATGCTCGTGGCACCCGGGGGGCAGGAAAGAACCGCGTCCGAGTACGCCGAGTTGCTCGAGAAAGCCGATTTCCGGCTGACGAACGTAGTTCCGACGAATTCCGATGTCAGCGTCGTCGAGGCGGTGCCGGTATAGAAAAACGCTTGGAGGGCCATTCCGATGATTCGAACGATTGACCGAACGCGGACTGCAACGCTTCCTGCGGGCGCTTTGTGGCCTTTGGCGCTGATAGTGGTGGCCGCCGTCCCGACGTCGGCACTTGCTCATCACAGCTTCGCGAAGTTCGACAGTGAAAGGACGATCGAGATCGAAGGCGAAATTGTCGACGTGCGCTGGCAGAACCCTCACGTTAGTTTCGTGCTGCGCGGGCAAGGCGCGGATGGACAAATCCAGAATTGGAAGCTCGAGACGGCGTCGCCCGGCATACTGCGTCGGATGGGCGTGGATGCAGGCGTGGTCGCGGCGGGCGATAGGGTCAAAGTGGTAGGTAATCCGGCCGTCGGCGGCAGCCCCGAGATGTCTCCGACCAACATGCTTCTCGCCGACGGTCGTGAGCTTCAGCTGATGCCAAGCGTTCCGCTCCGTTTCTCCGATCGCGGAATCGGCGATCAGAATGCCTGGCAGATCACGCAGGGCGATTCCAGTCGCCCCGAGCTCGGGCTGTTTCGCGTTTGGAGCTCGACGTTTGCGAGCGCAGTCACTCTTTTCCCCGACAATGACGAGCGATCCGGCTTCACTGCGCTCGACTATCCCCTGACCGACGCGGCGCGGCGCGTCGTGGAAAGCTTCGATCGCGTCGAGGGGAGCCGCAAGCTCGCCAACGACTGCACGCCCAAGGGCATGCCGTGGATCATGGAGCAGCCGTACGACGTCGCCTTCGAGCGGAACGGGAACGACATCTTGCTGAGGCTCGAGGAGTTCGACGTCGTTCGACGCGTTCACATGGATTGGTCCGGCGATCGACCGGCTGAGCCGTCTTCGCCACACGGCTTCTCGACCGGTGCTTGGGAAGGAGAAGCGCTCGTGGTCACGACGACGAACTTGAGCTCGCCGAACTTCAAGTGGGATGTCCCGCAGAGCGAGCAGGCCGAGATCGTCGAGCGATTCACGCCGAGCGCGGACGGCGCGCGACTCGACTACGAGATCGTCGTCATGGATCCCGCGACGTTCACCGAGCCGGTTCGTCTTGAGAAATACTGGATATCGATCCCGGGCCAGGCGCTCGACGCTTACAACTGCGGAGCGAGGCTCTCGCCCTAGCGCGTCCAATTGGCCGGCGCTAGGCGAACTAGCCGTATGTGCAACCGAGAGGATCGATCAGGAATCAACGCTTGTATCGACGAGCACGCTCAATCTCGCGAGCGTTCCGCTTTGTAATCGTAGCTGGGATCCCATTCGAGTTTGCCGAACAACTCGACCACGTGCTTCTGCTCGCGGCGCGCGACAAATTCTTGGAGCGCTTTGGTGACCGCTGCCTTTTTCGTGCGCTCGCCGCTGACCTTCTGCGCGCGCTCTATGAGCTTGGGATCGATAGAGAGATTGGTAGCCATCTGTGTGAACCTCTACACATTAGTCTAAACACTGCCAACGTTTGTTGGAACTCGACCGCGAAGCGGCCTTGCGGGACTTTTGCGGGACACGGTTATGCGCCGTTATGGACCGTCCTGATAGCTAGCAGCGAGCGCCTTCCGCGGGCATTAGTTAAATCAACGAGTTGCAACCCGAGCGTTGCTTTCGCAATGCGGAGGTCGAGGGTTCGATCCCCTTCTGCTCCACCAATCGCCACACGTACTCGATGACCTTGGCGAGCTCCGGAGCCGAGTAACGTGTCGTCACGTCCCCGCACTTGTGGCCGAGCAATCCGCTTTGGGGTCAGCAGCGGATTCAGGTGGAGTTTGCGCGGCTCGGTTTCAAGGTCTGTGCCCGCCCCCACGGCATCCGGTGCGGTACTCAGGCAATACCGAGCCACATCGCTAATGCGCGGGTGACGCGAATCATGACATCCTCGTCGAGGCGTCCGATCGTTTTGCCCACCTTCTCGCGCGGTAACGTTAGCGCCTTGTCCACCATGACCTGCGAGACGCGACCGAGGCCGTTCTCCCGCCCCGGATCTATCGTGAGCCGAAGCAACGGAGCATCGACGATGGTGCTGGTGAGCGGCAGCACAGTGATGCTCGGATGCGTCTCATTGAAGAGATCGGACTGAACCACGACGGCCGGCCGCGGTTTGCCATAATCACCCTGCACCGCTACGGTGACGACGTCGCCGCGCTTCACGTCCAGCCTTCTACAGAGCCGGCTGCTGTATTCAGCAGCGCGTCGAGCGGCTGTGTCCGTTCGGCGGCGCCGACCAAGAGCGACTGTCGCCGGCATTCCTTCTTGAATTCCGGGGATCGAGTGTCCGGAAGCCACAGATTGACCTGTCGCAGTCCGCGCGTCTTCATTCGAGATCGATACGTACTCACGTGCTCGCGTGCAGTCTTGCGCTTCGTTCTCATCGCCGTGCTCAAATACCGACAGTATAACTAGTAAGAAGGCCGGATATCAAAGGGTGGTTGCGCCTGAATCACGAACGGGCGGATAGTCGGTTCAAACCCACCGGCTGCGAGCGGGCGGGTGCGACAGACAGAGGGCTGAGGGCGGTGTGGTCCGCAAAAATCTCTGAACGCCAATAAGGAATGCGGGGATTGGACCTAGAGGCGGCCCACAGGCTGGTGAGCGCCATTCAACGGCTAATGCGAACACTTTTCGTCCTCGAAATCCCGGCCACGTGCCCCTCGTGACAAGGCTTGGATTTCAGGTGAATCTGCGCTATGCAGTATCAGTTCGCATCCAACAGGTAGGGGCGAAGGGGACACACCGATGGACGAAACAGCCGCTTTTCGCGTCGAGGAAACGCACGGTCGCGTTTTGCGGGCCGGCAACGAGTTCATTTCCCACAGCGTGGACGTCGGTTGGCGCTCGCTTTACGCCGCGACATTTCGCGAAGCCCCGCTGCGCACCATGGAGCTGCCGATCGGCCATCCTTCGCTCATCTACCACATCGCCCGACCGACGGAAGTCACGCGCCGCATGGCGGGCGAGCGCAAGGAACGCACGCTGATCGGCCCCAGGCGGTTCTGCCTCACGCCCGGTGACGCGGCCGCATACTGGCAGCACTCGGGGAACCCGGAGATTCTGCAGCTTTACCTGCGGGAGTCGGTTTACGAGAACGCCGTTCAAGAGATGTTCCGAGGCGGGGCGACGCTCGTGCCGCGGTTCGCGGTCGTCGACCCGTTGCTCGAGCAGCTTGCGATAGCTGTGATGAACGCACTTCGCGAGGGTAACGCCGACGATCACTTGTACGTCGACACGATCGCGCAGCTCATCGCCATCCATCTCGTAAGAGGGCATTCTTCGCGCTCGCGCCCGCGGCAGAACCAGCCGCTCGACGGTCTCTCGCCCTGGCGTATTCGGCGGCTCATCGACTACATTGAGCAGCATCTTGCCGAAGACTTGAGCCTCGAGGCGATGGCCGCTGAGGTGGGGTTGAACCCCTTGTATCTGGTACGCGCTTTTCGCTCGACGGTGGGTCAGTCGCCGCACCGCTATGTCGTCAGCCGGCGAATCGAGCACGCTCGCCGGCTGTTGAGCGGCACGAGTATGCCGATTGCGGAGATCGCATTGGCGACCGGCTTCTCCTCGCAGAGCCACCTCACGAACTGGTTCCGCAGGATCGTCGGTGTTGCGCCGGCCGCGTACCGCAAACACCACTGAGCTCTCGTTGTCGAACACTTGCCGCGGCGATGGCGGCTCTGCCTTCTCTGCGCCCGCAGGATGGCGACCTTCGGTCGGGTTGCGCGACGCCGATCAAGTTGACCCAAGTCGGTCGACGTAAGGAATCTGCCAAACGGTGTGTGATTCGTGAAAGCCGCGGATGGCCCGCCGACATACGCTTCGTTCAGGTCCGCCGCGCGACACAACACGCGGGGACACTCCTTATTGATTATTGATTGAAGGAGGCTGGCCATGACCGCACAATCCACGAAACCATCCCCTTCGCGCACCAAGCCGTACACATCGGCGGAGTACTTGGAAAGCCTACGCGATGGGCGCGAGATCTGGATCTACGGCGAACGGGTCAAAGACGTGACGACGCACCCCGCGTTTCGCAACACCGTACGAATGCTCGCGCGCCTCTACGACGCGCTTCACGACGAGCGCAAAGACATCCTCTGCACGCCGACCGACACCGGCAACGGCGGCTACACGCACAAATTCTACAAGGCGCCGAAGAGCTCGGAGGACATGGTCGGCGCCCGCGACGCGATCGCCGAGTGGGCGCGCGTGACATACGGCTGGATGGGCCGTTCGCCCGACTACAAAGCCGCGTTCCTCGCTACGCTCGGCGCTAACCCCGATTTCTACGAGCCGTTCAAGGAGAACGCGCTTAGCTGGTACAAGAAGGTCAACGAGGAAGTGACGTTCGTCAACCATGCGATCGTCAATCCGCCCGTCGACCGCAACAAGCAGCTGGAAGAGGTTCGCGACGTCTACATGCACGTCGAGAAGGAGACCGACGGCGGCTTGATCGTAAGCGGCGCGAAGGTCGTGGCTACTACCTCGACGCTCACGCACTACAACTTCATCGCGAACAACGGGCTCTTGCCGATCAAGACGAAGGACTTCGCGTTCGTCTGCATCGTCCCGACCGCCGCACGTGGCGTGAAGCTGTTTTGCCGGCCGTCGTACGAGATGACGGCCGCCGCGATGGGCAGCCCGTTCGACTACCAGCTGTCGAGCCGGCTCGACGAGAACGACTCGATTATCGTTTTTGACAAAGTGTTCGTGCCGTACGAGAACGTGTTCGCCTATGGCGACATCGACAAGGTCAACAACTTTTTCCCGCGCTCGGGCTTCTTGCCGCGTTTCATGTTCCATGGCTGTACTCGGCTTGCCGTCAAGCTGGATTTCATCGGCGGCCTGTTGCTCAAAGCCGTGGACGCCACAGGCGCGAAGGAGTTCCGCGGCGTGCAGGCGCAAGTCGGCGAGGTGCTCGCCTTCCGCAATCTCTTCTGGGGGTTGACCGACGCCATGGCGCGCACGGTTACACCGTGGACGCCCGGCCACGTCCTGCCGAATCTCGAGTACGGTTTGGCGTACCGCGTGATGTCGAACATCGCGTATACGAAGCTGCGTGAAATCATCGAGAACGTGCTCGCGAGCGCGCTGATCTACTTGCCGTCGCACGGCAACGACTTCAAAGTCCCGGAGGTTCGCAAATACTTGGACCCGTACGTGCGCGGCTCGAATGGCTACGGTGCCGAGGACCGCGTGAAGCTTATGAAGCTCATGTGGGATGCCATAGGCACGGAGTTCGGCAGCCGGCATGCGCTCTATGAGCGCAACTACTTTGGCAACCACGAGAACATCCGAACGGAAGTCGTCATGGTCGCCGAGACGATGGGTCAAGCGACGAAGTACCGTGGCTTCGCCGAGCAGTGCATGGCCGAGTACGGGCTCGATGGTTGGAACGTGCCGGATCTCATCAATCCGGACGACATTAGCGTCGTGCTGAACAAACGTGCGCGCACATCCTAACAGCAGCGCCGCGCCGGCCATGCCCGAAGTCGATCCGGGGCTCTTTCGCAAAGTGATGGGCCGATTTGCCACGGGCGTCACCGTGGTCACGACGAGCGTCGCAGACGAGGTCTTTGGTATGACCGCAAATGCCTTCATGGCCGGGTCGCTTGCCCCGCCGCTTTGCGTGATCTCCATCGCGCGCGCCGCGCAGATGCATGGACGCTTGGTGTCCGCGAGAAGGTTCGGCGTGTCGCTCCTCGGCGAGGCGGAGCAGCCGCTGTCGCAGCGTTTCTCGGGTCGGGGCCCCATCGGCGCCGCGGTGCCGGCGTTCCGCTATCTCGGGGGAATCCCCGTACTCGCGGGCGGCATCGGCGCGCTCGCCGCCGACGTCGTGGCCACGGCCGCGTGCGGCGATCACACGCTCTTCGTCGGCCGTGTGATCGCGATGGAGCCCGCCGAGGGCCGGCCGCTGCTGTTTTACGCCGGTCGATACGCAGCGCTTCATCCCGGGGAGCAGGTGGCGGATATCGCTTACTCGTTCTGGTGAGAGGCATATGGACCAGCACACCAAGTGGGATACGTCCTACGAGTGGAAAGCCGTCACGCTGCTCGGCATCGGGTTCGGGCTCGTCGGCCTCGACCGCTGGATCATCGCGCCGCTTTTTCCGTTCATCGCCGCCGACTTAGGGTTAGCCGAGGGCGAGATCGGACGCCTCACCGGCTACCTCGGCGTGCTCTGGGGAATCTTCGCGATCTTCTCGGGGCGCCTGTCCGACAAGATCGGCCATCGCAAGGTCCTGATTCCGGCGATCGTCCTGTTCTCGTTGCTGTCGGGCCTGTCCGGCATGGTGCAGGGCCTCGTCGCACTGATCTTGATTCGCTCCCTCATGGGGGCGATGGAAGGCACGTACTGCCCGACGAGCTTCACGGCCGTTGCGGCTGCGTCTCGACCCAAGCGCCGCGGCTTCAATCAGGGGCTCCAGCAGAGTGGCTTCGCGCTCTTAGGGCTCGCGCTCGGTCCGATCATCGCCACGCAGTTGTTGAACGTCGTGCCCTCGTGGCGCTGGGTGTTCTGGATCGTCGGCATCCCGGGATTCATCGTGGGCCTATTGCTCCTCTTTGTGCTGCGCGAGCCGAAAGATACGCAAGCCGGCAAGCTCATCGGCGCGACCGAGCCGGGCGGCAGCTGGCTCGAGGTTCTGAAAGCGCCGAACATCGTCGAGTGCATGCTCGCGCTGCTGTGCGCGATGGCAGGCGTCTTCGTGCTCGGGGCGATGGTGCCGGTGTACCTCGTGAACGCGCTCCAATTGTCTCCGGCGCAGATGGGCGTCGTCACATCGGCCATCGGCTTCGGTGGGTTCTTCGGTCAGTTCGGTTGGCCGGGCCTGTCGGACGTGTTCGGCCGCAAGCCGCTCGCGATTCTGGGGTTCGTTGCAGCGACGGCGACCGTCTGGTGGTTCGCCCGGACCGGGTCGAGCGTGCCGGCGCTCTTCGTGCCGCTCTTTTTCTGCGCGTTTTTCTGCCTCGGCAACGTAGCGTTGATCACGGGGCCGATCGCCACGGAGTCGGCGCCGCGCGGGCTGATCTCCTCCGCGATCGGCATAGTGGTGGGCGCCGGCGAGATCTTCGGCGGCGGCGTCGCGCCGTACATAGCCGGCGGCATCGCCGACACCTATGGGCTGCCTAACGTGTTGTGGTGGCTTTCGCCGGCGTCGCGCTCGGGATCGTGGTTTGCGCTTTCTTGAAAGAGACGGCGCCGAACAAAGTGCCGGCCCCGGCGATGTCCGCGGCGTAGCGGTTCTTGGGGCACAGTTGCGATAGGAGGTCGCGATGATTATTGAGTCGATCGCGTCAGTCGGTTCGCGCCGTTACTCCGTTGTCTGTGCAACGGGGGCCGCTTCGAGGGCGGCTACGAGCCCGGCGCGGACCTTCTCCACCTCCACGAGGGGGCTCTCGCGTAGACGCGCGACCTCGTCCACCGTGTAGGGCTCGAAGTCGGCGGGAAGGTCGTCGGGGCTGAACCGGTTCAGCAACCAATTGAGAAGCTCGGCGAGCTCCTCATCGTCGATGGTGGACAACGACACGCCGGGTACCTGCACGAGAAACTCCCGCCCGCCTGCGACTGAGAGAAAACCTCCCGCCCCGACGAGCGGCGGAATCTTGCCCGGCGTCTCGCGTCCGTCCACGAGATGGCACCCCTGACAATGCAATGTGTAGTTGAAAGCCGGCGTCTCGGCCCTAGCGTCGGCGTGGATCAGCGCCAATCCGACAAGGAGCGTTCCGGAGACGGTGCCGTGCATGAGGCTAATCCTCGGCGACTCCGAGCACCAATGCCACCGTGCTGTTGTATGCCGTGCTCGTGTTCGCGAGACACCAGTTGATGTCGTTGGATTGCGGCGTCACGTAAACGGGCTTGTCGCTCTCGTTCTTGTTGCAGAAGCACTGGCCGCAAATGCCCTTGCCGCAGCAGTCGTTGTACGAGATCAGATAGTGACGGCCGTCGGCCGGGTTACGGCAGGTTCCGATCCAGGTCACGGCGGACATCTCCGTCCCCGGCGGACACGACGTCGCCGTGCCGCCGCAGCAGCTCGACATGAACCCGTCGATCGAGCAATGGCGCCAATAGTCGCAACTCGTCGGATCACCCGCGGCGCCTTCGATCTCGGGCTCCTCGAAGCCGGCGTCGGCGGCCTGGGCGGCCGCTCGCGACAGCGGCAACAGCGGAATGCTCGCCGCTCCGAGGATCAATCTCCCGAGCTGCGTCAAGAAGCTCCGGCGCGACGTACGCCGCGCGACGTGCCGGGCGCCCGCTTCAAAGCAACGGTCCAGCCAGATTCTCTGCTTCATGTCAGGCGACATCCTCTCGACGTGTTTTCGCGATGAACTCCTGGAGCGACGCGACGCCGCGCTCACGCGCTTCGAACAAGCTCTCGAGGTGCTCTCGAGTATTCACGAGCCCAGCTGAACGAATCACGCCCGCGCCGTCGATGAGCACGGCGTACGGCAGCTTCGCGACACGATACGCGAGCCCAAGCTCGGTCGACAACAAATAGGGCAGACCTTCCAACTGATGCGCGCGCACGAACGCCTGATGTTCTGTCGTTGCGCCGTCGCTCGCGAGCGCGACGTCGAGCCATCGGCGCTCGCCCCTTGCGACGGATTGCACGACCGGAAGCAGGGTCTTGCAGACCGGGCAGGTGGGCGACAGGAAGAACAGCAAAGCGCTTCGATTTTGCGCATTTTCCCCGCCCACGCGGACCGGGCTGCCCGACAGGTCAGTCACATCCAGCACCGGCGCGGCCTCGCCGACCTTGGGGCCCCTTCCGAGCATGAGCGCGCCTGCCGGTGCCACGCGTTCGTGAAGCACGCCTATCTGTCGCACGAGCGCGAGGATGACGCACGCCATCGCGAGCACGAGGATCCAGAGCAAGACGTTGGAGACCAACAGCGCATCCAGCATGCTCGGCTACTCCACGCTCGCGAGCTCGCGGCCGTTGGCGATCAAACGGTTCAGCGTCGCGTACATCGCCATGAGAACTCCTACTGTGGCGGAGATCGAGAGAGCATCGACCCAGAGCAACGGACGGTCAGCGACAGGGAGCCCGCCCGCCGCGAGCGCGGCCGCCGCGAGCGCGAGGTTGCGCCACACCATCCACGCGCCAAGCGGATGCCTTAAGCCCGGCCCGGTGCACCCGCAGTCGATATAGCGGCGCCCGCGCGCAAGATTGACGCCGATGGCGGCCGCGTAGAGCGTCAAAAGACCCGCTGCGGCGGCGAGCGGCAGAGCGCGCTCGATGGGGGCCAGCAGCGCGATCCCGAGTCCTGCCTCGACTCCGATGATGATCAGGGCGCAAGGCCAGAGGAGCGCTCGAGGCACGATTCGATACGCTCGAAGCGTCCCGAGAAACCCGCCGAAGCCCGCCGCCTTATGAACGGCGGCCGTGAGCCACAAGACGGCCAGCGCATATGAAACGGAGATTGAAACGACAGGATCCAACGCGTGCTCCGTCATGGGATCGTCAGGCGGCCGCCCGCGGGCGCGTGCTCGAGCCGCTCATGGATGTACTCTCCGGTCACGGCGTTGCGAACGGAGACCCCGCCGCCCGCGGCGACGAGCAGCGGATCGTCGCCCCGCGTCACCGCGATGTTCGCGGCGCCGTCGCCGCTCGTGCCTCCGATGCCCTCGCCGCTACCGCCGCCTTCGCCGCCGGCGCTCTCCGGCCGGGCTTCCCAGCGCGCGACGCGGCGCTGCGTGCCGAGGTCGTAGACCCAGATTTCCTTGCCGTCCATGATACCGGGATCGTCGAGAGGCTCCTCGCTTTGGCGCACCAGCGAATAAAGACGCCCGCTCCCTTCGTGCACGGCGAGATGCTGATTGCCCGCGATTCGCCAATGCTCCGCTCTGTCGGCCTCCGTGAGCAACGACCACGTTGCCCCGAAACCGGGCTCGTCGCCGGAGATATCGACCGGATGCACGATGCCGTCGAACGAAACGAGCAGCAATTGGTCCCCGAACCGGGCGGCCGCCTCGGTCACGGGATCAGTTCGAGGATCGAAAAATCCTTCACTGCGCGCTTTGGAAAGCTCGTTGCCCTCCGAATCCAAGGTGACCGTCAACAAGCTGCCGCTCGCGCACAACATCACGTAGCGGCGCTGACCCGCGGGGTAGACGAGGCTACAGCCTGGCGTCGAGATTTCACCGACGGCGCTTCGGCTCTCGGTGTCCACGATGCTGAGGGAGGTTCCCGGCGTGAGGTTGAAAACGGCCAGAAATCGGCCATCGTCGGACAGCGCGAGAGAACCGTCGAGCGCCGCCGTGAGCGCGCGTTTGGACGGAACGACGACCTCACCGGCGACGTTAAGCGTGGACGAATCGAAGATCGTGACGGTATCCGTGCGCTCGCCGCGATTGCCTCGCGTGTAGAAGCTCTCGACGGTGAACAAGAGCCGCTTGTCCGCCGAGAAGACGAATGCGTTGCCTATGATGCCGCCCCCTGCAACGCCGACGACGCCGAGGAACGCGTCACCCGCGGCGTCGACAAGGCTCGCGCCGACGAGCACCCAATCTTGCCGCGGGGCGGGAGGAAGCACTTCCGAACGCCCCACGCGGTCGAACGTCTGTGCTTGACACAAGGTTCCAACGAGCATCGCCGCAAGGGAAATAGGCGATGCTCTACCGTTCATGGGCGCGGGCTCTCATTATTACTCTCAACCTCGGCGATCCGCTCGTTCGACATATTCGTCCATTCTGCCCTCTTCGTGCAGTTGCCGGAAGAACGAGTCAGGATCGCATTCATACGGAAAAATTGCGGCACCGGGGTCTCGTCGCCACATTCGGCGGCGGATGGGCGGCCTCACGTAGTTTTCAGGATCGTGAAGCGTCATGACAGCCGACAACGTCGTGCCGTCCTCGCTGAGATCGTAGCGCTCGACGAAGCGCGCGTTCTCGGAGATCGGCTCTCCCCTGAAATCCCTCACGTTCGAGGACAGGAGCCGTGTCTCGATCACGAGCGTGCTGCCTTCCCAGTGCGCGTTGGAAGACCCCATCGGCGAATGCGGGTAGAACTCGGGCGGCGCCCGCCCGTCCAGGTAGATACGGCGCACCGAGCTTTCCACTTCGTAGATGATCGTGATGCGGT
>Ga0209640_10003234_pt1 | contig 14245 bp, 18 predicted proteins | sample RifCSP10_1_FD_184018 | JGI IMG/M metagenome (GOLD analysis project Ga0209640, IMG submission 184018) | Soil microbial communities from Rifle, Colorado - Rifle CSP2_sed 10_1 (SPAdes) (version 2) | ecosystem: Environmental > Terrestrial > Deep subsurface > Rock core/Sediment | place: Rifle...
ACCGCGGAACCGACCACGGCCACGCCAACGCGCTCTTCGTCCTCGGCGGGCCCGTGGCCGGCGGGCGGATGTACGGCCAGTGGCCGGGGCTTGACCGCGGGCAGCTTTTCGAGGGCCGTGACCTGGCGCTGACCACCGACTTTCGCGACGTGCTTGGCGAAGTCCTGGTCCACCACTTGGGCGCCACCGACTTGAAGACCGTCTTCCCGCGCTACGACGCCCGGCCCGACAAGTTCCGCCGCTTCCTGCGCAGCTAGCCGGCCCGGTTGACGCTCTGAGCGGGTTGCCCCTATAATAGTTTTTCGCACGGCTTCCAAGGAGAAGCAATGTACGCAGTCATCCGCACCGGCGGAAAGCAGTACCGCGTCAGCGAGGGCGACGTGGTCCGCCTGGAGCGCCTCGAGGGCAAGGTGGGCAAGAAGCTCACCTTTGATGTCCTGGCCCTCGGCGACAATGGCGACCTGCAGGTCGGCGCCCCGACGCTCAAGGCCAAAGTCACCGGCGCCATCGTCGAGCAGGGCAAGGGCGACAAAGTCCGCGTCTTCAAGTTCAAGAAGAACAGCCAGTACAAGATCATGCGCGGCCACCGCCAGCCCTTCACGGCGGTAAAGATCACCGAAATCAGCGCCAAGGAAGAGGAAGCGGAGTAACGGTATGGCACACAAGAAAGGCCAAGGCAGCTCAACCAACGGGCGCGACAGCCACGGCCAGCGGCTGGGCGTCAAGCGCTTCGAAGGCCAGTGGGTGCACGCCGGCTCCATCCTCGTCCGCCAGCGCGGCACGCCGCTGAAAGCGGGGCAGAACGTCGGCCGCGGCAAGGACGACACGCTGTTCGCGATGGTCAACGGCACCGTGCTCTTCCACGACAAGGGCCGCCTAGGGCGCTTCGTCAGCGTCACGCCGGACGCCGCCAAGGCTCCCGTCGCGCGCCAGCCGCAACCGGCCGAGCCCGCCGCCGTCTCCGCCGACTAATCTGCTCTCAACCAAATCTCCCTGACACCTGTGTTTTCCGTTATTCTTTTGCTTTGACCCATGTTTATCGATGAAGCCAAAATTTGGGCGAAGGCCGGTTCTGGAGGCAAGGGCTGCATGGCCTTCCGCCGCGAGAAGTATGTCCCCAAGGGCGGCCCGTCAGGGGGCGACGGCGGCAACGGCGGCAGCGTGATTATCGAGAGCAGCAGCCACGTCAACACCCTGCTGGCCTTCCGCTACAACCGCGAGTTCCGCGCCCAGCGCGGCCGCCACGGCGAAGGCTCGAACTGCCACGGCGCCACAGGCGAGGACACCGTCATCCGCGTTCCAGTCGGCACGGTGGTCTTCGACGAAGAGAGCGGCGAGCCGCTGTTTGACTTCACTGCGCCGGGCCAGCAGTTCTTGGCTGCGCGCGGCGGCAAGGGCGGCCGCGGCAACGCCCGCTTCGCCAGCTCCACCAACCGCGCCCCGCGCCGCACCGAGCCCGGCCAGCCGGGCGAAGAGCGCCGACTACGGCTCGAGCTCAAGCTCCTGGCCGACGTCGGCCTGGTCGGCTTCCCCAACGCCGGCAAGTCCACGCTCCTCTCCAAGCTCTCCGCGGCCCATCCCAAGATCGCCGACTATCCTTTCAGCACCGTCGAGCCCTGCCTGGGCGTGGTCGCTGCCGGCGACGACAGCTTCGTCATGGCGGACATCCCGGGCTTGATTGAAGGAGCGCATCAGGGTCACGGCCTGGGCACGCGCTTCCTGCGGCACATCGAGCGCACGCGGCTGCTGGTGCATCTGGTGGATGTCTCGGAAACCGAGCGCGACCCGGTGGAAGACTTCCGCGTAGTGCGCAACGAGCTGGCGCAGTTCAGCCCTGCCCTGCTCGAAAAGCCGGTGGTGATAGTAGCCAACAAGGTCGATCTGCCGGGCAGCGAAGAGCGCCTCGAGTCGCTCCGGGCTTTCTGCCGGGCGGAGTCGCTGCCGCTGCTGGCCATCTCCGCACTGCGCGGCGACGCCCTCGACGCCCTGCGCTACGACCTTGGTGCAAGACTACGGGAGGGCACGGCTTTAGCCGTGCCGAAACTCGCGCCGGAATCATCCGGCTTTAGCCGCTGAGGGCCTTTCGAATCCGTTGAGAGCAAGCAGTCGCAGCAGACGCGAACACCGGACCGAGGCGCGAAGCCTCCGCATCGGCATCCTCGGCGGCACCTTCGACCCTGTTCACAACGGTCACTTGGCCGTGGCGCGTGCGGCACAGCGTCGCTTCCAGCTCGACCTCGTCTACTTCATTCCCTGCGGGCGCCCGCCGCACAAAGACCGCCCCGGCCTCAGCCCGTTCCTGCACCGCTTCACGATGGTGGCGCTCGTCTGCGCAGGCGAGCCGGCTTTCATCCCGTCCCTCCTCGAGGCCGGCCCCGACCTCCAAGGAAAGCGGCGCAGCTATTCAATTGACACCGTGCGGCGGCTGCGTCGGCTGGCGCCGCGCGCGCAGCTCTACTTCATCCTGGGCGCCGACGCCTTTCTCTACCTGCCCAAGTGGAAGCGCGTCCGCCAGCTGGTGCGCCTGTGCGATTTCATCGTGGCCTCGCGCCCCGGCACCGACGTGCGCAAAGCCGCACGCATAGCGCTGCCGCACAGCACCGTGCACTTCCTGCGCGGCGTGCACGTGGATGTTTCCGCCAGCGAGATTCGTCGCCGTGCGCGGGCAGGCCGGTCTCTGCGTGGGCTAGTTCCCGTTACAGTCGAGGACTACATCCGCAAGATGAAACTCTATTGAACACCATGCGAACTTGACCCACAAATGTCATGCTGAGCGAAGCGAAGCATCTCGGAGTAAGCACCGGCCACGGCTCACCAGAGATCCTTCGCTTCGCTCAGGATGACAGTGTGGCGGGAGGCGGATGAAGAATCCCACACCGAAGGCGGTCGAACGGGCAGCGCAGGCGGCGCTCGACAAGAAGGCCCGCGACCTGGCGCTGTTAAGTCTCGACGGCGTGGCTACCTTCACCGGTTATTTTCTCCTCTGCACCGGAGACTCTAGGCCGCAAGTCCAGGCCATCGCGGATTCCATTCAGGAGCAGCTCGGCAGCCATGGGCTGAAAGCGCACCACGTCGAAGGCTACCAAGTGGGCGAGTGGGTGCTGCTCGACTATGTGGACTTCATCGTCCACATCTTCTCGTCCAAAGCGCGGGCCTTCTACGACCTCGAGCGCCTGTGGCGCCCGGCCAAGCGCCTCCCGGTTCCTGATGACGGCGGGCTACGGTAACGCACTGTGCGCATTCAACTGGTTTTCCTCGGCAAGACGCGCAACCCCAACGTGAAGGCCCTACTCGAGGATTATGGCCAGCGCATCGCCCGCTTCTCGCCCATTGAGATCGTGGAGCGGAAAACAACCGACGGTGGCCCATGGTCGGTTGAGGAAGCACGGGGCAAGGGCGATCCGGCGCCCGTGGTGCTGCTCGACGCCGGCGGCAAGGCGTTCTCGTCGGAAGAGTTTGCCCGCTGGCTGGCGAAGAAAGAGCGCAGCGGCGCCCGCAAGCTGGTGTTTCTGCTTGGCGGCGCCGAAGGCTTCGCCGAGGAAACGAAGAAGAAAGCCGACGAGCTGCTCTCGCTCGGTTCGATGACGCTGCCCCACGAGCTTGCCCGCGTGGTGCTCGTCGAGCAGCTCTACCGTGCCTTCGCCTTCTTGCGCGACCACCCCTACCCCAAGTAGACTCGCGGCTTTCCCATGAATGACGCCAAACGCCGAGGGCTAATCATCGTCCACACCGGGCCGGGGAAAGGCAAAACCACAGCGGCGCTGGGGCTGGCTATGCGCGCCGTCGGCAGCGGCCTGCGCGTGCTGATGGTGCAGTTCATCAAGGGCTCGTGGCACTACGGCGAGCTCGACGCCGCCGAAATGCTGGGCGCCGACAAGCTCACCATTCGCCCCATGGGGCGCGGCTTCGTCAAGCTGGGCGGGGAGATCGACCCGGAGGACAAGAAGGCCGCGGGAGAAGCCTGGGCCTTCGCCCGCGAGAAGCTTTTTTCCGGCGAGTACGATATGATTGTTCTGGACGAAATCAATTACGCCATCAACTACGGGCTGCTCCCCGTCGGCCCGGTCGTCGAAGCCCTGAAGCAAAAGCCCGAGATGGTGCACGTGGTGCTGACGGGGCGGAGCGCCCCCGCGGAGATCGTGGAAGTGGCCGACACGGTGACGGAGATGCTGGAAGTGAAGCACGCGTTTCAGAAGGGGATCGAAGCGCAAAGGGGAATCGAGTACTGAGCCGCCATGGCTTGGTTTCGACGCGAAAAGACGAAGCTGGAGGCGCCGGCGCCGGAAGACCGCAAAGTGCGCACCGAAGGTCTGTGGCTCAAGTGCGACGGCTGCCGCAACATCGTCTGGAAAAAAGACCTCGAAGCCAACCTCAACGTCTGCCCGCGCTGCCAGTTTCACTACCGCATCGGCGCGCTTCGGCGGCTGGAGCTGCTGTTCGACGACGCGAGCTACACCGAGCACGACGCCAATCTCTTCTCCACCGACCCCCTGCGCTTCACCGACACCAAACCTTACAACGACCGCTTGCAGCAAGCGGTGAAGACCACGGGGATGAAGGACGCCATCGTCTTCGCCGAAGGCAAGCTTGCCGGCCGGCCCGTGCAGGTCGGCGCCATGGAGTTCGGGTTCATCGGCGGGTCGATGGGCGCGGTGGTGGGCGAAAAAGTGACGCGGGCCATCGAGCGCTCGCTCGACTCGCGCACGCCGCTGGTCATCGTTTCCTGCTCCGGCGGCGCGCGCATGATGGAGGGTGTCATCAGCCTGATGCAGATGGCGAAGATCAGCGCCGCCTTGGCGCGGCTGGACGACGCCGGCATCCCCTACCTCAGCGTGCTCACCGACCCCACCACCGGCGGCGTCACCGCCTGCTACGCCATGCTGGGCGACGTCAACGTCGCCGAGCCCGGCGCGCTCATCGGCTTCGCCGGGCCGCGCGTCATCGAACAGACCATCCGCCAGAAGCTGCCCGAGGGCTTTCAGCGCAGCGAGTTTCTGCTGGAGAAGGGCTTTCTCGACGCCATCGTCCACCGCAAAGACCTGAAGGGCTACCTCACCAACGCGCTCGGATTCATGGCCTCGTAGGCTTGCCTGCCATGTCGCTGACCTATTCGCAAGCTGTGCAGCGGCTGGAGTGGCTGGGTCACGAAGGCCGCAGCCTGAAGTGGGACCTCAATAACGTACGCGCCGTGCTGGAGCAGCTCGGCCATCCCGAGCGGCGCTTCGCCAGCGTCCACATCGCCGGCACCAACGGCAAAGGCTCGGTGGCGGCGATGGTGGACTCCATCCTGCGCGCCGCGGGCTACCGCACCGGCCTGTACACCTCGCCGCATCTCGAGCGCATCAACGAGCGTATCGCCGCGGGCGGCGCGCCCATCAGCGATGCTGAGTTTGCCGCGGCGTTCAACGCGGTTTCGGGCGCCATCGAGTCGCTGCTGGCCCAGGGTGCGCTGCCAAATCACCCCAGCTTCTTCGAGACGCTGACGGCCATGGCCTTCTGGCAGTTTGCGCAGGCCGGAGTTGTAATCGTGGTGCTGGAAGTCGGGATGGGCGGGCGGCTCGACGCCACCAATGTGGTGACTCCCGAGGTGGCGATTATTACTTCGATTGACTTCGACCACGAGCGCTACCTGGGGTATTCGATAGAGCAGATTGCCGCTGAGAAGGCCGGCATTATCAAGTCCGGCGTCCGCGTGGTTAGCGCCGCCGAGCATCCGCAGGCGCGGACCGTGGTGGCCGCGCGCGCGGCGGAACTCGGCGCACCGGTTGCAGACGTGGACGGCGAGTATCGGGCCGACGCCGTGGAGAAGCGCGACTTCGGGCTGTCTGAGTTCACCGCCAAAGCCGCCGATGGCTTTGCGCTGCCTCTTCAGCTCTCGCTGCGCGGCTCCTTCCAGGTGCGCAACGCGCTGACCGCTGTAGCTGCGGCGCGACAACTGGCCGCTCAGGGCTGGCGAATTCCTTCCGAGGCGATGGCGATAGGGATTGCAGCAACCCGCTGGCCCGGGCGCCTGGAGCTGGTGCGGCGCGAGCCGCTGGTGTTTCTCGACGGCGCCCACAACCCCGGCGGCGCACGGCAGGTAGTGCGCTTCTGGGAGGAGCATCTGGCGGGGCGCCGCATTCATCTGATTTACGGAACCGTGCGCGAGAAGGCGGTGGGCGAGATTGCCGAGCTGCTCTTCCCGGCGGCGGCCAGCGTCACGCTGACCCAGCCCGACACGCCGAGAGCCGCCGGCGCGGAGTCTCTGGCGCCGCTGGCGCGTTCGCTGAACTCCGATGTTCGTGTCGAGCTCAATCCAGCGCATGCCCTGACGAGGACGATGGAAACGACAAGGCAGGAGGACGTGATTTTCGTTGCCGGCTCGTTGTTCCTGGTGGGCGACTGTCGCCGCGCGCTGGCCGAAGTAAGTCGGGCGACGGTGAGGGCAGAAGCATGATTCGGCTGGACGGGCGCGTGGCGGTCATTACAGGCGGCTCCCGTGGCATCGGCGCGGCGGCGGTCAAGCTGTTCGCCGAAGCCGGCGCGAACGTGGTTTTCAGCTACTTCCGCAACCGCCGCGCAGCCGACGAAGTGGCCGAGGGGGCCCGCCGGTTCGGGGTCAAAGTCATTGCGTTGCGAGCTGATCTGCGACGGATGGACGACGCCAAGAGGCTTGTGGGCCGAGCGGTAAAGGAGTTCAGGCGGCTGGACGTGCTGGTGGCCAACGCCGGCATCTGGAATGAAGAGGACACTCCCATCGAAAAGCTGAGCGAGCGGCAGTGGGACGACATGATGGCGACAAACCTCAAATCGGTCTACTCCGTGATTCATTTCGCGGTGCCAGCGATGAAGCGCCAGAGATCAGGCCGGATTATCGCCATCTCCTCGACCGCGGGCCAGCGCGGCGAAGCTTTCCACGCGCACTATGCGGCCAGCAAGGGCGCCATCATCAGCATGGTCAAAGGGCTTTCGACCGAGTTGGCGCCGCACAACATCCTCGTCAACTGCGTCGCGCCCGGCTGGGTGGACACGGAGATGTCGCAGCCTGTCCTCCGCGTGCCCCGGCTGCGCAAGTGGGTGCACGGACAGATCCCGCTCGGGAGAGTGGCGACGCCGGACGAAGTGGCCGGGCCCATTCTTTTTCTTGCCTCCAACCTGGCAACTTTTATGACCGGTGAGATCGTCAATGTAAATGGGGGCGCAGTTCTGGTAGGGTAAGAAACTGGACGGGGACAGTTCGCATAGGCTTCGATGCGGCTGTACCTGTCCTTCCCCTCGCCGGGCGAGGCTCAGGATAAAGGGGCGCAGTTCTGGTAGGGTAAAGGATGATGAAACGGCTGGTACTGACAGTGTGGGTCTTGATGGTGGCGGCACCCGCGTGGGCGCAGGGCTCGGGCTCTGCAGCGCCGATCGAAGAGAAGTCGCGGAAGATCTTGGACCAGACCATCCAGGCCCTGGGCGGGCCGCAGTACTTGCGCGTGCAGGACATGGTGCGCGAGGGGCGCATCTACGGGTTCGACCGCGGCGAGTTGTCGAGCCCGGGCGACAGGTTCGTCAACTACGTCAAGTTCAGGGGCAAGGAGCGGGTCGAGTTCGGCAAGAAGGGCCAGATCGTCTACCTGAACGACAACGAGGAGGGGTGGGAGCTGGACAAACAGGGCATCCGCGAGCAGACGCCGGAGTCCATTGAGACCTTCCGGGAAGGGCTGCGGCGCGACCTCGACTACGTGCTGCGCTTCCGGCTCCAGGAAGAGCCCATCCAGCTCTACTACCTCGGCACGGAATTCGTGGACAACCGCCGCGCGCATGCCATCGAGATGGTGGATGAGCAGCAGGAGAGCCTGGTGCTCTACATCGACGCGCGCACTTACCTGCCCATGCAGGTGCGCTACAAGCATAGAGACGTGCTCAGCGGCGAGTTCGTTGAAGTCGTGGAGTATTACGGCAAGTGGATTTCCGTGCAAGGCGTACAAACACCGATGGCCGTGAGCCGCGAGCGCGCCGGACGGCGCTACTTCGAGGCCTACTTCACGAGCGTGCAGTACAACGCCGGGGTTGACGACGCGCTGTTCACCCGAGCCTCGCTTGAGGAGCGGTGGAAGAAGGTCAAGTAGACCTGCCTGCCGCAGGCGGGCCGCGGGGTGATAGAATCCCGACGGAGAAATTCCTTGAAGGCGAAACGGCACGGCGAAAAAGTGCGCGCGACCACGGTTCTATGCGTGCGCCGCGGCTCGAAGGTGGTGCTCGCCGGCGACGGCCAGGTGAGCATGGGCAACACCGTGGTCAAGCAGACGGCCCGCAAGATCCGCCGGCTCTACAACGACAAGGTGCTGGCCGGCTTCGCGGGGTCGACCGCGGACGCGCTCTCGCTTTTTGGCCGCTTCGAGGGCAAGCTGCAAGAGCATGCCGGCAACCTGAGCCGCTCCGCGGTGGAGCTGGCGAAGGAGTGGCGCACCGACCGCATCCTGCGGCACCTCGACGCGCTGCTGCTGGTGGCGGATGAGAAGAACACCTTCCTTCTGAGCGGCAACGGCGACATCATCGAGCCGGACGACGGCGTCACCGCCATCGGCTCCGGAGGACAGTTCGCGCTGGCAGCGGCGCGGGCGCTGCTCAAGCACACCAAGCTGACGCCGCGCGAGGTCGCCCAGGAAGCCATGCTGATTGCCGCCGACATCTGCGTCTTCACCAACGCCAACTTCGTTTTTGAAGAGCTCTGAGGAGTCCGCATGCGCCAGCGCGGCGCGAGCTTCATCACGCTCATCCTCGTTGTAGTCGTCATCCTGGTGATGACGATGATTGCGCTCAAGACCTATCAAGGCTCCGCGCCCCCACCCGTTCCGGGCAGCGGCGGACACCCGGCTCGCGCGGTGATGGAGCGGGTAGAGCTGACCATCGAAGGGATGAGCTCGGAAACGGACGCCTTGCAGGTGAGTGAAGCCATCCGACGCGTGAACGGCGTGGCGGGCGTGGAGACCGACTTCGCCAGCGGAAAGGCGCAAGTGAGTTACAACCCGCAACGGGCGCAGCCGGCCGACTTCGTGGCCGCGGTTCAGAAGCTCGGCTTCGAGGCGCGCTACTAGTGCCGCCCTAGCGCGGGGTGGAAGGCGCGGCTATAATCGAATGAGGTCGCCGAGAGGCGGCCGCTATTTGTCTGGGGCACACGGATGGCCATCTACCTTCCCGGGGCAGTCAAAGAAGAAAACCAGGTGGAGCCGGCGCTGGCGCCGTTCAACGAGCTGACGCCGCGGCAGATCGTGGCCGCGCTCGACAAGTACATTGTCGGGCAGCAGGCCGCCAAGCGCGCCGTCGCCATCGCGCTGCGCAACCGCATCCGCCGGCAGAAGCTGGCGCCGGAGATGGCCGAAGAAGTTCTGCCCAAGAACATCCTGATGATCGGGCCCACGGGCGTCGGCAAGACGGAAATCGCGCGGCGGCTGGCCCGCCTGGCACACGCACCCTTCCTCAAAGTCGAAGCTTCGAAGTACACCGAGGTGGGCTACGTGGGGCGCGACGTGGAGTCGATGATCCGCGACCTGCTCGACGTCTCGATCGACATGGTGCGGGAAGAGAAGATGGAGGAGGTGGCCGAGCGCGCCGAGATGAATGCGGAGGAGCGGCTGCTCGACCTGCTGCTGCCTCCGCCTCCCCCGGCGCCACCGGGCGCGCCCGAGGAAGCCAAGGCGCGCGAGGAGCAGTATCAGAAAACGCGCGAGAAGCTGCGCGTGCAGCTCCGCGAGGGACGCCTGGACGACAAGCTGGTCGAGATCGAAGTGCGCGAGCGCAGCTTCCCGGCTTTCGAGATCGTTTCGTCGACCGGCGTGGAGGAGATGGACATCCACGTCAAGGACATGCTCTCGGGCCTCTTCGGCCAGCAGAAGAAGAAGCGCAAGATGAAGGTGGCGGAGGCGTGGGACTACTTGATCCAGGAGGAAGAGAGCCGGCTGATTGACATGGAGCTGGTGACGCGCTCGGCGGTGGAGCGTGTGGAGCAGGGCGGCATCATCTTCATTGACGAGATCGATAAGATCTCCGGCCGCGAAGGCGGGCACGGGCCGGACGTGAGCCGCGAGGGCGTGCAGCGCGACATCCTGCCCATCGTCGAGGGTACCACGGTGAATACGCGCCACGGGATGGTGCGCACCGACCACATCTTGTTCATCGCCGCCGGCGCCTTCCACGTCTCCAAGCCCTCGGACCTGATTCCGGAGCTGCAGGGGCGGTTCCCTATCCGCGTGGAGTTGACACCTCTGACTGCGGACGACTTCGTGCGCATCCTCAAGGAGCCCAAGAACGCGCTGCTGCGGCAGTACTCGGCGCTGCTGGAGACCGAAGGTCTGACGCTGACCTTCACCGACGAAGCCATCGGTGAGATTGCGCGCTTCGCCTTCCTGGTCAACACGCAGACGGAGAACATCGGGGCGCGGCGGCTCTTTACCGTGATGGAGAAGCTGCTGGACGAGGTCTCCTTCGAGGCGCCCGACCTGCGCCGCAAGCAAATTGAGATTGACGCCGATTACGTGCGCAAGATGTTGGCCGACATTGCCAAAGACCAAGACCTGAGCCGCTGCATTCTCTAGAGGGTGTCCCCTCTGCCCTTGCTGACCTACTGGCGCGGCGCCATACTACCCGTCCTCTTCGTCTCTCTCGCCGGTTGCGGTGTGCCGGGGGCGCCAGTGCCGCCGACAGTGAAGATCCCCGAGGCGCCGACGGAGCTGACCGCGCGCCAAGCGGGCGAGCGAGTGCTGCTGCGCTGGACGCTGCCGCGGCTGCACACCGACGGCACGCGCCTGGACGGCCCGCCCAAGATGGAAGTCTTGCGCGCATTTGTCGCGAACGGGGTCCCGAATGAAGACACCTTCGCGGCCGAAGCCAAAGTGGCCTACGCGCTGCCGCCGCAGGTGGTCAAGAGTTTCCTCCATACGGACATCGTCGCCTTTCCCGATGTGCTGGGACCGAGCCTGTTACGCGAGCAGGCCGGGCGCACGGCAGTCTACGCGATACGGGCCGTGAACGAGAAAGGGCAGTCGGTGGGGCTGTCCAACCTTGTCGGTGTGCGCGTCTATCCGGTACCGGCGCCGGTGGCGGTCATTGCCACGCGGGTGACCGAGCGCGCCATTGAGTTGCGCTGGGACGCGCCAAGCCGCACGACGAGCGGCACGGCAGTGGAGGCCATCGCCGGCTACCAGGTTTACCGCAGCGAGACCGGCGCGCCGGGGAGCTTCGCCTTGCACGGCACGGCGGGAACGACCCACTACGAGGATACGCAGTTTCGCTTCGGGCAGAAGTACTTCTACGCCGTGCGGACGCTGGCACAATACGGCGCAGACACGGTGGAGAGTGAAAGCTCGGTAACAGTCGAGGTAGCGGCGAAAGATCTCTTCCCACCCCCGGTGCCGGCAAACTTGATTGTGGTGGCGGGCGCTGGGCGGGTTGACCTGACGTGGGACGCCAGTGCGGCAGCCGACCTGGCGGGCTACTTTGTGTATCGCAGCGCTGAGTCCGGCAAGGGCTACGAGCGGCTGACACCGGAGGCGTTGCGGGTGCTGAGCTTTGCGGATACGTCCGTGCAGTCTGGTATGCGGTACTACTACGTGGTGACGGCGGTGGATGCCGAGGGGAACGAGAGCCCGTTCTCCGCGGAAGTGTCGGCGACGCCGCTGCCTCCGGAGTAACGGAATGTCGCTTCGCGCTTTGCGCTCCGCAACGGCCTACGGCAGTGAGGTAGGCACTGCGCGCCGATGTTGGAATGTCGTGGCTAAAGCCACGGCCCACAAAGATTCTTGTTGAGCAAAGACAATGGAAAAGTACTGCCGGTTTGAGGCGGGTGGCGGGGCGCGTTACGGCGTGCTGCGCGGCGAGAGCGTCGAAGAACTGTCGGCGGCGCCGTGGTTGGCGGGAACGCCGACAGGGAAGCGGCACGAACTGGGCCGGGTGAAGTTGCTGGCGCCATGCGAGCCGACGAAGATCGTTTGCATTGGCCGGAACTACCGGGAGCACGCGGCCGAGCTCGGCAACCCGCTGCCCAAGGAGCCGCTCATCTTCCTGAAGCCGCCTTCGGCGGTGATCGGGCCGGAGGACGCGATCGTCTACCCGGCAGCCTCGAAGCATGTGGATTACGAAGGGGAGGTGGCGTTGGTGGTGGGGAAGCGGTGCCGCCGCTTGAAGCCGGACGAGAATCCGCTCGACTATGTTTTCGGCTATACCTGCGTGAACGACGTCACGGCCCGCGACCTGCAGAAGGCCGACGGGCAGTTCACCCGGGGCAAGGGGTTCGACACCTTCTGCCCGATGGGGCCAGTCATCGCGACAGGGTTCGCTGCGAGCTCTCTCTCGGTCGAAACCTACGTCAACGGCGAGCGGCGCCAGGCCGGGCGGACGAGCGAAATGATTTTCGGGCTCGATGTTATAATACGCTTCATCGCTGAGGTGATGACGCTGGAGCCGGGTGATGTGATTGCCACCGGGACGCCGCCGGGCGTAGGCTCGTTGCGCCCGGGCGATGTGGTGGAAGTGGCAGTGGAAGGAGTCGGTCGGCTCAGGAACCCGGTGGTGGGGGAAGTGCGATAGGAGGAAGGCCATGAAGTTTTTCCTCGATACGGGCAACGTGGAGGAGATTCGCCGGGCGGCGGGGCTGGGCGTGCTCGACGGGGTGACCACCAACCCCACCCTGATGGCGAAGGAAGGCAAGCCCTTCCGCGAAGCGCTGCTCGAGATGTGCGCGCTGGTGGACATCGTCAACGGCGAAGTGGTGGCCACCGACGCCGAAGGCATGATCGCCGAAGGACGCGAGATCGCGGCGCTGCACCCGAACATCGTGGTCAAGATCCCTATGACGACGGAAGGCTTCAAGGCCATCCGCGCGCTGCGGCAGGAGGGCATCCGCATCAACGTGACCCTGGTGTTCAGCGCCGCGCAGGCGCTGCTGGTGGCCAAGGCGGGCGGCTATTTCGTCAGCCCCTTCCTGGGACGGCTGGACGACATCGCCAGTGACGGGATGATCCTGCTGCGCGACATCATCGAGGTCTACCGGCAGTACAGCTTCGAGACGCAGGTGTTGGCCGCCAGCCTGCGCCACCCGATGCACGTGATTGAGGCGGCCAAGCTCGGCGCCGACATCGCCACCATGCCCTACAAGGTATTCGAGCAGCTCTTCAAGCACCCGCTGACGGACAAGGGCTTGGCCGGGTTCCTGGCCGACTGGGAGAAGGCGCGCGCGGTGCTGGGCGAGATTGCTCCGGCGGAGGCGGCCAAGGCGAAGAAGTGAACTGGCTCGTGACCTACCTGGCCTACGCGCTGGCGTTTACCGCGGGCGTCCTGCTGCTGCTGGGCCTGGTGCTGTGGTGGCGGCGCGAAGAGCCGACGCCCGGCGAACTGGAGCGGCGGCGGCGGCTGCAGGTGAACCGCGTCGGGCGCATCACCAACGGCAGCATCCTGGAGCTGCACGACCAGAACGAGCCTGGAGAACACCTGCTCCTCTACAACTACAATGTGCGCGGGGTCGAGTACCAGGCGGCACAGGACATCAGTTTCTTCCGGCACCGGGTTGATTTCAAGCGGCTGGCGGCCGGGCAGCCCACGAGCGTGAAGTACGATCCGCAGAACCCGACCAATTCCATTGTGCTGTGCGAGGACTGGTCGGGGCTCTAGGACAGCGGAGCGATGAACCCAAGGAAACCGACAACGGAGAATGCCACGGAACCTCGGGGGGAAGAGCTGCGCCGGAAAGAGCGTGAAGCCGAAGAGGGCGGCGGGGCCGAGCGCCGCGAAAAGCAGCACGCCGCCGGAAAGCTCTCGGCGCGCGAGCGCATCGAGCTGCTGCTCGACCCGGGCACCTTCGAGGAGCTGGACAAATTCGTCCTGCACCGCTGCGACGAGTTCGGGATGGAGAAGCAACGGCTCGCGGGCGACGGCATCGTCTCCGGCTACGGACGGGTGGACGGCCGGCTGGTCTACGTTTTCGCGCAGGACTTCACCGTGTTCGGCGGCTCGTTGAGCGAGGCCAACGCGGAAAAGATATGCAAGGTGATGGACCTGGCGATGAAGAACGGCGCGCCCATCGTGGGGCTGAACGATTCCGGCGGGGCGCGCATCCAGGAAGGGGTGATGTCGCTCAAGGGCTACGCCGACGTCTTCCTGCGCAATACGCTGGCGAGCGGAGTCATCCCGCAGATTTCCGCCGTTATGGGCCCGTGCGCCGGCGGCGCGGTCTACTCGCCTGCCATCACCGACTTCATCTTCATGACCGGGGAGGCGAGCTACATGT
>Ga0209640_10003235_pt1 | contig 14245 bp, 11 predicted proteins | sample RifCSP10_1_FD_184018 | JGI IMG/M metagenome (GOLD analysis project Ga0209640, IMG submission 184018) | Soil microbial communities from Rifle, Colorado - Rifle CSP2_sed 10_1 (SPAdes) (version 2) | ecosystem: Environmental > Terrestrial > Deep subsurface > Rock core/Sediment | place: Rifle...
CCCCCCGGCCCGCGCCCTCCCCCGCGGGGGCCGAGCCGATGCGGACCCCGAGGTTCGCGGAGAGGCGCAGGGGGCTCCCCCACTCCACGCTCAGCGCGGGCTCGACCTCCGCGGCGGTGGGAGTGGCGGCGGCCAACAGGAGGACGACGAGCGGACTCGATACCCTCAATGGATCTCCCGGAAGCGGCGTCGGCCGAGGGCGGCCGCCCAGGCCCGGCCAGGGGAGAGGAGTGTAACTCAGGCGGGCGAAACAGGTGGTATCATCCCCATCCCCGGAGGGTCTCCATGGCCTATTTCGACCTCGACCCGTTGCTCGAGACCATGCTGGATGCGGCGCCCGGCATATCCGACTTGAACCTCTCGGTCGGGCGTCCGCCGCAGGTCGAAGTGGACGGTCAGCTGCGGCCCGTGAGCTACGCCGGCATCGAGCGGTTGCTCCCGTACCAGACGGAGCTCATCGCCATGCGCCTGCTGGGGGGCAAGCGAGACCTCGCGGACAAGCTCGTGCGCACCGGCTCCGCCGACCTGTCGTATAGCCTCGCCCGCCGGACCCGCTTCCGGGTGAACGTGTTTTCGCAGCGCGGGAGCTTCTCCATCGTCCTGCGCGTGATCCCGAACCGGGTCCCGACCGTCGAAGAGCTCGGCATCCCGACCCAGCTCAACGAGATCGCGAACGAGCGGAACGGCATCGTGTTGGTCACGGGGCCGACCGGCTCCGGCAAGTCCACGACACTGGCCGCCATCATCAGCAAGCTCAACCGCGACAACGCGATCCACATCATCACCATCGAAGACCCCATCGAGTACCTACACCCGCACGTCAAGGCCACGATCAACCAGCGCGAGGTCGGATCCGACACCGGCACCTTCGCCCTGGCCCTGCGGGCGGCCTTGCGCCAGGCGCCGAAGGTCATCCTCGTGGGCGAGATGCGCGACGTGGAGACCGTATCGACCGCGCTCGAAGCCTCGGAGACGGGCCACTTGGTGCTCTCCACCCTGCACACCATAGACGCGACCAAGACCATCGACCGCATCGTGGGCGTCTTCCCGAAGAACGAGGAGCGCCAGATCCGCACCCGGTTCTCGCAGTCGTTCAAGTGGATCGTGAGCCAGCGCCTGGTGCCCAAGATCGGGGGCGGCCGGTTGGCGGTCTGCGAGATCCTGCGCAGCAACTCCCGAAGCCGCGAGTACATCGCTGAGGGCGAGCGCGAGGGGAAGAGCCTCACCGACGCCATCGAGGACGGCGCCTTGGAGGGTATGCAGAGCTTCGACGGCGAGCTCTACCGCCTCATCCAGGCCGGCATCGTCGACCGCGAGGTGGCCCTCTCCTACGCGACCAATCGGACGAACCTCCAGCTCCGGCTCGATACCCAGAGCGGAATGGACAAGGTCGAGACGGTCAAGCCGGCCACGGGCTCGTTCCGGAGCGCCGCGCCGGCGGCTCGGCGACCGGCCGCCCCGAAACCCGAATCCGACGGCCTCGAAGACCTGATCGAGAGGTAGACCGTGCAGGCCCAATGTCCCCAGTGCGCGCAGCGCATCGTCATCGACGACGCGAAGGTGCCCGACAAGCCCTTCGCGGTGAAGTGCCCGAAGTGCCAGACGATCGTGAGGCTTCCGGGAAAGGCAGTGGCGGCTTCCTCGCCTGAGCCCCTCATCTCCTTCGAGGAACCGGCCTCTCCCGAGCCGCCCCCCCCGGCGCCGCCCGCGCCCCCGAGCGCACCGCACCCGGACGCCGCGGGCCTCCACGACGAGATGCGCGCGCAGGTGATGGCGCAACTGCGACGGGAGATGTCGGGACCAGGGGCCGAACCCTCGAACCACGAGCGGGCTCTCGTCTCGATCCCCGACCGGGCCCAGGCCGCGGCGATCACTCTCATCCTCACCCACCTCGGCTACGGCGTCGACTCGGTCGAGGAGCACGAGGACGCGGCGCGGTTCATCGAGCAGGGCGCTTACACCGTGACCGCGACCACGCGGGCCGCCGCCGGCCCCGGGCGCTCCGAGAGCCTCTACCAGAGGATCACCCGTCTGTCTCCCGACCAGAGGCGGCGGCTGTTCGTCATCCTGGTGGGAGACGAGTTCAAGAGCGGGGACGGCGTGCAGGGCTTCGCGGTGACGGCCGACCTCGTCCTCCACTCGAGGGACGTGGCCACCGCCGACGGCCTGATCCGCTCGGTCATGGCGGAACGCAAGCGGCTCTACCAGGTCTTCACCGACGCCCGCCGGCGCTTCGAAGCCTCCGCGGGATAGGCATGGCCAGCGGCATCACGGTCGCTCCGCGACCGTGATGAGCGTTACCCCCTCCGGGCGGACGCGGGGAGATAGCACTCCAAGGCGTAGTCGCGCACCATCCGGTGCGCGCTGAAGGCAGGCACCACCGAGGCAATCGATGCCTTCATGGTGGCGATCCACGCCTGGGGCAGGCCGTTCTCGCCCCGGGCGAAGTAGCGCGGAACCAGCTCCGCCTCCAGGATGCGATAGAGCGAGTCCGCGTCTTCGCGGTCCTGGGCGGCGGTGTCCGGGTCGATGCGCACGTCGCCGATCGCCCAACCGTTGTCGCCGCGGTGGCCCTCCGCCCACCACCCGTCCAGGATGCTGACGTTGACCCCGCCGTTGATCGGCGACTTCTGGCCGCTGGTGCCGCTCGCCTCCTGCGGCCGCCGCGGCGTGTTGAGCCACACGTCGCAACCCTGGACGAGCATGCGGCCGATCTCGATGTCGTAGTCCTCGAGGAAGACCAGCTTGCCCTTGAACTCGCCCTGGGTCAGGACCACGAGACGGCGGATGACCTCCTGCCCGTCGCGATCCGCCGGGTGGGCCTTGCCCGCGAAGAGGAGCTGGACCGGCCGCTCGGGGTCGGACAGGAGGACGCGCAGCCGATCGAGGTCGGACAGGATGAGGAAGGCGCGCTTGTAGGTGGCGAAGCGGCGCGCGAAGCCGATGGTGAGGGCGTGGGGGTCGAGGAGCCCTTCCACCTGCCGTAGCTCGTCGGGGGAAAGGCCGTGGCGGGCGGATTGGACCCGGACGCGCTCGCGCACGAAACGGACCAGCCGCTCCTTCTGGGCGCGGTGGGCGGACCAGAGCTCCGCGTCCGGAACCGCCAGGACCCCCTGCCAGAACTCGGGCTCGAGAAGCTGCTCCTCCCAGCGCGGATCGAGGTGCTGGGCATAGAAGGCGCGCATCTCCGGCCCGACCCAGCTCTCGGTGTGGACGCCGTTCGTGATCGCCCCCACCGGCGCTTCGGGACCGTCCGGCCAGAGGTGACGCCACATCGCCGACGAGACCTGGCCGTGCAGCTTACTCACCCCGTTGCTGCTCGACGAGAGGCGGATGGCCAGCACCGTCATGTTGAAGGTGCCGTTTTCGGACCCGAGAGCGAGGGCCTCCTCGGGATCACAGCCCACCTCACGCGTCCAGAACTCCAGGTAGCGGCGGACGAGGGCCTTGTCGAAGGCCTCGTTGCCCGCGGGCACCGGGGTGTGGGTGGTGAAGACGGAGTTCTTGGCCACGGCTTTGAGAGCCGAGGCGAGGCTGTCGCCGTCGCGCACGCGCTCGCGCACCCGCTCGAGGCCGAGGAACGCCACGTGGCCCTCGTTCATGTGCCAGACCGCGGGATGGATACCCAACGCCCGCAAGGCGCGCACCCCCCCGATCCCGAGGACGATTTCCTGACAGAGGCGCATCTCGCGCCCGCGCACGTAGAGGACGCTGGTGATGGGCCGGTCGGCCGGGTCGTTCAGGGGGATGTCGGTGTCGAGCATCAACACGGGGACGCGTCCGACCTGCGCCTTCCAGACCGCCGCCTGCACGACGCGGCCGGGCAGGTCGATGGGCACGGTGAGGACGCCGCCCCCCGGGGCCTGCACGGGGAGGATCGGAAGCCGCGCGAAGTCGTAATCGGGGTAGATGTGCTGCTGGAAGCCGTCGGCATCCACCGTCTGCCGGAAATAGCCCGATCGGTAGAGGAGGCCCACCCCCACGAGGGGCACCCCGAGGTCGCTCGCGGCCTTGCAGTGGTCTCCGGAGAGCACGCCGAGGCCGCCCGAGTAGACACCGAGCGACTCGTGGATGCCGAACTCCATCGAGAAATACGCGACCGGACCGCCCAGCGCCTCCAGCTGCGGGTCGAACCAGCGCGGCCGGGAGCCGTATTGGTCCCACCCCTGCACCACGACCTCGTAGGTACGGCGGAACTCGGGGTCGGCCAGGAGCCGCATCCACTGCTGCGGCTCCACGTTGATGAGGATCTGGACGGGGTTGTGGTAGCGGCGCCAGTGCTCCGGGTCGATCCACGAGAAGAGCCTGGGCGCGAGGGGCGACCAACTCCACCAGAGGTCGTAGGCCAGCTCGCGCAAACGCTCCAACGTAGGAGGAAGCTCGATATCGGCCGTGTGCAGGGTGCGGATGTCCATTGTGGGGATGTCCTCTCGACGGGGGTGGCCGCCCCCGAGGCGGGGAAGAGATTATAGCCCCTCAGGTCCCCTGGGCCTCGACGAACCGTCGGATCTCGCGCTCGCCGTCCCCTTCGAGACGACGGAACTGGATCCCGAACCGTCCGGCCTTGGCCTCGCGCACCACCCGGCCCGCGGCCACGACTGTGGGCCCCGCGTCGCCGAGCTTGAACTTGAGCGACAGCTCGTCACCCACCGCGAGGGGGAAGGGGCATTCGAGAAGGACACCGTTGACGCTCAGGTTCAGCGCCAGGGCCTCTCCCGACCCTCCCGCCACCCCCGCGTAGGCGTCCACCGCGAAGTGCGCGGAAAAGCGGCCCTCGCGGCGGACCGGCACTTCCAGGAGGCGGGTGAGACGCTCGTCCCACTCGGGGTTGGCCGGGAAGCGGAGGATGGCGTTGGCACCCGCCTCGAGGAGGTCTACCTCCATCGAAGCGAACTCCCCTCGCACGACCACGGCCACGGAGAGCCGCCGCGTCGACGGGTCCTGGCGCAAGGCCTCGACCAGCTCGACGGATCCGGGAAGGTCGCGATCCACCACCACGAGCCGCGGGCGCGCGGCCAGGGCCAGGGTCCGGGCTTCCTCGACCCGCGAGGCGTGATGCCGCTCGACCCCGTCACGCCAGAGACAGGTGGACCGAAGGCCGTCCTCGAGCGACACCGGCGAGCAGATCAGGACCGCGGGCATTCGCGGCCCGAGTCTAGCACCTAGCCGCCTTCCACGAAGGTCCGGATGCGCTGGCGGCCGTCGCCCTTCACGTGGGTCAGCTCGAGGCCATACTGGCGCGCGCCCGCGAACCGGGTGACCGTGCCCGAGCCTTCGACGATGCCGGCGGCGCCGGGCAGCTGGAATGCGAAGTAGAGGTCGTCACCGACCCGCAAGCTGCGCTCGGCCTCGAAGAGCAGCCCGTTGACGCTGAGGTTGATGGCGTACCCGCGAAAGCTCTCCCCTTCGGGGCCGAACCCGGCATCGACCTGGAGGTGGATCTCGAAGCGGGTGGCGCGGCGCAGGGGGACGTGGATGAGCCGGTAGAGGCGGTCGTCCCAATCCGGGTTCGAGGGCAGGCGGAGGATGGCGTTGGCGCCGCTGTCGAGAAGGTCGAGGTCCGACGCGCCCAGCTCGTCGCTGCCGATGGCGACGATCGAGATGGTCCGGGTGGCCGGGTCGTGGCGCAGGCGGCTCACGCAGGCCGCGGCCTCCGGCATGCGGCCGTCCACCAGGATGACGTCCGGCCGTTCGGCCATGGCCTGGGTCCGTGCCTCTTCGAGGGTTCGCACTGCCCGCCGCGACACGTTGCTCCGCCACAGGACGGTATGCCGCAGCTCCGCGTCCAGGGGCTGGTCAGAGCAGATGAGGACGTTGAGCAGGCGTCAGTCCCCCAGCTCCCGCAGCCACGCCGCCTTGCTGGCGTCGCTGGGCATGCGCCAATCTCCTCGCGGCGACAGGCTCACGGACCCCACCTTGGGACCGTCGGGCATGACCGAGCGCTTGAACTGGTGGTCGAAAAACCGGTCGATGAAGACGCGCAGCCACCTCCGGAGGGTCGCGGTGTCGTAGGCCCCGGCGAACGCGTGCTCGGCCAGGAAGAGGATCTTGCGCGGCCCCGCGCCCAGGCGGACGAGGGCGTAAAGGAAGAAGTCGTGGAGCTCGTAGGGACCGACGATCTCCTCCGTCCGCTGGGGAGACGCCCCGTCGGCTCCGGGAGGAACGAGCTCCGGGGAGACCGGGGTGTCGAGGACCGCGTGGAGCACCGAGCGCTCGGCCGGGCTCGCCCGGTGCTCGGCCACCCACGCCACCAGCCGGCGCACCAGGGTCTTGGGCACCCCCGCGTTCACGTTGTACATGGCGATGTGGTCGCCCGCGAAGGTGCAGAAGCCCAGGGCCAGCTCGGAAAGGTCCCCGGTCCCGACCACGAGGCCGCCCTCCTTGTTGGCGAGGTCCATCAGCACCTGGGTGCGCTCGCGGGCCTGGAGGTTCTGGTAGGTGGCGCTCGCGCGGTCGTGCGGGTCGAGGCCGATGTCGCGGATGTGCTGGAGGCAGGCGGCCTTGATGTCGATCTCGCGCAGCTCGACACTGGTCGCGGACGCGAGCCGGCGCGCGCTCGTGAGGGTGCGCTCGGTGGTGCCAAAGCCGGGAAGCGTCACCGCCAGGATCCCCGCCCGCGGCAGCGCCAGGAGGTCGAAGGTCCGGGCCGCGACCAGCAGCGCCAGGGTGGAGTCGAGCCCTCCGGAGAGGCCGAGGACCACCCGGCGGAGCCTGGTGTGCTCCAGGCGGCGGGCGAGCCCCGCGGTCTGGATGGAGAAGATCTCCTGGCAGCGCTCGTCGAGGGTGCCAGGGTCGGTCGGCACGAAGGGATGCGGATCGACCGCGCGCGCCAAGCGGTGGGGACGGGGCGCCGGAATGGGTCGAAGGTCGATGCGCCGATAGGCCGGCCCCAGGGGATGGACGGCGTCCGCGAAGGAGCTCTGCCGCATCCGCTCGACGACCAGTCGCTCGGTGTCGACGTCGCTGAGGACGAAGTGACCCTCGCGCTGGAAGCGCTCCCCTTCGGCGAGGATGAGGCCGTTCTCCGCGACCATGAGATGCCCGCCGAAGACGACGTCGGTGGTCGACTCGTGGACGCCGGTGTTGGCGTAGACATAGGCGCCGAGGGTGCGGCCCGACTGCTGTCGCACCAGCTCACGCCGGTACTCGGCCTTGGCCACGAGGTCGTTCGAGGCCGAGACGTTCAAGAGGACGGTGGCGCCGGCTACCGCGTGGCGGCTAGACGGCGGTATCGGGGCCCACAGGTCCTCGCACACCTCGGCCGCGAGGACGACTCCCGGCTCGGACGGCAGCGCGAACAGGAGGTCGGTGCCGAAGGGGACGGTCTGCCCGGCGACCGTGGCCACGTCCGAAACCGAATCCCGGGCCGACGAGAACCAGCGTTCCTCGTAGTACTCCTTGTAGTTCGGCACGTAGCTCTTGGGGACGAGCCCGAGGAGGCGGCCGGCCTGACCGAGGGCCGCCACGTTGAAGAGCCGGCCGTCGAGGGCGACGGGCAGGCCCAGCGCCAGGACCGTCGGCAGATCCGTCGTTTCACGGAGCACGCGGCCGAGGGCGGTCTCGGCGCCCCGCACCAGCGTGCTCAGGCTGAAGAACAGGTCGCCGGCCGTATAGCCGGTGAGGCTGAGCTCGGGAAAAACGACCACCTGGGCCCCGGCCCGGGAGGCCTCGCCCGCGAGGCGGACGATCTCGGTCGCATTGGCTTCGGGGTCGGCCACGGCCACCGCGGGGCAGGCCGCCGCGACCCGCAGGAAGCCGAACGGCGCGGTCGCCATGCGCTCAGTTCATCACAAAAGGCCGCAAAGATACAAAGAACCGCACGCCCCTCGAGAAGAAAGGCCAGAGTCGGCCAGATGGGGAGCCCGGCTTTGCTGGCGACCAACCGGATCTCATGGCCGTCGCCACCCGCCCACCGTGCCGCGCCCGGTCCGACCCGGGTGGCGACGGCCATGTGCTTCAGAACGTGATCTTCGCCGCGAGCTGGATGACCCGGGCGTCGAAAGCCCCGGAATCCGCCCCGAAGTTGAGCCGCGGGTTGCTGAGGTTCTGCTGGGGCACGAGCTGGCCGCCCGTGAAGTTGTAGAAGACCGTCCGCCGGGCGGAGACGTTCGTGTGGTTGAGGAGGTTGAAGGCCTCGCCGATCAGCTCCAGCCGAATCTCCTTGCCGAGGGGAATCCGGCGCGAAATCCGCGCGTCCAGGCTCTGGAAGCTGGGCAGGTTGTGGGCGTTGCGCTCCCCGGGCACGATGTCGTTCCGGGAGTTGCCGTCGCGGTTCACGTCGTTCTGGATCGCGGCCGAGTAGGGCTGGCCGCTGCCGACCTGGGCGATCCAGCTCGCGCTCCACCCGTCGAGGAGCGCCTTCTTGAAGCCGGTCGAGTCCTTCCAGTAGGCGAGGTCCCAGTACCCGCTGAAGACCACGCGGTGCCGCTGGTCGTTGTTGCCGTTCGCGCGGTCGGCCTCGAAGTCCGCGGGGTTCGACGCGAACTTCGCGTCGTCACCGCTGCTGGGCACGACCGCGGTGGCGTCGGGCACCGTGTCCTCGACCTTGCCGAGGGTGTAGGCCAGGCTCGCCTGGAGCCTGCCTCCGAAACGCTTGCGCAGCTCCACGGTGACGCCGTCGTACGTGGACTCGGCCGTGCTCTCGAAGCGGACGATGCGGCTGAAGTTCGAAAAGGGCCGCACGGTCGGGAACTGCTGGACGCTCGACGAGCCTCCGCCCTGGATGGGGATGCTGGTGGCCACGGGCGCCCCCACGTTGAAGTCGTTCGAACGGGAGAGCTTGCGGCCGGCCACGAACAGGTAGCTGACCCCGACCGCGACGTCGTCCGTCAGCGCGTACTCGATGCCCGCGCTCGCCTGGTGGACCTGCGGGTTCTCGTAGTCCTTGTCGAAGACGAAGATCGTGGGCCGGGGCAGCGCCACGCCGCTCGGAAGCTGGTCGTACCTCGCCGGATACCGAGGGACGAGCGCGCCCGTGAAAGTGATGGTCTGCACGTTGATCCCGTTGTTCGAGTGGGCGGTCCCGACCATGATCGAGGGCGTGCGGCCGTGGAAGAGGCCATAGCCGGCCCGCACCACCGTCTTCTTGTTGGGGCTCCAGGCGAGGCCCACGCGAGGAGCGAGGTTGTTCTTGTCCGTCTTCAGGAAGCTCGTGTCGATGCCGGCCGCCGCGAGCTGCGGATCGGGGTTCTTCACCTCCGGCTGGGCGAAGGACTGGAGGTCGTAGCGCAAGCCGACGCTGAAGGTCAGGTTCTTGCGCACGCGCCATTCGTCCTGGGCGTAGATCGCGAGCTCCTTTATGTCGGGACTCGTCTCGGGACCGGTGGTGTTGGCGCCCGCGAAGGCCTGCACGTAGCTGTCGGCGATCCCACGGTCGAAGTTGGCGATGCTGCCGAAGGTGTAGGCCCCGGAGAAGTTGCCGGGGAAGAAGTTCTTGATCGAATCGAAGTTGAGGTCGGCCCCGACTTTCAGGCTGTGCGCTCCGCGCACCAGGGTCACCGTGTCCGCGATCTGGAACCGCTCGATCGTGGTCTCGCGCGGGCTGAAGAAGTTGCGCCCGAAGATCAGCACCGTGCTGCCGCCCTGGCGGACCTCCGACTGCGGATCCTCGCTGTTGGAGAAGCCCGGCTCCTGGTCCTTGGCCACCTGGACGCGCAGCTCGTTGAAGAGCGTGGGCGAGAAGACCGAGGCCAGCGAGGCGTTCAAGGTCCGCGTCCTCACCAGGCTGTCGCCGGTGCCTTCGAGCGAACGGGTCGAGCCGCCGTTCTCGTTGTTGCCGCCGGTGAAGTTCTGGTGGTTGTAGCGGAGCGAGAGCCGGTGCTTGGGGTCGATCTGCCAGTCCGCCTTGGCCAGGAAGACGTCCTGGTCCTGCGTCTGCTCCCAATTGTCGGCCTTGGCGCGGAGCTTGGCCACGCCGGATTGGGTGTTGGGGTCGGAGGGCAGGTTGGAGGGCAGCACGAGGGTGACGTCGTTGGGAAGAGTGCGCCGCTGCCCGTCGTAAGACAGGAAAAAGAACGCCTTCTCCTTCACGATGGGGCCGCCTAGGGAGCCGCCGTATTGGTGGATGCGGAAGGGAGACTTTGCGCGCGCCGGGCTGGCCGTCTTGTTCACCCAGGAGTTGGCGTTCAGCGACTTGTCCCGGAAGAACTCGAAGGCCGAGCCGTGGAAGTCGTTGGTGCCCGACTTCGTGACCACGTTGATGACCGCGCCCCCCGCCCGCCCGTACTCGGCGGAATACGCGTTGCGGTTCACCTGGAACTCCTGGACCGCATCCTGGCTGAACTGGTAGGGCGCCCGGCCCGATCCGGTGCGGCCGAGGGTCTGGCCGAAGAAGGTGTTGTTGTTGTCGGCCCCGTCGATCACCAGGCTGTTCAGGGTGCCGCGCTGGCCCGCGAAGCTGATGTCCCCCGTGCGCACGTCGCGGGTGACGCCGGGAGTGGTGAGGGTGAAGTCGATGAAGTTGCGGCCGTTCACCGGCAGGTTGGATACCGCCCGCTCCCCGACCGTGGAGGCCTGCTGGGTGCGGTTCGTCTCGATGACCGGCGCCTCGGCGGTGACGGTCACCTCCTCCTGGGCGGTGGCCAAGGGGAGGCTCAGGTCGAGCACCAAAGCCTGGCCGATGGTCAAGGTCTGGCGTGGCCGCTTCGTGGTGGCGAAGCCCGAGAGGGCCACCGTCACCTCGTAGCTGCCCACGGGAAGGAGGGGGGCGCGGAAGAGGCCGCTGCCGTCCGTCGACGTGGCCCGGACGACGCCGGTCGCTTCGTTCCGGACCGTGACCGTGGCCCCGGGAAGCACGGCGCCGGAGGCGTCCGTCACCGTCCCTTCGATGCTGCCGCCCGCGGCCTGCGACTGGGCGAGAAGGCGGCCCGGCACGAATGGCAGGACGGTGAGACAGACGAGCAGGCCCGCAATCCTCGGCTTCATTTCAGCTTTCCTCGCATGGTTCACGACCACCGTACGCAAAGAGAGTGGCGAAGGGATGTGCGCTGGATTCGACTTTCTAGCGACGAAAGCCTAGTCCAGCGCGCGAGGAAGCGTCAAGAAGAGCCTTTTCGATCGGGGCCAGAAGGACCGCTACTTCCTGCTGAGGAAGAACCTGTTGCTTCCGCTGGCCTTACCCTGGGAGAACACCGCCCAATCCGCTTCCATCCGGCCGGCGGCGAGGATACGGACCACTCCGCTGTGGATGTGAGTGTCCTTGGCGGCATCGAGGTTCGTGCCGCCCACGAAATCGAAGGTGAGGGTCGTGGGGTTGGTCGAGGCCTTGACGAGCTTCATGCGCGGCTGGTTGGCCATCGCGCAGTAGTGGGTCAGCACGAGGTCGTTGCCGTCCATGAAGTAGACCGAGAGCATCTCGTGGGATGTCCCCGGGAAGAGCTTCTCCGTGACCGCCGAGCCGTTGGCGGTCAGCTCGTAAACGACCGTCGCCGCCGGCCCATCGGGGGTCGACACGCTGCCTTGCCACTGGCCGGTCAGGGCTTTCATCTGCTCGAAGGCGGCGCGTGGCTCGAGCGCGGCCGAGCCGCCCCCCGCCGCTTGCTCGGAGCCCGGACCGGTGGTGAAGAGGAACGCGGCCGCGAGGGCCGCGGCGGTCAGCCCGTGGAACGTCGAAACCATGGCGTCTCCTCCTTCAGTTCGTGGCCGGGGTGGGCCGGACCCCGTACCTCTGGGTGGCGTAACCGACGATCGCACCGAGGATGCCGCCGGGCAGCATGATCTCCCAATAGTAGTGCTTGCCGGTCTGGGGATCGGGCTGGGCGGCGATCAGGTAGGCGAAGGCGAGGCTGAGGACCAGGCCGAACGCGATGCCCAGGGGGAGGGAGGAGACCTTGCGGGCGAAGAACCCGACCAGGACGCCGACCACGAGGCCCTTGAACGTCGACCCCAGCACGATGCCCAGGATCTGGGGCGCTACCTCGGGCGCCGACACCAGGGCCGAAAGCCCGTCGAAGATCCCCAGGATGCCGCCCAGGATCAAGCCCAGAATCGTCTTGCTCATCACTCCTCCTCGGTTAGCCGACACTCCTCCATTAAGGAGCGGAACCAGGGCCTTTAGCGCCCTCTCCAGAAAAGGAGGGCCGCCCGCATCAGCACGTAGGCGATGATGAGGGCGAGGGGCGTCTTGTACTTCGTGGCCAGCCGGCCCAGCACTTCGAACACGCTCTCCCGGTGCGCCAGGACCCTTTGGCCCGACAGGTACCGCGCGACATCCTCTCCCACCTCGCGAGCGCCAGGGTAGCGCTGGTCCGGCTCGGGGGCCAGGGCCTTGGCGAGGATCGAGGCGAGCGGCCGGGGGACGCGGGCGGGGCCCTCGGCGTCCGGCCCGCCGTGGTCGGCGAGCATGGACTCGAGAATGCGGCCGAGGGCGAAGACGTCGGCCCGGGCGTCGACGGGCTGCCCGCGGGCCTGCTCGGGCGACATGAAGCCGGGGGTGCCGACCACGGTCCCGTGAGCGGTGGTCGGCGGGCCGGGCACAAGCCCGCTCGCCGGCCCGGCTGCGTCTCCATCGCCGCTCAGCTTGGCGACGCCCCAGTCGAGCACCAGCACTTCGCCGAAGGGCCCGACCATCACGTTCTCGGGCTTGAGATCGCGGTGGATGACGCCGTGGGCATGGGCGAACGACACCGTCTCGCACACCCGCTCGAAGAGCCTCAACCGGGCGGAAAGCGCTCGCTCGTCCCGCAGGTGCTCGTCGAGCCGCCGGCCGCGCACCCGCTTCATGACGTAGAAGACGCGGCCGTCGGGAAGCGTCCCGAGATCGTGCACGGGGACGAGGCCGGGGTGCTCCAGTTGGGCGAGGATGCGGGCTTCCTGGCGCAAGCGTTCGGCGATCTCGGGCGCCGGCTCCGGCAGCCGTATCACCTTGATCGCCACTTCCCGTCCGAGGTCGCGGTCGTGGGCCAGGTAGACGGTGGCCATGCCTCCCCGGCCCAGGACGGAGGCCGCCTCGTACTTCGTGGACGAGAGGTCGGGCCAGTCGGCGACTTCCCCGAGGTGGCCGAGGGTGGCGTCGGAAAGGCCTTTCATTCTGCTTCGCGTCCTCGGCGGCGCAGCCCTAGCGGCCGGCGTCGACCCCGAACACGTCCCTCGCTTCGGCGCGGAACTCGTCGTCGCTGCCGCACTGCGCGGCCAGCGCCGCCAAGGCCAGGCGGCGAAACTCGCGGCGAGCCCAGGCCAGGTGATTGGTCACCTGGGTGACGGGCAAGCCCAGCTCCGCGGCCAGGCCCGCGTAGGTCGGCTTCTCGGCGGCGTCGGGGCCCTCGAGGTCGTAGCGCTCGAAGAGCACGAGCGCCGCTTCCTTGCCCCCCTCCCTGGCGCGCTGGCGGAGCGACTCCACGGCCTGCGCGAAGAGCGACCGCACCCACTCCCGGCGGAAGTACTCGTCTGGATCCGCGTTCTGGGCGGGGGGCAGATTCGAAAGCTCGCCCTCCGCGTGCTCGAAGTCGAGAGAGAGCATCGGCCGCCCGCCCCCGCGCTTCAAGGTCCGCGCGGTCGCGCGCTCGTTGGCCACGTAGCCATCCAGGCACAAGCGAAGGTAGGTGCGGAATCGGCTCCGGGCCGGGTCGTACCTGTCGAAGAAACCCTTTTCGTACGCGCGGGCGAAGAAGCCCTGGGTCAGGTCCTCGGCGTCTTCGGGCGCGGCCCGCGCCTGGAACCGCAGGTACTTGTAGACCGCTCGCCAATAGGCGCCCACCAGGGCTTCGAACCCGCGCCTTCGCGTCTCGGGATCGGCGCTCGCCGCCTCGCGCACCGCGGAGAGCCGCGTGGGCGGAAAGCCGCTCATGCCGTGGCGAGCCTCGGCACCGGCGCGGCCAGGGGCCTGCGCTCCCCCACCTGCTGCCGCCACATCGCGTAGTAGAGGCCCTTCTGGTCGAGGAGGTCGGCGTGACGGCCCGACTCCACGATCTGCCCGCGCTCGAGCACGTAGATCCGGTCCGCATGCATCACCGTGGACAGCCGATGGGCGATGAGGATGGTGATGACGTCGCGGCTCTCCGCCACGTCGCGGATGGTGCGGCTGATCTCGTCCTCGGTCAGCGAGTCGAGCGACGAGGTGGCTTCGTCGAAGACCAGGAGATGCGGCCGGCGCAGGAGGGCGCGGGCGATGGAGAGCCGCTGCTTCTCCCCGCCCGAGACCTTGACCCCGCCCTCTCCGATCACGGTGTCGAGGCCCCGGTCGGCGCGGGCCAGGAGGCTGTCGCAGGCCGCCTTCTTGAGGACCTCCAGGCACTCGGCGTCGCTGGCG
>Ga0209640_10003237_pt1 | contig 14236 bp, 14 predicted proteins | sample RifCSP10_1_FD_184018 | JGI IMG/M metagenome (GOLD analysis project Ga0209640, IMG submission 184018) | Soil microbial communities from Rifle, Colorado - Rifle CSP2_sed 10_1 (SPAdes) (version 2) | ecosystem: Environmental > Terrestrial > Deep subsurface > Rock core/Sediment | place: Rifle...
GTCGGCGCGGACGGGGGTCTTGCCGCGCAGGAAGTCGAAGTCGCAGCCCTCGTGGGCCTGGAGCACGTGGTCGAGGAAGAGGCGGCCGTAGCCGCGCGTGTAGTGCGGCGGGCGCGGCTTCCACTGGGTGCGGCGGCGGGCCAGCTCGTCGTCGGGAACGCGGAGGGTCAGCCGGCGGTTCGGTACGTCCAGCTCGATCAGGTCGCCGTCCTGCACGAGGGCGAGCGGGCCGCCGGCTTCAGCTTCGGGTGAGACGTGCAGCGCCACCGTCCCGTACGACGTGCCGCTCATGCGCGCGTCGGAGATGCGCACCATGTCCTTCACGCCCTTCTGCAGCAGCTTGCGCGGGATCGGCGCGGCGCCCCACTCCGGCATGCCGGGCGCGCCCTTCGGCCCCACGCGCTTGAGCACCAGCACGCACGTCTCGTCCACGTCCAGGGCCGGGTCGTCGATGCGCGCGTGCAGGTCGGCGTGGTCCTCGAACACCACCGCGCGCCCGCGGTGCGTCAGCAGGTGCGGCGAGGCGGCCGACTGCTTGAGCACCGCGCCGTTCGGGCACAGGTTGCCGGTGAGGATGGCGGTGCCGCCTTCGCTCGAGATCGGCATGGCGAGCGGCCGGATCACGTCCGGGTTGTAGTTGACCGCGCCCTCGTTGTTGGCCGCGATGGACTTGCCGGTCACCGTGAGCGCGTCACGGTGCAGCAGCGGCAGCAGCTCCTTCAGCACCGCGGGGAGCCCGCCCGCGTAGAAGAAGTCCTCCATCAGGTATTTCCCCGACGGCCGCACGTTGAGCAGCATCGGCGTGGTGCGTGACAGCTCGTCGAAGCGCGCCAGCGCCAGATCCACGCCCGCCCGCCCCGCGAGCGCGAGCAGGTGGATGATCGCGTTGGTGGAGCCGCCGATCGCCATGCCGGTGCGGATCGCGTTGTCGAAGGCCTCGCGGGTGAGGATCCTGGAGGGCTTGAGGTCCTCACGCACCATCTCCATGATCCGCCGCCCGCTCAGCTCGGCCAGCGCCATCCGCCGCGAGTCCGCCGCGGGGATCGCCGCGTTGCCCGGCAGCGTCATGCCGAGCGTCTCCGCCATCGAGGCCATCGTGGAGGCGGTGCCCATCACCATGCAGTGCCCGGCCGAGCGCGAGAGGCACGCCTCGATCTCGCAGAACTCCTCCTCGCTGAGCCGCCCGGCCCGCCGCTCCGCCCAGAAGCGCCAGTTGTCGGTGCCCGAGCCGATGTCCTCGGTGCGCCAGCGCCCGCGCAGCATGGGCCCGCCCGTCACCATGATCGCGGGCACGTCCGCGGAGGCCGCGCCCATCAGCATGGCGGGCGTGGTCTTGTCGCAGCCCGAGAGCAGCACCACCCCGTCCAGCGGGTAGGCGCGGATGCACTCCTCCACGTCCATCGCCATCAGGTTGCGGAAGAGCATGGTGGTGGGCTTCATGAGGATCTCGCCCAGCGAGATCGTCGGGAACTCGAGGGGAAAGCCGCCCGCGGAGAGCACCCCGCGCTTGACCGCCTCCGCCACGGAGCGCAGGTGCGCGTTGCAGTTGGTCAGCTCGGACCAGGAGTTGGCGATGCCGATCACCGGGCGGCCGTCGAACATCAGCTCGCTGAAGCCCTCGGCCTTGATCCACGAGCGGTGGGTGAAGCCGTCCAGGTCCTTCTTGCCGAACCAGTTGTGGCTACGCAGCGCGGGCGTGCTCACCGGGACACCTCCTTGGGTACGGGTGGGCGCCAATATTACCAGCGTTGCGTGGGGAGCGCCGGCGAGCGAGACTGGAGCGCCATGCCTCCCGAGACCCGCTACGCCAGGAGTGGAGACGTTCATCTCGCGTACCAGGTCGTGGGCGAGGGCCCGCTCGACCTGGTGTTCGTGCACGGCTGGGTCTCGAACGTCGAGTACGCGTGGGAGGTGCCGCCGCTGGCGCGCTTCCTGAACCGCCTCGCGTCCTTTTCGCGGCTGATCCTCTTCGACCGGCGCGGCACCGGCATGTCGGACCGCGTGCCGGATCGCGAGCTGCCGCCCCTCGAGCAGCGGATGGACGACATCCGGACCGTCATGGACGCGATCGGATCGGAGCGGGCCGCGGTCTTCGGTTTCTCCGAGGGCGGGAACATGAGCGTGCTCTTCGCGGCGACCTATCCGGAGCGAACGATCGCCCTCGTCACCTACGGGATCTTCGCCAAGCGGATCTGGAGCCCGGACTACCCCTGGGCCCCCACCCCCGAGCATCGCCAGAAGGACTTCGAGATCGTCGAGCGCGAGTGGGATGGGGAGATGGACGTGTCCCAGTATGCGCCGAGCGCGGACGCGGCACTCCGCGCTCAGATCGCGACGTTCTTCCGCCGTAGTGCCAGTCCCGGAGCGGCCTTGGCCTTGCTGCGCATGAACACGGAGATCGACGTCCGGCACGTCCTCCCCGCGGTCAGGGTCCCGACGCTGGTCCTGCATCGCACCGGCGATCTCGAGGCCAAGGTCGAAGAGGGGCGCTGGATCGCGGCGCGGATCCCCGGCGCCCGGTTCGTGGAGCTGCCCGGCGCGGACCACCTTCCATGGGTGGGCGACACCGACGCCGTCCTGGATGAGGTCGAGGAGTTCCTCACCGGCATCCGCCGCGGCCCCGAACCCGATCGGGTGCTCACGACCGTCCTCTTCACCGATATCGTGGACTCGACCGCGACTGCCGCGGCCGTCGGGGACCGCGCCTGGCGAGACCTCCTCCAGGCCCATCACGCCGCGGTCCGCCGCGAGATCGTCCGATTTCGCGGCCGGGAGCTCGACACCGCGGGCGACGGGTTCCTCGCCACCTTCGACGGTCCCGCCCGCGCCGTCCGCTGCGCCTGCGCCATCCGCGATGCCGTTCACGCGCTCGGGGTCCGGATCCGCGCCGGCCTTCACACCGGCGAATGCGAGGTCATGGGCGACAAGCTCAGCGGCCTCGCGGTCCACATCGGGGCCAGGGTCGCCGCCGCGGCCGGTCCCGACGAGGTCTGGGTCTCCTCCACCGTCAAGGACCTCGTCGCGGGCGCCGGCCTCCGGTTCGACGACCACGGCCTCCACTCCCTCAAGGGCGTTCCGGGCGAGTGGCGCCTGTTCGCGGTGGAGAGGTAGGTTGTATAGAATGACGGGGCTCAAACCCCACACGAGGAGACGACAGCGATGAGGCTAGCGGGCAAGGTGGCGGTGGTGACGGGCGGCGGCGCCGGGATCGGGCGCGGCATCGTGCTGTGCATGGCCAAGGAGGGCGCCGACATCGCCATCCCCGACATCCAGGACGCCAATGCCCAGGCGGTGACGAAGGAAGTGCTGGCCATGGGGCGCAAGGCCATCTCGATGCGCTGCGACGTGACCAAGGGCGCCGAGGTGCAGGCCACCGTGGACCGCATCAAGAAGGAGATGGGGAAGATCGACATCCTGGTGAACAACGCGGGCATGGCCTCCGCGCCCGGCATGCCGTTCACCAACAACACGGAAGAGGACTGGGACAAGACCTACGCGGTCAACCTCAAGTCGGTCTTCCTCATGTGCAAGGCGCTGGCGCCCTACTTCATCGAGCGCAAGGCCGGGCGCATCGTCAACATCGCCTCGATCGCGGGCCCGCTGGCCGCCCTGACCATGCCGCCCTACTCGGTGGCCAAGGGCGGCGTCATCACCTTCACGCGCGTCATCGCCAAGGAGCTGGCGCCCCACGGCGTCACCGTGAACGCGATCTGCCCGGGCGTGCTCTGGACCGCGTTCTGGGAGAAGCTGGCCCAGTACATCGCCGACACCAACCCGGCCTTCAAGGGCATGACCGCGCGCCAGGTGTTCGACAAGCGCGTGGGCGACATCATCCCGATGAAACGCGAGCAGACACCCGAGGACATCGGCTGGGCCGCCGTCTTCCTGGCCTCCGAAGAAGCGCGCAACATCACGGGCCAGGCGCTGAACGTCGACGGCGGCTCGGTGATGCACTAGCGGGCGGGCATGACGCGGGCGAGGGGGTTGGCCCTCGCGGGGATGGTCCTCGCGCTCCTGCTGCTTCCACTCTGGGCGGGCGCCGCCCGGGCGCAGGCCGAGCAGCACAGCGCGAAGGCCGCCGTGGAGCCGGTGGTGCGGCAGCTCGAGGCCTTCCGCCGCGACGACTACGACACCGCCTACACCTTCGCGTCGGAGGAGATCCGGGCCCAGTTCGACCGGCCGAGCTTCGAGGTCATGGTGCGCCGCGGCTATCCGGAGATCGCGCGTTCGACCTCCGCCGCGGTGACCGGCACCGAGCTGCGGCCCGAGGGCCTCGCCTACGTGACCGTGAAGATCCAGGGCGCGAACGGCCAGACCGTCGAGGCGCTCTACGAGCTGGTCTGGCAGGGGACCTGGCGGATCAACGGCGTGGCCACCCGGCCGGCCTCCGGCGTGATATGACGGACACCACCCCTCACCCCGCCCTCTCCCCTGAAGGGAGAGGGTGAAGAAGGCCCCATGGACTTCGACTTCACGCCCGAGCAGCAGGCCTTCCGCCAGGAGGTGCGCGCCTGGCTGGCCGAGAACGTGCCCGCCGACCTGAAGGGCCGCGGCTTCGCCTCCTCGCGCGCCGACGTCAAGGAGGTCAACCGCCTCCGCGAGTGGCAGCGCGCGCTCCACAAGGCCGGCTACGTGGGCATGGACTGGCCGGCCGAGTACGGCGGCCGCGGCGCCTCCATCATGGAGCAGGTCATCCTCTACGAAGAGCTGTCGCACAGCGGCAGCCCGCAGCCGCTCAACCGCAGCGGCCTCAGCATGCTGGGCCCCACGCTGATGAAGCACGGCACCCCCGCCCAGCGCGCCCGGCACCTCGACCGCATCCTGACCGCGGAGGACGTCTGGTGCCAGGGCTTCTCCGAGCCGAACGCGGGGAGCGACCTCGCCAATCTCCAGACCCGCGCGGTGCTGGACGGCGACCAGTACGTGCTGAACGGCCAGAAGGTGTGGACGAGCATGGCCCACGTGGCCGCGTGGGGCTTCTTCCTGGTGCGCACCGACCCGGCCGCGGCCAAGCACAAGGGCATCACGTTCCTGCTGGTGGACATGAAGAGCCCGGGCCTCACCATCCGCCCGCTGCGCCAGATCACCGGCGAGGCCGAGTTCAACGAAGTCTTCCTCGAGAACGTGCGCGTGCCCGCGAGCAACGTCGTCGGCAAGGTCAACGAGGGCTGGGGCGTGGCGCTCACCACGCTGGCCTACGAGCGCGACGTGCTCACCATGATCCGCCACATCAGCCTGCGCACCGCGCTGCAGAAGCTGCTGGGGCTGGCCCGGCGCACGATGAAGAACGGGCGCCCCGCCGCGGAGGACCCGGTGGTGCGCCAGAAGATCGCCGCGCTCTCCATCGGCGAGCGGGTGCTCCAGCTCAACGGCTACCGCAGCCTGACCAAGATCCTGCGGGGCGGAGCGCCCGGCCCCGAGGGCTCGACCTCCAAGCTCTTCTGGAGCCAGCTCGATCAGGAGCTGGCCGAGCTGGCCACCGAGATCATCGGCCCCTACTCCCAGCTCGAGGCGGGCGCCCCGCACGCGCCCGACGAGGGCGAGTGGGAGTTCTACTGCCTGCTGGCCCGCGGCAGCGGCATCCGGGCCGGCACCACCGAGATCCTGCGCAATATCCTGGGCGAGCGCGTGCTCGGCCTGCCCAAAGACTGATGCACAACGCGACCGGAAGACCTGGCGGGGCCGGAAGCCCCGCGCCTGATCCCTCACGTCCTGGAGGACGACCCATGGCCGACACGACCAGCGAGCTGCTCTACGAGGTGAAGGACCGCATCGCCACCATCACGCTCAACCGGCCCGACAAGATGAACGCCTTCACGGGGCCGATGATCGAGCGCTGGGCCGCCTCGCTCAACGAGGCCCAGCACGATCCCAACGTGAACGTGGTGATCGTCACCGGCGCGGGCAAGGCCTTCTGCTCCGGCGGCGACGTCGGCCGCATGGGCGCGGGCGCTCCCACCCCCCTCGACAACAAGAACGGGCTCTGGGAGCACATCCACCGCGTGCCCAAGACGCTCGAGGCCATGGACAAGCCGGTCATCGCCATGATCAACGGCGTCACCGTCGGCGCGGGCATGGGCATGTCGCTCATGTGCGACATGCGCATCGCCTCCGACGCGGCGCGCTTCTCCACCGGCTACGTGCGGGTGGGCCTGGTGCCCGGCGACGGCGACACCTACTTCCTGCCGCGCCTGATCGGCACCGCCCGCGCGCTCGAGCTGCTCTGGACGGCCGACTTCATCGAGGCGCCCAAGGCCCTGGAGCTCGGCATCGTGAACCGCGTGGTGCCTCACGACAAGCTCCACGAGGAGACCTACGCCTTCGCCCGCCGCGTGGCCGACGGCCCCCAGATCCCGGTGCGGATGATCAAACGGCTCGTCTACCAGTCCATGCGCCTCGATCTGCGCACGCATCTGGACCTGGTGTCCTCCCACATGGCGGTGGTGCGCGAGACCGAGGACCACAAGGAGGGCGTGCAGGCCTTCAAGGACAAGCGCCCGCCGAAGTTCAAGGGGCGGTAGGCCGGCCCGCCGACGGGCCTTCCCGTGGTCGATACGCGGGCCAACTACGGCGGAACGATTCCCGAGTACTACGACAGATGTCTCGGCCCGGCATGGTTCGACGCGTTCGGCGCGGATCTCGCGCGACGCGTACCCCACCGCCTGGCCGGCGACGTCCTGGAGATCGCCTGCGGGACCGGTCTCGTGACCCGGCGTTTGCGGGAGCGGATCGATCCGGCGCGCCGCCTGGTCGCCAGCGACATCAGCCAGGCGATGCTGGATTACGCCCGCACCAAGCTGATCGATTGCCCGGGCATCGAATGGCGCGCGGCGGACGCGGCCCGCTTGCCATTCCAGGCGGGCGAGTTCAGCGCCGTGGTCTGTGCCTTCGGGGTGATGTTCGTACCGGACAAGCGAGCCGTGTTCCGGGAAGTGCGCCGCGTGCTGAAGAGCGGTGGAACCATCCTGTTCAATGTCTGGGACCGCATCGAGGAGAATCCGGCCGCGGTGATCAACGCCGAGATCGTCGAGGGGCTCTTCCCCGGCGACGCGGAGGTTCGATTCAGGACGCCGTACGAGATGCACGATCCGGCATCGTTGCGGCAGCTGCTCCTCGAGGCCGGGTTCCGGGACGAGCGCATCGAGAAGAAGCGGGTTCAGGTCGACGGGGTCAGTGCACGGACGATCGCGCTCGGGCAGATTCGCGGAAGCCCGCGCTCGCTGCTGATCGAGAAGCGGGGCGCCTCGCTGGACGACGTGGTCGAGAAGGTCGCCGCGGCGCTGGCGCGAGCCGGCGGGGCCGACCCATGGCGGGGTCCGGCAAACGCGGTGGTGGTCGAGGCGCGCGCAGGAGGAGGGTAGGATGAAGGTCCGCATCAAGAGCGCCCGGGGATCGGTCGATCCGACGCCGGCCGCGTTCCCGTCCTACGCCAAGGCGTTCCTCGATCTCCAGGTGGAGTTCGCCGAGAGGGTCGCGATCCTCTCCGGGCGGCCCCTGGCCCGCGCGCTGCTGGAGTACACCAATCTCTACATCCGGTTCGGCCTGGGCCGAGCTTTCGATCCCGCTCATCCGACCTGGCAGGAGTACGTGGCCGGCCTGCGCGACACGAGCGACATTTGCGCGTGGACGTACCGCTTCTACTCGAGACGGCCCGATGGCATGGCCGCGCCGGCGGTCGTGGCGACCTTCGGCTGCTTCGCCTACTCGCGACCGGGCGGGGAGCGTCTGCGCCTGCACTTCCAGAACGCCGAGACCGATGGGCAGTCGCCGCTGGCCGCCGGCCGCGCGGGTCGGCGACGGGCGGAGCTGGCCGCCCTCTTCGAGCACGTCAAGCGGAGCCAGGGCGAGCCGCTCCAGGTGGTCGGCGCGTCGTGGCTCTACAACCTCGAGGCCTATCGTCGCCTGTTTCCCACGGCGTACCTGGCGACCGCTCGCGTGGTCCCCGGTCGATTCCAGCACATGCCGCTGTGGGGACAGTTCCTGGACCGGCATGGAGCGATCAGGGAAGACCGGGCCCGCCAGCTCCGGGAGCGGCTCGAGCGCCAGGCTGGCTGCGACGACCTGGAGCAGTGCTTTCCGTTCCGGGTGATCTCGGCCGGCGGGCCGGTGCAGGACTTCTATGACTTCTACGGGATCTGACGGCTTCCGCAGGCGTGACGGCATGATGCCCGGGCGGAGCTTCATGCGCCCGGTGTTCGCCCATGACCGCTGAGCATCGCGCGCTGATCGAGCGGATCCGATCCTCCGCGCTGGTCGTCCGGCGCGCGGTGGAGGCGGCGCCGCGCACGCGGTTCGACGTGGCGCCACGGCCCGGGGAGTGGTCGGCGCTCGAGACGCTGACCCACCTGCGCGACGTGGTCGTCCACGTCTACGGGCTCCGGCTCCGCCGGCTCTTCTACGAGGATGGCCCCCTCTTCGCCGACTTCGACGAGGAGCGCTACCGGCCGGCCAGCCTCGCACGCGGCGAGTCGATCGAGTACCTGCTCGACACCATCGTGGGCGAGCACGAGCAGCTCGCGCGCCTGCTCGCGGCGGTGCCCGACGCCGAGTGGTCCCGCGAGGGGCGCCACCCGGTGTTCGGCCTCATGTCCATCGAGTTCCTCGCACGCCGGGTGGGCGAGCACGCCGAGGAGCATGCGGCGCAGATCACCGAAGCAGCACGGGCTCGGTGACCGTTGACGGAGCCGGTCCGCCCCGGCAGTATCTACCTCGGATGACTCATCGCCGCGTCGTCCTGGCCGCGCTCGGGGCGGCCCTCGCCCTCCGGCCCGCTGGCGCGCTGGGCCAGGCTCCCGCGAAGCCCCCGCGCATCGGCTGGCTGACCAGCAGCGTGCTGCATACCCGGAACGTCGAGGCCTTCCGGCAGGAGATGCAAGCGCTCGGCCATCGAGATCTGAGCCTCGAGGTCCGGGCAGCCGAGGGGAAGATGGACCGGCTGCCCGCCCTGGCCGCCGAGCTCGCGGCGCTCCCGCTGGACGTGATCGTGACCGATGGGGGCCCCGCGATCGTCGCGGCCAAGCGCGCCACCCGTACGATCCCCCTCGTTATCGGCGCGGCCGCGATCGATCTGGTGCGGCAAGGCGTGGTGGCGAGCCTGGCGCGGCCGGGCGGCAACGTCACCGGCTTCCTCATCTCCACCGGCTCCGAGCTGGACGGCAAGCGGCTCGAGCTGTTGCGCGAGGCGCTGCCGTCGCTGGCGCGGGTGGCGGTGGTCTGGAACCCCCGCAACGACGCGAACCCGCACAAGCTGGCGAGCCTCGAACCGCCGGCCCGGGCCCTCGGCGTGAAGCTCGAGAGCATCCAGGCCCGCGAGGTCCAGGACATCGAGCGTGCGCTCGCCGGCGGGGCCCGGCGGCGCGTGGACGCGATGCTGACGCTGGCCGACGCCTACCTGTGGAGCCAGCGCGAGCGCATCGTGGCGGTGGCGGCGCGGCACCGGCTGCCCGCGATGTACGCGGAGCTGGAGTTCAGCGAAGCGGGGGGTCTGATGGCGTACGGGCCGTCTGTGGCCGACAACTTCCGGCGCGCGGCGGGCTACGTGGACCGTATCCTCAAAGGGGCGAAGCCGGCGGACCTGCCGATCGAGCAGCCGGCCACGCTCGAGCTGATGATCAACCTCAAGACCGCCCGCGCGCTCGGCCTGACGATCCCGCAGTCGCTCCTCGTGCGGGCGGCGCACATCGTCGAGTGAACAGCGGGCGGCAGATCAAGGTAGCGCCCGCCGAAGCGCCGCGACGTTTCCGCGGAAACGTGGCTGCCCTGTTCCAGCGCGGATTGGCTGGGTCGCGTCGGGACCCGTGACCGCCGCGCCGACCGAGAACTGGGGGGCCGGCGGGGCCTACGAGCAATACGTGGGCCGGTGGAGCCGGAGGGTGGCCGGCGAGCTGCTGCGCTGGCTCGCGGTCGAGCGCGGCCTCGCGTGGGCGGACGTCGGCTGCGGGACGGGTGCGCTGGCCGAGACCATCCTGGCGACGTGCGAGCCCGCGTCGATCGAGGGCGTGGATGCCTCCGACGGGTTCGTGGTCCACGCCCGCCAGCGCCTGCACGACCCCCGCGTCCGGTTCACCACGGGCGACGCGACGCACCTGCCGTGGGAGTCGGGCGTCTTCGACGTGGCGGTCTCGGGGCTGGTGCTCAACTTCGTCGCGGACCACGAGGCGATGGCGCGGGAGATGGCCCGGGTCACGAAGCCGGGCGGCCGGGTCGCGGTGTACGTCTGGGACTACGCGGGCGGCATGCAGATGGTCCGGTACTTCTGGGACGCGGCGATCGCGGTGAGCCCGGGTGACGCCAAGCTCGACCAGGCGGACCGGTTCCCGATCTGCCAGCCCGGCCCGCTCGCCGCGCTGTTCGAGCGCGCCGGGCTCCGATCGGTCGAGGCCCGTCCCATCGAGATCGCCACGGTGTTCCGGGATTTCGACGACTACTGGCGCCCCTTCCTCGGCGGGCAGGGCTCGGCGCCGACCTACCTGGCCTCGCTGAGCGACGGCGTGCGGGAGAGGATCCGGGCGCATCTGCGGGCGCGGCTCGCGCCGGCCCACGGGGGCCCCATCGAGCTGACCGCGCGGGCGTGGGCGGTCGGGGGCGTCGTCTGATCCGGCGGTCCCGGGTCAGGGCTACTGGCCGCGGCCCATGGTGTAGAACTCCCGGTTCGGCCGCATGCCCGCCAGGTTGGCCATCCGGTTGGAGAGGTTGAAGAAGGCGGCGACCGCGCCGATGTCCCAGATGTCGGAGTCGGTGAAGCCGTGCCCGCGCATCGCCTCGAGGTCGGCCGGCTCGATCGCGGCCGAGCTGTTCGTGACCTTGACCGCGAAGTCGAGCATCGCGCGCTCGCGCGGCGACAGATCGGCGTGCCGGTAGTTCGCGGTCACCTGATCGGCGATCTGGGGCTTCTTGCTCAGGATACGGAGCGCCGCTCCGTGAGCCACCGTTCAGTAGGTGCAGGCGTTGACCGCGCTCACCGCGACCACGATCATCTCCCGCTCGGCGCGCGAGAGCCCGGAGTCGGCCCGCATCAGGGCGTCGTAGTACTGGAAGAACGCGCGGAAGTGATCCGGCTTCCAGGCGTAGGCCAGGAAGACGTTGGGGACGAAGCCGGTCTTCTTGGCCGTCGTCTCGATGAGCTGCCGGATGTCGTCGGGCAGGGTGGCCAGGTCGGGCACCGGGAAGCGGCTGATCGGGTCTGTCACGGCGGTCTCCTCAGCAGAGGGCTTCGAGCGCGAAGTCGATCTGCGCGGACGTCTGGTTCGCGGGCAGCAGGAGGATCGGCATGGCGGCGCCCGCCTCCTGCCAGCGGGCGAGGTGGGCGCGCGCCTGGTCGGGCGTGCCGTACACCGTGAGCTCGTCCAGGAGCACCTCGGCGTCCGGCGGGACCACCGCGGACCCGCGCGTGGGGTTGGCCGCGATGACCGCCTGCACCTCCTTCGCGAAGCCGAGCCGGGAGATGGCCCGCGGGTAGAACGGCCCCATGGAGGTCAGGTAGAAGGCGACGAACCAGGCGGCGCCCTTGCGGGCCTCGTCCGCGTCGGCGGCCACCACGGTGGGCAGGCTCGGCACGATGGGTGGCAGGGCCCGCGTCGGACCGACCCGGGCCGTCCCCTCGCGCAGCAGCGCCCGCCCCTCGGCGAGCCGGGAGCGGGGATAGAGAAACGGGATCCAGCCGTCGGCCACTTCACCGGCGAGCCGGATCGTCTCGGGGGCGAGCCCGGCGAGATGGATGGGCAGGCCGGAGTGGGGCGGCAGGTTCAGCCGGAGCGGGCGCCCCCCGGCCGCGCCGAGCGGAAGGCGCTCGCCGGCCAGCAGCGCGCGCACCTGCACGATGGTGCGCCGCATCCGGTCGAACGGGTCCCGGAACGGCGTGTCGTGCAGGCCCTCGACGAGCTGCGCGGTGCTGGCGCCGAGGCCGAGGGTGAAGCGGCCCCCCGAGACGTCGTGGAGCGTGGCGGCGGCCATCGCCAGGGTTCCCGGGCTGCGTCCCCACACGCTCAGGATGCCGGTGCCGAGGCCGATGCGCTCGGTCCGCACCGCCGCCTCGGCCAGGAGCACCGTGACGTCGTGCGCCCACGTCTCGGGCAGGAACAGCGCCGCGTATCCTCGCCGATCGGCCTCCGTCGCCAGCCGCACGATGGCCTCGCGCCGGTTCTCGAGCGGCATCAGGGAGACGGCGACGGGCGCCTTCACCCGGCGAGGATCCGCTCGTAGCGCCCGTACTCGCGCGCGGCCTCCATGAACCAGCGGACGCAGTCGGGGTTGGCCTGGGGCGGCAGCTCGCACGAGGTGGACAGCACGAAGCGCGAGCGCGGCCCCACCGTGTCGATGCAGCGCCGCACCTCGGCCTCGATCTCGGCCTGGGTCGCGCGCTCGAAGATGGTGACGTCCACGTTGCCGATGCCCACCACGCCGCGCTGGTTGCCGAGCGTCACGAGCCGATCGAGCTGGTCCACCTTGAGCGCGGGATCGCCCTGCTGGTCGAGATCGATGGTGACCGCCACGAAGCCCACGTCCATCAAGTCCTCGTGGATCTGATGGGTGGTCCCGCAGATGTGCACGGTGGTGCCGACCTTCTTGGCCTTGAAGTAGTCCACCAGCTCCTTGTGGTAGGGCTTGATGAACTCGCGGTAGGTCTCCGGCCCCACCAGCGAGCACGAGGCGGTCGGGTCCGAGTAGCTGAGCCCGATCCGCGTCTCCAGCACCGCGTCGCCCACCCGCTTGGCGTACTCGGTGGCGAAGCGCATCAGCTCGTGCACGAACTCCGGATCGTCGATGGTGTCGAGGCACATCAGCTCGGGGTTGCGCATCAGCATCGCGATGGTCCAGGGCCCCACGTTGACCGAGCCGAGCGGGCACGGCAGGCCGGCCTTGGACAGGGCCGTGCACTGCTCGAGGAAGGCGGGCAGGCGCCCGTCGCGCCGGGGATCGGGGACCTCGAGCCGCGCGAGCTTGCCCTTGTCGTCCTGGAGCACGTGCTGGTCGATCGAGGGGACCACGTAGTCGGAGTACTTGACGTGGCAGCCGATCGCCTCGGCCTCCTTCGCCAGGTCGTTGAAGGCGATCATGATGTCGGGCTGGAAGCGCTCGTAGTAGTTCAGCATGGCCCGCGACGCCCGGGTCGGGTCCGTGCAGTACTCCTCGATGGACAGCCCGTCCAGGCACCCCGCGAACACGCCCGCGATCGGGTAGGCCGGCACCCGGTCGGCAAACTGCCCCTTGTAGGCCGCGGTCACGCGTTCCCGCGGACCCACCGGCTTCCTCGTCTCCTGCTCCATGGAGTCCTCCTGTGCCGAGCGGCTCGGCGACCTGCTGGTCCCCGGATTATTGCGCGGCTCCGGGAGGCACTCAAGCCGCGGGGCCGGCCACGGGAGCGCCGACGGCCCGCGGGTGCAGGACGTCGAGTGCCCAGCCCACGTCGAGCCGCTCCCCGAGCCAGCCCGGACACGCCGTCCGCGCGTGGAGCCGAAGGCCCTGCGAGGCATGCTGCAGGTGGAGCGTGGTGACCGGATCCGCGGGCACCGCGGCCGCCGGCGGGACCTCCGGCAGCGGACGCCCATCCGGTCGCCGGAAGCGGAGCGTCCCGTCGGGCCCGTGCACGACGGAATAGCCCTCCTCGTGGACCGCGCGATGATGGCGGCGGCAGAGCAGGACGAGGTTCGCGAGCGTGGTCGGGCCGCCCTGGGCCCAGTGGCGCACGTGATGCCCCTGGCCGACCCGCACGTGGCAGCCCGGAAAGCGGCAGGTCCGGTCCCGATGCAGCAGCGCGCGTCGCAGCGCGGGGGGAATCGTCCGGGTCCGGGCGCCGACCTCCGCCAGCCGGCCCGTGTGATCGTGCCGCATCACCACCCGGCTGGCGTCGCACGCCAGGCGGCGGGACGTTTCCGCGGAAACGTGGCTCCCTTCTTCCAGCACGGATTGGCCGGGTTGCTCGGGGTCTGCCAGCACGGCGGCGTCCACGTGGACCACCACCTGGTAGCGCTCGCCGGGGGCGCCGGGGTCGAGCTCGTGGTGCAGCGCGGTCTCCGCGAGCAGCGCCAGCGCGTCCGCCTGCTGCTGCGCCCGGGTCGGGGGCTCCGTGGCGGGATCCGATGCCGCGGCGCCGCCGCCGGCGGTCGCGCGCGCCCGCTGATACAGCGTCTCCCGGGCGGCGTCGAGCGCCCGCAGGAGCAGCGCGCCCACCTCCGGCGCCAGTGGCTGACCCGTCGCGCCCAGGCTGTCAAGCGAAAAGGCGTGGCCGACGCGCGTC
>Ga0209640_10003239_pt1 | contig 14234 bp, 15 predicted proteins | sample RifCSP10_1_FD_184018 | JGI IMG/M metagenome (GOLD analysis project Ga0209640, IMG submission 184018) | Soil microbial communities from Rifle, Colorado - Rifle CSP2_sed 10_1 (SPAdes) (version 2) | ecosystem: Environmental > Terrestrial > Deep subsurface > Rock core/Sediment | place: Rifle...
GTCCGGCCGCGGACTTCGATCAGCGTCGGGGCGGGGAGGCCGTCGTCATACCCGTCGAAAGCTGGTGCGGCACTGAACAGCGGGATGTGGTTGAACGTGACGACCGGCATGTCCGCCGGGATCGCAGCCAGGTCGCGGCCGAGCCATGCGAGCTGGGTGCTGTCCACGTTGCCGTGGTACCACATGTCGTCGTGATCGACCGTGTTGAGCGCCACGAAGTGGACGCAGCCGAAGTTGAAGCTGTAATAATCCGGTCCCAGGTATTGCCGGTACATCGCGCGGGCGTACAGCGGGTGGTCCGGACTCACGTTCGAGAGATTCCGCTCGATGCCGAACAGCTCGTGGTTGCCGGGCGCGTTCCACACGGGTGCCGAAGTGCCCGCGATCGTTCGCACGTACAGCGCGTAGTACTCCCTGGCCTCGGCCTCGGGGACGCGCAGCGCGTCCCGCACCAGGTCCCCGGACATCAGCACGAACGCCGGCCGCCCGGAATCGACGATGGTCAGCGCCCGCTCGAGGCGTCCCAGCGTCAGTCGTTGGACATGCGGGTCGGATGCGTGCACGAAGGTGAACGAGTCCAGCCGTGGCGTCGCGACCAGTCCGAAGTCGAGCGATCCGGCTCCAGCTGCTTGCTGACCGCGGGCCGCCGGTGGTGGGGCCGCGATGCCGGATCTCCAGAACGGGCCGCTGGCGCGGTAGCCATCCGGCACGCTCACGAAGGCGACGCCTGTGCCCGGACCCGGGAGCGAGAATGCGCCATCGGCCGTCGTTGCCGTGACATCGATCTGGTTCGAGACGACGATGCGGGCGAGACCCTCTTCGCCGGCATCGCGCACGCCGTTCCGATTGCGGTCGTGAAACACGATTCCCGTGAGCTGCGCCGCAGCCGGACCGGCCAGCAGAAGCGTGGCAGCCGTTGTGAGTGTGGCTGTCCATCCATGCAGTCGCATGGTTGGGTGTGCCGGGCCGGCGCTGGAGGTCATGGTCCCGTGAACGCGGCGCGGAAGTGCTCCGCGAGGTGGTCGGCGGCCGCCGCAATGCAGCGCTCGCCGATGTCCGCCCGCATGCCGTGCGCATCGCCCAGGATCCCGTTGGGCGTGACGCTCTTGAAGCCGCCGCGCAGGATGCGGGCGATGACGGCCTCATCGATCGCCGGGCGGAACCCTTCTTCGGCCCGGTCCTCATGCACCAGCGCCGGGTGCAGCGCGAGCATGATCGAGCTTTCGGCGATGTCCGCGTGTCCGCCCACCCGGTCCACCGGCGCCCCCATTGTGGCGAGTGCCTTCTGCCACACACCGATGAATTCGACCAGGTCGGTGAACGCGAACACGCGGCAGTCCGGCGCCACAGCGGCACTCAGGCGGGGAAGCATGTCCGCGAGCGGTTTGAAGTTACCGCCGTGGGACGGGATGATGGCGATGCGCCGGAACCCGTGACGTGCGAGACTCGTGCAGTAGTCGTTGCAGACGGCTTCGAGCGTTTCCTTCCGGATGCTCAGCGATCCCGGAAACGCCATGTGATGCTCGGAGCAACCCACGCGGACGGTCGGTGCGACGAGTGCGTCTCCGAGCCTGCGTGCCACTTCTTCCGCCAGGCGAGTGCCGTGCTCCGCATCGGTGAACATCGGCAGGTGCGGCCCGTGCTGCTCGATGGCGCCGCAGGCGAAGACCGCAGTGGTCTTTCCCGCCGCGATCGCCGCGCCTGCATCCGGCGATGTCATGCGTTCGAGGTGCAGCGTCATGTCGCCTCGTTCCGTCGCCTATGAAGGATCCGGGACGATCGCGAAGACGCGGACCTGGCCGCCCGATCCGCCCCGGATCTTGATCGGCGCGACGATGAGATCAGCGCCGGACTCCGGCACGCGGCTCAGGTCCGCGAGGTTCTCGAGATGGTAGCGACCCGAGCCGTTCACGATGCCGTGGACCGGAAATCCGTTCGCGTCGCCGGGATCGACGCTGCCCGTGTCGATGCCGATTCCGGCGATGCTTCGTTCATCGATCAGGAACCGCGCCGCGCCCTCGCCGAAGCCGGGAAAGTGGAGTCGGCCTTCCGTATCGCGTGCGTAGTACGCGGCGCCGTCGCTCCACTTCGCGCTCCAGCCCGTGCGGGCGAGGACGATCGCGCCGTCGGGGACGCGTCCATGTTCGGCCTCCCACGCCTCGATGTCCGCGGCGGAGACGGCGTAATCCGGATCCTCGGCGACCGCCGCCGTCACGTCGATGACGACGGCCGGCCCGAACAGTTCGGCAACGGGCACGCGGTCGACGGAGGCCAGGCCCATCCCGCCGTGGACGGGCGCGTCGAAGTGCGTGCCGAAGTGCTCCGGGACCGCGTAAGCCGCCATCGCGGGCGCGCCGTCCGGGTGCGCGCGGAGCGTGTCGTGCACGAACGGACTTCGTTCGGGCCCCGGCCAGTACGGCGCGTCGACGCTGACGGCGTGCGTGAGATCGACGACGGTCAGGCTGTCCGCGAACAGACGCGCGAGCAAGTCCGTGGGCGGCGCAGGCGCAGGCCCGCACGACGCGCCGGGCAACACCGCCGCGGTCAGCCCGATGCCGAGACGCAGTCCGCGCGCGATCCGACTCGACATCAGACGCTCCGTGCATCGGCATGGCCACAATCGTTCACGGGCAAGGCGCGGGTCCGTGCGTGTGCGTGCCATGGGTGTGCCCCGATCGGGTGGCCGGCGCGGGAAGCGCGTCCGATCTCGCGCGCCTTCGCGGTCGGGCAGGATGCCTGTGGCGGAATCTGTCCGGTCACGGCCGGCATCGCCAGCACACGGATCGCGGCCACCCATACCTTCTCGCTTGCGGACGTGGCACGCGGCGAACAACCTTCCGCGTCAGGCGCCGTTGCGGCCGTCGCGGATCGCAACCGATTGCCCGGGCCTGCGCGAGCGAACCCGTGTGTCCGGCGCGCGCACGGGCCAACTTCGCGCTCCGGCGATCCGAGGTGGCCATGAACACCGCACGCTATGTCGTCGCTGTCCTGCTGGCCATCTCGCTGCCGGCCGCCGTGGGCTACTGGTTCCTGGTCCATCCGTTCGTCGGGTTCTGGCGCCGCCTCGGGCCGCGCACGTCCTACATCGTGCTCGCCATTTTCTTCGTCGTTGCGATGGGCCTGTGCTGGCGGATCCGCGCGACGCTGCTCGGCCGCGATCTGGGCACGAGCAGCCCGTTCGTCGTCACGGGCCTTGCCCTGTACCTGATGGCTGCGTTCATCGACGTCCGGGTGCGCAGGCATTTGCGGTTTCCGATTCTGGCCGGCCTGCCGGAAATCCGGGGCACGGGCGATGCGGGCGCAATGCTGCGCGCCGGGATCTACGCGCGCGTCCGCCACCCCCGCTACCTCGCCTTCGTGATCGGCGGGATCGGCATGGCGCTGTTCAGCAACTTCGCGGGCATCTATGCCATGACCGTGATCATGATACCGCTGCTCTACGCCCTGATCCTGTTCGAGGAACGCGAGCTGGTCGCGCGGTTCGGTGACCCGTACCGCGAGTACCAGCGCACGGTGCCCCGTCTGATCCCCCACCTGAGGAGCCAACCATGAGATCGCGTTGCGCTTTCGTCACCGGTTGCGTGCTCGCGCTGCTGGCCCCAGCGCCGGCCGCCGCGCAGGTCACCGCCATCCGCGCCGGGCGTCTGGTCGATCCCGAGGCCGGCACCGCGTCGTCGAACCAGGTCATCCTGGTCGAGAACGGCCGGTTCACGGCGATCGGGTCGAACGTGCCGATCCCGCCCGGCGCCGAGGTCATCGACCTCTCGCAGCTCACCGTGCTGCCCGGCCTGGTCGACGCACACAACCATCTCGCGCTGACGTACAAGGAAGAGCCGGAGAACAACGTCTACTACCTGACCTACGTGCTGGATTCGACGCCGCTGCGCGCGATCCAGGCCGCGTCGAACGGGATGCAGATGCTGTCCTCGGGCTTCACGATCGTGCGCGACATGGGCAACAACGGCAACTACGCCGACACCGCGCTGCGCCAGGCGATCGAGCAGGGCTGGATCCCGGGGCCGACCATCATCAATTCGGGCATCATCATCGGCGGCATGGGCGGCCAGTTCTGGCCGACGCCCGAGATGGCGAAGGACAGGAATATCGTCTATCCGGAGTACCTCGACGCCGACACGCCGGACGAGATCGTGAAGGCCGTCCGCCAGAACGCGCTCTTCGGCGCGAAGGTCATCAAGATCTGCGTGGACTGTAAACCGTGGGGCTACACTGTCGAGGAGATCCGGCTTTTCATCAGTGAGGCCGCGAAAGCCGGACTGAAAGTCGAGGGCCACGTGCAGACCGTGGACGGCGCGCGCCGCGCAATCGAGGCCGGCATCTGGTCGATCGCGCACGACTCGGGTCTGAACGATGAGATGCACAAGGGCATGGCCGCGAAGGGCATCTTCCGCGCCGGCACCGAAACGCCCATCTCGCTCACCGGCCACACGTCCGGGCAGCGGTACCAGCGCACGGTCACCGGGCTCAAGAACGCCTATGACAACCGCGTCCCGCTCACCTTCTCGACCGATGCCGACTACTACGTGCCGGGCATGACGCGCGGCGAGGTCGCGATCAGCTTCATCGAGACGTGGAAAGCGGCCGGCATCCCCGACGTCGATATCCTGCGCGCCATGACCATCAACGGCTACAGGGTCAGCGAGACGCTGAACACGCGCGGGCCGATCCGCACCGGCCTGATCGCGGACCTCATCGCCGTCCGCGGCAACCCGCTCGAGGACATCGAGACACTTCGCAACGTCCAGTTCGTGATGAAGGATGGCATGGTCTTCAAGCGGGATGGGGTGATGACTCCGGAGAAGTTCTTCAATGGCGGGCCGGTGAACGGGTGGAGAATCAGATAACAGACCTGGAACGGCGGGAATGGGGAGTGGTGATGGGTGATGGATGATGGGGAACGGCGGTGGGGGTCACGCCGCCCCACCTTCCGCACCCACAGAGAACTGTGCGCACCGTCGTTGATCCATTGCCAGTCGCCCCTCCCATCCCCTTACCCCGCCCGCGTCCGTCATCCGCCGCTGATGCACTCCAGAAACGCCCGGCCGTACCGCTGGAGCTTGGAAGGCCCCACGCCGGGGATGGCCAGCAGCTCGGCGGGCGTCACGGGCCGCTCCTCCGCCATCGTCCTCAGCGTGCTGTCGTTGAAGACGATGTAGGCGGGGACGTCGTTCGCATCGGCCAGCTGTTTGCGCAGCGCGCGCAGGCGCTCGAACAGCGCGTCGGCATCCGCTCGTGCGCCACCGGACGCACCGCCGTCGGCGCGTGATGCGCGCCGCGTCCCTGCCGGGGCACCCTGGCTGGAGGCTCCACCCCCGCGAACCGGCCGGCGCGCGCGGCCGCGCATCATGCCTTCGGCCGCCAACGCTTCTGCCGTCCGGCCGCTGCACACATCGCATGAACCGTCGCACGCGCCGATGTCCTCGTCGAAGTGCGCGAGGATGGCGCGGTGCCGGCACACGCCGCTCTCGACCGCGCGGTACAGTGCGGTCGTCGCGGCGTGCTTCTGTGCGCGCTGCTGCGGATCCTCGATATCGTCGAGGAACCGCTCGTGCATCTTGACATCGGCCCACGAATAGAACAGCAGGCAGTCGCTGGTCAGCCCGTCGCGACCGGCCCGTCCGATCTCCTGGTACCACGATTCGACGTCCTTCGGCATGTCGCGGTGGATGACGAAGCGCACGTTCGACTTGTCGATGCCCATGCCGAACGCGATGGTCGCGACGATGACATCGACGTCATCGCGTGCGAATGCATCCTGGCTGGCGGCACGCTCCGCGTCGGGCAGGCCGGCATGATAGGACGCCACCCGGATGCCGGCTTTGCGCAGGAACGCGGTCGTCTGTTCGACCGTGCGCCGGGAGAGACAGTAGACGATGCCGCTCTCGCCCTCGCGCGCGCGGATCAGGCCCAGGATCTCGCTGCGCGTCTCGCCCGTGCCTTTCTTGCGGCAGTAGATGTGCAGGTTCGGCCGGAAGAACGAGCCTTTGTAGCCGCGCGGCCGGACCATCCCGAGCTGGCGGATGATGTCTTTCGCGACGTGGCGTGTAGCCGTCGCGGTGAGCGCGAGCACGGGCACATCGCCCATCTCCTCCTTGAGTCCGCGAAGGCGCCGGTACGACGGCCGGAAATCGTGGCCCCACTGGCTGATGCAGTGCGCTTCATCGACCACGATGAGCGACAGCGGCCAGCCGCGCGCGATGTCGCGCAGCGAGCCGTCCAGCGCTTCCGGCGCGAGGTAGACCAGCTCGTAGCGGCCGGCGCTCAGGTCCGCCAGCCGGCGGCGGCGCTCCGCGAACGACAGGGTCGAGTTGATCGCCGTCGCGCGGAACCCCAGCGCGTCCAGCGCATCGACCTGGTCCTTCATCAGCGAGATCAGCGGCGAGAGCACGAGCACGGTGCCGGGCAGCACGCGGGCCGGGATCTGGAACGTGAGCGACTTGCCCGCGCCGGTCGGCATGATCGCGATGCAGTCGGAGCCGTCGAGCACCGCATCAATGACCTCGCGCTGGCCCGGCCGGAACGCCGTGTACCCGAAGACCCGGCGGAGCACGTCCTCCGGGGATGCTCCCGGGGATGGGCCGCTGCCGAACAGCGAGACCTGGGTCGTCAACGCATCTCCGTGCTCGATGCTGCAACCCCTGGGGGACCGGGATCGTAGGGTTTCCCGGCGCGTGCCCGCCGCGGGCGCGCGCAGACGATCTGCCCGACTGCGGCTGCCGGATGGTACCACCAGCCCGGGTCGCGATCGCGGGGCAGAATGCAATCGCGTTCCGGAGTACACCGCACCACCGATGGAGATCAGCCGATGTCACCGCGCAGGACGATTCTCCGTGAACTCAAACAACACCGGGGCAACGGCGGGGACGGCTACATCCGGCCAGCCACGATCCGCGGCTTCGAAACTGACCCGTCGCGCTATCAGTCCGCGGTCAACGACCTGCTCAGGGAACAGCTGATCAACGGCAGGAAGGACGAGGACGGCCGGCTCGCCATCGCGCTGAACGAGCGCCGCCTCCCGGAGGTGCAGCGCGAGCTACGCCCGCTCCGGGCCCGGCCGGCGGTGTGGCTGGCCCTGATCGCGGTGGCCGCCGGTGCCGTGATCGCGGCATTCGCATTCTGACGCAACCGGCCCTGGCCCGCGCGTCGGTTCGCGGCCTCGCGGCCTCGCGGTTCATTCGAACTCGCGCCGTGGCGAGGACTGCTCCCGGCCCACCCGGCCCATCACGATGTCCGCCTTGAAGTAGTTCTCCCCGCGCACCGGCGCACCCGCCAGCCGGCGCAGCATCGCGATCTGGCCGATATGCGTCAGCGCGTCCGCGATCGGCCCCTGGAACAGCTTCTCCTCGGTGAACCCGAGGGGTGCAGCATCGGCCAGCCTCGCATCCAGCCGCGCGATCCCGTCGAAGAACCGCTGCACGCCCTGCGCCCAGTCCAGTGGCGCCGCGGGTTTCCAGATGTGCTGGCCGTCCGCCAGCGCAAGACCCCAGTCGAGCAGGTCACCGACATGCGCGAGGATGTCGCCGGCGCTGCGGCTCGACTCTCCCGCGCGGAACGTCTCGAAGCCGGGCGGCGCATCGCGCAGCGCCTTGCCGCCGCGGTACGCGAGCGTGGCCACGGTGTGGCGCAGCATGTCCCGTTTCATCATCGGGCCGCCGCCATCACGGGCGGGACGATCCACGTCCCGCTGGCCAGCGGCATCAGGCCGCTCACGCGGAAGTAGATGCGGCCGGCGCCCGTCTCCTTGCCGCCCCACGCCGGGTTGCCGGCATAGATCAGACGCAGCTCCCGCTGCTGCCCGATCGCCAGCATCTCGTTTCTCGTCGCACAGCAGAAGAACACCAGCTCTGCATCCCGCCCTCTGTCATCCTGCATCGCGAAGAACCGTTGGGTCACGTCGAGCGGCAGCGGTCTCGCCGTGGTGTTCGCAATCACGACGGTTACGCTGAACGCCATCGCCGTGTCGGCGATCGTGCCGAATGCCACGCGACCGAGCCGCACGACGTCCCCGTTCTCGCCTCTGATCGGCGAGGTGGGATCGATCGAGTACTCGATCTGCTCCAAGTCCTCCTCCGGAATGACGTAACGCGTGAGGAAATCGCTTTCTTCGATCTTCGAGGTCCACACCGGCTCGCCGGTCCGCAGCAGCCGGCTGCCCCCGTAGCCCAGCGCCACGATGCCGATCGCGATCATCGCCCAGTGCAGCGGCTTCAACCTGCGGCGCCGTGTGCTGATGAGCGCCGCGAGCTCGGCGGCCACATTGCCCTGCGGCTCGAAGATCGTCACGCTGCGCAGATAGGCGGGCACATCCGCCATCTCGACGGGCTCGAGCAAGACGGGGATCACCGCCCCATGCGCGGACGGCCAGCGGTCCCGGGCCAGGCGCAGCTCGGTCAGCGTGTACGAACCGTCGCGGATCGATGGCGGCGTGATGAGGAAGACGAACAGGTCCGCCTCGAGCAGCCGTTTGCGGATCACTTCGTTGTAGTCATCCCCGCCGGACAGGTCGGTCCGATCGAAGAACACGTCGTGCCCCTGAGCCTCGAGCGCGAGCGCGATCTCCTCGGCCCTGGCCCGGTCCTCCGACGCGTACGACAGGAAAACGCGCATGGTGGTCAGCCCGGGAAACGGATGTTTACGCCAGGTGCGGGAACCTTCCAGCGGTTCATGGGCTCGAATATCGCGCAATTCGGGCCGGCCCCGGTGAGGATCGGGGCCGGTCGCAACCATCATGACGGTCGGCCGCCCGGGAAATCGGGACCGCTTGTTGTGATCCCCGATTGACCAGGAGCAGGCAGTGAGTATCCGTCACACCATCGATCGTGAAGCGTGCCGGGTCCAGTTCGAGGTATCCGGCACGTTGACGTCTGTTGAAATGTGCAGTGCCATTGACAAGGCCGTGAGCGACCTGGCTGGTATGCACGCGCGCGAGGTCCTCTCGGACCATCGCGGACTCGATGTGCCGGCCACCTCGGCACAGGTGCACGTGGTTGCGGCGTATCTGGACCGTCACGCCGATACCTTTGCCGGCGCGCACTGCGCCATGGTGACCGCCAGCCCGGCGTCGTATGGCATGATGCGCATGCTGGGCGCACTTGTCGAGTCCATCCCGATCCGCGTCGAGGTCTTCACCGACATCAATGCCGCGCGCGCGTGGCTGGAAGCGACCACGCACGGGAATCAGCTTTCCTGACTGCCGGCATGCGCGAGGCGGCGGCGTCATGAGGTCGGACGCCGAGCGTACCGTGTCAGTCCTTCCTGCGCGACGGACGCGACGAGTTCACCGGCCTGCGTGAAGATGCTGCCGCGCGCGAAGCCGCGCGCGCCGGTCGCTGCCGGACTGTCCGTCGTGTAGAGCAGCCATTCGTCGACGCGGAACGGCCGGTGCAGCCAGAGCGCGTGGTCGAGCGACGCGACCTGGATGCGTTCGGATCGGATGGAAAGGCCGTGAGGCTGGAGCACGGTGGCGAGCAGGCCGTAATCCGACGCGTAGGCCAGGATCGCCTGGTGCAGCTCGAGGTCCGCCGGCATCGTGCCCACGGCACGGAACCACAGGTGACGCGACGGGGGCAGCGGCTCCGGATCGAACGGGTCCGCCGGGTCGACGGGACGGAAGTCGATGGGCCGGTCCTGGGTCAGCACCTCGCGCAACGGCCGGGGAATGCGCTCGGCAAGTTCGCGGATCATGTCCAGCTCGGACCGGAGCTCTGCCGGGCCGGGCACCTCTGGCATCGGCATCTGGTGGATGGGCCCATCCTGCGCGGCATGGAAGGATGCGCTCAGCTCGAAGATCGCCTGCCCATGCTGGATCGCGGAGACGCGCCGGGTCGTGAAGCTCCCGCCGTCACGCAGCCGGTCCACGAAGTACACAATCGGCACGCTCAGGTCACCGGGCAGAATGAAATAGCCGTGCAGCGAATGGGCGGTCCGTCCATCTTCGACGGTCCTGGCCGCAGCGACGAGCGCCTGCGCGAGGACCTGACCGCCGAAGACGCGGCCGGACCCGATGTCGCGGTTTCGTCCCCGGTAGATGTTGTGCTCGATCGGCTCGAGGTCGAGCAGCTCGAGGAGCTGCTCCGCCGTGTAGGTCATATCCCGTCCCTTCACTCCCGCAACTGCGCCACACCGCCGGCGCGCCGGACCCGCCGCACAACATAGTGTCCGAGCGACGGGTCGCGCCCGGCGTTCGTCTGACGACGCAGAGCGTCGGCGTTCGGCCACCGGCGCGGGGGACGATGCACGGTCCGGGACCGGTCGCTCTGGAGCGTTGCCCCCGTCATGGCTACCTTGGAGTCCCGCTGCATCGTCGTTCCGCTCCGGCCGGAAGCCGGCCAGCCTGGAGGTGGCGATGATCCGCATCCGTCCGTCCGCACCCCTTCTCGTAGCCATCATGCTCATGGCAGGCGCTGCGGCGCCGACCAGCGAGAGCGGCGCGCGCGCGTCCGAGGCCATGGCCCGGGCGGCAACCCGTTTTCTCGACAGTCTCACGCCGGAGCAGCGATTGGCCGCGGCGTTCACGTTCGAAGACGCCGAGCGGCTGAACTGGCACTTCATCCCGAGGGAACGGCGAGGCCTGCCGCTCAAGAGGATGACGGCGGAGCAGCGCACGATCGCGCGGGCGCTGCTCGAAGTCGGCGTGGGTCAGCGCGGCATGATGAGAGCCGACGCGATCATTGCGCTCGAGACCGTGCTGCGCGAGATGGGCGGCGATCCGGCCGTGCGCGATCCGGAGCTGTATTTCTTTTCGGTGTTCGGCACGCCATCCGCGGAGCAGGCCTGGGGCTGGCGCATGGAGGGGCACCACCTCTCGCTGAACTTCACGGTCGTGCGGGGAACGCTGGTCGCGACCACACCGTCATTCTACGGCGCCAACCCGGCGCGCATCCCGAGCGGCCCGCGGCAGGGGAGCCGGGCGCTGCCCGATGAGGAAGACGCCGGGCGCGCGCTGGTCACGTCCCTCGATGCGGCGCAGCGCCCGGTCGCGATCATCACCACGGACGCGCCGCGCGACATCATCACCGCCAACAGCGGCCAAGCGGATCCGCTCTCGCCCGTCGGCATCCCGACGGACCAGCTGAATGCGCGGCAACGCACGTTGCTGGTGGCGCTGATCGATGTCTACCTGAGCCGCATGGCCAGCGACCTGGCCGCGGTCCGGGGCGCCGCGCTCGAGCGCACGGATTTCGGCAAGGTCACGTTCGCGTGGGCCGGCGCGGTCGAGCCCGGTGCGCCCCACTACTATCGCGTGCAGGGTCCCACATTCCTGATCGAATACGACAACACGCAGAACAACGCGAACCACATCCACAGCGTGTGGCGCGATTTCGCGGGCGATTTCGGCCGTGACCTGCTGCGCGAGCATTATCGCAACGCGCCGCACCCGCACTGATAACCGTTGAACGGCGGGCATCGGGACGGAGGATGGATGATGGATGATCGGGAACGACGAACGGATCGTGGCGCGGTACCGGCCGCGTCCCAACCCCAGGGCAAGCCCTAGTGACGGGTGTCGCCCAGACGGAGCAGATCCGCTTCTGCGGCGACGTGGCCCAGTCGCGCCCAGTACGGCTGCGCGATGATCTCGCGCATGAGCTGCTTCGCGCCCGTCGTGTCCCCGTCGATCAGACGCTTCACCGCAACACCGTAGGCCACGGTCGACCACTGCGCTTCGGGGATCTGCGGTGATGTGAGCAGGGCCTGTTCCGTCATCAGGCCCCGGTAGTAGAGCACCGTCAGGTAATAGTGCGTGTTGTCATCGGGCTGGATCGGGCTGGACGCGTACGCCGGGTTGGCGGCCGCCGGGATCTCCAGGCCCGTCTCGACGGTCGCGAGGAGTCGATCGGCCTGGTCCTGCCGCCCGGCCCGTCGCATGGCACGCCATGCCCATGCGGTGAGCGCGACACGGGACGCGACATCGCTGGTCGACAGCACACAACTGCGCGGGTCGCCGGTTGCCGTGGCGATCGCGGCACGCGCGAGCCGGTTCTGGCCCAGCTCGATGCAGCGCGCGTACTCATCAGCCGCCGCATCGAACCGGCCCTGCAGGTAGTAGGTCAGCCCGAGCAGGTACGCGGTGTTGAAGCCGTACGGGTCGAGCGACTTGGCGCGCTCCAGATCGTGTTGCGCGGCGGTGAGCTGGCGAAGCCGGATCCTGCGATGCCCCCGGTTCAGCCAGATGCGCCAGTCGTCGGGCGTCAGCTCGAGCGCACGAGTGTACAGCGCGTTCGCCTGCGCGTACCGCCAGACCGCTTCTCTTGCGTGTGCAGCCTCGAGGAGCCGTTCGGGATCGTCCGTCACGACTTCGAGGGCCGCGTCCGCCGCGCGGATGCGCTCTTCCTGCTCGGGCGTCGCCACCTGCGGCTCCAGCGTGATGCCGAGCGGAGAGACTTCGGCGATCGCGCCGGCGGCGGCCTGACCTGCGGCTGGATCGCGGGACGCGTCCGGTCGACCGTTGCAGGCAGCCATGAGCACGCACGCGGCCAGGAGCACGCGAAACCCGGGCTGACGCCGAACCGTACGAGACGGCATGGGACAACCCGCGAGAGAGTCCGCACCCTGGATCTTCTGGCCCATCGCGGCGCTGTGGGACCTGGTCGCTTTCGTGATCCGGCTCACCGGCCGCCTCGTTGGCGTCGTCATCAGTCTGGTGCTGATCCTGTTGTCGATCGTGATCGGCCTGACCATCATCGGCCTGCCCCTCGCGATCGTGCTGTTCGTGGTCGGATTCGCGCTCCTGCTCAGGAGCATCTTCTGACGGAAGACGGCGGGTATGGGGGATGGATTATGGTGATGGATGATGGGGAACGGAGGGCGCAGTGTGTGCGCGTGGCCGTTCCCCATGACGCATCCGAAGACCCGCCGTTCAATCCGTAGCCGTTCCCATCACCATCCCTCCCACCCGCCGTTCGATCCGTGGCCGTTCCCCATCATCCATCATCCATCACCCTCCCCATACCCGCTGTTGTCTGTTGATCAGTTTCCCGAGTTCGCCCTTCCCGGCTGACACGCCGGCCATTGCATCGGCTGGCCCCCGCGTTGTGGCATCGTCCGCCGTTCCCGGTCGACCTTGACCGGATCTTCGGACGCGAGGTACACGAGCATTGCGACGAGTGTCGCGTTGTTCCGGATCTCCTCGAACACGACCTTGTCGTACGTGTCGCGGTTCGTGTGCCACGTGTGGGTGCCGTAGCTCCACGAGATCGAGCTGACGCCGAAGCTGGGTGCGCCCGCGCAGATGAAGGACGCGTAGTCGCTGCCGCCGCCACCGGGAGCGCCGGGGATGTTCAGATCGATGTGGCCCGTGATTTCCTGCGGGATGCGGGACAGCCAGCGGCCCCAGGACATGCCCGCATTGACCAGGCCCTGCATCGACACGTTGGTCACGCGACCGGTGCCGTTGTCCTGATTGAACAGGGCCTGGAGTCCTTCCACGACTTCGGGATGCATCCCGACGAACCGGCGTGAGCCGTTCAGCCCCTGCTCTTCACCGCCCCACAGCCCGATCAGGATCGTACGCTTCGGCTGCGGATAGGCCGCCTTGATGATGCGCATGGCCTCGAGCATCACCGTCGAGCCGGTGCCATTGTCGGTCGCGCCCGACGAGCTGTCCCACGAGTCGTAGTGGGCGGAGAGCATGATGTACTCGTTCGGCTTCTCGGAGCCGCGGATCTCGCCGACCGAGTTGAACACGGGCACTTCGCCCATGAACTCGGACTCGGCGTTGACGCGGATCACCGGGCCCTGATTGCGCTCGGCCATGCGATACAGCAGGCCGTAGTCCTCGCAGCTCAGATCGAGCGTCGGGATGTTCTGTGTCGTGGCGGCGAAGATCTTGTTGACGCCGATGTCGTTGGACCAGTTCGAATCCAGGATGCCGAGTGCGCCCGCTGCCTCGAGTCGCTGCCGGAACGCGGCCAGCGCCTGCCCGCGCGGCACCCTGCGGTCGAATGCCTGGCGCGCCGAGTCGCGCATCGCGTTCAGCCTCTGGAGCGCACCGGGCTGGCCGAATTCTTCGAAGTGGCTGTTCGGCCGGCAGGTCGGCTGGGGGAACGCAATCGCGACGAACTTGCCCCGCACGGAGGGGATCCATGCCTCGACCGCAGCGGTGTCCGCGACGTCCGGCACGATCGCGACGGGCCCCTCGACCGAGTTCGGGACCATCGCTCATCGCCTCTCACTGAGGCCGCCCGACACCGAATTCGACAAGGGCATCCGGCACT
>Ga0209640_10003240_pt1 | contig 14233 bp, 13 predicted proteins | sample RifCSP10_1_FD_184018 | JGI IMG/M metagenome (GOLD analysis project Ga0209640, IMG submission 184018) | Soil microbial communities from Rifle, Colorado - Rifle CSP2_sed 10_1 (SPAdes) (version 2) | ecosystem: Environmental > Terrestrial > Deep subsurface > Rock core/Sediment | place: Rifle...
ATTCGAAGCTGACCCAAGCACCTCTCATCTTGAGGGCTCCCGTAACTCGTGATACCGCTATTGGACGAGGCCGTTCCATACTTCGCGCCGGCTCCAACTCAACGTGCCCTCGTGAGGTGACGAAATCACAGAACCACCCTATTCAGCGGGTATACAAGCCAGGCTTTCACGCGTAATGCCGTATGATGCACGAAACGAGGCCAATTCGCCCAATAAAACCCCCTATGGGGCGATATGGGGAAACTTGTGCGTAGAGTCACTAGTTAGGCAGCAAGCCCCGGGGAGGATTTGAGGCGATCCGAATCATGCCTTTCTACTGCACCACGACAACTATGAAGACCGTCGATGGAGAAGAATTGCCTGCCTCCACAGTCGTAGAAGTCGCAGGAGACAAGCAGGATGTCGTGCGAGCGAAGTGGTCTAGCAGGGTGAAAGGGCCGCAGCGACACATCGAGTATTGGTACCGTGCTCGAAAGGTCAGGCTCGATCGGCGGCAACTCATTACCTTTGCCCTTCCGTTCATTATTCGACCTGAGGAGTTCCGCCTCGAGTGACCACCGACAGGTTACGGCCGCCTCTCTCGCTCAACACGGTCCTTCCTGTGCCTACTGCCTCGCATCCCAAGACCTGGCATGTCCCTACGGGGGAATCTAACAATGTTGTCCTATGCTGGAACCTCCTCACGGAAGGAGCCGAAGCATTGAGGCATCGCCTTGTCACTCTAATGTTCAGATGGGCAGGCACCTTGCTGCCTAACCCCTCGCTGGAGCGGACGCCGCCACGGCACGAAATCATGGTCGAAGTAGCTCGGCGGCGCCGCTCAGCTCGCGACCGTTAGGCCGACTCGAAGATCCGAGTTCTTCATGTCCATCCGAAGGCCCCGTGTCACAAAACTGCAGGCAGAACAGGCCATTCTCAACAGGTTCGCGGAGGCCTATTTCCGGAAGTTCGGTGCACGATTAAGCGACCTGACTCATCGCGACATGCCAGATTTCTCCGCGCTCGACTCCGCGACCCGCCAGACTCTAGGTATTGAAGTCACCGGCGTATATCAGGATGAGCGCGAGGCTGAGATCAACTATTGGCTTGAGGGCGAATGGGGAATCATTGTTGGCGACTTTGACGCCCTCATCGCCAACATCAATCGCGCTCTCGTGGAGAAAGCTGAGAAAGCTTCGTCTTACGAGCGGCTCGGCCCCCTCATCCTAGCCATCTGGATAGGATCATTCGTTTTCGACCATGATGCGGACGTCAGATTCATGAAGCCAAGGCTAAAGATTCCAGACAACCCTTTCTCACTCATCGCCCTGGTTGTTACTGACGAGCAAGGTAATCAGCCGATGCTCCATCTGTTGCAGGAGCTGCAGAACTGGAGACAGACTGAGTTGGCCTAACCCTCGCTGAAGCGGGCGCCGCCAGGGCGCGAATTCATGACCGGAGTAACTCAGCGGCGCCGCTGAGCTCAGTGCCGTTGGGCGCGCCGACCGCCCGAAAGACGAAGTCGGTATGAGTGGTCTTGCCCGTCAGGGATGAAGTGAGGACAAAGAGAACCTCGGCTTAAGGCGAGGTTCTCTTGTATTCCGTTATTAGTTTGTCTACCCGCGCTCTACTCGGGGCTTGGCGATGTTGACTTTGAGTTCATTCCCCGCCAGGGAGTAGGCGTTGTACTTGCTGATAGCCTTGTCTGCGCTTTCTTGTGAAGTCATAGTGACAAAGGCAAAGCCCTTGGACAGACCACTGTCCCGGTCCTTGATCAGATCAACCGAGGTGACTTCGCCTTCCTGCGCGAACAGGGCCTTGATTTCGTCCTGGGTGGTCGACTTCGCCAGGTTGCCTACATAGATTCTGATGTCCATTTCTTACCTCCTTCTCCGGCACGGCCGGAGATTGATTGACCGCCAGCGCATGAAGGCGTCGGCGGTCTAAGTACAAGGGAAATCCACTTTCTCAACTACACATTCAGTGTAACACGCATTCCCCTTGCAGACGCAGCAGTCGTGCGGGGGAAGGCTCTCTAGGAGCCTTGGCATGTCTCGACATTCGAAGCCGCGGCGCCTGTTTGTCCCTTTTGGGCGGAGAATTGCGTTTAACAAGCGGAGCATGCCACGCAGATTCCAGGAGGCGGGGATGGCGGAAGACCTGACCTCCAAGACGTTCTTGAGCGCGCTGGAAGCTCTGCCGCGCTACCGGCACCGGGGTCGGTTTGCCGCCTGGCTTTTCGTGATCGCCCGCCGCAAGGCGTTGGACTACTTCCGGCAGCGTCGGCCGCAGGTCGATCTGGACAACTTGCCACTCCGCGCGGACGGCGCGGACCCCGCCGGCCAGGGCATTCAAGCCCAGCACTGGCAAGATCTGTCCCAGCGGATTGCCGCTCTCTCCGATGAGGAGCAAGACCTTTTGCGGCTGCGCTACGTAGCCGACCTGTCATTCGCAGAGATCGGCGCCATTCTTTGGAAAGAGCGAGCAGGCAGCAAAGAAGTCGTTGTACCGCCTCGTGAGCCGGCTGCAGCACCAAATGGAGAACGATCATGGCTAAGTTTGTGCCGTCTCCCGACTTCCAAGAGGAGATCCGACGTGCTCTGGCTGCGCCGGACCCCGACCCATCTTTCGCCAAACGCCTCGGCGAGCGCCTGGCCGCCCCAACTTCTGCCCTCCCGCGGCGCGGGCACCCGCTCTCCTCCCGCACACGCTTGGCTTGGTCGCTTGGCATGCTTCTGGTCCTGCTGCTGGCTGCATTCGCCATCGGCCCCAGAAACATCGTCGCCGCAATGCAGAGGCTGCTCGGGTATATCCCTGGCGTCGGGCTGGTCGACGACAGCGCGGGACAGCGTGTGCTTGCGGAACCCGTGACAATTCAGCGAGAGGGGATCACCGTCAGCGTCACGCAGGCCGTCCTCGACTCTCAGCGGTCAGTGGTCCTCTTCCAGGTCGATGGCATCCCGCCCTCCGCCCATCCAGACGGTGAGGATTCTCCCACCTGCATTGACAACCCCCGCTTGGTCCTGCCGGATGGAACGCAGCTCCAGATCATCGAGGGCGGCGGGAACGGATGGGGGTCGGGTTATGAAAACCGAATGATCTTCCCGGCAGTCCCGCCCGAAGTGGATCAGGCAGTCTTCGTCCTGCCGTGCTTGATGGACACCGCTCCCGGCGCGGCGCCAGAGAACTGGGAACTGCCACTGCGCTTCGTTCCCGCACCGCCGGACCTAACGGTCGTTCCGGTTCTGGAGGTTAGCCCGCCTTTTGAGACACCGGCCGGGGCAGAAGCGACCTCGCAAATGGGATTGGTTCTCGAGCAGGTGATTGAAATGCAGGAGGCCTACATCCTGATCGGCACGTTCCGCCAGGGCGACAGCCTACCCGAGGCGATGGTGATGGGTATCTCAGCCTGGCCTGAGATTACCGACGCCGGCGGGCAACACATCCCCTATGAGCCAGCACCGGATCTCGACCTACCCTCATTTGACATCGGCGTCTTCCCCTGGGCCTACCAGATCCCCAAGGGGTTTGCTCCCCCTCTGACGATCACGCTCGAGGCGGTCGAGGTGCAGTTCCCCGCCGACCTGTCCTTCGAGTTCGACACCGGCCCAGATCCTCAACCCGGGCAGGAGTGGGTTCTCAACCAGGACCTCGAGGTCGCCGGTCACACAGTCACGCTCGTCTCGGCAATTCTCCACGAGGCAGCACGCGAGAACGGCTACGAACTCTTCTTCCGGGCCGATCCTGATGTCTCCAACGTCCCGATCGAAGACCCTGCGCACATGACAGTCGGCGGTTACGGCGGCGGAAGCCTGGGCGAGTTCAGCGCCGGATTGATCTATGAAGGCTCGGTTCCATCTGGCCGGCTGACCTTCCATATCAGCTACCTCACGGCTCGCTACCCCGGCCCCTGGACGCTGACCTGGTCGCCCGCGGAGGGCAGCGGCCCGGTCACTCCGCTGGCCGTCCCGCAGGCTTGCCTGACGCTTGAGGGATGGCTGCGGGCCATCGAGGATCCGGCGCCACTGCCAGAGGGGCTCGCCGGCAAGGTGATCGCCTATGGACGCGTCGTCAACGACGGCGAGAGGCTCTCCCCCGAGAACGCCGGCGTATTCCTCTTCGACTTGGTAGGCGGGGAACGCCAAGTGCTCGGGCCGGGCACATGGCCATCGCTCTGGCGGGACGGCTCCCACGCTACGTACGGCTGGACCGATGGCCTGCACGTCGTCTCTCTGGCAAACAGGGAGAACCAGATCGTGCCCAGGACGACCACGAACGACTACAGCCCCCGCTGGTCGCCAGATGGCTCGAAGTTGGCCTTCGTTCGCATCGACGATCTCAACCTGTACCTGGTCAACCCGGATGGCTCCGGGCTGCGCCGCCTCACCGACGACCCTGACTACGAACTGCTGCTGGACTGGTCCGCGGATGGGTCCCGGCTTTACTACGCCGTCCCTGGGCCGGACGGCCTGAGCTTGCGATCCCTCGAACTCGCTACCGGCGTGGCGCGCGACGAGTTCGTCGTGGACGCCAAGGGTCTTTCAGCCGCGCTCTCGCCGGATGGGCGACTCATCGCGTTCGTGGGACGCGTGCCCAGCGCGATGGGCTACGGACTGTACCTGGCCCAGGCCAATGGCTCTGATCGCAGGCTTATCGCACAGCTCGACCATTGGGGCCTGGCAAATCCCGTCTGGTCACCAGACGGGCAATGGCTGCTCTTCAACATCGTAAACAGCGACGTCCCCGACTCCGAGATCACCCCGGCGCTGATCAACCCCGAGACCTGCCAAGCGATTCCTCTGGAGGGCATCGAGGCCACTGTTCAGGGTTGGGCGCCGTAGCACGCAACTTGAGGGTTCCTCTGACTCGTGATATCTTGATGAGACGAGGCCATTCAACGCTGTGCACAGCTGCTGGGTCTTCTGCCTGAACTCCACGAATTCCTACTACTCGTACGGATACAGCCGCCGAGAGACGGCAGAAGTGGTTGGAGGCCCCTGCTTGAGAAGTAGCTAGTCGGCACCACCAGTACGGATGCGATCAAGCCACGGGTGTACTCCAACCCCGTGGCTTTTTGTTTCTTGCGGAGACTGTTTCTAAGGAGGAAGGTGATGCGCTTCACGGCGGATCAACATCGAATCTGGTCGACTCTCTCCCGTCGACAACTTCCCCGGGCCCTGCGCTTTGCCTGTCAGGAGTACTTGGAGGGTTTCGAGATCTTGGCCCTGCCACTGGACCGGATCCCCTCCCTTCATTTCCTCAACCGCAGGATTGCGCCCCGCACGGGCTGGAAGACCGTTCGAACCTTGATCCGCTATTCGGATGCCCAACCCTGGTATCAGGCCTTCGCTCGGAAAGAGTTCCTGATCACGGACTACATGCGCGGCTGGCACGAACTTGATTTCACTCCGGAGCCGGACATGTTTCACGACATCTTCGGCCACTTGCCCTTCATGGTGCTGCCGCGCTACACCGAACTGCAGGAAATGTTCGCTCCGGCCTTTCAGCGGGCCGGCACCCGGGAGAAACCGAGGGAGGACATCAAGCGCCTGGCCTGGTTCAGTACCGAGTTCGGCCTGATCCGAGAGAACGGAGACCTGCGGGTTTTCGGAGCGGGTCTAATCTCTTCGGCGGGGGAAATCGAAAACGTCATGGCGGGTAACGTCTTGGTCCTGCCTTTCAAGATCGAGAACGTCCTCAAACGGAACAAGGCGATCTACAGCTTCAATGATGTGCTCTTTGTCTTCGACTCGCTGGACGCCCTGAAGGCCGAACTCGCTTCATACTTCGACACGCTTTGAGGCTCGTTTCGACCACAGAACAACCCTATTCAGCGGATACGCATGCCAGCTTTCACGCATAATCCAGAATGCTGGGTGAAACGAGGCCAGTTTTCCGAACAAAGTCCCCCTCGCGGAGGATTTGGGGAATGTTGTTCGTAGAAACAATGGTTAGCCCGTCCTTGAATGAATGTGGATGGCTGTAGGATTCGCCGCCATCCCTTAGAATTCCCGATCTGTGTTCGTGGGCGCGGCTGCTTCCGGGCGCGCCCTTTCATGCAAGGAGCATACCGATGATGGCAGCATTCGTTCTTGTCAAGATGACGGCGTCTGGCGGCTGGGAGGAGGTCAACACCCTTCACATGGCACTACACGCGATTGCCGGCGTGAAGACAGTCCATTTCGTGGCCGGCCCGACCGACGTCATTGTCTTCGCCGAGGGGGCCGATCAGGCGACACTGGCGGGAACCATAGGGAACATTCGGCAGACCCAAGGGGTGAGGAGCACGGACACGCGCATCGTTTGGCCGGTGTAACCGGATGGAGGGCGTCCCACAGCCCAGGGGAAGGGCGCCGCTCCCTGGACTGGCCTGGCGGCCAGCCAGGACAGGCAGTTCGCGTCCGATGGGCTGCATAACGCAGTAGGTCATCAGTGGCGAACATGGGCCCCTTGAAGAAGCAAGCCGTCTCCAAGTTGCAGTTCCACCCGGTCACCCGGGAGCGGTTGGCAGACCTGGCTCGGTTCTCCGAACAGCACGGCAAATTCGGGTACTGCTCCTGCATGCGTTGGCGCATGAGGAGTACCGAGTTCCAGCGCTCGACGAAAGAAGGCCGGGGGGCCGCGCTTGAGGGCCAAGTCCGCCTAGGCGAGCCCGTCGGCATCCTTGCTTACTCAGTTGGGGAACCGGTCGGATGGTGTTCCATCGCGCCTCGCCAGACTTATCGGGCGCTGGAAAGGTATCGCGCCCTCCCTCGTCTAGACGATGCCCCGGTGTGGTCGGTGGTCTGCTTCTTCGTCGATCGGCACACCCGCCGGCAGGGCATCACGCTCGGTCTCTTGCGGGCGGCGGTCGATTACGCCCGGTCGCGCGGCGCTAAGGTCATCGAGGGCTATCCGGTGGAGCCCGGCCCTCGCCTGTACACCTATATGGGATCCCCTTCGACGTTTCGCCGGGCAGGCTTCCGCGACGTCACCCCAGCGGGGCAGGCCAGGCAGGTCATGCGATACTTTGTCCCGTAGAACTCGCGCGGGGAGCGCCGGCCTATTCCGCCCGGCGGCCGGGCTGACGGTGATCGCGCTGTCGGTCTCCGCATGTGCGCCGGGTCATGTGGCCTGGTTGTGCACCGAGCTCTGCCCCATCCGAGAGAACGGAGACCTGAAAGCGGAACTCACCTCGTACTTCGACACGGTTTGAGCCCTGTTTTGATCGGCTTATCCTTGGACGGACGTGGGCCCATCCCGCGGCGCTTGGCCGCATCGGGGGCGCATTGGGCGTGTTAAACCCTCTGAATGATCAGCGCGGGCCGCCTTTCTAAAGGAATAGGACTTCGCAAATAGGATGACCTAGGAGGTAACTGGTGACACTCGATCAGCTGGTGTTGTGGATTGTCGTGGGCGGAATCGCCGGCATACTGGCCGACGCCCTTGTCAAAGGGATTCGCGTCGGGCTGGTGGGCGCGGTCGTCGTGGGGATCCTCGGGGCAATAATCGGCAGCTGGCTATTCGGAGTGTTGGGGATCTCCATTGGAGCAGGGCTGGTAGGGGATATCCTTGTGGCGATCGTAGGAGCCGTTGTGTTGCTCTTTGTGCTACGGAGTCTGCGAAGGCTGTAGAAGGCTTGTAGTTGCTGGTGCGGGCGGTCCGCAACCGACACCGTCGGTCGAAGCTACCGGCGGTGTCGTGCCTTAAGAGGCAACCCGCGCGTCCATCTTCAGTCAGGTCCGCGGCCGCGTTGGAGTTGGGATGTGATCTCCCTTCGGCGGAGGCTTGAGCGATTGACATGGTCATCACTATCCACGAGGTCGTTCAGAAAATCCCGGAATGGCAGGGGCGGAAGGTCAAGATCCAGTCGTTGAGCGGCGGATTGACCAACACCAATTACAAGGTAGAGGTCGACGGCCAGCCGTATTTTGTCCGGGTGCCCGGTGCCAGCACCGAGCTGCTGGCGATTGACCGGGAAAACGAGGTCCACAATTCGATCGCCGCGGCGGAAGCCGGGGTCGCCCCGCGGGTGGTCCACCATCTTCCCGAACAGCACGTCATGGTCCTGGAGTTCATCGATGGGGTGACGATGTCCATCGCCTCCATGCAGTCCCCTGGGGTTCCGGCTCAGGTCGCGGCCTCTCTCCGGCGCCTGCATGCCGGGCGGCGCTTCCTACGGGATTTCGACATGTTCCGGCTCGTCGAGTTCTACTTGCAGATCGCCGATCAGCAGGTGGTGCAAATCCCTCCGGGTTACCACGACCGGCTGTCGCTAGTGGCCGAAATCGAGACCGCCCTCCACAGCCACTCACTCCCGACGGTTCCCTGCAACAACGATCTGCTGCCGGAAAATTTCATCGACGATGGGCAGCAATTGGTGCTGGTGGACTTCGAGTACAGCGGGAACAACGATCCGTGCTTCGAACTCGGAAACACCTGCCAGGAGGCCCGCTACGACGAAGCTCGCTACGTCGAGTTGTGCGCAGCCTACTTTGGCGAGGCGCGCCCCGCGCTGCTCGGCCGGATGCACCTGTTCGCGATTATGTCGGACGTGGGCTGGACCCTGTGGGGCGCGATCCAGAGCACAATCTCAAAACTGGAAGTCGACTTCTGGGCCTACGCCCTCGGCCGCTGGGAGCGAGCCCAGGCGATGCTCGACTCGGCCGAGTTCCCCGGGTGGCTGCGGGCGGCCCAGCGGGGGGACTGAAGGTCCTCCACGGCCGCCGATCTGGTCAAATCTAAGACCCCTGTCCCACCATCCCCCCGGAGGCCTGCTGGCCGTGGCCGATGACGAGAAAGGAATCCGGGTCGATTTCCGCCACCAGCGAGCGCAGCGCGTCCACCTCGGGCCGGCTGACGGTGCAGAACAACACCGTGTGGGCGGTCTCGCTGAATTTCCCGCGGGCCGACCAGGCCGTCACGCCGAGTCCAAGCCGGGTGAGCAGAGCCTGGGCCACCGGATCCGGCTTGTCGGTCACAATGAATGCCATCCGTACCACACTGGGGCCCTCCAGGATGAAGTCGGCCGCCACGCCCCACACGAACAGGGTGATCAAGGCGTAGAGCGCCTTCTCCCACCCGAAGGTCAAACCAGCGAGCAGGATGATCCCGCCATCGGTCAGTAGATACACCTGGCTGATCGGGATCCCGGTCCGTTTCTGCACGATCCGGCTGAGGATGCCGGTTCCCCCGATCGTGCCACTCGCCCGATAGACCAACCCGGTAGCCGCTCCGCCCAGCAGCCCACCGTAGAGCGAGTTCAGCAGCAAGTCATCGGTGATGCCTCCGGTGGGAAGCCAGCCCGCCAGCAGGTCCACCCCCAGGTTGTAAATCACCACCACAACCAGAGTGCGGGTCAGGAAGCGGAATCGGCCCAGATAGCGAAATCCGATCGCCAGCAGCGGCAGGTTCATCACCAGCATGCTGATCCCAATCGGCCAGGCGGTGTAGTGGTTGAGGATGATTGCCGCGCCCGACACCCCGCCCGGGGCGATGTTCTGCGGAACCAGGAACAGGTCGACATTGACGGCCAGGATCAGCGCCCCGGCCAGCAGAAACGGCGTATCCCGGAGGATTGTGCGGAGGCGAGTCCTGCTCAGTTGTGGTTCGCGCATTTCATCTTTGCGAGAGCCGGCGAGGCAATTCCGCCCCCCTAGCCCCTCCGGACTTCCTCCGGGAGTTCGTACCACGGGACCCGGTCCCCCACCCGAGCGCGCATCTTCCATCGGGTTGACTTAGGGGCCGCCTCAAGCGCTTGACGGAGGGAGGTTAACTGTCCGCCGATTTTCCGCTGCAGCTCTTCACCGATGTCGAGTCCCTGGCTGACCTCCTGTACCTTCTCCAGACTCAGGCCAACCGTTCGCCACAACCCCCAGTCGTCGGCACACAGCGAACCAATCCGCCTCCCATTGAGGGTCTCCGCGTCCTGATCGCCCAGCGGGTGATCGAGCAGCAGGGCACACACGTCCCGCACGTCCTTCTCGTTCATTTGGATGATCTGCAGTTTGGTCAAGAGCAGCTCGGCGAGCGGGAGGGTGATCGGCTCGAGCTCGAGCCGATTGCCTAGCGGGATGCTGTGGCACATTCGGAACTCGGCGACGAAGACGTCCACCTGCCGGTCGAGCTCAGGATCATGGAACAGCAGGCGATGCTGGCCGTTGTACAGGTTGAAGGGCTTGTCCGGAGAGTAGCCAAGCCCGGTCAGGAAAGTTTCGGCCCGATCGCCCCGTTTCTCGCGCAAGACGAAATCGAGATCAGGGTAGCTGCGGGCCAGGGCCCGATGGCTTGCGCTCGGCGAGTGCAAGCTGATCGCCGCGCCGCCGAGCAGCCGAAAGGTGAGGTCTTGCTGCGCTGCTCCGCGAACGATCCGGTGGGCTTCCTCCTGTGGATCAGGGAGGATATTCATTGGAAGGGGCGCCTAAGTTTACTCTGCCCGGACCCCGCCTCCCCGGCGCTGGTGACCAGGGAGAGCGGGGGAACCGGCAGATGCTTCGCGATTCGAGGTTATTCGGCGGGGATCTCCTTGTAGACCATCCCCAGGTTGATACCCTGTCGGCGGCGGACGACTGACGCGACCACGTAGATCACAACCGCCAGCAGGTACATGGCGCCCATGAAGGTGACCGAGGCGGTGTTCTTCAGCCCGATCCCGTACAGCGCATTCGGATCGAGGAACCATTGATACAACAGGAACACCAGGAAGGCGCCGAAGATCACTCCGGCCACTGAGATCAGCGGAAGGCCGGCCACTTTGTATTTGGCGATCGGGGAGGCGTTGTAAAGGTCCTTCTTCACGAATGGCAATAGGATCGCCGCGATGGTCGAGCCCAGGTAGGTGACTGCAATCACCAGCGTGGAGGCCAGGGTGACCGAGGCAAACCCGGTCCCCAGCACCTGCGTGTTGTAGATGTATAGGTAGGAGACGATCAGCCCCGGGACAACCATCAGGATCAAGGCCCAGATCGGGGCCCGACTGCGCGGCTCAACCGAGGCCACCCGCTCGGGCAGAATTCGGTCGAAGGCCGCCGCAAAGATCACCCGGGTCGAGGACAGAAAGACCGTCCCTGCCCAGCCGAAGAACCAGAAGCTCATCGCCAACAGCACGATGAACTGCAAGATCGGACTGGAGGTCAAGAACATGGCCAACATCGCCGGGTACGGCCAGGCCGCCAGCGGCGGGGCCGCGGTGGTGTAGCCCCAGCGGGAGTTCCAATACGCGGCATTGGCGTTGTTCATGAAGTCCCAGGTGATGGTCTTGTTGACCAGCAGGAAGAACACCACCGCCAGCACGGTCGTCAGCCCCAGCGCGTAGGTCATCCCCTTCAGGTTCTTCCGGAAGTCATCGGCCCCCTTGACCTCCCCGTAGAGGGTGGCTCCCCAGTTCGGCCACAGGTTGAAGAACACGATGTACGGCATGGCCAGAAAGATGACGCCCAGCGTGCCGCCAAAGAGCGGCGTGATGGCCCCGGCTTCCTGGCCGGCCGCGATCGTGGCATCGTAGACCCCCGGCGCCGCGCCGAACAGCTTGGTAGCGTTGGCCTCCAGGCCAGCCCGGAACGAGGCATTGTTCCCCAAGAGCAGGAACAAACCCACGATCGCCAGACCGGCGTTGCCGACCCAGAAGCTGAATTTCTGCACCCGGGCGTAGGCTTTCATCCCCAGGGCGATGACCACCGAGACGAACCCCAGCATGATGACCGTTACCAGCATCCACGAATTGGGGTCCGAGGCAAACCACAATGCCGCGTCTTTCATACCCAAAACGGCGGTCAACGGCACAAAGAAGATGTGCCGCAGCATGTCGGAGTAGAGCGGGGTCCACAGCCACAGGATGAACCACCAGCCGGTAACGGCCAACACGAAGCCGATGCCGCCGCCCAGGATGCGGCTCTGCCAGACGTAGTCGCCGCCGGCCCGCGGCATCACCGCGATCAGTCCGGCATAGACCACGCACTCCGACAGGATGATGATCCCGCTGATGATCAGGGTGGGGACCAGGCCGCCTTCGAAGAAGTACATCTGGCTGATGATGTACAACCCGAGGGTAACGAGATTGATGGAGAAGAAGGCATAGACGAAGGCGTCGAACACCGACCAGGAGCGCACCAGGCCGGTCGCCTTCCGCAAGAACAGGTTAGTCGCAGTCATCGAACTCTCCTCTAGAGAACTTGGATTCTGTCTCGAAAAGTGTCACTGCTTGAAGGTCACGCCGGGCTTCACCTCCTTGTTCTCATCCGGTGGTCAGGCTGTAACTCTTGATCCCCCTGCGGACGTCCAATTCGATCACCGCCCCCTGCAGGACCCCCTGTTCGTAGGCGCTGCCGGCATTAATGCACAGCGTTTTGCCCAGGCGGGTCACGCCTTTAGCCTCGTGGATATGCCCATGCAGAGCGAGCAGGGGCTGATGGCGCTCGATCGCTTCCCGCACCGCGGTACTTCCGACCGGGATCAACGATCGGCCGGCGTCTCTCACATTCAAGTCTTCATCTACCTCGGGTGCCTCATCCAATCCGGAGCCGTACGGCGGGCAATGGAAGTTGAATACCATCCGGCTCATCTCTGCATCGGCGGGAATCAAGGCTTCCAGCTTGGCGGCCAGTTCCGGTTCGGGCAGCTCTCGGTAGGTATGCCAGGGCGTGAGGTTGGACCACCCAGTGCTCAGCATTGAAAACCCCTGCCCGAGCTCTACGGCGCGGCCTTCGGCCAGCTCGACCCGCTGTGACCGGCGGATCACGTCGTCGGTGGCTTCTGAATCGTCGTTCCCCGGACAAACGTAGCAACGCACGCCCGTCCCGTTCAGCCGCTCGTCGGCCAGGGTCATCCACTGATCCAGCAGGGTCAGCGTCCGGTCGAGGAAGAAGGCATCCACTTTGGCCGGATCGGCCGAGAGTTCCGCCAGCTGCTCGGGAGTGACTCGGAATGGGTAATAGCCGCGGCTTCCGACCCGCCGCTCCATATCCCGAACGGCGTCCTCGGTGTGCAGAATGAATTCTTGCTGCAGGAGGGTGGCTTTGTAGGTCCCGTCGGGGAATTGAGTGATCGGAACCAGCGCCTTGCCGGTCATGTCGCCGCCCAGGACCAGCACGTCGGCGTGATAGAACTTGGCCGCGTTGAGGAACTTGCGCCAGCAGACGTCAGAACCATGCACGTCGGTGGCGAAGAAAAGGCGCGTCAGCAGGCCTCCCCACAGGCCCCCGCCGGCGGGGAGCCCCGAGTTGCCCTTCCCTTACGTTCAAGCGTAATTCGATTCCGGGGAATGGTCAATCGGAGAAGCTGGAGGCGGCCAATCAAATCGAATGGCGGGTCTGGAGTTTGGCTACCGCTGGCGGGCTACGCCTGGCGGGAGGGCCGGCTCATTGACCGAACTCGGTCACGGCCGGTATTCTTGCGGAGCCGTCCGCCGGCGGTCGGATTCAGCCCTCTCGCCCGCCGTTGGCGGTGAGAGCGGTCAAGCGCTCGGGAGGGTAGGCGGCTTCGAGTTCGGAGACCAAAGCCGCGGCCAGGGCTTCGAGCTCCCCATCTCGGACCTGCCAGTCGGAGCTGCGCCACTGCTCCAGGTAGCTGTCGGTATCGGTCGCCCCACTGTGCATGGCCGCTTCGTCGATAGCTGCCTGAAATCGGTTGCTCAGCGGCCGGGCCACTCGGCCCCCATCGTGGCGAACTTTGATCTGGGCCGGGATGTCCCGCCAATAGACAATCTGGTAGGCAGCACTCATCGCTCGAACCAGGCCTGAAGCCGGCGTTCCAGCGCGCCGTAACCGACCTGCCCGATCGTGAGCGGAAGCCCGAGGCGGGCCGCGGCCTGCTGGGCCCGGGTCAGGAGGGCGGGGTCAGTTTGCTGGGCCAGGTAAATCACCCGGGTGTAGTTGTGGAAATAGTCGTCGCGCAGCTCGGGATGGCGGTCGAGCCCTAGGCCTTCGATCACCAGATGGTCGAAAGAACGCACCAGGTAATCGGTCAGAAAAAAGGTGCCAGGCTCTGTGGCCATCAGCGAGTCGAACTCCCGGTCGGCGTACATCTCATAGCAGTGCGGACCGGCCAACCGCTCCACGCCCTCTCGCTCCAGAGCACGATCGAGCAGACCGCCCGTTCCGCAGTCTCCATACACGACCAGCACCCGGTCGTACGTCAGGCGGGCTTCCTGAATCCGCGCCAGCACCGCGTCCGGAATCCGATCCGGCCGGTTGTGCAGCAGCGCCGGAACCCCCAGGACGTCTGCCTCCCATCCGTGTTTGTCCCGCAGGGCCAGGACCTCCCGGGCGAGGGCGCCGCA
>Ga0209640_10003241_pt1 | contig 14232 bp, 14 predicted proteins | sample RifCSP10_1_FD_184018 | JGI IMG/M metagenome (GOLD analysis project Ga0209640, IMG submission 184018) | Soil microbial communities from Rifle, Colorado - Rifle CSP2_sed 10_1 (SPAdes) (version 2) | ecosystem: Environmental > Terrestrial > Deep subsurface > Rock core/Sediment | place: Rifle...
ACTTGTGTTGCCGGCTCACGGTTCGATCTTGGGGGATCCCGTACATCCGGCCCCGTCTGAAGCTCCAGTTGGATAGGTCACTCGTACCTGGCGATGGCGTTGTTAGGCCGCCCATGGGGACGCCCAGCATCCAAAAGCTGGCGAACGCATTCATCCCCGCGGCCACGCCTGCAGTCGCATTGCCAGTCGCAGCGCTTTCCGCTATTCATCGTTTCACACGGACACACGGTGGGTTGTGGGTAGGGGGTACGGTTTTCGTTTCAAGCAGCGGCGTATCGTTCGTACCGAACCGCCTCAACCGACTCGCCCACAACGACCCAGAGGCAGTTAACGTACGTGGCGGAGACATCAGAGATGTGCGGCGCGAATTCGGTTGGATTACGGGTATCGTAGTGGTGAGACACGTGCGCGGCGAGTTCCGATTCCGTTGTTATGGTGCAAAGCAACTTGCGGCAACCATGGCCGCGAACTTCAATGTCGGTCCGGAACCACCGGCGGCCTAACATGCGCATGAAGCTGACGGCGTGCGGCACGCTCGGTCACGGCAAGAGGCGCCGGCGCTCGCACGCCGCAGCTTATGCGCCGCGTTAGATTTCGCGGGGCGGGTGCACATGGACGTTCTTTCTAACAATGGTTACGAAATTCATGCGGCCCCGTATCAACTGGCTGATACCGGCGAATGGACGATAAATATTCACATTTTTCACGACCGCAGAAACGAGATACGTTCGCGACCTTATTCCGCCGGAGGCAGCTTCAAGACTCGGAAGGAAGCCGTTGCCCATTGTTTCAACTTCGGTAAACAGATCATTGATGGAAAATCCGACAATTGCACCGTGGAAGGTCTTTGACGACGAGAGATCGTCGAAGCTTGAACGAATTGCATATGGCCATCGACCCGAGTATCACAAACAATTTTCTGGATTCTTGCCCTTTCGATCCCAAGTTCGCCCCGGAGGACAAAGCATCGGTTGAGCTCTTCGACCTAAGCAAGAAAGGGAAAGTGCTCCTTCAAATCGCGCACTCTACGCAGAAAGAAATCGAACACCCAAACACTCCTGCGTGGGTGAAAGCTGAGGCGCAAGAGAGCGCTTGGTCACCATCGGCCAATCCGCGCGCCGGCTAACGCGGTCGTTAGCCAAGCCTTCGATGCGCATGTGACCAGTCAGTGCGCGCGCCGGATCTGCACGAGCGTAATCGCGATGGCCTCGTGCGGCTGTAGCATTGAGGAAACCGACGAGCTCGACGCGGAAAGCGCCGCCATTCTCGCCCGCGCGCCGCTGGGCACCCCGTTCGGCGAGATGCCGGCTGCGATGGGCGGCCTCGGCTACGCCTGCACCGCGGGCATCCAGCGGTTCACCGACCGCAAGGGCGTGGCGCGAGCCGGCGAGCCGCACTACTCCTGCGAGCGCGAGCAAGCCTACTGGCTGTTGTGCACGAAGCGCACGCGGGCGCTCCTGCTTCAATTCAACGGCCGGCTGTCCAACATCCTGGTCAATGTGGGGCGTTTCTGCTAAGGCGCAATTCGAGGCAGCGCCGCACGTCGGGCCACTCGGCGGCGAGGATGCTGTACATCACCGTGTCGCGCACCGTGCCGTCGCGGCGCGGCCAGTGGTGGCGGATGACGCCGTCCTTCTTCGCGCCCAGGGCCTCGATCGCCTTCTGCGACCTGAAATTGAAGTTGTCGGTGCGCAGGCCGATGACTTTGCAGCCCAGTTTTTCAAAGCCCAATTCAAATAGCAGAAGTTTGCACGCCGTGTTGATGTGCGTCCTCTGGCAGCGCTGCGCATACCAGGTGTAGCCGATCTCGACGCGGTCCGCGGCGGGAATGATGTCGTGGTAGCGCGTGCTGCCGACGATTCCGCCGCCTTTCAGGTCGCGCACCGCCCAGGGCAGCATGTGGCCGGCCTCCTGCCCGGCCAGGGCGCTGGAGATGTAGGCGTGCTCCTGCCCGGGCTCGGGCACGGTGGTGAACCACAATTCCCATAGATTGCCGTCGGCGGCCGCCGCGGCGAGCGCCTCGCGGTGCTCGCGCGCGAGCGGCTCGAGCCGCACGCCGTGGCCCTCCAAAGTGACCGTGCTTGGCTTGATCATCGGAGCCAAGTCTACAATTGATGCCGAGGAACCGTGACCGATATCCCTGCCCGAGACAAGTTCGCGGCCCTGCGGAAAGTGGAACTCCTCGCGCGCCTCAACGACGCCGAGATCTGGGAACTGGTGCGCGCCGGGCGCTGGACGCGGGTCGCCGCCGACACACCGGTGGTTCGCGAGGGCGAGGCGGGCAAGAGCCTGTTTTTCCTCGGCGGCGGCGAGGCAAAGGTCACCAAGGAAGGCAAGCTCCTCGGCACACTGAGCGAGGGCGCCTGCTTCGGGGAAATGGCCTACATCAAGGGCGGCGACATACCCCGCCAGGCGACCGTCGAATCGCTCTCGGAGCTGGTCGTCGCCGAATTCGACGCCGAGACACTGCAGGAGACCAGCATGAACTGCCGGCTGCAGCTCACCACCGCCCTGCTGCACGCCATGGTGGACCGCCTGTCGATGGCCAACGAGCGCCTGGCGCGCGCGCCGAAGTAGCAACCGGATCGGGGCGAAACATCGTGGCACTCACGCAGATCGGCAAGTTCCAGCTCCGCAAGGTGCTGGGCAAAGGCGCCTCCGGCACCGTGTACCTCGCCCTGGACACGTTCTCCGGGCAGGACGTCGCGCTGAAGGTGCTCGACAAGCAGGTGGTCGCCTCGCCGGACTTCGAGGCGACGATCGCCGCGCAGTTCCTGAACGAGGCTTCGCTCGCCGGCAAGCTTTCGCATCCGCACATCGCGGCGATCCTGGAGGCCTCGGTCGACCGGGAGTCGGGCTACATCGCGCTCGAATACGTGCCGGGCGGCGACCTTTCGCAGTACGTGGCGCCGGAAAAGCTGCTTTCCCCCGAGGAGGCCATCCAGGTGGCGTTCAAGTCCTGCGGCGCGCTCGACTACGCGTTCCGCCAGGGCATCGTGCACCGGGACATCAAGCCGGCGAACATCATGGTGGTGAGCGGCACCAACATCAAGGTCGCCGACTTCGGCGCGGCCTTCCTGAAGAGCGGCATGGAACCGCAGTTCCAGGAGATGGGCATCGGCTCGCCGTACTACATGTCGCCCGAGCAGATCAACGGTCAGGACCTGGGACACCAGAGCGACATGTTCTCGATGGGCGTGGTGCTCTACGAGCTGTTTACCGGCAAGCGGCCGTTCACCGCGGCGAGCCTGCCCGAGCTGTTTAATAAGATCCTCAACGACAAACCGGCGCTGCCGAGCACGTTGCGCACCGGGCTGAGCACCGAGATCGACCGGATACTCCTGATGATGCTCGGCAAGGCGCCGGCGGACCGCCATCCGGGGTGGGCCGATCTTGCGCTCGACATCGCGAGGATCGGGCGCCTCAGCGTCTACCAGAAGGGGATTCCGGACAGCGACCGGTTCACGGCGCTGCGCAAGGTGAGCCTGCTCGAGCGCCTCAACGACGCCGAGATCTGGGAGCTGGTCCACGCCGGGCGGTGGTCGCGCATTCCGCCGCAGCAGGCCATCGTGAAGGAAGGCGACCCGGGAAAGAGCCTGTTCTTCATCGCCAGCGGGCAGGCCAAGGTCACCAAGGCCGGCCGCCTGCTCAGCGTGCTCAGCGCGGCCGAATGCTTCGGCGAGATGGCCTACGTCAAGTCGGGCGGCATGCCGCGCTCGGCGACGGTGGAAACCATCGCCGACACGGTGCTCGCCGAGTTCGAGCCCGAGATGCTGGGGAAGGTCAGCATCAACTGCCAGCTCCAGCTCACCGCCGCCCTGCTGCACGCCATGGTGGACCGCCTGGCGATCGCCAATGAGCGCCTGTCGCGCGCTCCCCAATGAGGGACTGCGCCGCATGGACAAGGAAAAGGTAAAGCAGGCGATCGACCACGTGTTCCGCGACATGGCCGGCGCCATGACCGCGGGGATGGCGTTCGTCGGCACACGCACGGGACTCTTCCGGGCGATGCAGGGCAAGGGTCCGATGCAGCTGGACGACGTGGTGCGCGCAACGCAATTGCAGCCGCGCTACGTCGAGGAGTGGCTCAAGGGGATGGCGAGCGCGGGCTACGTCGAGTACGACCCCGCCGCGCGGACTTTCCTGCTGAGCGAGGAATTCGCCTACTTCCTGGCCTCCGACGGCTCGGACCATTTCGTCGGCGGCATGTGGGAGATGGTGCCCGCGCTGATGCGCGTCGCGCCGCGGGTGGCCGACGCCTTTCGCAAAGGCGGCGGCGTGCCGTTCGGCGATTTCGGCCCGGATTGCGTGCACGCGCTGGACCTCATCAACCGCGGTCAGTACGAATACCGCTTCACCGACTACTGGCTGAAGGCGCTGCCGGAGGTGGTGGCGAAGCTGCAGGGCGGCGGCCGGGTGCTCGACTTCGGCTGCGGCTCGGGTCAAGTCTGCATCGCGCTCGCCAAGGGATTCCCGCAAGCGGAAGTCTTCGGATACGACGTGGATGCGGATTCGATCGCGAAGGCAAAATCCGTTGCAGATTCAAGAATCAGGTTCGGAACGGAAAAGCCCGGCGGCAAGTTCGACCTGATCACCATTTGCGACTGCATTCATGATCTGGCGGCGCCCGTTGAAACTCTCAAGGAGGTTTTTGGGTTGTTAAAGAACGATGGAACCCTTTTCATCGTCGAACCCAAAGCCGCCGACCGGCTGGAGGACAACCGCAACCCGCTGGCGACCATGTACTACGGCTTCAGCATCTTCCACTGCATGACGCAGTCGCTCGCGCGCGGCGGCCCGGGCCTGGGAACCTGCCTCGGGCCGGCGGGAACCGAGCGGGTGGTGCGCGAGGCCGGCTTCACGCGCTTCAGGACGCTCGACCTCAAGAGCCAGACCAACCTTTTTTACTGCGCAAACAAATGAAAAACGAACTCGCTCCCACCGGCAAGCTCCGCCTCGGCCTCAACTACCAGAACTTTCTCCTCGTCCTGGGCGACGGCCCGGACGGCCAGCCGCGCGGCATCGCGCCGGATCTCGGCCGGGAGCTGGCGCGGCGCCTCGGCGTGCCGGTCGAGTACGTGCGCTTCGACGCCGCCGGCGAGCTGGCCGACGGCCTGGCGGGCGGCGCCTGCGACGTGGGCTTCCTCGGCGCCGAACCGCAGCGCGCCAACGTGATCGCGTTCACCGAAGCCTATCTCGAGATCCCGGTCACCTTCCTGGTGCCGGCGGGCTCGCCGATCCGCAGCATCGCCGAGGTGGACCGCGAAGGAGTCAGGGTCGCTGTCTCAGAACGCTCTGCTTATGATTTATTTTTGAGTAGAACGTTCAAGAAAGCGACTCTTGTGCGCGTGCAGGGCATTGCCGCCTCCTACGACACCTTCGTCGCGCAGAAGCTCGAAGCGCTCGGCGGCCTCAAGCCGCGGCTGGTGGCCGACGCCGAAAAGCTGCCTGGCGCGCGCGTGCTGGACGGCCAGATTACCGGCGTGCAGCAGGCCATCGGCACGCCGAAGGCGCGCGCAGCGGGGGCGAAGTACCTGCAGGAGTTCGCCGCGGACATCAAGCGCAGCGGTCTGGTCGCGCAGGCGATCGAGAAGCACAAGGTGCAGGGCGTCAACGTCGCCCCTTAGGTTTTTTTCTTTCGCCCCCTGTTAAGGGGGGCATGAGCCGAATGCGAATGGGGGGTTCGCTTTTTTTCAAACCAACCCCCCGCTCACTTCGTTCGCTTCCCCCCTTAACAGGGGGGCAAAAAGATCGCTCGCGTAGCGCTCTACGCTTATCCTGCGCGAGCCGCGTAGCCCGAGGAAAGTAGCTTCTCGAAGGCGCCGGGGTCGAGCGATGGGCTGAAGTGGTGGCCCTGCCACTGCGCGCAGCCCAGCGCCAGCAGCCGCTCCAGCTGGGCCGCGTTCTCCACGCCCTCCGCGGCGACCGCGATGCCGAGCACCCGCGCGAGCGCCGCGATGGCGCCCACGATCGCCTGGTCCACCGGGTCGGAGGCGATGTCGCGCAGGAACATGCGATCGATCTTCAGCTTGTCGACCGGCAGGCCCCTCAGGTAGGCGAGGCTCGAATAACCGGTGCCGAAATCGTCGATGGCGAAACGCACGCCGAGCTCGCCGATGCGCCTCAGCGTCGCGAGGTTCTCCTCGAGGCGCGACATCAGCGCCCGCTCGGTGATCTCGAGCTCGATACGCGAGCCATCCACCGAGTTCGCCTTCAGGCAGTTTTTCAATTTATTCAAATAGACATCGCCTTCAGCGAGCTCCACCGCCGACACGTTGAGCGCGAACCACGGTTTGCCGGGAAGCGAACGTTGCCACGCGCCCGCCTGCGACAGCGCGCGCTCCAGGGTCCAGTCGCCGATGGCGCGGATCAGGCCGGTGTCCTCGGCGAGCGGGATGAAGTCCTCGGGCATCAGCAGGCCGCGCTCGGGATGCTGCCAGCGCACCAGCGCTTCCGCGCCGACCACGGTTCCGTAGCCGCGCATCGGCTCGGAGTGCAAGACGGGTTGCCAATGCAGCAGCAGCTCGCCGCGCGCCAGCGCGCTGCGCAGCTCGTTTTCCACCCGCAGGCGCCCGGCGGCAGTGGCGCCGAGTTCCGGCGTGTAGGTCCTGAAGGTCCCGCGGCCGCACTCCTTGGCGTGGTACATGGCCGTGTCCGCGTTCTTCAGCAGCTGCGTGAAATCGCGACCGTCCTCCGGGTAGAGTGCGATGCCGATCGACGCGCCGACGTTGATCGCGTGCTCTTCGACGGTGAACGGCCGCCCGAGCACCGACAGGATGCGCTGCGCGAGCATCGCCACCTCCTCGGCGGAGCGCAAGCCGTTCCAAAGCAGCACGAAATCGTCGCCGCCGATGCGGCCGAGCGTGTCTTCGCGGCGCAGCGCATTGTGCAGCCGCTCGGCCACGGCGCGCAGCAGCGCGTCGCCGGCCTGGTGTCCGAAAGACTGGTTCACCAGCCTGAAGCGGTCGAGGTCGATGCACAGCAGCGCGAGTCGCGAGCGGTTGCGCGCGGCGTTGGCGATCGCTTCCGCCGAGCGCTCGGCGAGGAGCAGGCGGTTGGGCAGGCCGGTCAGCGCATCGCGCGTGGTGAGGACCTCGATGCGCGCCTCGGCCTGCTTGCGAGGGGTGACGTCGGCCGCGGTGCCGCGGTAGCCGATCCAGCGCCCGGCGGCATCGTGCACCGGCACGCCGCTCACCGATTGCCAGATGACCCCGCCCGATTTGGTGATCGAGCGGTGCACCAGGTCGCGGAACGGCCGGCCCTTGGCGGCGTGCCGGACCAGCCAGTCCTCGACCGCCCGGTCTTCGCCCAGCGGCATGAAATCCTTCGGCGTGCGGCCGAGGAGCTCGCTGCGCTCGTGCCCGAGCACGGCCTCGACCCGTTCCGAGAGATAGGTGAAGCGCCAGGCGGAGTCGGTCTCCCAGACGTATTCGCCGGCGGCCTCGGCGACGTCCCGGAAGCGTTGTTCGCGCTCGGCAATCGCGCCTTCCGCGCGCTTGCGGTGGTCGATGTCGGTGACCGTCCCCAGCATGCGCTTCGCGCGGCCGGCGGCATCGCGCTCGGTGACCTGCCCCGCCGAGTGCAGCCATTTCCAGCCTCCGCTCTCCGTGCGCACGCGGTAATCGGCGATGTACTGTCCCTTGCCCTGCAGCGCGCGGATGAAACTCCTCATGAGCGCCGGCCGGTCTTCCGGATGCACCAGCTCGACCAGGTCGCGACCGCGGTACACGCCCGGGCTGCGCTGCTGGCCGAGGAAGCCCGCCCAGCCACGCCCGAGATAGATGCGGTCGGTGTCGAGCTCGAAATCCCATTCGGCGAGGTTGCCGCCCTCGAGCGCGCGCTCGATCCGCTCCTTGGCCTCCGCCAGGCCGCGCTCGACGCGCCTCTCGCCGGTGACGTCGCGCCCCACCCCGCGATAGCCGATCAGCCGTCCGTCGGCGGCTTTCAGGCTGTGGCCGGAAATGATGTGCGTCTGGCGCGCGCCGCGCCCGTCGGAGCGCGAGATCTCCAGATCGAAGAAAGGCTGCTGGCGGGCAAGGCGTTCCTCGTGCACGCGCAACGCCTCGGGATCCACCTCGACCTGCGGGATCTCCCAGAAGCGCTTGCCGTAGGTCGGCGTATTGCCGAACAGCGTGAGCACCGGCCCGCCGCCGGAGAGCCAGACGATGCGGTGCTCGGTGTCGGTCTCCCAGAACCAGTCGGCCGAGAGCTCGGTCAGGCTGCGGAAGCGCGCCTCGGAGGCCCGCGCTTCGTCGAGCGCCCGCTCGCGCTTGCGCGAGAGAAGATGCATGACGAGGTAGACGACGCCGCCCCAGAAGGCGACCAGCAGCAGGACGTCGGCCACGGCCTGGCTGCCCCTACGCGCCGGCGGCGTCGCGCACCGGCGGCGCGACCTTCAGCACTTCATCGATGGTGGTGAGGCCGGCGCCCGCCTTCATGGCGCCGCTGATGCGCAGCGGCTTCATGCCGTCCTTGAAGGCCTGATCGCGCAGCGCGGACAGGTCGGCGTTTTTTCCGACCAGCAATTTCATGGGCGCCGTGAAGATCAGGGTCTCGTAGATGCCGATGCGGCCCATGAATCCGGTCATGCGGCACTCGAGGCAGCCGGCCGGCTTGTAGAGCTGCGCCGGCCGATTGGCCTTCCAGGGCGCCACCATCGCGTCCCAGGCCGCCAGATCCTCGGCCCGGTGCAGGTCGTAGCTCTGCTTGCAGTGCCGGCACAGGGTGCGCACCAGGCGCTGCGCCATCACGCCGTTGAGCGTCGCATTGAGCAGGTAGGGCGCGACGCCGAGCTCGAGCAGCCGCGCCACCGCGCTCGGTGCGTCGTTGGTGTGCAGGGTGGAGAGCACCAGGTGGCCGGTCAGGGCCGATTGCACCGCCATCTCGGCGGTCTCCAGGTCGCGGATCTCGCCCACCATGATGATGTCCGGGTCCTGCCGCATGAGCGCGCGCACGCCCTCGGCGAAGCCCAACTCGATCGACTGCTGCACCTGCATCTGGTTGAACGCCGGCTCGACCATCTCGATCGGGTCCTCGATGGTGCAGACGTTCACCTCGGGCGTCGCCAGGGACTTCAAGGTCGAATACAAAGTCGTCGTCTTTCCCGAGCCGGTGGGCCCGGTAACCAGCACGATGCCGTTGGGCCGCTCGGTCATCTCGCGCCAGCGCTTCGAATCCTCCTCGGAAAAACCCAGCTCCCTGAAATCGCGCACCAGCACTTCCGGGTCGAAGATCCGCATCACCAGCTTCTCGCCGAACGCGGTCGGCAGGGTCGAGATGCGCAGCTCGATGTCCAGGCCCTCGCCGGTGCGCGTCTTGATGCGCCCGTCCTGCGGGCGGCGCTTCTCGACCACGTCCATGCGCGCGAGGATCTTGATGCGGCTGGTCACCGCGGCGAGCACCGCGGCCGGGATCTGGTAGACCTGGTGCAGCACGCCGTCGATGCGGAAGCGCACGATGCCCTGCTCGCGCCGCGGCTCGACGTGGATGTCGCTCGCGCGCTGCTCGAAGGCGTACTGCCACAGCCAGTCGACGATGGTGACGATGTGCGCGTCGTTGGCATCGAGCTGTTTGTCGCTTTTGCCGAGCTCGACCAGCTGCTCGAAGTTGGACAGCCCGGAGCCGCCGACGGCGGACTTCCTGGCGCCCTTCATTGATTTCGCCAGGTTGTAGAACTCGACCTGGTAGCGCGCGATGTCCTGCGGGTTGGCGATCACGCGCCTGATGCTGCGCTTGATCATGCGCTCCACCTCGGGCTCCCACTCGCGCAGCTGCGGCTCGCAGGTGGCGATCACCGCTTCCTTGCCGGTGACGGCGACAGGAAGGACGTGAAAGCGCGCGGCGTAGGCCGAGGACATCACCTCGGTGACCGCGGCGAAGTCGATCTTCAGCGGGTCGATGTGCAGGTATTCCATGCCGACGCGCTTCGCCAGCCACTCGGTGGCCGCATCCAGCGTCAGCAGCTTGCCGGGCGCTCCCGCGAGCTTCCACTTCTGCTCGGCGATGATCGCCAGGGGATGCAGCGTGCCTTTGTAGTAGCGACGCTCCTTCTTCAGCGCCGCGGAGGCGGCGGCATCGACCAGCTTGTCCTCGACCATCCAGTCGAGGAGTTCGGCGAGCGCCAGGCGGTGCTCGCCTGCCGCGGTTTTCACGGCTTGCTGCATGGAATCGGGACTATACCGGGAAAGTTAGAATGCGGCATGACGCCGTCGCTCGCGCCCGAGGTGAAGTTTCGTGAGGTTTGGGCGTGGAGCATGTACGACTTCGCGAATTCCGCCTATACCACGGTGGTGATCACGGCGGTGTTCGGCGCCTATTTCGTCGCCGTGGTCTGCGGCAACCAGCCGTGGGCGACCTTCGCGTGGACCGCGGCGCTTTCGCTGTCCTATGCCGCGATACTCGTCACCGGCCCGCTGCTCGGCGCCTGGGCCGACGTTCACGCCGCCAAGAAGAAGCTGCTGTTCCTCACCACGCTGGGATGCGTGGCATTCACGGCGCTTCTCTGGTTTGCTGCTCCGGGAGCGGTGGTGCTGTCCCTGACGCTGATCGTCCTTTCCAACTACTTCTTCGGCACCGGCGAAAACCTGATCGCCGCCTTCCTGCCCGAGCTCGCCGATTCGCGCGCGATGGGCCGCGTCTCGGGCTGGGGCTGGAGCTTCGGCTACCTGGGCGGCCTGTTGGCATTGGGAATTTGCCTGGTTTACATACAAATGAACCAAGACAAGAGCGCGGCCGAGTTCGTTCCCGTGACCATGCTCATTACCGCGGCGTTCTTCGCGCTCGCCGCGACTCCGACATTCCTGTTCCTCAGGGAAAGAGGCGCGCCGCAACCGGGCAAGCCGATCCTCGAGACGCTGAAGAGCGCATGGCAGTACCACGACCTGCGGCGCTTCCTCGTCTGCATTCTCTTCTACCAGGCGGGAATCACCGCGGTGATCTCGCTCGCCGCGATTTACGCCGAGCAGGCGATGAAGTTCACCACCCAGCAGACCATCAGCCTTATCCTGGTGGTCAACATCACCGCTGCGGCGGGCGCCTTCGGCTTCGGCTACCTGCAGGACGCCATCGGCCACGTCCGCGCGCTCGCGCTGACCCTGGTGGGCTGGATCGTGATGGTAATAACCGCCTACCTGTCAGAAGACAAAACAAGTTTCTGGGTTGCCGCCAACCTCGCGGGCCTGTGCATGGGCTCGTCGCAGGCCGCGGGACGCGCCATCGTCGGCTATCTCGCGCCGCCGTCGCGGCTCGCCGAATTCTTCGGGCTGTGGGGCCTGGCGGTGAAGGCGGCCTCGATCTTCGGACCGCTCACCTACGGCGCGGTGACCTGGATCTTTGCCGGCAACCACCGCCTGGGAATCCTGACCACCGGAATTTACTTCGTGATCGGACTCTTACTCTTGAAAAACATCAATGTCGAAAGAGGCCGCAGCGCGGCACTCGCCTAGCTACAGGAACGCCTCGGCGCACCTGATGATGGCGTTGTTGTCCGGCTGCTCGAGGCAGTGCCTCGCGTCCTCGTTGCGGCGCGACTTCTTCGCTTGGGCGGCGGGCTTTGCAGCCGCCGCCACCGGCTTCGCCTCGGCCGCCGCTGCCGGCTTGGCTGCTTCCTTGGCAGGCGCTTTATCCGCCTGAGCCCAAGTCGCCGACGCAAAGGCCAATGCCGCCAGAAAAACGATGCTTTTCATGGTCCTGTCCCTTTCGCTGCGAACTCGACAACCGCAAGCCTACCCCGAATTCACTTCAAGTGCTGCAGGTAAGCCCTGATTCTACGTGCATTAGTTCCGATGTCGCTGCGCCCGACCCTGGAGTGGGACCGGATGTCGACCCGGCTGCCGCGGGCGGCGGGCGTGACCCGCACCAGAACGTCATCCTTGAATCCGAACCAGGCCGTGGTCGCGACAGCCTCGATCCGCCCCGCCGCCGGGTCTTTCCTCACGATCTCCCAGCCCATCGCCTCTGCCGCGGCCAGCGCCCGCGAGTAAGCCGCCGCCGGGTCCTCGGCGAGCTCCAGCGGCTGGATGTCCGGGTAGGCCTTGCGCTGCTGCTCGGCGAACGCCGGATTGGCGAGGTCGGTGGAGATGTCGTTGATCGGCGGCACCGAGCGCGCCTGCCGCAGGAACTCGAGGGGCACCGCAGCGCTGCCGGCGCCAATCGCCAGCGCGGCTAGCAGCCAGGGAAAATTCGCCTTTCGAACTGCGGGAATGCATAGCGCGGCAATCGCGAGGGCAGCCGCCGCGAGGCCGGCGACCGTCGCCGCCGGCAAGAACGCGAGGCCTACCCGGTACGACCACAGCCCAAGCCGCATACCCGGCCCGGAGAGGAGCAGCGCCGCAGCCGCGAGCATCGCCAGTGCGACCGCAATCCGGGAGAGCCAGATCAACTAAGGTCGCTTCACGTCGGGTTTCGACGGATCGTCCGGCGCGGCGCCGCGCTGTGGCGCGCGATCCTCGGCGGATTTGCCGACGGGCTCGTCCTCGGAAACGCCGGGCGGCAGCGAAATGCCCTCGCCCTGAATGCGTATATCCAGCGGCGGCGCGATCCCGGGGTTGCTGGGCGGCCGCAACGAGTCGCGGCTCGCCTGGCCCGCTGCGGGCGCCCCCGGCGTGCTATCCAGCGGTCCGAATACGCCGCTTTTCCCCTGGGCAAAAACCGATGCCGCAAGGGCCCAAAGAATCAGGCCCGGCAGAAATCTGCATCTGCTCATGGCGACACCTTACCAGAGGCTTTCGGTATCATCTGCCCTCCGCAAACGACGACGCACAGGAGATTCCCCGATGACGATCAAGGCCGGCGACAGGCTGCCCGACGGCAAGCTGATGGAAAGCACGGAATTCGACTCCGGCACGCAGTGCGCGCTGCCGCCCAAGGAAGTCAACGTCGGCGAGGCCGCCAAGGGCAAGAAAATCGCCATCTTCGGCCTGCCCGGGGCCTATACCCCCACCTGCTCGGCGAAGCACGTGCCGGGCTACGTGCAGAACATGGACCAACTGACGAAGAAAGGCGTGAACGAGGTGTGGTGCGTGGCGGTCAACGATGCCTTCGTCATGGCGCACTGGGGTAAGGATCAGAAAGCGTTGGGCAAGATTCGCTTCCTCGCCGACGGGAGCGCTGCCTGGGCCAAGGCGCTCGGCCTGGAGCTCGACCTCAACGCGCGCGGCATGGGGACGCGGATGAACCGCTTCTCGATGCTGGTGGACAACGGCGTGGTGAAGAGCGTCAACGTGGAGGGACCGGGCAAGTTCGAGGTGTCGGACGCCGGGACCATGCTGAAGCAGCTCGGCTGATACGGGCCTGGCAGATACAAAACGTTACATCTTCGTTGTCAGCGGCCGGCCGGGGACCCGCGTTTTGGCAGGGTCTCTTTAAAAAGGATCACCCATGTTCAAGACGATATTTGCCGCCCTGCTCCTGGCAGCCTCCACCACCCTTCTCGCGCAGGCACCGCAGGGCGAGCGCCGCCAGGAACAGCGCTTCGACTGCTCCAAGGCCAAGGACCCGAAGCTCTGCGAGGAGCGGCGCGCGAAGGTGAAATCCGCGCTCGACAAGGCGCGCCAGGCCTGCGAAGGCAAAAAGGGCCCCGAGCACCGCGACTGCATGCAGGCGCAGATGTGCGCCCAGGCCAAGGACCCCGCGAGGTGCAACACGCAGGCCAAGGAACGCCAGGCGCGCCGCGAGAAGATCCGCGAGGCCTGCAAGGACAAGCGCGGCGACGATCGCAGGGCCTGCGTCCGCCAGCACATCGGGGAGAGGAAGAAGTAGATCACTACAACGGCATGAAACGGCTAGTCGCTGCGTCCCTGCTGCTGCTGGCCGCCTGGTCTTCGCACGCGTATTCGTCGCCCGAGAAAATTCATTCGATCGAAGGCGTCACCGAGTATCGCCTCGCCAACGGCCTGCGCATCCTCGCGGTTCCCGACCCCGGCGCGAACACGGTCGCGGTGCACATCACCTACTTCGTCGGCTCGCGGCACGAGAGCTACGGCGAGAAAGGCATGGCGCACCTGCTGGAGCACCTGCTGTTCAAGGGCACCCCGCGCCACGCCGACCCCAAGGCGGAACTGTCGCGGCGCGGCGCGCGCTTCAACGGCACCACCTCCAACGACCGCACCAACTATTTCGAGACGCTTTCGGCGAGCGCGGACAACCTCGACTGGGCGCTCGCCATGGAAGCCGACCGGATGGTCAACTCGCACGTGCGCAAGTCCGACCTCGAAGCCGAGATGACGGTGGTGC
>Ga0209640_10003245_pt1 | contig 14226 bp, 14 predicted proteins | sample RifCSP10_1_FD_184018 | JGI IMG/M metagenome (GOLD analysis project Ga0209640, IMG submission 184018) | Soil microbial communities from Rifle, Colorado - Rifle CSP2_sed 10_1 (SPAdes) (version 2) | ecosystem: Environmental > Terrestrial > Deep subsurface > Rock core/Sediment | place: Rifle...
CGCCACCGTGCTCGACATCGGCGGCCAGGACACCAAGGCGATCCAGGTCGACCCGCACGGCATCGTGGAGTCGTTCCAGATGAACGACCGCTGCGCCGCCGGCTGCGGGCGCTACTTGGGCTACATCGCCGACGAGATGAACATGGGACTGCACGAGTTGGGACCGCTCGCGATGAAGGCGACCAAGACGGTGCGCATCAACTCGACCTGCACCGTGTTCGCGGGCGCCGAGCTGCGCGACCGCCTGTCGCTCGGCGAAAAGCGCGAGGACATCATGGCAGGGCTGCACCGCGCCATCGTCCTGCGCGCGATGTCGATCCTCGCGCGCTCGGGCGGCATCCGGAACGAATTCACCTTCACCGGAGGGGTGGCGAAGAACGAAGCCGCGGTCAAGGCGCTGCGCGATCTGGTCAAGGAGAACTACGGCGAAATGACGCTCAACATCAACCCGGATTCGATCTACACGGGGGCGCTCGGCGGCGCGACCTTCGCCTGGCGCGCGGTGGTCGAGGAAGGCAAGACCGTGGAGGCGCGCACATGATCCATACCATCGGCATCGACATCGGCTCAGGCGTGGTCAAGACGGCGCTCTTCCGCATCGGTGGCGGCCGCACCGAGTGGCTCGCCAAGCGCAGCGAGCGCATCCGCCGGCGCGACCCCATGGAGCTTGCCAAACTCGGCTTCGACGAGGTCCTCGAGGAGGCAAAGCTCAAGCCGGCCGACGTCGGCTACACCGCCACGACCGGCGAGGGCGAAAACGTCAAGTTCGCGACCGGGCACTTCTATTCGATGACCACGCATGCGCGCGGCGGCATTTTCCTCAACCCCGAGGCGCGCGCGGTGGTGGACATCGGGGCGCTCAACGGCCGGGCGATCTGGATCGACGAGCGCGGCAAGGTCCTCTCGTACAAGATGACCAGCCAGTGCGCCTCCGGCTCGGGGCAGTTCCTCGAGAACATCGCACGCTATCTCGGTGTCGCGGTCGAGGAGATCGGGCCGCTCTCCAGGACCTCCACAAACCCCGAGAAGGTGAGCTCGATCTGCGCGGTGCTCGCCGAGACCGACGTGATCAACATGGTCTCGCGCGGCATTCCGACCGCCGACATCCTGAAGGGCATTCACCTGTCGATGTCTTCACGCCTCGCAAAGCTCCTCAAGGTGACCGGGATCACCAAGGGCTTGGCGCTCCTCACCGGAGGGCTTGCGCTCGACGAGGGGCTGCTTGCCGCACTGCGGGAGGAACTGGTCAACGAGAAGATCACCGGGCTCACGGCGACCAACCACCCGGACTCGATCTTCGCCGGGGCGATCGGCGCGGCGCTCTGGGGCGCCTTCCGGCACGATAAACTGAAGGAGCTGCAGGAGCGGGCGGCGGCATAAGGAGACCGGGCATGGCATTGCTGATCAACGACAACTGCACCGCCTGCGACGCCTGCAAGCCGGTGTGCCCGAACGAAGCGATCTCGGTCGGCGACCCGCTCTACGTGATCGATCCAATGAAGTGCACCGAGTGCGTCGGCGCCGAGGACGAACCCCAGTGCAAGCTCGTCTGCCCGGCCGATTGCATCGTGGTGAATCCCGATTTCCAGGAAACCCCCGAGCAGCTCCTCGAGAAGTACAACAGCCTGCACGGGTAGGGACAGAACGTTCCCGGAACGCTGCGCAGAACGGCGCGTCCGGGTCTGATGCGCGCGGTGCAGCGCCAATCGTTCAGCGATTTCCTTCGAGGAAGGCGCGTACCAGGTTCTGAGTTTGGTTGCTTGCGAGCAGGTCCTCGGTCGCCGCGAGCTCCATTGCGTAGCCGTCCTGGCCCGGCTTGCCGGCTGCGCCGATGCAGAGCTTGCATGCGGCGAGCGACGCAGCCGGTAGGGCGGCAACGCGTTCGGCAAGCCGTCTTGCCTGGACCTGCAACTCGCCGGCAGGTGCCGCCCATTGCACAATGCCAAGCCGGGTCGCTTCGGCTCCGTCGACCACTTCGGCCCCGAGGATCAATCGCTTCGCGACCCCCTGGCCGCAGAGGAGCGTCAGCCGCTGGGTGCCGCCAGCGCCCGGAATCAGTCCCAGGCGCGCCTCGGGCAGTCCCATTTTCGCTGTCTCCGATGCCATGCGCAGGTCGCAGGCGAGGGCGAGCTCCAGTCCGCCGCCCATTGCGGGGCCGCCGATTTCCGCGATCGATACCAGGCTAGATTTCTCAATCCGCGCGTAGGCACGCTGCATCTCCCGCACGAAGGCGATCATGTGCGTACGCCCTTCCGCGGTCCCGTAGCGGGAGCGCATCAGCGCGAGATCCGCTCCGGCGCTGAAAGCGCGCTCGCTGCTGCGGAAGAGCAGGACCGACACGGCGCGATCGCTCTCGGCCTGGTGGATCACCTCGTGAAGCCGGGCGACCCACTCTTCATCGATTGCGTTCACGGGCGGCCGCGCGAGCGTTGCCGTGGCGATCGCGCCGTCGATCTCGAAGTCGATCATCGGGAGTACGTGAGCACGGTCGCCTTGCGCGGTTCGCCCACCAGCTTCGGGCCCGTGACCAGGCTCTGGACGGTGCCCGGAGACGGCATTAGTCGCCCTTGAGCACCGCGCCGGCGATGACGAGCTTCTGGATCTCGCTCGTACCTTCGTAGATCCGCAGCGCCCGGATTTCGCGGTACAGCCTTTCCACCGGAGTCCCGCTCACCACGCCGGTCCCGCCGTGCAACTGTACCGCCATGTCGATCACCTGCTGGGCGGACTCCGTGGCGTGGAGCTTGGCCATCGCCGCCTCGCGCGTCACGCGCCTGCCGAGCACGTCTTTCGTCCATGCCGCGCGGTACACCAGCAGCGCCGAGGTGTCCACGGCGAGCGCCATGTCGGCGAGCTTCGCCTGCGTGAGCTGGAACTCCGCGAGCGGCTTGCCGAAGACTTCGCGCTCGCCGCAGTGCGCCACCGACTCGTCGAGCGCGCGCCGCGCGAAACCGAGCGCCGCGGCGCCGACGGTGGTGCGAAACACATCGAGCGTCGCCATCGCGATTTTGAAGCCCTCGCCGGGCGCGCCGAGCAGAGCCGAGGCGGGCACCCGGCAGTCCTGGAACGCGATCGTCGCCAGCGGATGCGGCGCGATCAGCGGAATCCGCGCGGAAATCTCCAGGCCCTCGGTCGCGGCGTCGACGATGAACGCCGAGAGGCCCTTCACACCGGGGCCCTCGCCGGTGCGCGCGAACACCACGTAGTGATCGGCGAGCCCGCCGTTCGAAATCCAGGTCTTGACGCCGTTCAGGACGTAGCCGCCGGCGGCGGACACCGCTTCGGTCGCGAGGGCGCCTACGTCGCTGCCTGCGTTCGGTTCCGAAAGCGCGAATGCGGCGATTTTCTGCCCGTGCATGACCGGCGGGAGATAGTGCCGGCGCTGCGCTTCGCTGCCGAAAAGGGAAATCGGACCGGTGCCGAGTCCCTGCATCGCAAAGCAGAAATCGGCAAGGCCGGCGTGCCGCGCCAGCGTCTCGCGGGAAAGCGCGAGGCTGCGGACATCGAAGCGCCCCGACGGATCGAGGACGCAGCACTGGTTCAGGAAACCTGCGCCGCCGAGGCGGTGCACGATCTCGCGGCAGGCGCGGTCGAGCGCCGCGTCGTCGGCTGCGCCGTGGGCGAGCCCGTCGAGCTGGCCCGCGGCGAATTCGTCGAGCTGCTCGGCGAGCGCGCGATGGCGCGGCTCGAAGAACGGCCAGTCGAGAAAGCTCCGGTCGGCCATCGCTTCAGTTGCCCTGGAACTGCGGCTTCTCCTTCTTCACGAACGCATTGTAGGCGCGCTCGTAATCGTGGGTTTGCATGCAGATCGCCTGCGCCTCGGCCTCGGTTTCGAGCGCCTGCTCGATCGTCTGGTTCCACTCCTGGTGCAGGCATTTCTTGGTTATGCCGTGGGCGAATGCCGGACCATCGGCAAGCGAACGCGCCATTTCCTGCGCCCGGGCGAGGAGCTTTTCCTTGGGCACCAGCTCGTTGAAGTAACCCCAGGCAAGGCCTTCCTGCGCGCTCATCACCCGGCCCGTATAGAGCAGCTCGGAGGCGCGGCCCTGGCCGATGAGGCGGGGCAGGATCGCGCAGGCGCCCATATCGCAACCCGCAAGCCCCACGCGCACGAACAGGAACGCGGTCTTGCATTCCGGCGTTCCGTAGCGCAGGTCCGATGCCATGGGAATGATCGCCCCGGCACCCGCCGAGATGCCGTCGATCGCGGCGATGATCGGCTGCGGGCAGGTGCGCATCTCCTTGACCAGGTTGCCGGTCATGCGCGTGAACTGGAGCAGCCCGTCCATCTCCATCTTGACGAGCGGCCCGATGATCTCGTGCACGTCGCCGCCGGAGCAGAAATTGCCGCCTTCGCCGGTGAACACCACGGCGCGCACGTCGTCGGCGTATTGCAGCTTGTGGAACGTGTCGCGCAGCTCGGCGTAGCTTTCGAAGGTGAGCGGATTCTTGCGCTCCGGGCGGTTCAGCGTGACGGTCGCCACCCGGTCCCTGACCTCCCACTTGAAGTGCTGCGGCCGCCATTCGGCCGCTTTGAGCTTGTACATGAAGTCCTCGCTTTTGAGTGTAAAGGGCAATTCAGCCGGCCATCGTCAGCCCGCCGGAGACGCTCAGCACCTGGCCGGTGATGAAGTCGGAGTAGCGGCTGGCGAAAAACAGGATCGCATCGGCGATCTCGGAGGGTTTCGCCAGGCGCCGCATCGGCGTGACGCGCGCGAACGCCTCCTTGATCTTGTCGGGAACCGCCGCCATGAGCGGCGTGTCCGTCGGCCCCGGGCAGACGCAGTTGACGTTGATGTTGTAGCGCGCCACCTCCCGGGCGAGGCTCTTGGTGAAGGCGATCGCGCCGCCCTTGGCGCCCGAGTACACGGTTTCGCCGAGGCTGCCGACGCGTCCGGCATCGCTCGAGACGGTGATGATCTTTCCCGCCTGGCGCTCGATCATCTTGTCGAGGAAGGCGCGGCTCACCTGGATCGGGCCCATCAGGTTGAGGTCGACGACCTTCTTCCAGTACTCGGGCGTGTTCTGCATGAACGGCTCGTTCTTGCCCCAGCCGGCGACATTGGCGACGATGTCGACCTGCGGCCGGCGGGCGCAGGCCTCGCGCCTGAACTGCTCGATCGAGGCGGGGTCGGTGACATCGAGCCGCAGGAAATCCGCACCGCCTCCCTTGCCGCGGATCGCCGCTGCCGCCTGCTCGCCCGCTTCCGTCGCGACGTCGCCAAGGAACACATGCGCGCCCGCCTGCGCGAACGCCTCCGCCGTGGCGCGACCGATGCCCGAGGCCGCCCCCGTCACCACCGCCGTCTTGCCGTCCAGTCTCATGCCGGTCTCCTTTCTGAGTGAATGGCGCTAGCCGACCCGCTTGACGAACGCGAGCCGGTCGGAGGGGCCGAATCCGGCGCGCGCGAAGAAGCCGAGCAGCTCCAGGTTGCGGTACGCGACCACGGTCTCGACCCGCTCGACGCACAGGGCCGCGAGATTGACGAAAAGCTGCGACAGCAGTGCGCGGCCGATGCCCTTGCCCTTGTGCATCGGGTCGACGCCCATGGTGTCGAGAATCGCGACCGGCTCGGCGCGCCCGAAGTCCCCCAGGTCGACGCGCGCCATGATGTAGCCCGCCACCGCACTGTCGACGAGCGCAGCAAGCGAAACCCGGATGCCGCTCTCGCCGAGCGCCTCGGCAAGCGCGTGGCGCAGGTACGTGCTGCGGTCGCTGCCGGTGAGCCGGCGGTCGATCCGCGCAATGCCCTCGAGATCCTGTTCGTTGAGCGCGCGCAGGCCGGCGAAGTCGCGTGCCAGCGCCGCGTAGTCGGTCGGCGTCGCCGAGCTGTAGTCGTTCGGGTCTCCCGGGCGCGAGTCATCGGGCGAGGCGACGGGCGCTTCGCGCGCCGTACCGAATTCGGCCTCGCCGATCGCGCAGTCGAGAACCAGGTCCCGGCCAAGCGACCAGCCGCTTGCCTCGAGGTAGCGCAGCATCTGGTGCTCTCGCCAGGTTGCGGTGGTGCGCAGCTCCCCGATGCTCCGCCGCCGCGCTTCGGCCTCGAGCGTGCGCTCGAGCGCCGTACCGACCCCGCGTCCCTGCGAAGCGGGCTTGACGTCGATGACCTCCAGCCGCAGCGCGGGCTCGGTGCGCCCGAACTCGCCCTCGAGCACGCGCGCCAGCACAAATCCGGCAAGAACCCCGCCCTCGTCCACCGCGAACTGCGCGTGCATCGCGGGCGCGCGCTGCGCCTGCGCGAGACGCCGCTCGAAGTAGGCGCGGCGCGGGCGCCCGGCGGTCGCGGCGTCGATCGCCACGACTGCGTCGAGGTCCGAAGCGGCCAGCGGCCTCGGCTCGTACCCGGACTGCGGCGCCGTACTGCCACCGATCTTTTCACTCATGCTTCGTTCTCCCGTCCGAATCAGGATGCTGCATACGCCAGAGAAAGCTCGCGGTCGGTTTCCTCGTCGAGCAGGTCTTCGAGCGCCGGAAGCAGCGCCATCTCTTCCTTCTGCACATGCGCGACCAGGCGCTCGGCGAGTTCCAGGCCGAGCGCGCGCATCTGCTGCATCGCCGCGGCATCGGGCTGCCCCAACCGCAGCAGCTCGCGCAGCGCCTGTGCGGCGGTGCGGATCGTTTCGTGTTCCTCTGCAAGAAGCTCGGCAATGTCTCCTTCTCCCGCCTCCGCGAGGCGCGGAAACAGCTCGCGCTCCTCGAAGTGGAAATGGCGTTCGATTTCGTCGTCGAGCGCCGCGGCGCAGCGCCGGAGCGTATCAAGCAGCTCGGCCTCGGGCACGCGCGTCACGATGACCTGCTCCAGCCGGCTCCACAGCTGCACGGTCGCAAGATGCTCCTCGTGCAGCCGCAGGCTAGTGTGTCGGTTGAAGAACATCCGGGCTACCTCCCCGCTGCGCGCCCCGCAGGCGCAGCATCACCGCGACGAAGAACACGCCGTACGCGATCGCTGCCGCAAGCCCGATCGCGGCGCCGAGCCGCGTCAGCCAGTCGGACGCCGAAGCCACTCCGACCACGAGCGCTGCAAGCGCGCAAAGATGCAGGACGCGGTGCGCGTCGAGCGTACGTTGCGGCGTCATCGTAGACACCCGGGCGGGGGAGCGCCCGGCGCCGCCGGCGTGCACCGAGGCGAGAAACGGCACGATCCGCTGCAGCACGGCGAGCAGAAAGGTCAGCAGCCAACCCGGCACGAGCAGCACGCCGAAGAGCACCTGCGCGCGTTCTGTCGCAACGCCGAGGGCGAGCGCCGCGCCCAGCGCGAGACTCGCCAGCAGGCAGAGCCACGCGACGCGAACCAGCAGGAAGGCGGATCCAAGGGGGGGACGCAGCCTGGCGCGTAGCGACCGCTCGATCATGATCACGTGAAAAAGGGCGGCACCGAAACCGGCGGCGGCGGCGAACGCAAGCAGGTCGTCACGGCCGAGCGCGATCGCCGCGAGGGCGAGCGCAATCGCGCACACGCAGGCGATGAGCGCGATCGCCGCACCGCGCTCGGAGGGCGCCGGCGCAAGCGCGAACATCGGCAGCAGAAAGCTCGAAAACCCGAGCGCGAGCAGCCCGAGAAAGCCGTAGCTCGCGAGCACCAGGTGCGCGGCCGCGAACGCGCTTCGATCGAGAGCGATGCCAAACTCGTAGTGAGCGACGAGCGCGACGCCGAGCGCGAGCGCGAGGGCAAGGCACGCAAGCGCCGCCCAGCCGTAGGCGCGGATCGCCGGCATTCCGCGCGCACCGCGCAGATTCTCGAACAACAGCCAGCCGTAGATCGCCAGCGCGATGAACGCGGCGGCCGCGCCGGCTGCCATGAGTTGCGGCCGGTAGCCTGCCGCACCGCCGGTGAACAGCAGCAGGCCGGGAACGAGCAGCCACCAGGCGAGCTTCGCCGCCGCGATCGAGCGCACCGGCTGGCGCGTGGCGACGGGCAACATCTGCAGGCTCGCGCCGACCGCGGCGACCGCAAGCACCCCGAGCGTCACTGCGTGAAGCGCCGCGAACACCGGCCCCAGGCCGGCGCGGAACGCGGAGAGCGGCTCCGAAGCTGCGAGCAGCATCGCCCACGCGAGCACCTGGAACGCGACCGCCGCCGCGAAATATCGCATCGGAACGGAGACCGGGAGCAGCCGGCTGCGCGCTCCGGCAGCGAACGGAATCATGATGCAACCGTCTCGATGCGCTTCATCGCCTCAGCTTTCCTTCGGGCGCAGGTCGCGCACCCTCACCGCCTTGCCCTGCGAGCGCGGGATGCCTCCCGGATCGAGTACGCGCACCTCGGCGCTGATCCCGATCAGCGATTTGATGTGGTGGCGGACGTTTTCCGCGATTCCGGGGGCCGACCCCGCGGGTACGCCGGGCAGCGGTTCAACCTCCACCGTCAGATGGTCCAGGGGCCCCCGGCGCTCGACCACGAGCTGGTAGTGCGGCGCGATTCCGGGCAGCCCGACGAGCGCCGCCTCGATCTGCGAAGGAAAGACGTTGACGCCGCGGATGATGAGCATGTCGTCGTTGCGGCCCGTGATGCGCTGCAGCCGCAAGTGGGTGCGGCCGCAGCCGCAGCGCGCGGTCGTCGCGCGCGTGATGTCGCGGGTGCGATAGCGGATCATCGGCAGCGCTTCCTTGCTGAGCGTCGTGATCGCCAGCTCGCCCGTCTGCCCCTCGGCGACCGGCTTTCCCGTGTCGGGATCGAGCAGCTCGAACAGGAAGTGATCCTCCCAGCCGTGCAGCCCGGCCTGCTCTTCGCACTCGACCGCCACGCCGGGCCCGAGAATTTCCGAAAGGCCGTAGTTGTCCATCGCCTTGAGGCCGAGCCGCTGCTCGATTTCAGCTCGCATCTGCTCGCTCCAGGGCTCGGCGCCGAAGAGCCCCACCTCGAGGTTCGATTGCCGGAGGTCTGCGCCTTCCATTTCCGCCACCTCGGCGATCACCAGCGCGTACGAGGGGGTGGAGCACAGCACCCGGGCGCCGAAATCGCGGATCAGCGTGACCTGGCGCTCGGTGGAGCCGCCCGACACCGGCACCGCCGTGGCGCCGAGCCGTTCGATCCCGTAGTGCATCCCGAGACCTCCGGTGAACAGTCCGTAGCCGTAGGCGTTGTGGATCACGTCTCCGGGCCGCGCCCCGGCGCAGGCCATCGAGCGCGCCATGAGGTCCGCCCACACCGCGAGGTCGCGTTTCGTATAGCCGACGACCGTCGGTTTGCCCGTCGTGCCGGAGGATGCGTGCAGGCGCGCGAGCTGCTCGCGCGGCCGCGCGAACAGACCGAACGGATAGTGGTCGCGCAGGTCGGTCTTGAGCGTGAACGGCAGCCGCGCGAGATCCGAAAGGCTCCTGACATCGCCCGGCTCGATGCCGCGCTCCTGCATGCGCCGGCGGTGAAACGGGACATTCTCGTACGCGTTGCGCAGCGTCGCGCGCAGGCGTCGCAACTGCAGCGCGGCAAGCTGCTCGCGCGGCATGGTCTCGGCCTTCGGCTGGAAGCGGTACGGGGGTTGCGGTGCGAGGCGTTTGCCTCGGTGTTGCCGCGCGATTTCGTTGCGCGGGCTCCTCACGAGCATCGGTGACATGGCACGGTTTCCTTCAGCGCGCGCCGCGCACGGGCAGCGCGGGCAACGCGAATCCCTGGTTGAGCGAGGCGCGGGTCACGATCGTGTGCTTTGCGTGCCAGCCGGCGGCGATCGCGACCAGCGCGGCAAGCCCGGCGAGCGGCAACGCGTAGGGCCGCGGCAGCGCCGAAGCCGCGGCGATGAGCGCGATCGAGCCGAAAGTGCCGAACCAGAGCATCTTCGGCGTTACGGCTTCGAGCGCGGCGCGCGGCGCACCGGTCAGTTTCGGCGCCACGCGCGCGCAGTACAGGGTCCAGGCGCCCGCCCGGGCGAGCAGCGCAGCAGCGAGCAGGCCATAGGCGAGCATGTTGCGCGCGCCGTAGGCGAGCGTGAGCACGACGGCGAGCGCCGCGCCCTCGGACAAGGCGCTCGAGAGGATGAACGGCACGATCCTCGGTTCGCGCCATGCGGGAATGCCCTTCGAGGCGGTGAGAATCCGCGCCTGGCACCACGCGAAAAGCAGCGCGCACAGTCCGAGCGCGGTTTCGGTCGTTGCGCCCGGCATGAAGAATGCGGCGATCGCAGCAGCGAAAAGCGCAATGCCGGCTAATGCCTCGCGGGTCATCCACGAGGTCCACGGATTGAAAAACACGTGCAGCGCGCGCAAGGGGCGCCCGATCTCTGCCCAGACGCAGAACAGTCCCAGGCCCACCAGTGCGAGCCCGAGCGGCAGCGAAACCGCGCGCGCCGGGCCGAGCGGCAGCGCGAGCGCCGCCGCGAGCAGCAGCCCGCTGCCGGCGCCGCCGAAGATGAAGTTTCCGGCGGCGCGCCAGTCCCAGTGAAGCTGGATCCAGGGCTTGGGGCCGAAGGCGCTCATGCGGGTTTCGGCTCCTTCTTGTCCCACAGGTAGTAAAAGCCCGGCTCGGTGCCGAGCTCCTCGTGCATGCGGAAGAACTGGTTTTCGGCCAGCAACTGCGACACGTTGCTCGCCGGATCCTCGATGTCGCCGAAATGCAATGCCTGCGCGATGCAACTGTTGACGCATGCCGGGGAGGCTTCCGGATCGACGCCCGGTTTCAGGCCCTTCTCCAGCCCCGCATCGACCCGGTCGGAGCAGAACGTGCACTTGGTGGCGACGCCGATACGCCCGGGATCGAAGCGCTTCGCCTCCGATTCCATCGGCTTGCCGTAGGCGAACTCGGCCTTGTCCACCTTGTAGCGCGCCTGGTAGGGGCAGGCGACCGCGCAGTACCCGCAGCCGATGCACAGGTCGTAGTCGATCGTGACGATGCCGTCGGCGCGCTGTTTGGTCGCGGTCGAAGGGCAGACGTGCATGCACGGCGGATCGGCGCAGTGCATGCAGCCGACCGGAACGAATACGCGCTTCACATCCGGGTATTCGCCCACTTCCATGTCAAGCACGCGGCGCCACTGCACCTCGGGCGGCGTGGCATTGGTGTGCTTGCACGCCGCGGTGCACGTCTGGCAGCCGACGCAGCGCCTGAGATCGGCGATCATGACCCAGCGGGTCATCGGGAAGCCTCGCGCGGAGTCATTTACGCCGTCTTTTTGATTGCGACTCGCACGATGTCGGCGCCCGAGCCGGTGGCATCGGTGAGGTTCATGGACATCGGCACCAGGCTGTTCATGCTCGGCACGCCGAAATCCTTCGCATAGGGCGTCGCCCAGTGATCGAACTGCGCGATCAGGAGCAGGGTGTCCGGACGGATCCCCTGCCGCAGCACGGCGCGGGCGCGGACGTTCGCTCTGGGCGTGGCGATCTCGACCGCGTCGCCGGCGGCGATCCCGAGTTCCTCGGCGCGCTTGGTGTTGATGATCACGCCGCCGTGGCCGGCGACATTGCCGGCGACCTCGTGAATGATCTGCATGCCGACGTTGCCGCCCCAGGCGTATTGCATGCTGCGCGAGGTGAGCAGCCAGAACGGATAATCTTCTGCGCGGGCTCCGAGGCGCGCGACCTCTTCTTCCCACAGCCGCGGAAATTCCTTCCACGCCGGCAATGCCTGATACTCGGCAAGCTGCTTGTCCCACCACTGCATACCGTGCTCGTGCATGCGGCGCCCGAGTTGCTTGCCGACGCGCCAAAGCTGCTCCTGGTACGGCAGCTCGAAGCGCAATCCGTGCGCGACGAGCGTCGGAAACAGGTACCAATGCGACTGCGGGAACGGCTTTACTCGCAGGCCGTTCTGCTTCCACCAGTCGAGGCCCTGGGTTTCCTTGCCGTCCGTGAGTTCGGCGCTCGCTGCCCGGCACACCGCATCCCAGATCTCGTCGCGCGAATGCGCGCGCGAAACGTCGAGCGAGAAGTCCCAGGACTCGCCCTTCAGCGGAACGCCTGCGGTGCCGCGGTTGATCGAAGCGTTGTAGCGTTCGAGCAGCCCCGTGCGGCGCGCGAGTTCCGTCGCGATGTCGGTGAAGTCCCTCGCGTCGACGCGCGGCGCGACCACGGGCTGGCGCAGCGCGTAGCCTTCGTGCTTCCAGAACTGCTCGATGTACTTGGAGCCGCCGATGTAGATGAGCTGCAGGCTCTCCAGGTCCATCTGGTCGGGCAGCAGGATGTCGGCGAAATGGTTGGTTTCGTCGCGCGTGTAGGCGAGCGCCACGACGAACGGAAACTGCGCCATGCGCTCGGCGATCTGGCGTGTGTCCCAGAAGGAGATCGCGGGGTTGGTGCGATAGACGAACCACAGCTCCGGATACGTGACGCGCGGCAAACCGGGCGGCGTCTCGCCGAGAAACATCCAGGAAAAGTGCGTCGGTCCCAGCGCCTGGCTCCACGGGCCGTCGGCCGCGAGCGGGACCAGCGTCCGGTAGGCGTTACGGATGTTCGGCTGCGCGTTCCAGTGTTCCTTGTCTGTCGGATTGAGCGGATACGCCATGAAGCCGTCGCGCCCCGGCTTGACGCTCGCGTGCCGCTCGGAAAGCGGGCGGTTCAGGCGCACCGTGGTGCCGAGCGTGCCGCCGGGCACGTCGAGCGCCCCGACCAGCGCCGCGAGCATGGTTCTCGCCCAGCAGCATTCGTAGCCGCCCCAGCCGTTATTCACCGTCTTGCCGAGCGCCACCGCGACCGGGCGGAACGGCAGCGTCTTGCCGTCGATCTGGATCGTCTCGCCGATGTGCGCATGTTCCAGGTATTCCCTGGCGATTCGCCGCATCGTCTCCGCGGAGACGTCGCAGATCGCCTGCGCCCAATCGGGCGCATAGGGCTTCATGTGCGCGACGAGCTTGCTGAAAGCCGTCTCGCCCTCGAGCGTTCCCTGCGCCAGCAGCTCGTCGTCGGGCCCGATCTCGACTGCCACGGCCGCGTAGCGGCCCTCGAGCGGGGGCTCGGTGGCGGGCGAATCGAACGGCACGGCCGCGCCGCGCTTCGTGTCCCAGAGCAGCGGCTTGCGCGTATCGGGATCGCGCAGATAGAAGCCGTTGGGCCCCACGAGATAGGGCGACGAAGTGTGCTGCCGGAGAAACGCCAGGTCCAGCCGTTCGCGCGGATGCTCGAACAGCATCGTGTGGATCAGCGCGTAAAGAAACGCGGCATCGGTCTTGGGCTTGATCGGCACCCACTCGGCCGAGCAGGCGCCGGTGATCGACAGGTGCGGCTCCACCTGCACGCGCTTCATGCCGCGAATCCGCGCCTCGGCGTGGCGCCACACCCCGACGACGCCGCCCGAGGCTTCGGTGTTCGCGCCGCAGGAAATCACGTATTCGCACAGCGGCGTGTCGGGCGAGACGGTGAACGCGCGGTGCCAGAATTCGCCGTAGAGGTGCTCCGAGTGGGTGCACTTGACGCCCTGCCCTGAGCCGAAGCCCATGTCCACCGCGCCCCAGGCGCCGAGAAACGCCGGGAACGTACCCATGTACGACTGCGGCGTGCCGCCGCCGCCGAAGCTCGCGGCGACCCGCGGATAGCCCGACTCGTCGGTGAGGCCCCTGGCGCGGATCTCGGCGAGCTTCCTTGCGATCGTATCGAGCGCCTCGTCCCAGCCGATCGGCACGAACCCCGGATCCTCGCCGCGCCCTTTCTTCGGATTGGTGCGCTTCATCGGCGAGCGCACGCGATTCGGGTTGTACAGCTTCTGCACCAGGCCGTAGGCCTTGACGCACACCTTCCCGCCGCCGGGGTGGATTTCGCTCGCCGCGAAATTCGGCTCGACCTCGGTTGCGACGCCGTCGACCACCTTGACCGTGAGCAGGTCCGGGCCGGCCACGCACTGGTAGCAATACGTCGCCTTCTTCTCGACCCGGCCGGTTTCGGTTTTCTTCACGCGGCTTTCGCCTTCTGCGCCTTCGCCGCGAGCCGCTGCTCGGTCTGCTTCACGTCGACGATGAAGCGCGAGTGCTTGCAGCGGCAGATCGCGTCAAGCCCGTCATGCGCCGACACCTCAAAGGTGACCGCGCGGCCTTTCAGCTCCGATACCCTGGCTTCGATCCTGACTTTCATGCCCAGCAACGTCGGCGCCAGATGATCGAGTTCGACCCGCGTGCCGACCGAGTCCTCGCCCGTATCGAGATGCGCGAGCAAAAGCTCGCGGCAGGTCATCTCGATGTCCCGCACCAGCATCGGCGTGGCGTACACGCGCGCGCTTTCTCCCATGAAGTCGATGGTCCGCTCGCGGTCCACCACGATCTCGCGGGTGCTGGAAACCCCTGCCACCAGTGTAGTTTTCATCCGCC
>Ga0209640_10003246_pt1 | contig 14224 bp, 7 predicted proteins | sample RifCSP10_1_FD_184018 | JGI IMG/M metagenome (GOLD analysis project Ga0209640, IMG submission 184018) | Soil microbial communities from Rifle, Colorado - Rifle CSP2_sed 10_1 (SPAdes) (version 2) | ecosystem: Environmental > Terrestrial > Deep subsurface > Rock core/Sediment | place: Rifle...
ATCAGGCGATGGACTCATTCATTTTACTTTTGATGGTGGAACATCCTGGAACAGATCTTCTGTTCAGGGATTACCGGACTACTCAAGAATTCATCACATCATTACTTCAAATTTTGATAAGCTAGTTGCTTACGCTGCCTGTCATAATTTTACAGGAGGAGATTACAAACCATATCTGTTTAAAACAACTGATGGTGGAAAGAATTGGTTTTCAATTAATTCAAATCTTCCTGAAAAAGGAAGCACTTATTCTATTGCAGAAGATCATGTTGATAAAAATCTTTTGTTTGCAGGAACACAATTCGGAGTTTATTTTTCAAATGATGGGGAAAATGAATGGATACCATTGAAAAATGGAATGCCTCCGGCTTGTGTTATGGATCTTGATATCCAGAGAAGAGAAAGCGATCTTGTTGTTTCAACTTTTGGACGAGGTGTTTACATACTTGATGATTATTCGCCGCTTCGTCGTTTATCAAAAGAAATATTAAAGAAAGAAGCGGAAATTTTTCCGATAAAAGATGCCCTGATGTTTATCGCTTCTAATCCATTTGGTTTCAGAGGTGTTGCTTTCCAGGGAGCCAGCTTTTATTCTGCACCAAATCCGGAAGTTGGTGCTGTGATCACTTATTACATTAAAGATGAGTTTAAAACTTTAAAAGAAAAAAGAAGAACAGAAGAAAAAGAACTTCAAAAGAAAGGTCAAGATGTCAAACATCCTTCGTATGAAACATTAAAGATGGAAGCAGAAGAACCTGAATCGTATCTGCTTTTTACAATAACAGATGAAGCAGGAAATGTTGTTCGCAAAATAAAAACTGAAAGGAAAAAAGGAGTAAACAGGATTACCTGGAATTTCCGTTACAATTCATTTACCCCGTTGTCGTTAGAGCCATTCGACGATTCGGTGCCTTGGCAGGAACCTGACAAAGGTTACATGGTGGTTCCGGGAATATATTTTGTTTCACTTTCAAAATTTGAAAACGGACAATTTACCGAACTGGTGTCATCTCAGGAATTTATTTGTAAACAACTTAATATTACAACTCTTCCTGTAGAAGATAAACCTGCATTGGATGCCTTCAATAAAAAAGTATCTGAGCTGACCAGGACGGTCACAGGGGCAGATGCATTCCAAAAAGAATTAACCAATAAACTTGCATATCTGAAAAAGGCCGTACTTGAAGGAGCCGAAGTTCCTGCAAACACTTATAATACAATTATTAATGTTGAAGCTGATCTGAAAGAATTAAACCGTAAACTAAATGGTGATCAATTAAGAAGCAGGTATGAAGGTGCTGCTCCAACATCAGTAAAACAAAGGATGGAATTAATAACAGCTGCATTGTGGAGTACAACAGCAGCTCCGACAAATACTTTTATCAAATCTTACGACGAAGCAGCAAGTAAGTTTGATGAAATATTAGTATCACTAAAAATAATTGATGATGAAATAGAATCACTTGAATTAATTTTAGAAAGATCAGGTGCACCTTACACACCAGGCAGATTTCCTGAGTGGAGGAAAACCAATTAGAATTCCGAAAGTTTGAGTTTGCACGGTTGCCAATTGGTTGCACATAACGTCCGGCGTAACAACGCAACGCTGGAGCGAACTCTATAATTTCTTACCACAGATTCGACTTCGGACTTTCAAATGAAGTAAGCCTCGTTGCTACCGCTGTTAGCTGAAGTGCCCTGTTGTCGACCAAACAAACGCGGGTACAAAAGACCACTTACTTCATCTTGATATATGGTAAGGCTGACAACACTCTTGTCTGAACTCCCCTCATCATAGGGTCAAATTTGTCAGCTAGTGCTTTCCATTCAGGACTGCCCAATAAGATGTCTCTCGCTTTAAGAAAGGTTTCGATATTATCGAACTCGGCAACTCGAATCGTCTCTTCAATATCGCCGATGATCGTCTGCCAGCCTGCAATAAAGCGGTAGCCGGACTTCTCCTGTAGAGGAATCAACTCTTTTTCCGCCAATGCGTGATATTCTGGTAACTTGCCTAGAGGCACAGTCACTGTGATCATTACATAGACTTTTGCACTTTGCTGTTGTGCATGACTGTCTGTGTGAGTCATCAACAGCAAGATGGCCAAAGCGAGAAAAGAAACGCTGAGAGGTCTCATGGTGTTCTCCTTTATGAGGGTTGATAGAATTGAGTTGGTTAACATGGCATTTCAGCTCACTTGCGGATTGGTGAGGCTAAGCTGGTCAAGAAAGCATGGGTCAATGTAGCGGAAGAGAGGTGCCCAAATCTTGCAGATTTGACGCAAAGGTTAGGACTTTTGGGTCAAGGAGTTGAAAAACTAATGGAGGGGGTGAAACGGCGAGCCGGGGAATGGGAGAAACAGGTAGAGAAATTGGAAAACGGAGAAGCGAAAGCCCCCATTCAACCTTTCTCCGAATCCCCTTCTCTCCGGTTCACCTCCTCACCGATTCTCCCTTTCGTCTTTCTGTCGTATCAGCCATTTATCCGGACTGCTGATCATAACGACGAGCTGAGACATGATCTGCTCATATCGTTTTTCAAAACTCGCAGCAGTTTTCTGATCAATGTATTGACATGCAAGAGCGAACTGAATATGCACCTCGGTTTCGCATGCCTCCGTCTCGGCGTCACTCAGCTTGGCTACGAATGCTGCTTTGTACCTTCTCTTTCTCCAGGCTTCAGCAGTATTGGTACAGACGGATCTCGACGAACGGCGGATTTGATCGACAAGCGAGTATCTCTCTTCGGCAGGGAACTTCTTAGTTGTCTGGAATATCTCCATTGCAATCTCGAACGCGTTTTGGTACACTCGAAGCTCTTTGTAGCTGTTAATTCGCTCCGCCATGGTCTCTTTCCTTTGATTGTATGAAATAGAATGAACCGAATCGGAGAGTAGGTGAATCCCCTGCTTTCTCCGATTCACCCATTCACCCCTTCCCCGTTTCGCTTCTTGTATTCCGAGGGAGTACAGCGGAATTGCTTCTTGAAGGCACGGGAGAAATAGGCTTGGTCGGTGAAGCCGAGCTTGTAGGATATCTCGGCTACTGTTCCTGCATTTTGCCTCAGCAGATCGGCGGCACGTTGCAGGCGCATGGAGCGGATGAGCTCACCTGCAGGCTGATCGATGAGGGCATGAAGTTTCCGGTTAAGCTGGGAGACACTCATCGCCGCCTCTTGAGCGAGGTCCTCAACCCCGAACTGCTCATCTTCGAAATGAGTTTCAACGCACTTGATGGCCTTCTCCAGGAATGCCTTGTCGATGGATGTGGCAGTGACCTCGGAGGGCTTGATGATCGTCGCAGTGCTGAATCGTCTCCGCAATTCCTCACGGCGCGTGATGAGATTCCTTACCTGAACCTTCAGCTCCTTTGCACTGAAAGGCTTGGTCAGGTACACATCCACGCCTTTCTCCAGCCCTTCTATCTTGTCATCCAGCCCGGCTTTTGCCGTAAGCATAACGATTGGGATGTGGCTTGTTTTTTCATCGCCACGGATTTTGTTGGTGAACTGGTAGCCATCCATCTTCGGCATCATCAAGTCTGTAATGATGAGGTCTGGGATTGTCTCCTGTGCTCTGGTAATTCCCTCCCCGCCATGGGTCGCTTCAAGAACCTTGTACGAATCTTCCAGTTGTTCCCTAATGTAGGCACGGACATCGGCGTTGTCTTCGACAACCAGGATGATTTCACGGGAGACGTTCCCGGCAATACCTACAACTTCCCCCGCTCGCTCTTCGTCTATTTCTCCCCGATCTCCTTGTACAGCTAACGGACGGGATGAATCTGCAGGAGTCTCGGTCAGTTGTTCTCTCTTATCAATCGGCAAGCGCACAACGAACTCCGTGCCCACACCTTCCTTGCTCGTGACAGAGATTGTGCCGAGGTGCAATTCGACCAGCTCTTTCGTAAGCGCAAGACCGATGCCGGTTCCTTCATGTTCTCGAGTTTGGGAATTATCCACCTGGTAGAAGCGATCGAATACGTGTGGCAATTGATCCGCCGGGATTCCGATGCCAGTGTCGCGTAGAGTCACTTGGACGAACTCCTTGTCTGCTTGAATCGGGGAGTCGGGGAATGGGGGAATCGGGGAATCCCCCTCTCTCCGCTTCTCCGATTCTCTGCTTCTCCAATTCTCCCCGTCTCCGATTCTCGTCTTTACCAACTTCACATGAGCCACGATTTCTCCACCGTCCGGCGTAAACTTGAACGCGTTGGAAAGCAGATTGTAGAACACCTTTTCCATCTTATCCTGCTCAAAGAGAACGGCAATGCTCCCTTCATCGGATTCAAATTTCAGCGAGATCTTTTTTTGTTCTGCAAGCGATTCGAATGAATAGACGACGTTTTTGAGGAATGAGACCAGATCATGTCGCTCCGCTCTTAGCTCCATACTTCCCGCTTCAATTTTCGAGAGATCCAACAACTGATTGATCAGGCGCAGCAGCCTTCTCGCATTCCTGAGAGCTACCTGGAGTTTTCCTTTTTCCTTTGTTTCGATCCGGGAGGACATGACGCTATCCATCTGACCGAGGATAAGAGTAAGCGGTGTGCGGAATTCATGTGAGATGTTGGCAAAGAACCGTGACTTCATCCGATCAAGCTCTTTCAGTTTGACTGCCTCGATTGTTTCCAACTCAAGCTGGTTCTTCAACCGGATGCGGTTCATTTCGTAGCGCCGGATCGTGTAGAACACAGACAGAATCAAGAACACATACAATGAATACGCCCACCATGTTCTCCAGAGCGGTGGACTGATAGACAGTCTAACGGACGTACCTTTCTCATTCCACACGCCGCTCGGATTAGCCGCTTTCACACGGAACACATACTCGCCGGGATCAACATTCGTGTAATTTGCGTACCGACGAGAGCCGCTGTAAATCCAATCGTTATCGAATCCCTCCAGCTTGTACGCATACTGGTTCTTCTGTGGATTGGCGAAATGAAGTGCGGCAAACTCGAACGAGAAGAAATTTTCCCTGTACGTGAGCCGCACTGAATCACCATCCGACAACGAATGAACGTCCGGTATCTGTCTGTCGAACACCTTGAATGCAATCACTACAACGGGTGGCATGTGCGAGTTCTCTGTTATGCGCTCAGGCCTGAACGCATTCAACCCGTTGATACCTCCGAAGAACAACTCGCCACTGCTGCCCTTATGAAAGGCTCCGAATGAGAATTCGTTGCTCTGCAGGCCGTCCGACTCATCGAATGTTTTGAATGTTCCCGAGCGTGGATTGAAGCGAGCCAACCCGTTTTGTGTGCTCAGCCAGAGATCTCCGGCGGCGTCCAAAAGAACACCATAGACGAGATCACCAGGAAGTCCATCTTTCTCATGGTAGCGTTTGAATTTGCCCGTCGCCGGATCAAACTTGTTGAACCCGCTTCGAGTGCCAAGCCAGAGAACCGGTTTGCCTTCATCGAACGTTTCCTGAATCGCATACACGGTGTTGTGACTGATACTTGTAGAATTGTTCGGATCATGAAGGTACCGGGTGAACTGTCCCGTGGTGCGGTTGAAGCGAAAAAGTCCGGTGATCCACGTGCAAACCCACAGTGTTCCTTCGTGATCCTCGAAAATCCTCGATACAATAGCCGAGGGTGGGCCCCAGCGCCTGAATCGTTTGCTGGTTCGGTCGTACTGATGGAGGCCGCCACCGGACGTTCCAACCCAGAACGTGCCAAGATGGTCTTCAAACAGGGAGAAGATGGTGCCGCTCGCGAGTGCGGTTGTATCTTTTGCGTTACCAATGAACCGGGTGAAGCTGTTTGATGTACGGTCGAGTAGATTCAAACCGCGATCGGTTCCGATCCAGAAATCACCCGTCCTGGTCTCGAGAATGGAGTAGACAACGTTATTGCTCAGGCTGTGCGGGTCTCTGGGGTTGTTCACATAATGTGCCGCGGTGCCAGTCCTGCGGTCGAGTTTGTTCAAGCCATCGTCGGTCCCTATCCAGAGAAAGCCTTTGCCATCCTCGAAAATCGACCAGACGAAGTTGTTCGACAAGCTCGCGGTCTTGTTTGGGTCACGAACAATGTGAGCGAATTGCTCCTTGTTACGATCAACTTTGCTTAAGCCGCCTCCGTGTGTACCGATCCATACCGTCCCTGATGGTTCGCTTTGAATGGCGTTCACACGGTTTCCGCTAAGGCTGGCAAGGTTCTTGGGGTCATTAACATACCTCGTGAACCTGCTGCTCTGTCGATCAAATGTGTTGAGGCCGTTTCTTGTGCCAATCCACAACGTGCCGATCTGATCTTCAGAGATCGCTTCGATGAAATTGTCGCTCATCGTGTTCAGATCGTTGGAATCGTGACGGTATCGCGTGAACTGCCGCGATGTCCGTTCAAGTCTATTGAGGCCATCAGCTGTCCCAATCCACAGCGTGCCCTCGCGATCCTCATAGATTTCTGTGACAGCGTTGTTACTCAGACTTCGGGAATTCCCCGGATCATTCCTGAAGTGAATGAACCGTGCTCTCTGCAAATCGAAATAATCAAGACCATTGCTTGTTCCAATCCAAAAAGTGCCCGTATGATCGGCGTACAATGTCCTTACACCATCGCTGCCCAAGCTGGCAGGATTGGCGGAGTCGTGGAAGTATCGGATGAATTCCTGCTTCTCCAAGTCGAATCGGTTCAGTCCGTGGTCGGTTCCAACCCAGAGGGTCCCTGCGCTGTCCTCGCAGATGGAGGAAATGATATTGTTGCTGATGGTGCGTTCATTAGCAGGGTCGTGGACATATCGTGTGAACTTCCCGCGAGCGCGGTCAAACCGATGAAGAGCCCCGCGTGTGCCGATCCATAGCATCCCCTTGCGGTCTTCGTACAATGCCTGGACGTAATTGTTATGAAGGGAGTTTGAGTCTTCCACATTGTTCTTGTATACGGTGAATGTGTACCCATCGTATCTGTTCAGGCCTCCTTGTGTTCCAATCCAGAGGAATCCTGTGCGGTCTCGAATGATACACATGACTTCACTTTGTGAAAGTCCTTGCTCGCGTGAGATGTGTTCAAATGCGATCTTCCTCTCCTGTGCACAGAGAGTCTGAACACACAACACGAGGCTGAGCAGGCGTGCGCTATGGAAGTGAGCTATGTAGCGTGTAACGATCATGTGAACTAGACGAAAAGAACCTGACGTTTGAAGATACTTGTACGTCTATCCAGGAAGGCTATCGTTCCGGATGTTCGAAATTCGTTGGGGAAAGTCTCTTGCAGCAGAATAGATTGACCTGGAAGAATATATAGAATTGGCAAACAACAAGAAAGGGAGGCAGATGCCTCCCAAATGTGATCAAATGCAGAAACCATCACACCGTCAGATCACTCACGAGACTCCTGTATTGTATCGAAATCAAGAGAGCCGAATGCTTAAGAGCTCTATCCGAATAGCCGACCAAGAAATAAATCTGTTCAGTTCACTTGAACAATAAGAACCGTAATGTTGTCGTATCCACCGCGATCGTTTGCCATTGCCACAAGTTCCTTGCATGCCTCTTGAGGAGGAACCTTCTTTGCGACCTGCATGATCTCATCATCTTCGACGTGGTTTACCAGACCATCGGAACAAAGAAGAAATGTATCGGTCGTGGACAGCTGTATCTTCTCGATCTTGTCAATTTGGACATCAGGCCTCACGCCGATTGCACGGTACAGATGAGATCGTTCGGGGTGGTTCTTCGCTTCTTCCCTTGTCAGCATGCCGCGTCGCTGCATCTCGGCAACATTCGAGTGATCGTCGGTAAGCTGAGTGATCGTTCCTTTTGCTATCCTGTAAATCCGGCTATCGCCGACATGCGCAATATGCGCTCGGTTATCCTTCAGTACCAGAGCGCTGCACGTTGTTCCCATATTCTGGAAGCCGGCATGTGCGGTGCTGTACTCATAAATCGCCTCGTTGGCCTTTTGAAGTGCGCGCTCCAGACTCTTTGCGATATCAGTATCTGGATCGGAGAAGTATTGTTGATTGATCGTTTCCACGGCAATCGTGCTTGCTTCGCGACCCCCCTTTTGCCCACCCATGCCGTCGGCCACCACAAAGAGCTGTCCCCTGGGTGCTGTGATGTCGTTGTTATCTTCAGGGAATTTTCCATACGAGTCCTGGTTGTCGGACCGAACACGCCCCAGATCTGAACAAGCTCCAAACGTCATGGTCGCGGAGGTTTTCATAGGTCCAGGCTATCACAGATCGTTTGACCTTTTTTAAACAAACAGGCCTTGCCAAGATTCTTGAACCTGACGGGTATTGAAGCACGCCGTGAGCGTTGTGAACGCATTCTGATTGCTGCTCAGGTAAGCTGCCGTGCGAGCCTTGGTGAAGGCAACGGGGGCGAACCCACCGAACCGGTCATCGCGAAGACACCGAGGATGCTCCCTTCGCGATCGCTAACTGCTGCGTGAACGCTTCGATTGAGACGCTGTGCCTGCTCAACAGCATGGGCAGGTATCGCGTCAACATCAGATTGGAGAAGGAGTTCAGAACATTGGACAACAGATGGAGGCAACGGCTCCAGTTTGTCGCATAACGAATGGAGAAGGAAGGACCCAAGGACGAGTGCAGCTATTACGTGCTTCAGCTTTACAGCTTTGGCGACAATCATCAAGGATTACTCAACCATGGGTTCGAGTACAAGGAACAGATTCAACAAACGTGGTACAATAGTAGTCGAAGGCAAATTCAAAATCAAGAGAAATCACGTTTGCTTTCTGCCCGGCTTCCTCGAACCACTTGGTGGGCTGTCGGTTTTCTCAACACAGAATGCCGGACGACTTACCTGTCAATGTCGACTTCTCCACAAATGATGCGACATGCTGAACAAGTCTCACAAACTTTTGACATTCGTCTCAAGATTGTTTACCATCTTCACCAATGGACAGGATGAAATACCTGCTCTCTCTTCATTTATCAATGGTGCGTACCATGCCTACAAGCACACGTATCGCCATATTGCCCGCTCTCCTCGCGTCGGTCTTCTGTACTACCCAAGTTGTCGCCCAGGTTTCACTGGAGTGGGTGGCCATGTACAATGGCGCCGCCAATCTCTCGGACTATGCATATGCGATGGCGATTGATGAAGCAGGCAATGTCTATGTGGCAGGTGAGGCCGTTCAAGGGTCCAATTTGGATTTCGTCACGATCAAATACAATGCGGCCGGCGATACAGTCTGGGTCCGTCTGTACAACGGCCCTGGAAACTCCAGAGATGTTGCGCGGGCAATCTGTGTCGATGAAAATGGAAATGTCTATGTTACCGGGGAGAGCATTCTGAGTGGGACTAACTACGATGCCGCGACGGTCAAGTACAACGCGGCCGGAGTACAGCAATGGGTGCGACGATACAATGGCCTCGCAAACGGTAACGACGGCGGATTGGCAATTGCCCTCGACAGCCTCGGAAATTCCTACGTGACTGGTTACAGTGATGGAGATCCAAACACTGTTTTTGAAGCCGATGATTACATCACAATCAAGTACGACTCTGGTGGGAACCAGCAGTGGGCACGGCGGTACAGCTTCGGTGGGGATGGGAATGCACATGATTATGCAAAAGCTCTCGCGGTTGACTCCTCCGGGAATTGTTTCGTCACGGGAAGGAGCGTAGGCTCCGGAAGCGGCTACGATTTCGTCACGATCAAGTACAGCGCAACAGGCGATTCCTCGTGGGCTCGCCGATACAACGGCACAGGCAATAACACAGACGACCCCTATGCCATTGCCGTGGATATAGGGGGGAATGTGTACGTCACGGGATCCAGTCGTAGTGGTTCATCCAACGAGGACTATCTCACCATCAAGTACAATCCTTCCGGTGACACTGTGTGGACGAGGAGGTATGTGGGTCTCGGAGCGGGGGATGACGCATATGCCCTCAAACTGGATGCGTCGGGCAACGTGTATGTAACCGGACAAAGCCGGAGCACCGGATTTGGTGCTGACTATGACTATCTGACTATCAAGTACAACGACCAGGGAGACACACTCTGGACCGCACGGTACGATGGCCCGAAGGACACCAACGACGTCGCGCTTTCTCTCGCAGTCGATAATCTCGGCGGCGTCTACGTCACGGGGTACAGTTACGCGTTGACGACGGGATACGACTATGCGACCGTCAAGTATAATGCCAATGGAATCCAGCAATGGGTGCAGCGGTATGCAGCACCAGGCACTTCCTTTGACCTTGCAGTGGCAGTTGCAGTCGACTCGGCGAGCAATGTGTACGTCACGGGGAGGGGCAACATCGCCGGGCAAGCGCTCAACATCATCACCATAAAGTACTCGCAAGGACCTACCGATGTCGGACAGGCTCCTCTCCCGTACGGATTCCGTTTGTCCCAGAATTACCCGAATCCTTTCAATCCAAGAACCACAATCGAATTTCAAATTTCTGATGTCGGATACGTGACGCTGAAAGTATATGATGTGTTGGGAAGAGAAGTCGGAGTGCTGGTGAATGAAGAATTGGAAGCGGGAAGTTATATGACGACATTTTCCGCCGAAGGCGGATCCGCCTCTGGCGGAGATGCTCTCAGCCTCGCGAGCGGCGTGTATCTCTATCGACTCACCACTGGTGGACGTTCGACGGTGAACAAGATGGTGTTGATGAAGTGAGGTGGGTCCCAAGCTCGCGCGAAAAGAAAAAAATTCTGATGAGTTTCACCCCCTCCCCACTGAGGCATACCTCTCCGCTTCTTGTGGTCTCCCGGTAACACGATAGAACTCCACCAGCCGCTTTCGTGCTGCGTCCGTGAGGCGATCCGATTCTCCGCGCTGCTGCCTGAGCTTATCGTACCCGCCGAGAAGTAGCGGCTCCGCTTCGTTGAACCTCTTCATCTTCAAGAGACAGCCGCCGAGGAGCGACCGCGCATTCGCCGTCTCGATCGAGTGCTTCTCTTCATAGATGCCAAGCCCTTCGCGCAGGAGTGCCTCTGCTGTCTCGAGGGAGTCCAGGAATGTGAGCGTGTTGCCGAGACTAATCAGGGTGTTTGCCGTGTTAGGATGACGGTCGCCCAGCAACTCTCTACGCAAAGAAAGGACTGTGCGGAACAGGTGTGCAGCTTCTGTATAATGTTTCCTGTTGCTTGCCAGTGACGCTAGGATGCTCATGCTCGTGACAACGTGGGGGTGCTTCTCTCCGTAGATCTTGCGGCGCAACTCAAGTGCCTGCCTCAGCCACGGCTCTGCTGCATCATACCTCCCTTGTTTGTTCAGGACTACGCCGAGGTTGCTCATGCTTGTTGCCACCTCCGGATGTTCTTCGCCGAGCACTTTCCGGTTGAGTGCAAGCGCCTCACGGTGGAGCTCTTCTGCCCCCTTCAGGTCCCCCTTTTCGCTGAGGACGGATGCGATGTTGTTGATGTCCGGCGCAATGTATGGATGTTCGTTTCCCAACATCTTCCTGTCCAATGCCAGCACCTCACGGAACATCATTTCTGCAGAATCCAACTTCCCGTTCATCTGCAGGACGGTGGCAACATGGTACATATCCGTGGAGACCTCGGGATGCAGGTCTCCATAAAGTGCACGGTCCAGCGCCAGTGCTTGGCGGAAGAAATGGCCGGCTTCATTCAGCTCACCCTTGTCTTGGAGGATGAACCCAAGGCTGCTGAGAGCGGTTGAAACCGATGGGTGTTTTTCTCCGAATGCCCTTCGGCGCTGACTCAGCACTCTTCTCATCAATGAGTCGGCACGGTCATACTCTCCCTTGCTCTGTAGGTTGACGGCGAGGTTGTTCAGAGTCTCGGCAACGTGGTCATCTTCCGGCCCGAGTAGCATTTCCCGAACTATGAGCGAGGACTTCAACAACGAGTCTGCCTGGTCGTGCTTCCCCATCGCGCTATACAGGACCGCGAGGTCATTGGCACTCTCCGCGACTTCAAGCGAGGGGCCGTCTGCCAGTTGTTCGCGAAGTGCAAGAGCCGACCGGAGAATGGAATCGGCGCGGCCGTAGTCACCCATATCCTGAAGCAGCTTACCCAAATCGTTCAGACTTGAAGCAACCTCTGCGTGGGCATCCCCATAGACCCGTTGTCGCAATTCCAACGCCTTTTGCAGGAACGGTCTTGCGTCCTGGTACAGTCCAAGACTCCTGTAGACGTTCCCCACTACCGCCATCATGGTGGCCTGGACACCGGGCTGGTCCTTCAATTCGTTTTCGATCTGCTTTGCACCACGCTCCAGAAGCTCGCGTGCCGTGATGGTCTCACCTTTGGATTCGCCCGGATCAGAAACTCTAAACAGTCCTGCAAGGAACTCCGACACTTGCGCCGCCTTCCGTGCTTCGAGCTGTGCGAGGTCGCGCTCCTCCGCAAGGCGGAGTGTGTAGAAAGTGACGAGGCCTCCAATGAGTATCAGGACGCTCGCACCAGTTGCAACGCCGAACTTATGCCGCGTGACGAACTTCTCTAGCCGATACCCCACCGTTGCAGGTCGCGCAGATACCGGCTGACCGTTTAGATGCGCCGTGATGTCCTGCAGGAACTGGTCGACCGAACCGTACCGTTGCTCCGGCTCCTTCCTGAGTGCCTTCATGCAGATGTTGTCAAGGTCGCCGGCGAGTCGCTTGCGGAGTTTCTCCGGCAATGTGCTGCGGGTTCTGCTGATAAGCTCGGGGGTTGTGGTGGTCGTTCCGTCCTCGGTGGTCTCCGTCTGCTGCACCGCCGTGCTCGGCTTCTTCGGCTCGGTGTTCCTGATGACCTGTTCCACATCGACGGGAGAGCGTGTAGGGAATTTGTAGGGACGGTGGCCGGTGAGGAGTTCGTACAGAATGATACCGAGAGAGTAGACGTCTGAGGCTGTGGTGACATGTTCACCACTCACCTGTTCGGGTGATGCATACTCCGGGGTCATGATCTTCATGCCAATGCGGGTGAGTCGCGTTGCCTCAGCCACTTCCTCTGCGGAGCTCAACACCTTGGAGATCCCGAAGTCGAGGAGTTTGACTGTCCCATCTTCTGTCACTATGATGTTGCTCGGCTTCAGGTCGCGGTGCACGACGAGGTTTCGATGGGCATACTGGACTGCCGAGCAGGCCGTTTGGAAAAGGTACAGCCGCTCGTCGATGGTAAGGCTGCGTTTGTCGCAGTAGGAGTCGATCGTTTCACCTTCCACATACTCCATGGTGAAGTGGGGGAGACCCTCCTCAGTCATACCTCCATCGAGCAGCCGAGCGACGTTCGGATGCTGGAGCTGGGCGAGGATCTGCCGTTCACCCTGGAAACGCTTGAGGATTTCCTCGGAGTCCATCCCGCGCTTGATGAGCTTGAGCGCAACCTTCTGCTCGAACTGCCCGTCGGCGCGCTCCGCAAGAAACACTGCACCCATCCCGCCCACGCCGATCTGTTTGATGATGCGGTAGACACCGACGAGTTTTCCTTCAAGCGAGAGTTCCCCAGGTAAGCCCACGGCATCGACGGCAGAGCCTTCGAGAATACTGTGAGCGTCTGAGTCGGCGTTTAGGAGGGACTGGACTTCGCGGTAGAGGTCTTCATCACCTGCGCAGGCCTCGTGAAGCCAGGCTTCGCGTGCGGTGGGAGGTTGTTCGAGCGTTGCATCAAAGAGGCGTTGAATCGTGTTCCAGCGGGCGGAGTCCAACGTAGCGCACCTCGGTGAGTTCGAATACGATTATTTGTCACTGAACAGTTTGATATACTCCCGGAATCCAAACATCCTGTTTCTCCTGGCGCCTGTAATCTCCTTCAGAATCCGCAGGTGTACAAAATCATCAACAAAGCTGTTGGCTGTAGGCTTGGCGATATCCAACAGCTCCTCTACGTGTGCGACAGACAATATAGGTTTCTTGTACAGTATGTCCATGAGCCGTTTTGCTTTCGGGAGCTTTTTCCCCAGTGTAACGATGCGTTTGCCTTCGATTTCCTCTTTGAGCTTCAGTATCCGTTCGAACGTGAGTATTCCCTTCTTCGCAGTCTCACCAACAGCAACGAGAAAGAATTTGATCCACTGGGTGAGGTTGCTCGATGTCCGGACAGCCATGAGGTTGTCATAGTAGAGCCCCTTGTGCTTCTCAAGGTAATCGGAGAGATACAACGTCGGCCGTGCAAGCAACCCGGCGCTAACGAGGTAGAGCGTAATGAGAAGCCGTCCAATCCTGCCATTGCCATCTGCAAAAGGATGGATGGTCTCAAACTGATAATGTGCTATGGCAACACGGATCAGATGAGGAACATCGATATCTGAATTGTGCAGGAAGTTTTCCAG
>Ga0209640_10003247_pt1 | contig 14223 bp, 11 predicted proteins | sample RifCSP10_1_FD_184018 | JGI IMG/M metagenome (GOLD analysis project Ga0209640, IMG submission 184018) | Soil microbial communities from Rifle, Colorado - Rifle CSP2_sed 10_1 (SPAdes) (version 2) | ecosystem: Environmental > Terrestrial > Deep subsurface > Rock core/Sediment | place: Rifle...
CGCGGGAGAGGGACGGGGAGAGGGGGCGCATGACACAGTCGCGGACATTGTTAGAGAACCTCCGCCTTGTCGCCGGCCGAAATATAGATTCCCACCAACTCCCCCTCTCCCCTCGCGGGAGAGGGACGGGGAGAGGGGGCGCATGACACAGTCGCGGACATTGTTAGAGAACCTCCGCCTTGTCGCCCTTCTTCTCGAGCCAAACCTTGCGATCGGCGGAACGCTTCTTCGCGAGCAACATGTCGAGCAGCTTGTGGGTGCTCTTGACGTCGCCGAGCTCGAGGCGCACGAGGCGTCGCGTATCGGGGTCCATGGTGGTCTCGCGCAGTTGAATCGGATTCATTTCGCCGAGCCCCTTGAAGCGAGTGATCGTCGGCCTGGCCTGACGCTTCTCGGCTTCGAGCCGATCGAGCACGCCCTTCTTTTCCGCCTCGTCCAACGCGTAATACACGTCCTTGCCGACATCGACACGAAACAGCGGCGGCATGGCGACGTACACGTGCCCATTCTCAACCAGCGCGCGAAAATGTTTTACGAACAGCGCGCATAAAAGCGTCGCGATATGCGAACCGTCGGAATCGGCGTCGGCCAAAATACAAATCTTCCCGTAGCGCAGCCCATCGAGCTTGTTAACGCCCGTATCGATGCCGAGCGCGACCGCGATGTCGTGCACTTCCTGCGAGCCGAGCACCTCGCTCGATTCGACTTCCCAGGTATTTAATATTTTGCCGCGCAGCGGCAACACTGCTTGGAACTCACGATTGCGCGCCTGCTTGGCGGAGCCGCCGGCGGAATCGCCTTCGACCAGAAACAATTCGGTGCGCGACAAATCCTGCATCGTGCAATCGGAAAGCTTGCCGGGCAGCGCCGGCCCGCTGCCGATCTTCTTGCGCTCGATGCGCTTGTCCGCCTTGAGCCGCGCTTGCGCGGCGGTGATGGCAAGTTGCGCGATGCGTTCAGCGTCAGCGACGTGCTGCGCGAGCCAAATACTAAAGGCGTCCTTGGTAACGCCGCCGACAAACGCGGCGGCGTCGCGCGATGACAGTCGCTCCTTGGTTTGCCCGGTGAACTGCGGATCGCGCATCTTGACCGAAAGCACGTAGCTGGTACGCGCCCAGACGTCTTCGGGGGCGAGCTTGACGCCGCGCGGCAACCAATTTCGGAATTCGCAGAACTCGCGCAACGCCTCAGTGAGTCCGGTGCGAAAACCGTTGACGTGCGTTCCGTCCTGCACGGTCGGAATCAGATTCACATAGCTCTCGCGCACCGGCTGGTCGTCGTCGTCCGGTAGCCACACAACCGCCCAATCGGCCTCTTCATTGCCGCCTTTGAAGTGGCCGCAGAACGGTTCCTCGGGGATACGCTCGGCGTTGTCGATCTCAGTCAACAAGTATTCTTTCAGGCCGTCTTCATACTGCCAGTCTTCGTCGTCGGCTTTCGCCGATTCGTTCTCGAAGTGGACGTGCAGGCCTGGGCACAGAACCGCTTTCGCGCGCAACAGGTGCTTTAAGGTCGGGACGTGAAACTTAATGGTGTCGAAAAACTTAGGGTCCGGCCAGAAACGCACGGTGCTGCCGGTATCGCGCTTGCCGACCGTTCCGGTCGCGCGCAGCTCCGAGGTCTTTTGGCCGTCGGCGAAGCTCATGCGGTACTCTTTGCCGTCGCGCCGCACGCGCACCTCGAGTTTCTTCGACAGCGCGTTAACCACGGAAACGCCGACGCCGTGCAGACCACCCGAGTACGTATAGTTTTTGTTTGAAAATTTTCCGCCGGCGTGCAGCCGCGTCAGAATAACTTCGACACCTGAGACTTTCTCGCCCTTGTGTTTGTCGACCGGCATGCCGCGGCCGTCGTCCATGACTGAGACCGAACCGTCGGCGTGTAACGTCACCTCGATTTTTTTGGCGAACCCGGCGATGGCCTCATCGACACTGTTATCGACGACTTCCTGCGCCAGATGGTTCGGCCGCTCGGTCTGGGTGTACATACCCGGGCGCCGGCGCACCGGCTCGAGGCCGGTCAGAACTTCAATCGCCGAGGAGTCGTAGACGGAGCTCATCCGGAGCTAAGTGGTCGGAGCGTGGTTGGCACCGCGGCCGACGGTGCAGAGTAAGTGCAGGCTTGCAGCATCGGGCGCGGAGTATACAGGACAGGCGTAGCACGTTCGAGTAAACGCGCCGTGTGCAATCGACGGTTGTCGGGCGAACGACGCCCGTCGTCAAACGCGATCAGAGGTCTTGTAGGTCGGCGGCGAGCGATTCGCGTACGGCTGCCGGCACGGGGTCCAGCGTATGGCGATAGGCGTCGTGATCGATGCCGAGCGCGATAGCAGTGCCCGCCTTCGCCGCTCGAATCATGTCCGGCGTAAGCTCGAACCGTAGAAAGTGCACCGACGACGTTTTTTCCTCGTTCGTGCGATCGAGGTCCTCGTCTGCGATTGCATAAACGGACTTATGACCGGCGACGCGCGCCCATACCTGCGACTCGACGTCCTTAAGGCGCGCCAACGCCGCGCGTCGCTCGTCCTCGTCCGGGTACTCGATCATCAACGTCGCCTTCCAGTTGGTGCCGTCCGGAATGAGCGGGTTATAGGTCGCAAGTTCGTCCTCGATACCAGCGGGTTCGAAGATGCGCTCGGCTCGCAGCATTTCCTGGACCTGATACTGCATCGTCAGCCGATCCTCGAAACAAAGCGTCGCGTTCGGCCCGACGGCCACCTGCCGAAGGCGCTTATGCGCGATGATCTCGGAGCGAAACTGCGCACGCCTAGCGGCGTATTGTTCGAGCGTCAGTAAGTCTTCGCGTTTCAGCAGCTGCACGATCGGAACTCCCTAAATACCGTACGCCTGACGTAACAGCGTCAACGGGTGCTCCGGTTTGCGCCCATCGCGCAGTCCGTTTTCGATCTGGTGGCCGGCCATGGGGCAGTCGCTGGTGTAGTGATCCGCTGCGGCATTTTGCACCCGACTAACCACGGGTCGGCAGATCTTCATGGAAATATCGTGGGTCTCGCTTTTCACGGCGTAGGTGCCGTCATGGCCGGAACAGCGCTCAATCACCTCGAACTGCGTGTCAGGAATAAGCGCCAGCACATCGCGCGTCTTAAGGCCCAAATTCTGTACCCGCAAATGACACGGTACGTGGTAGGCAATCTTGCCGAGCGGTTGCTTGAAATCGGTGCGCAGCTTGCCTTCGCTGTGGCGCAGCATCAGGTACTCAAACGGATCGAATACGGCGTCCCGGACTTTTCTTACGTCGGGATCGTCCGGAAACATCAGCGGCAGTTCCTGCTTGAACATCAACACGCACGAAGGCACCGGGGCGACGATGTCCCAGCCGTCATCGACCAACTGCGCCAGCACGGGGATGTTCGCTTGCTTCAGTCGCGCCACCGCTTCGAGGTCGCCAAGTTCCAATTTTGGCATACCGCAGCAACGTTCTTGCTCGGCGAGGCGTACCGGAATGCCGTTGTGCTCGAACACGTCGACTAAATCGACGCCACTGTCCGGGTCGTTGTAGTTGCCGTAGCAGGTGGCGAAGAGCGCTACCCGGCCGCGCGTGCCGCCAGCCGGCACCGGCGCGGTAGCTAACGCGGCGCGGCGCTTGACGCGACGGCGCAAGGTATTTGAATGGTAAGCCGGCACTACTGCTTCGGCGTGAATGCCGACACTCTTGTCCATCAATCGACGCACGGCCGTGTTCTTATTGGCAGCGTTCACGACTTGGGCAACGACCGGAATTCCAGCGAGGCGCCCAACCAGATCCGTGTTCGTCAACAGACGGTCGCGCGGGCGGGCGCCACTTCGTTTGAATCTCACCGCCTTGGCGCGCAGCATCAAGTGCGGGAAGTCGACGTTCCACGGATGCGGCGGCACGTACGGGCACTTGGTCATGTAGCACATGTCGCACAAGTAACAGTGATCGACCACTTTCCAGTAGTCGGACTTCGCCACACCGTCGATCTCCATCGACTTGGCGTTATCGATGAGATCGAACAGCGTCGGGAAAGCATTGCACAAGCTGAAGCAGCGTCGGCAACCGTGGCAGATGTCGTAGACGCGTTCAAGCTCCTTAAATAGGTCGGCCTCGTCGTAGAAAGCCGGCGCCTTCCAGTCCAGAGGATGACGAGTTGGCGCTTCAAGGTTGCCCTCGCGCGTGGAATTGGTGGCGTCGGACATAGAGGGCCCGTGCCCCGCCGGGGGAAATTGGCGGGGCCACGGTTCTCGTATCTATTTGCCTAAGGTATCGAGCGCTTTCTGGAACCGGTTCGCGTGCGAACGCTCGGCCTTCGCCAAGGTTTCGAACCAATCGGCGATTTCACCGAAGCCCTCATCGCGGGCGGCTTTGGCCATGCCCGGATACATATCGGTGTATTCGTGGGTCTCACCGGCAATCGCGGCCTTCAGGTTGTTACTTGTCGATCCGATTGGAAGGCCGGTTGCGGGGTCGCCAACGGCCTCAAGATATTCGAGGTGACCGTGTGCATGGCCGGTTTCACCTTCGGCCGTGGAGCGAAATACGGCTGAAACGTCGTTAAAGCCTTCGACGTCGGCCTTGGCGGCGAAATAAAGGTAGCGCCTGTTTGCTTGCGATTCGCCGGCGAAAGCCGCTTTGAGGTTTTCTTCGGTCTTACTGCCCTTCAATGATTTCATGCTGACCACTCCTGAACTAGATGATTGAAGTAATTGCTTAATATGTGGGTCGAGGACATCATTTAGAACAATTCTAAATCTACTTGATCCTATAGTCAATAAATCGAAAGAAAGGCAGTGAATCGAGTGCGCCAGTGCCGACTACCCGCCCGCTTTGACAGGCGCCCAGGTGGATCGACGTGGAGCCTCGTCCCGCATGAATCGAGCCGCCCAGCAACTTTGGCGTGAGTCGCTGGAGTGCACTAGTATTTCCTTATAAGTCAGAGGCCGGCTCGATCGTCTCCTGAACGGCACTAGTCAACCGAAGCGATGGCAACTGTAAATCCGAATCCTAATCTGAGTGGATTGGCGTTGCGACTGGTGCGCGACAATCTACTGACACCGGCTGACGCCGAGCGCATTCAAGCCGAGGCCCAGAATAACAAGGTCCCGTTTGTCGCGCGACTGGTCGAAAGCAAGAAGCTTGACGCAAAGGTAATCGCGCGCGTCGCGTCCGAAGAATTCGGTGTTCCCCTGTTCGACGTCAATTCACTCGATCTCGAATCGGCACCGATCAAATTGGTCGATGAAAAGATTCTGCGCCGGCATCACGTGTTGCCGTTGCACAAGCGCGGCACGCGCCTATTCGTCGCCATTGCCGACCCGACGAATCTGCAAGCGCTCGATGAAATAAAGTTTCACACCGGGCTCGGCAGCGAAGCGATCCTCGTTGAGGAAGACAAACTTGCCATCGCGATCGAAAAATGCCTGGAAGCGGCGGATACTGCCCTTATCGATTTCGCCGGGGACGACAGCCTGGAAAACCTTGAGATCGTCGCCGGCCAGGAAGAAGACAAGGGGGGCGGCACCGGCGAGGAAGGCATCAACGACACGCCGATCGTCAAATTTGTAAACAAAGTGCTCATCGACGCGATCAATCGCGGCGCTTCCGACATTCACATTGAACCGTATGAAAAGACCTACCGTGTGCGTTATCGGCAAGACGGGATCTTGAACGAAGTTGCCAATCCGCCGCTAGCGTTGGCGGCACGCATCGGCGCGCGAATCAAGATTCTGTCGCGACTCGACATCGCCGAGCGGCGCGTCCCGCAGGATGGCCGCATGAAGATGCGCATCTCCAAAAATCGGGCGATCGATTTTCGCGTGAGCACCCTTCCGACCATGTGGGGCGAGAAAGTGGTAATGCGTATTCTCGATCCGAGTTCGGCAACACTTGGTGCCGACAAACTCGGCTTCGAGGAAGCGCAAAAACATGCCTTTATGGAAGCGATCCATCGCCCCTACGGGATGGTGCTGGTAACGGGTCCGACCGGTAGCGGTAAAACAGTGACACTCTATACCGCGCTCAACATTCTTAATGTGCCTGGCACAAACATCTCGACCGCGGAAGATCCGGTCGAAATCAACGTGACCGGCATCAACCAAGTAAACATCAACGAAAAAGCGGGTCTTCACTTCGCCAACGCGCTGCGCGCTTTTTTACGCCAAGACCCGGACATCATCATGGTCGGCGAAATTCGCGATCTCGAAACCGCGGAAATTGCGATCAAGGCGGCGCAAACTGGTCATATGGTGCTGTCCACGCTGCATACCAATGACGCGCCGGCCACACTGACCCGAATGGTCAACATGGGAGTACCGCCATTCAACATTGCGTCGGCCGTGAACCTCATCATTGCGCAACGACTGGCGCGGCGGCTGTGTTCCGGCTGTAAAGTCCCACTGGAAGTACCGGAACCGGCGTTGCTGAAGGCGGGTTTTCAGCCGAGCGAGATAGGAAAGCTGACGATCTACGGCCCAGCTGGTTGCGATCTGTGCAACAAGGGCTATAAAGGGCGAGTGGGTATTTACCAGGTCATGCCCATGTCCGAGGCGATTGGCGACATCATAATGCGTGGCGGCAACCAACGGGATATCGAGGCGCAGTCGCAAAAGGATGGGGTATCCGACCTACGTAAGTCAGGCCTGCAAAAGGTCCGCGACGGCGTCACCAGTCTGGAAGAAGTCGAGCGCATCACCAACCAATAGACCATGGCCGTAGCCACAAAAAAGAGGCCCAAGTTCGACGCCTACGTATGGGAAGGCGTCGATAAGCAGGGCAAGAAAATGAAAGGCGAGATGGAAGCGGCGAGCGTCGCTTTCGTCAAGGCCACGCTTCGCCGCCAGGGGATTAATCCGGCTAAGGTGGCAAAACGCGGCAGCAGCCTGTTTTCCGCGCGTAAGAAAAAGATCACGGCTAAAGACATTGCTGTCTTCACTCGACAGCTGGCCACCATGTTGACGGCCGGTATTCCAGTTGCGCAGGCGTTCGATATTGTCGGCAAGGGTCACGAGAACCCCGCCATGCAGGATCTGGTCTTGGGCATTAAGAATGACATCGAGTCGGGCACCAACATGACTCAAGCGTTGTCGAAACACCCGCTCTATTTCGACGCGTTATATTGCAATCTGGTTCAGGCAGGTGAGCAGGCGGGTATTCTCGATGCAATTCTGGATAAGGTCGCCACATACAAGGAAAAGATTGAAGCCATCAAGGGTAAAATCAAAGCGGCTTTGTTCTATCCGGCCGCGGTAGTGATTGTCGCATTCATCATCACGGCAATTTTGCTGATATTCGTAATCCCTCAATTTGAAAGCTTGTTTAAGGGCTTTGGTGCTGATCTTCCTGCCCTGACCAAGATGGTCGTTGAGCTATCGCGCGTCTTTCAAGAGTACTGGTACATAATAATTGGTAGCGTCGTCGGAGCCGTTGCATTTGCCTCGTACAGCTACAAGCGGTCAATTAAGGCCCAGCACACAATGGATCGACTGCTATTGCGTGCACCGGTTATTGGAATCATCATAAAGAAGGCAACGATTGCGCGGTTTACGCGCACTCTTGGAACTATGTTTGCCGCCGGCGTGCCTTTAGTCGAGGCGCTCGATTCGGTTGCTGGTGCCTCGGGTAATCGGGTTTACTACGAAGGAACTATGGCCATAAAGAACGACGTCAGCACCGGTATGCAGCTACAGGCGGCGATGAATTCCACTGGCCTATTCCCGAACATGGTCGTGCAAATGGTCGCCATCGGCGAAGAATCCGGTGAGCTCGATAGCATGCTGGGCAAGGTTGCCGATTCGTATGAGCGCGAGGTCGACGATGCTGTCGCCGGTCTGAGCAGCTTGCTCGAACCGATCATCATGGCATTCCTCGGCATTGTCATCGGCGGCATGGTAGTTGCCATGTACCTGCCGATCTTCAAACTTGCTGGCACGACTTAGGTCTGTCGCACTTCAGTCGCGCAACGGTAAGCGCGGTGCCGCCCGATGACATCGCTCGCACCTTTCTTCGCCAGTTATCCGGCGGCACTTCCCGTGACGGCCTTACTGCTCGGTCTCATTGTCGGCAGTTTTCTCAATGTCGTGATTCATCGCCTGCCGATCATGCTGGAGCGAACCTGGCGGCGGCAATGCGACGAGCTGACAGGAAAGACATCGGCGGCGGAAGAATCCTACAATCTACTGGTCCCACGATCCCAATGTCCGGCATGCGGACATGCCATTTCCGCGGCCGAAAATATTCCACTGATTAGCTTCGCGCTGCTGCAGGGCAAGTGCCGCGGATGCGGCAAGCGAATTTCTTGGCGTTATCCCGCGGTTGAGTTGGCAACCGGCTTACTCTCCGCGGGGATCGCTTGGCACTTCGGATTCGGCCTCGCTACCGCTGGCGCACTAATGCTGACCTGGACCATAATCGCGCTCAGCGTCATCGACTACGATCATCAGCTTCTGCCGGACAACATCACGCTGCCGCTGATGTGGCTCGGACTTTTGTTCAATCTGAGCGGTGTATACGTTTCCATCGATTCGGCCGTGATCGGCGCAATGGCGGGCTACTTGTCGTTGTGGACGGTATATCAGGTGTTCAGGCTTGTGACCGGGCGCGAAGGCATGGGATTTGGCGATTTCAAGTTGTTCGCCGCTTTCGGTGCCTGGCTCGGGTGGCAACAGTTACCGTTGATTATCCTGTTCTCCTCCTTCGTCGGCGCGATCGTCGGACTCGGCGGAATTCTGCTGCTCGGCCGCGGGCGCAGCGTACCGATTCCGTTCGGTCCTTTTCTTTGTCTCGCCGGATGGGTCGCGTTGCTCTGGGGCGACGCCATCACCCGCAGCTACCTTCAGTTCGCTCGTATTTCTCTCTAATCCGCCTCTGGCTTCGGTTGCGTCGAGGTGATTTGCGCCGGAGTCGCCTGATAAGCTATGCCGATGTTACGCATCGGTCTCACGGGCGGTATCGGTAGCGGCAAATCCACGGTTGCAGAGCTGTTTACGCGTCGCGGCGTACCGGTAATCGATACCGACGTCATTGCGCGACAGATCGTAACTCCTGGGCAGCCAGCGCTGGCGGAGATCGCCCGTGAATTCGGAAGCGACCTACTGGACGCAAGTGGCCAACTTGACCGCGCGCGTATGCGCCAGCGGGTGTTCGACGATCCGACCGCCCGCCGCCGACTCGAAGCGATTTTGCACCCGCGCATTCGCGCGGCGGTGCGAGACCAGATAGCGGCGCTCAAGGCGCCGTATTGTTTGATCGTTATTCCGCTGCTAGTCGAAACTGGATTTAACGAAGTTATCGATCGCGTACTCGTTGTCGATGTCGATGAAGTGCATCAGCAGGAACGGACAAGCCGACGCGACATCGTGCCCACCAATGAGGTCCAGAAGATAATGGCGACCCAGGCGACGCGCGAACAGCGCCTGGCGCGTGCCGACGATGTCATTGTCAACAACGGCGTAGTTGCCGATCTGGAACGCGAGGTGGACCGACTACACGCGTCCTACTTGGCGCTCGGACGTCGACCACGGAATTCGAACTAAGCCGCGCACGACCGCCTCAACGTCGTCGCGATCCCATACACCACGAATCATTGCGACACCTTGCGCCCCGACCGCCTTGGCGACCGCGGAGTCCGCGGGCCGCACCCCGCCGATGGCGTATACCGGCAACGTCGTGGATGCACATAGCTCGCCGAAGCGTTCCCAACCGAGAGTCGTACCAGTCGGATGACTAGCCGTTGGTTGCACCGATCCGAGCACGGCGAAGTCGACGCCAATCCGCTGCGCCGCTTGCAGTTCGTGCTCATTGTGACAAGAGGCGCCAACCCAGTATTGCGGCGCCAACGGGCGCTGCAACAGAGTCAGCAATCGACGACTGTTGAGATGCACACCGTCGGCGCCGCAATCGGAAACCCACCCGGGATCGGCATTAATCAGAAGTCGTGCGCCGAAACGGTGGCACAGCGTGGCGAGTTCGCGCGCGTAGGCGACGAAATCGATTCGATCCATTTGCGACTCGCGCAGTTGCACGAGCCGCGCACCGGCTTCGAGCGCGCGCGTAAGGCGTCGGGTAAATTCCAACCGGCCGAAGCGGCCGACATCGCTCAGCAAATAAAGCGCCGGTAGCTGCAAACGCCGTAGCACCGGTCGGTCGGCATCGGGGAATTCGTCGGGATCGAGATCGGTAATCGGAATCCAACGCAGTGCCTGCGCCTCGCGCCCTTGCGGGGTGCCACGGTAGCGAGTGATCTGCCACACATCCAGCGTTACCTCGATCTCGCCATAGTCGTGCCGCACACACATGAACGGTGCCGCCTGCTGCACGTCAATTCCCAGTTCTTCGTGTAGCTCGCGCTGCAAGCCGGCGAACGGCGCTTCCGCCGATTCAAGTTTGCCACCCGGAAATTCCCACTTGCCGCCTTGGTGTGTGTCATCGTGCCGGCGGGTAACGCAGACGCGATCACCATCGATCAACACGCCGGCGACCACGTGGATCGCGCGCCGTGCCGTCGTGTTCTCAGGCATCGGCGACCGACATCGCGCTAGCTGCGATAGTTAGCATTGATGCTGACGTAGTCGTGCGAGAAGTCACAAGTCCAGACGCACGCATTGTGCCGACCGATGCCAAGCGAAATACGCACGCGTATTTCCGCTGGGCTCATCGCCGCTTTGCCCGCGGCTTCGGTGTAATCGGACGCGAGACTTCCGTTGCGTACCACGCAAACGTCGTTGATCCAAACGGCGACGCGCTCGATGTCGATCCGCTCTACCCGCGCGCGACCCACCGCCGCCAAAATGCGCCCCCAGTTCGGATCGGACGCGAAGAACGCGGTTTTCACTAGCGGTGAGTTGGCAACTGCATAGGCGACCTCGAGACAATCCGCCTCGGACGGTCCATCGATGACATCGACTGTAATGAACTTCGTGGCGCCCTCGCCATCGCGCGCGATCGCTTGCGCCAATTCGACACAGACCTCCGTTACTGCGGCGCATAAAGCTTGGTGAGCGCCGCCATCGATTTTGTCGACGACCGCGTTTCCCGCCTTGCCGGTTGCTAACAAGATACAAGCGTCGTTGGTCGATGTGTCGCCATCGACGGTAACACGATTAAACGACGCATCGGCCGCACCACGTAGACAAGCCGCCAGCACATCGCGACCGACGGCGGCATCGGTAGCAACAAAGGCGAGCATGGTCGCCATGTTCGGCTGAATCATACCGGCACCCTTGGCGATCCCGGTAACGGTAACGACGCGATTGTCTAACGTGAATTGGCGCGCCGCGCCCTTAGGTACGGTATCAGTCGTCATGATGCCGCGGGCGGCATCGCTCCAACCACCCTCGTTCAGCGCGCGCGCGGCCTCGGGCAGTGCGCGTACTAAGCGATCGAGCGGAAAGCGCTCGCCGATAACACCGGTCGAGAATGGCAAGACTTCATGCGCCTTGCAGCCGAGCTGCTCCGCCAGCGCCCGACAAGTCGCTTCGGCGTCTTGAACTCCGGGTTCGCCGGTTCCAGCGTTAGCAAAACCGGTATTGATAACCAGCGCGCGCGGCGCGCCACGCGTGAGGTGTGCGCGCGCAACTAGTACCGGCGCGGCGCAGAATCGATTGCGGGTAAAAACTGCGGCGACTTCAGTCCCGGCGGCGCACTCAATGACGACGACATCGCGACGGCCCGGTTTACGCAGGCCGGCCGCGGCCGTCCCCAGGCGAATACCGCTAACCGGATGGAGCAATGGCAATTCGGAGAGCCCAACGGCCATAACGTACCGTCAGCGAAAAAACCGAATCATTCGAGTCGACCGTGGCAGTGCTTATATTTTTTCCCCGACCCGCAGGGGCATGGCTGGTTGCGCCCAACCTTCGGTTGTTTGCGCACCACCGGCCGCTGCGCGACCGCGACTTCGCTTTCCTCAATATCCGTTGGTTCCGCTTCGGTACCCGCAGTGGGATGCAGAAATTGCATATGTTGCGGTTCCCGGCGCGGCGGCTCGAACGTTTCCGCTACCGCTTCGCTCGGTTGCAACTGCACACGCGCGAGCAGCGTTATGGCCTCTTGCTTGATGCGCGCCAACATATCCGAAAACAATTCGAACGCTTCACGCTTGTACTCTTGTTTCGGATTCTTTTGCGCATATCCGCGCAAGTGTATGCCTTGTCGCAAATAATCCATCGCCGCGAGATGGTCTTTCCATTGCTGATCGAGCACCTGCAGCATCACGGCTTTTTCCACGTGGCGCATTACCGGCGTTCCAACCAGCGCTGTTTTCTCTTCATGCCGACGTTCCAATTCCAACGCCGCGCGTTCGGCTATTTTCTCGCCATCGACGCTGGTCTCCTCCTCGACCCAACGGGCGATCGGCAGCGCCAGGGCGAACTCGCGCTCAAGGCTTTCTTGCAGTCCGGAAACGTCCCACTGTTCTTCCAGGCTCTCGGGCGGAACGTGGCTGTCGACGATCGCCTTGATAACCTCGCGCCGTATGCCGCGAACGCTCTCGGAAATATCCTCGACGTCGAGCAACCGGTTGCGCTCTTCGTAAATGACTTTGCGCTGTTCGTTGGCGACGTCGTCGAACTCGAGCAATTGTTTGCGTATGTCGAAGTTGCGGCCTTCGACCTTGCGCTGCGCGTTTTCGATCGCGCGCGTTACCCACGGATGCTCGATCGCCTCGCCTTCCTGCATGCCGAGTCGACCCATCAAGCCGGATACGCGATCGGAACCGAAGATGCGCAGCAAACTGTCTTCGAGCGATAAATAGAACCGGCTCGAACCCGGATCGCCTTGGCGACCCGAGCGACCGCGCAATTGATTGTCGATGCGCCGCGAATCGTGGCGTTCCGTGCCGATCACGTGCAAGCCGCCGGCGGCAACGACTTGCGCGTGACGCTGCTCCCAGTCCTGCCGAATCGCGCGTCGCGTTTCCGGATCGTCGCCGACCTCGGCAAGCTCCATTTGCAGATTGCCGCCGAGCACGATATCGGTGCCGCGCCCGGCCATATTGGTCGCAATCGTAACGCCGCCGGGTTGGCCGGCCTGCGCCACGATTAGCGCCTCGCGCTCGTGTTGCTTGGCGTTCAATACCTGGTGCGGAATTTTTTCGTTATCGAGCAGCCGCGACAGATGCTCGGACGCCTCGATGGAGATCGTACCCACCAATGCGGGCTGTCCGCGCTTATGGCAATCGACAATGTCGGCGATGATCGCAGTGTGCTTCTCGGGCCCGGTGCGGTAGACCTGGTCGCCGGCGTCGTCGCGGATCATCGTTTTATGCGTTGGAATCACCACAACTTCGAGACCGTAAATCTGATGAAACTCGAAGGCTTCGGTGTCGGCGGTGCCGGTCATCCCCGAAAGCTTGGAATACAGCCGGAAATAATTCTGAAAAGTGATCGTGGCAAGTGTGTGGTTCTCGTTTTCGATCGGCACGCCTTCCTTCGCTTCGACCGCCTGATGCAAGCCTTCCGACCAGCGACGACCGACCATCATGCGACCGGTAAACTCGTCGATGATAATCACTTTATCGTCGCGCACGATGTAATCGACTTCGCGCTTGTACAACGCGTGCGCGCGCAACGCCGCATTTAGGTGATGCATCAACACCAAACTCGTCACATCGTAGAGATTGCCGCCGGATTCGAGTATTCCAGCCTGCGTCAGCAACCGCTCGACGTTTTCGTGACCGACTTCGGTGAGAAACGCCTGACGCGTTTTTTCGTCGATGCTGTAGTCGCCGGGGCCGTCCTCGGTTTCCTGCTTTTTGAGCTTCGGGATGATGGCGTCAATCTTGACGTAGAGATCGGTGCTCTCTTCCGCCGGTCCCGAAATAATCAACGGGGTTCGCGCCTCATCGATCAAGATCGAATCGACTTCGTCGACGATGGCGAAATTAATCCCGCGTTGGGCCCGATCCTCCGGGCGAAACGCCATGTTGTCGCGCAGGTAGTCAAACCCGTATTCGTTGTTAGTGCCGTAGGTAATGTCGGCGGCGTACGAGGCACGCTTGGTATCGCGGTCTTGTCCCGGTACGACGACACCCACGGTCATGCCGAGGAATCGAAAGATTTGACCCATCCAGTCGGCGTCGCGACGCGCGAGATAGTCGTTCACGGTAACGACGTGCACACCGCGACCGGACAGCGCATTGAGGTACGCCGGCAGCGTTGCCACCAGCGTCTTGCCTTCACCGGTGCGCATCTCAGCAATCTTGCCTTGATGCAACACCATGCCGCCGACCAGTTGCATATCGAAATGGCG
>Ga0209640_10003248_pt1 | contig 14220 bp, 12 predicted proteins | sample RifCSP10_1_FD_184018 | JGI IMG/M metagenome (GOLD analysis project Ga0209640, IMG submission 184018) | Soil microbial communities from Rifle, Colorado - Rifle CSP2_sed 10_1 (SPAdes) (version 2) | ecosystem: Environmental > Terrestrial > Deep subsurface > Rock core/Sediment | place: Rifle...
TCGCTCTTGATTATCGCCTTCAGCAATGATCGAAAGCGGTAATTATCACGCTGTGCTTCGCGAACGATGTCCCTGACGGCGGGCATGTCGTTATATTCTATCCCCCGTCCCAGGGCATAAATCAAGAGCTGCACCGTCAGGTTGCTGACGAACTGGTCCGAATATTGTAGCAGAAATCCGCGCAATTCCGCCGGTCCCTGTGTCGGCGTGCCGTCGTATAACACAGCCGACCCATCGATTGGATTGCCGCCGTCCTGGGTCCGCCATTTACCGATGGCATCGAACGATTCAAGCGAAAAACCAATCGGATCCATGAGCTGATGGCAACCTTTGCACGCCGGATCCGAGCGATGCTGTTCCATCTGTTCCCGCATGGATTGAGTCTTTACGTTACCCGCGGCGTCTCTTTGCTGAGGTTTGAGTTCCGGTACGTCGGGTGGCGGATCCGGCGCGGGGACACCGATGATATTCGACAATACCCAGTTACCCCGAATCACGGGAGAAGTCCGACCCGGTTGCGATGACACCGTAAGGATACTGCCTTTCCCAAGCAACCCCCGCCTGGCATCAAATTCATCACCCAGAGTTATCCGCCGGAACCGGCTGCCTTTTACTCCCGGAATCCCATAATGTCTGGCCAGGCGTTCATTGACAAAAGTATAATCGGCCGTCAGCAAATCCAGCACGCTGCGGTTTTCCCGGATGATGCTGTCGAAGAACAATTCCGTTTCACGGCGCAGCGCCTGGCGCAGGTTATCGTCAAAGTCAGGGAACTGGTCCACAACCGGGGCATGACCGTCCAGATTTCGTAATGCCAGCCACTGACCGGCGAAGTTTTCGGCGAGAGCAGTCGAGCGGGGATCATCCAGCATCCTCTGCACCTGATCTTCAAGCAGTTCCGGCTGATGGAGTTGCTGCCGCTCCGCAAGATCCAGTAACGCATCATCGGGAATGCTGCTCCAGAGAAAGAACGATAAACGTGCAGCCAGGTCCTGGTCGCTGACTGGATAAACCACATTTTCGACCAGCCCTTCCGGTTCATACTCGATCCGGTATATGAACTTCGGGTCGGCCAGGATGCGCTGGAGCACCATTTCAATCCGCGCATCGAAACTGGCTTTGTCCCCCCCCTTGCTGTAAAAATCCATCAATTCATCGATATCATCCACACTGGCGTTACCACGGTAGGCACGGCGCGCCAGTGTAGCGATAATCTTCCTGGCGCATGCCTGTTCCATGGCCGGCGTTTCCGGATAACAGGCAAAAATCCTGCCCCGGCTGGGCGTGTCGCTCGCGCCCCTGGCCTGATACGGACCGTCGATTCGGACACTGCCGATATGGGGGTAGAAGGTAAACCCGGGTAAACCGCCCGTCTCGATCGTGCTGCGGTCGAAGGGTTTATTCAGATCCAGTCCGGGGGCGTAATTGGTCGCGAGGAAAGTTACACCCACGCTGTGAGGCCCCGCGGAGACCGGAATGCGCGCATCGATGGTTTGCAGTTGCCCGGATCGTTCATCGTATGGCATACCGACTTCCAGTTCTTTGTCCCAATCGAACAATTGCACACGTTTCCCATCCAGGCTGATTTCCAGTTGTTCGCCCCGGACTTCACCAAAAGGTGAGAAATTACCCATGTTACCGAGATTGACGGAGAACACCTTGATGTTGTAATCACCGTCGGCCGGGAACTCATACTTAATCAGGAGCCCGCCCCGGGTACCAAAAGACAGTCCTTCAACATGGTAATTCTGGGTCATGTCTGCGGCAACCCGGTACGGGGTCTGTGTTGGAGCGGCCACGTTTCCCACCGCCATCCGGCTGATCTTGCCCGCCGCTGACAGATAAGCTTCCAACAACGCAGGAGACAACCCAAGCGTCCCGGCCTGGTTATCGAAACCGCGGCTGGAGTCGTCTGGCGGTAAAAATTGTGTCGCATCCACTTCCAGCGCCAGCAGGTCCCGTATGGCATTGGTATATTCAACCCGGTTGAGCCGATGCGGGCCCGGGCGACCTGGCCGTGGTCTGGCGGATGCATCAATGACGTTTGCAAGCGCATTGATAAAAGACCTGACGGTGGTCCGATCCGGTCTGGGTTTACCGGCAGGCGGCATCATTCCCGCATTCAGTTTACGGATGATTTTCTCGGCCAGTTCGGGCTCCTGGTGCGCCAAAGCCGGATTAAACATTTCCAGTACCATGTCACCGGAACTTTTTTCGAAATTATGACAATCGAAACAATACTGGTCGATCATAGCCAGTTGCGATTCGGTCGACATCGCTGCCGCCGCATCGGGCGTTTGTGCATCCGCCGGAGTATTCCCGAACAACAAGAGATAAAGCAAAACACAGGGTATTGCGAAGGCCCGGATCATTGTGAATGAAGTCTGGTGCATTTCAGTAATAAGTTTAACTTCAAATGCCTGTTAAACAAAGGGTCTGGCATAGCCCGGGGACAAAAAAAGGGTATTCCCTGGCGAATACCCTGCTATTCAGAATTCTTATCGTTTTAGAAATGCCGCAATCGCTGAGCGATCCGTATCGGTCAACCGGCTGGTATTGTGATCGACAACCTTCGCCATCTCGCCGCCAACGAACTCGCCATCCGGCAGGATACCCAGAAATAATACCATTTTTATGTCTTCCCCTGACCAGCCGGCCAGGGCGGCGGCATTAATGGCCTCGATCTTATGCTTGCCCATCTCCGTACCGGCAAATTCCCTGTTCAAATCCGGTATCCCGAGCCCGTTACGCGGTGTATGGCATTCGCCACAATGACCGAGGTTGCGGACCAGATAAGCACCGCGCGCCACAACCGGATCGGTTTCACCGGGAGGACTGGCTTGTATCACATCTGCCAGCAGGTTCCAGCCAGCCATCATCCAGGATGACAGCCAGCCGGCAAGTTCGTGCTTCGGCACGGTATGTTCAGCGGCGGGTTGCGCCATCAACCAGGCGCCGATGTCCAGCACGTCCTGATCGGTCAATCCCGCATAGGCGCGATAGGGAAAAGCCGGAAAATAATACCCGCCGTCAGGGCGGCGGCCGTGTTTCAGGGCGAGCAGAAAATTCCGCCCGCTCCAATCACCTATCCCGGTGGCCTTGTCAGGCGTGATATTCGGTACATAAAAAATGCCAAATTCACTCTCCAGCGCCAACCCGCCGCTGAGCAACCCATCATTCCCGGTCCCCTCATGGCAGCTGATGCAGCCGCCGGCATGGACAAGATATTGCCCGCGTTCAACGGCTTCTTTTGAATCCGGCAATGCGGTCTCGGGGATCCGGGGGAGGGAAACGACCCAGGTAACTACAATCGCCAGAACACATACAACCGCTCCGACTACCAGCACCAGATTTTTAATCATCTCTGCATTGAATTTAAGTCAGAATTGCAGGGCAGATAGAGGAACGACACCTACCATCTATCCCCTTTACACTTTTAACTTTATTCTTTTCACTAATAAGGCGGGTTGAGAAGCGGGACCCGCTGGCTAATTCCTTTACACTTTTAACTTTATACTTTTCACTTGATAAGCTTAATCTACATCCATCCGGTAATTGTCATGACAGTTACCGCAGGCGCTGCCCATGGGCCGCAATTCCTTCATGGTCGCAGCCTGGTCGCCGCTTTGGGCGGCCACGGAAAAGGCGGTGGCTTTTTCGACCAGGTCCTGTGCATGCGCGGCAAAATCGTCATGGTTGTCCCAGATCTTGTCCAGCGCCAGTGTCTCCACCTCAACCCCGCGCGTATCCATTGTAAATACGTCCGGTATCATAGCGGCAAGCTGGGCGATTCTTTGGCTGTTTTTCCTGGCGAGCACGGCATCGAATGGCAACTTGCCGCGGGCCATCGACGCGATTGGTTCCATATGCGCATCCAGCAGTTTGAATACCGACTGTCTGACCTCCACTGCATTCTGCGCCAGTTCCTGCGGCGTTTTTTGCTGTTGTGCCATGACATTAACAACAATGAATGAACAAATCAGAAAAAATATTGAGGCAGCAAAACGTTTCATGAACACATTCTCCAGCAACTGTGCAAGCCGATCTTAGTTAACAAAATAAACCGGGAACGTGATTTACGCAAGTTGTCCCCGTGGCGGGCAGGATAAGCCTATTCCCTGGCGTGAGACTTATGTCATGAAGTACTAATCAGCAACATCTCGGTGCAATGGTGATGCGGCCGTCATCCTGCGGCACGATCTCCTTGCCGACAGGCCGGAACAGGCGGCTATGTTGCACCTTGAGCTTGAACAACCGCGCCGCATTACCGCCCAGAATCAGATTCAAATCATCCTGGACGATATCCAGCCGCAGTAACTGTTTCAGGCTCCAGCCCCAGACATCAACCTGATGCCGAACCAGGGGTTGCTTGCGCAACTGCACGGCATAGGCCGGCGGTTTATGGCCGTACTGGGCATGGAACGGCAGGCTGGCGCCCCAATCGGTACCCCAGACCAGTTTCTCGGCACCGATATTCGGATCGATCAATACTTTCATGTAGAGATCGGTCCAGTACAGTCCGCATTCCAGATAGACATTATCGTAACTGGCGGCCACCGCCAGGCATTGTTCATAGAACTGCTCCGACCACCAGGCCTGGATACCGCCATGATTGAGAATAATGGGCACGTCGGGAAATTCCGCGGCGATATCCGTAATCCAGATCGGGTTGATGGACTCGGGCCAGTAACTGTGGGTCAGCGGATAACCGGCGGCAATCCCGGTGTGTATGGACGCCACCGTCTTGTGCTTGCGGGCAACTTCCATGAAGGCGCGGATCTCATCCATGCGTTCCGGCTGGCTGACGGTGCCCTTGCGCGAGCCGTTAGCGGGCATCCCCTCGCCGATGCCGACGAATTTGCCGGTGCTGAGCAGTTCATCCAGTTCCTTGCAGGCCGCCTCCACCGTCCACCTGGCCCGGCCATGCATCGCCTCTCTGGCGGTCCTGGCGGCGCCGGCCATGGCCACGAAGCGTTCCGGATATTTTTCCACCAGTTCCATGTTCATTTCGTTACTCATACCGAAGGCCGGCAGCAACACGCACATATCCACGTCGTAGCAACCCATGTCGTATAACAACCGGGGGGAGTTATCGTAAGCTTCCAGGTCACGGATGACATTAGCCAGGTCACCGTATCTGGCGGAACCGGCATCCAGTTGTTTTTTCTTCAGCCCCGGTCCTGCCGCAAACCGCTGCGCGTGGACGTGGGTATCAACAATAAATCTGCCGAGTTTCATAGAAAGTCCCCCGAGTGCTTATCAAGAGTAACCATCATTTCAGTATAAAGTACCAGGATCAAATGGCGTTTATGATTCTGCGTCCCTGCGTTTGTCGACGACACGGCGTAGTTTGGACCGGCCAGTGCTGCGCGGTAAGGTGCCCGCCGCCAGTAACTCAACACAGGCGTTAACACGGATCGCGCGTTTGATACCTTCTGTAACTCGCTTGCCGAGCTCCTCTGCCGCCCTGCCGTTGATATCAACCGACGATTCGCAGCGGATAGTCATCCTGGCCGTGCTTTCCCCGCCATCGATAAGGATCTGGTATTCCGCCGTCAGTTCATCAAACTGTCCCAGTGTCTCCTCGATCGCCGTGGGAAAGACGTTGACGCCATGATACCAGATCATGTCGTCGACACGGCCGACAATGGAACCTTCCAGCATGGCGCCGCTGAAACCGCAGGCCGGGCATACTTCGTCCAGTGACAACCGGGAGATATCCCGGGTGCGGTATCGCAGCAGCGGCTGGGTATTGCCGAAGATATTGCTGAACACCACTTCACCGGGTTCTCCGCGGGGCAGCTGCCGGCCGGTTTCCGGATCGACGATTTCGGTAATGACGATATCCGCGGACACGTGCAACGCCGGGTTGCCGGCACAGCCACCGCCGAGCGCGGCCAGTTCCGTCAACCCGTATCCGTCGCCGATGATGACGTCACCGAAACCCTGTTTCAGTTTTTTATGCGTGGACGCAATCGCCGCGCCTGGCTCCCCGACCGAGGTCACCGAACGCAGGCCAGCCTTGCTCAGATCGATTTGCAACCGTTCAGCGACTTCCAGCAAATGCAACAGGTAGGATGCCGACCCCGATATCGAGACCGGTTTTAATTCGGCGATCATCCTCACCTTGGTCTCGGTATCATACATACCGGCGGCAATCGTGATGGCGCCGACACGTTCGGCATAGGCGAAGGAAAGCGACGGTCCCAGCATGCCATCGATGGGACCCAGGGTGATCGAGATATCACCCGGCCCGAGTGACGGTTCCCGCTGAAAGGCATCCACCATGTAACCCCAGTCCCGCCCGGAGATGACACGACGTAATGGCCGGCCGGTGGTACCCGAGGTGGCGGCGAAATACCGCCATTGGGTACGGTGCGTGCAGACATAGGAGCCGAATGGCGGATGGGCGGCCTGGTCAGCCTGTAATTCGCTCTTGGTGCAAAACGGGACACGATGCAGGTCTTCCAGTCCTTTAATATCACCCGGCTTCACACCGGCTGCGTCAAACTTTTTACGCCAGAATGGCGCCTCCTCGTAGATATAGTGGACCATGTTGCGCAAGCGTTCGCTCTGCATCGCCAGTACTTGCCGCCTGGGCAGGTACTTGATGCGCGCATCGAGGAACTTGTAATCTGGTAATGTCGCCATGGATATATTCAGCCGGAAAACATTTCAGGAATACCTGGTAAAGCTGTTACCCTGCACGCAATTAATAAGAATTGTTCAGCCAATGAACGCCAGGGGATTCTGGGGCCGCGGCCAATCTGAATCATTGATATAGATCAATCTATAAAATAGTGTAATAAGCTTTGCTATCAATAATGAATAAGAATAACTTTCCGTCTCTCCTACTGTTTCAGTTGCTGCCGTTATTCCTTGCTGTTATTCCGGGAATCAGTCCGTTACACGCGGCAGACTCAGACCAGGAAGCGCCGGCAAAAATAATCACCGCCACCCGTATCGACACACCGCCGGTGATCGACGGCAAACTGGATGAGGCGGTCTGGGAGCAGGCCGTGGTGATCGAGGATATCCATCAGATCCGGCCGCACGAACAGGCAGAGCCCACCGAACGCACCATCTTTTATGTGATGTATGACAAGGATGCCCTGTATGTAGGCGTCCGCAGCTGGTACAGCGAACCTGAAAAAATGACGGCACACATTCTGAAGCAGGGAGCCGAATTGCTTACCGAGGACCGCGTCGGCGTCATCCTGGACCCGTTCAACGATAAACGCAGCGGTTACATGTTCGAATTGAATCCCAACGGTGTCCGTCTGGACGGCCTGTTCAACACGCCGACACAGTTCGCCCCCTGGTGGGATGGCATCTGGCAGGGCGAATCGATGCTCACCGCCGATGGTTACAGCGCGGAATTCGCCATCCCGTTTAAGACCCTGTCATTTGATGTCCAGGATGAAACCTGGGGTTTCAATGTCTGGCGCATCGTCATGCACAAGGATGAACAGATGGGCTGGGTTTCGCACAACCGCTCCGTGAATCCGGCGGCGGCGGGGGAAATGACCGGGATGCGGGATCTGGACATCGGCAAGGGCCTGGATATCGTGCCGTCCGTCAGCATACGCCAGGAACGCGATATCACCCGCGGCGATAAGGACTATAAATTCGAACCATCGCTGGATGTGTTTTACCGGATCACCCCGTCCCTGAACAGCGTACTGACCGTCAATACGGATTTTTCCGCGACTGAGATCGATAACCGCCAGGTGAACCTGGACCGCTTCAGCCTGTTCTTTCCCGAAAAACGGGATTTTTTTCTCAAGGATTCGGATATCTTCGATTTTGGCAATACCGACTTCGAACAGCCGTTTTTCTCGCGCCGGATCGGCTTGAGTAACACGGGCGAACCGGTCGACCTGGACTTCGGCGGCAAAATCAGCGGTCGTATCGGCCAATGGAACCTGGGGGCACTGGCCATCCGCCAGGCTGAGTTCGAAGGGATCAAACCGGACAATCTCATGGTGGCGCGGGTGACCCGGAATGTCCTGGATGAATCATCCGTGGGCGCCATCATGACCTACGGCGATCCCACGTCCAATCTGGATAACGTGTTGGGTGGTATCGATTTCCGTTATCTGAACACCCGACTGTCCGAAGGCCGGACACTCACCGGCCAGATCTGGTATATGCAAACCAGAACCGACGGGCTGTCAGGTGACGATGCGGCCTGGGGCGTTGGCCTGGCCATGCCCAACCAGAACAAGTGGAACGGCCGGGTCTCGGTGCGGGAATATCAGGAAAACTTCAACCCGGCCCTGGGCTTCATCACCCGCCGCGGCGTCCGCGATCACAGCGCGGATATCGCTTATATCTATCGTCCAGACAGCAGCTGGCTGCGGGACATCACTGCCGGTATCAATGCCAGATATGTGATGCGGCTGGATGACGATGAGCTGCAAACGCGGGTTATATTATTCCGCTTACTGGAACTGGCCAACTATCAGGGTGATCGGTTGATGTTCCGGTATTTTTTGGGCCAGGAAAGTCTGGACGTGCCGTTCGAGATCTCCCGGGGCGTGATCCTGCCGGTCGGGATGTATAGCTTTGACCGGGGTGGAGTCGAATACGAAACCAGCCCGGCCCGCGTGGTGTCCCTGTTCGGTGATATGTGGTACGGGAATTTCTATAACGGTACCAGGCTGGGCATCGAATCCGGGATATTATGGCGGCCCAGCAAATACCTGAACTTCAGCGGATCCTACGACTTCAACGACATCGAACTCATACAGGGCAAATTCATTACCCGGCTCATGTCCTTCAAAGCGGATATTGTCTTCTCCAATACCCTGTCCTGGACCAACCTGGTCCAGTTCGACAACGTTTCCAATAACCTCGGCTTCAACAGTCGCCTCCACTGGATCCCGCAGGCGGGCCGCAACATCTATCTGGTTTTCAACCATAACCTGATCGATACCGAAACCGGCTTCATGTCCACCCGTTCGGATATAACCCTCAAAGCCAATTACACCTTCCGTTTCTAATTCGTCATCCATTCTTTCACTCCTCACTCCTCACCCCTCACTCCTCACTCAGCACTCCTCACTTATTACGCATCGGCCAGTTGCGCCTGTTGGTATTCGTTGACCGCTTTATCGTCCAGCATGGTGGGAATGCTGCCCTTCACCGTTGTGCGCCGCAGATCGCGTTTGTACTTTTCTTCGTCCCAGGATCTGCCACGGTGGTTGACTCGCGCATTATCCCAGATCACCAGGTCACCCACGGTCCATTGGTGCGTATAGATATAGCGTTCCTGCGTGGCATAATCGATAAGCTCCTCGATCAGGGCGACGCCCTTGTCCAGCGGCCAGCCAACGACATGGGTCGCCTGGGAACCGACGTACAAGGCCTTCCGACCGGTTCTTTCATGCACGCGCACCAGTGGGTGTTTCAGCGGCGGCCAGCGTTTCCGTTGTTCGGCATCGAATTTATGCCCCGCTTTCAGGCGCGAATTCTGAAAATCGTGCTCGAGGATCAGGCCGTCAAGTTCCTGCCGGCGCTGTTCCGGTAACTCGTCCCAGGCCGCGCGCATATCAGCCCACTCGGTTTCACCGCCCACAGGCGTCACGGCATGGGCAGTCAAAAACGAATAACGCGCCGGCGTCTGGAACATCGTGCTGTCAGAATGCCAGAGCTGATTGGCGCGCAGGAAGGTTGACTTGCGCGAGTTCTTGTCGCGGATGCCGCCATCGGCATCGACATTGGAAAGATGGGCGACAAAATATCTGTCGTCCTCGAAGGTGACCTCCAGCGGCCCGTACCATTTGCTGAATTTTTCCTGTTCCGCGTCCGTGAGATTTTGTCCCGGGAACAACAACACGCCATGTTCCATTAAAGCGTCCAGAATCGCCTGATAAGTATCGTCACTGGTAATTTCCGCCAGCTTGACCCCCCGGACTTCGGCAAACAATGTCCGGCCTAATCTTTTCACCGTGAGCGCCATAGCAATCCTCATCTGACATTAAAACGGGGATTATTATGGCATAGAAATCAACCCGGATCACAACCTCATGCCGGCCGCCAGCACCCCTATTTACAGGTGGTGTCCGCATTATGCGCGGGGGTAGAATCGAGCCGGTCCACAACGAGTTTAGAGTCGCGTAGGGTGGGCACGTTGTCCGTGCCCACGCGGCACAAACTCACGCTTTGCGACGCCTCCATGGGAAAAGTCGCGTGGGGTGGGCACGTTGTGCGTGCCCACGCGGCACAAACTCACGTTTTGCATCGCCTCCATGGTAAAAGGCAATGATAGACATTTCCGCCGCTGGGCGGGACAATGAAACCCGTTATGACCTACTTTTATACTAGATTATTTTTTTGTGAAACTCATATGTTGATTCAACCACCGCGTCGTCTAAATAGCGGATGCTAGACTGGCTCTCATTTCTCGCCGGTATCGCGCTGGGTGTGGCGCTGACCTGGCTGCTCCTGCGCCAGCGTAATCAGGCACGCTATGAACAGGGCCGCCGTGAGGGCGAGGCGGAGCGTGTGCGGCTGGAGGAACGCCTGGCCCAGCAGGAAAAACAGATGCAGGAAAAACTGACCGTGCTATCGGAGACCTTCAAAGCCCTCTCCGCCGATGCACTGCGGCACAATAACCAGTCCTTTCTGGACCTCGCCAAAACCACCCTGGAAAAATTCCAGCAAGGCGCCCGCGACGACCTGACGGCGCGCCAGAAAGCCGTCAACGACCTGGTTCGGCCGCTTCAGGAATCACTCGCCAAAGTGGATACCAAACTAGGCGAAATCGAACAGGCCAGAGTTTCCGCCTACTCCGCCCTGAATGAGCAACTGAAAGGTCTGGTCGAAATACAAATCCCGTCGCTCCACAATGAAACCGCCAACCTGGTCAAGGCACTGCGCCAGCCGACGGTACGGGGGCGCTGGGGCGAAATCCAGTTAAAACGGGTGGTGGAAATGGCCGGCATGCTCGCCTACTGCGATTTCCTGGAACAGGAAAGCCAATCCAGTGAGGACGGCAGACTGCGGCCTGATTTAATCGTGCGCTTGCCGGGTGGAAAACAGATCGTCGTGGATGCCAAGGCGCCCATCTCCGCCTATTTGCAGGCCATCGAAACATCTGACGAGACCCAGCAGCAGGCCTATCTCGCCGATCATGCCCGCCAGGTCCGCAATCACATCACCATGCTGGGGCGGAAAGCCTATTGGGAGCACTTTGACCCCACCCCGGAATTCGTGGTGCTGTTCCTGCCCGGTGAAATGTTCTTCAGCGCGGCCTTGCAACAGGATCCCAGCCTGATCGAATACGGCGTCAATGAGAAAGTGATCCCCGCCACCCCCACCACCCTGATCGCACTGCTGCGGGCCGTTGCCTACGGCTGGCGGCAGGAAGCGCTGGCCCGCAATGCGCAGGAGATTAGCGACCTGGGCAAGGAACTCTATAACAGACTCGCGACCCTGGCCGACCATTGGTCCAACGTGGGTAAAGGACTGGATCGCGCCATGGATGCCTACAACAAGGCCACCGGAACACTGGATAGCCGGGTACTGGTAACGGCGCGCCGATTCATTGAACTGGGAGCCGCACCTGCCGATGGGGAAATCAAAACGCTGGAACCACTGGATCATACATCGCGCGCCCTGCAATCGCCGGAGCTGACTACTCAAACCGGTATCGGAACAGCGCCGGATGAAAATGCAGAGCACAAAAACTGACGTGACGCCCGTTCGTTGGAGATATCCCTGGGTATCCAGTGAAATGCGTTATACTACTTGTTGAAATATTCAACATTGTGGAGTTTTTGATGTCTACCGTTAATTTCAGCGTTCCTGAGAAAGTGAAACGGGAATTTAACAAGGCTTTCAAGGGTGAAAATAAAAGCGCTGTCCTGGCCTCCCTGATGCAGCAGGCGATTGCGGATCGGGAGCGGCGGAATCGCCGTGCAGCAGCGGCTGAAGCCTTATTAAAAATGCATGGCCGCTCCAGGCACGCGAGTGATGCAACGATACGCAAAGCCAGGGTTAAAGGGCGGCCGTGATCGCGGTTGTGGATGCGAGCGTCATCGTCAAATGGTTTTTTCAGGACCCCGCCCGTGAACCCAACAGTAAACAAGCGCTGGCAATCCTTGAGTCCATTCGTGATGGCAATCTTGAGCCACTGCAGCCGCCACATTGGCTGGCTGAGGTAGCCGCGGTTATTGCCCGGCTTGATCCGGGCCGATCAGAACAGACCATAGACCTACTGGGCGCCATGGAGTTACCCATTTCAAGCGAAATGGCGGTATATAAACGTGCTGCGGTTCTCGCTTCACATCTTAACCAGCATCTGTTCGATACGCTTTATCACGCGGTAGCCATCGAGCACGATACAACACTGTTGACGGCGGATCGGCGCTATTTCAGAAAAAGCAGGCAGCTCGGCCATATCACTTACCTCGCAGATTGGGCTGTGGATTAGAAATCGAAGCCCGGATGCAGCGCAGATGGTTTTTCAGTAAATCCGTTATTGATCCCATGCGTCACGCTCATCCTTGAGGTAGCTCGCCGCACCCAGCTTTTTCCAGACATCCTGATGCAACCCCGCCATATGCTTGACGAAATTATTGGGCCGCGGTATCAGCACGACCCGGTCATCCTTGGTCAGGACCAGCAATTCCTGACCCGGACCGATGTTAAGCTTCTCCCTTGCCTCGCGCGGGACAACGATCTGGTTCTTGCTGCTGAGCGTTACGGTTGTAGCCATCGTGTTGCCAGGTTCGCTATGTAAAGTGAATTTGTATTTTCACTTTACCAGTTTGATTCAGGCCAGAAAATATCGAACCCGCTGGTTACTGGAGGCTTGGGAGTGTCGATCACAGCTTCACTTCGCTGATCTGGATGATTGGCTGAATAGTGGTGTAATTGGGCAGGTCGCTGCGGAACTCGGCATCGTGTTTTGCCACCGCCGCCTGAAATTGCTCCAGATTGTCCGTCAGTATATATCCGATGGCGATATAGGTCGGCGGGGTATCGGGTCCGCCGCCGCCCAGGCCGAAATCGACGCCGATACCGGCACAGGCTTTACCTAGTTTCTCCTTCACCATGGGCATATGCTTCTGACAATAATAATCGATATTGAATTGTGCGCCTTTAACGTAGGGATAAAAGACAGTGGCTTTAAACATGGTCTTGCTCCGGTTTTGTGTCGATGGCAGTGACGGCATTCTAGCAGGTCCGGATAACAGTCGCCGTGGGGATTGCGGGAAATTATCTTTTTCGCCGGGCGGAACCTGCTTTCCTTTGACCCCGTCGCTCATTGTATTATGATAGCAGGGAGAGGTGTGTCGTCCCGCGAGTACTTTAAAATAAAACATTCCCTCACCCCTACCCTCTCCCGGAGGGAGAGGGAGATGCGAAAGATCCCGGCCCTCTCCCGAAGGGAGAGGGAGTAAAAGAACCGTCCCACTCCAAAAGGGAGAGGGCGTTGCAAACAACGAGGAGTAGCCAGACTATGACTGACCGCAGAACCTTCCTGAAAACCGGCATCACCGCCCTCGCCTTACCGACTCTCGCCCGCAGCGCCTACGCCCTGCCGCTGGCCATCACTAGCGATATTTCATCTTACGTCACGCCTTACAAGGTTATCTACGACGAGCGTTTTCAGGACAGCCTCGCTTTCGCCCGCGCCGCGCAGGACCTGGGCACGGCGATCCACGGCATCCGCGGGGATGTCACGGACCTGTGGTACAACGATCTCTATCACGAATGGAAAAAGGGACCGGCCCCGATCATGGGCATGACCACGACCGATGCCCTGTTCTGTCTGCAGATTCTGGCCCAGGACCAGCGCATGCGCGTGGTGCTGCGCATCGATCACAATTATCTGTCCGGCAACCGGGTTGAGCATGTCATCAATAGTGTGGCCCCGGCATCCCCGGCGGTGGCGGAGTTGGAGAACGTGGGCCCGGCGTGGAATATTCACATGTCCGACGTCGTGATGCAATGCGCGGAGCGGCAGTCACAATCATCCTGTACCACTCTCATTACGCAACTGGACCGACCGGTGACCGAGCAGCAGTCACTGGTAACCTGGGTGATAGCACCGATCAAAAAAACCTGATGCAGTGTAGCCTTAACAACATACATTTTTATCACTCCCTCGCCCTCCGGGAGAGGGTTGGGGTGAGGGCGAATGTGTTTTCCTTTCCGCGCCCCCTCACCCTCACCCTGGAAAATCAGTTCCAGACATTTTCAACCGAC
>Ga0209640_10003249_pt1 | contig 14210 bp, 8 predicted proteins | sample RifCSP10_1_FD_184018 | JGI IMG/M metagenome (GOLD analysis project Ga0209640, IMG submission 184018) | Soil microbial communities from Rifle, Colorado - Rifle CSP2_sed 10_1 (SPAdes) (version 2) | ecosystem: Environmental > Terrestrial > Deep subsurface > Rock core/Sediment | place: Rifle...
CTCAACAGAGTCACCGGTGAAACGAATCGTGATCGATCCGGGCCACGGCGGCCACGACACGGGAACAATCAGCCCAACCGGGCTTCGAGAGAAGGACCTCGTGCTGGACGTCGCGCGGCGGTTGAGGGCTTACATCAAGCATGCGTTTCCCGCTGTCGAGGTCGTTCTGACTCGCGATTCCGACCGCTTCATCGCGTTGGAGGAGCGCACAGCCATGGCGAACTCGCGCCAGGCCGATCTGTTCATTTCGATACATGCCAACGCGAGCCCGTCGCGCGTGGCGGCGGGGGTCGAGACATTCTTCTTGAGCCCTGACCGCGCACCGGCTAGGGACCCAGAAGCTGTAACCCGGCAGAACCCGCCCTTCGCCGGCGGAAGCAAGGGGCCGACAGCCCAGCCGGTGTTTGCCAGCGTTACGGTGGGCAATCGCGTGGGCGAGTCTCGCGAACTCGCGCGCTATATTCAATCGGGCCTTGTGCGCGGAATCGGAGCGGCGTCACCAACGATGGCGGCCAATCGCGGAGTGAAGCACGCACCGTTCGCGGTGTTGGTGGGCGCCGCGATGCCGAGCGTGCTCGCCGAGGTGTCGTTCTTGTCGAACCCTCGCGATGAGGTACTGCTCCAGACCACCCAATTCCGCGAGCGAATCGCAGCTTCGTTGTTTGCCGGACTCAACGCCTACCTGAAGAAGAAACGCCCGGTTGAGGGCAAGAGTGCGACGGCTCAGGCGGTAGAAGGCAAGGATGCGGGACCTGGAACTCGCGGGCTTACGCAGGATTGAACTACACACGATGAGCGCGAACGCGATGCCTGCTTGTCACCCTCGCTCAACTCTGCACGGCAGGCACGGCCTGGATTCTCTCGGCTCTTAGGCGCCTGGGCAGACGCCGCGGCAATCGCAAAAAGCCCAAAGAGAATTGGGCCGGCAACGAACTCGCCGACCCTCGATAGGTGTCCCGTTTGTTCTGTGAGGCGGTCACCGGAGTGACCGCCCCGGCCCTGTATCTCCGATCAACGCGCAACGAGAGGCTCATTGGGATTATGCTGAACGTACACGAGCCGGCCGCCGCCGCCTGATTCACGGTGAACAGAATCCCCGCAATCGTGATCGTTCCGGTGCGAGGCGTCGCGCTGAGGTTGGCCGCCACCGAGTAGTTGACGGTACCGCTTCCCGCGCCGGCTCCGCCCGACGTGACCATGATGAACGCGTCGTTGCTGACGGCCGTCCACGCGCAACCTGCGGTCGTGGTGACATTCACGCTTCCAGTTCCGCCGGCGGCCGGGAAGCCCTGACTTAACGGCAAGATCCCGAACGTGCACATGACGCCCGTCTGAGTCACCTTATGCACGTTGCTGCCGACGATGATAAACCCGACGCGGGGGCCGGCCAACGAGTTGGCGGCCACTGAGTACTTGACGGACCTCGATCCGGTGCCGCTCACGCCTGAGACTATGGTGATGAAGGCGTTAAGGCTCGTCGCCGTCGAGCTGCACCCTGTCGGCGCAGTCACGCTGACGGTAGCCGCTCCACCGCTTGACGTGAACGAGCGGTCAGTCGGCGAGATCGAAGTTATGCAAGACGTGCCGGCCTGATTGACGGTGAACGTCAACCCGGCGATGGTCATCGTGCCTGTCCGTATGCCGGCACTGCTCTTTGCCGCCACCGAGTAAACGACCGAACCGTTGCCGGTACCGCTCGCACCCGAAGTGATGGTGATGAATGCGGCATTGCTGACCGCCGTCCAGTTGCACCCCATCGGAGCTGACACGTTGACAACGCCGGTGCCGCCGGTCGCCGGGAACGCGTCCTCGGTCGGCGCTATCCCGAATACGCACGAGATCGTCCCGGCTTGAGTCACCGTGAACGTCTGGCCACCGATTGTGATAGTGCCCATGCGCGTGCCCGGATTCGGATTGGCGGCGACCGAATAGTTCACCGTGCCGTTGCCCATTCCGCTCGAGCCCGACGTGACCGTAATGAACGCGTCGTTGCTGACCGCCGTCCACGCGCAACCTGCGAGCGCGGTCACCGACACCATGCCCGTCCCGCCGCCGACGGGGAAGGACTGGGCCATCGGCATGATGGAAAGCGTGCTGCAATCGATTCCGGCCTGAGTGACGGTGAACGTCTCGCCCGCGATCGTAATCGTGCCCATGCGCGAGCCGACGTCGGACTTGACGGCTACGGAGTAGTTGACCGTGCCGTTGCCCGAACCGCTCGCGCCTGAGGTGACGGTGATGAACGCGTCGTTGCTTACTGCTGTCCACGCGCAGCCGATCGGCGAGGTCACCGCGACGGACCCGGTCCCTCCCGCGGCGAGGAACGACTGACTGGTCGGCATGATGGAGAAGACGCACGGCGCGCCGGCTTGATTCACGGTGAAGGTCTGTCCGGCGATGGTCATGGTACCCACGCGCGGCAAGCTGCTTGGGTTCGCTGCTACCGAGTACTCGACAACGCTGCTGCCCGACCCGCTTCCCGGAGACGTAATGGTGATGAATGCGTCGTTGCTGACGGCTCCCCATAAACATCCCTCTTCCGTCGTCACTATGACGGTGTCGCTTCCGCCGGCTTCGGTGAAAGACTGGCTCATTGGCGAGATCGAGAAGACGCACACGATAACGCAGGCTGAGAACTCCGAAGTGTTCCCATTCGGGTCGGTCGCGGTGGCGGTGAGGATTTCGCCGCCGATCGTTGCAACAGGCAACGTCGCGGAGAAGATCGCAACGCCGCTGCCATCCGTTGTAGCCGTCGTCGAGCCGAGGAATGTCGCGCCCTCTCCAAAGCCGGAGTCGTCGCAGAGGCTATTTGAATAAAAGTCGATCGTGTACATCGTGCTTGGGATGCTGTTCAAGGTGCCAGGCACGACGGTGTTGGGTCCTCCGACGGGTGTCCCCAAAACCGGGAAGTTCTGCCGGAGATTAGGGCCCCCATCGCCGTCGCCGGTGTCGTTGGCTGTGACTCCATCGTCAGCAAGGTCGATGCCCAGCATACCGTTTGTGAAAATGGAATTGCCGCGTACAGTGTTTCGGAGGGCCAGGCCGGCTGATGCCACCACCGCGACCCCGCTTTCGGTATTGAACGAGATCGCATTCGCAGCGCCCATCGCGGTCCCGCCAATCGCGTTGTCGCTGGCATCGAGTATGAGAACACCCTTGCGCGCATTAGCGAGCCCCGTACTTCCGATCGTGTTTCCCTGAACCATGTTCCCGGTGGAACCCAAGCCCGTGATAAAAAGACCGCTCGCGCCGTTTCCAGAAATTGTGTTACCCGCGCCCGGCGCCGTGCCTCCTATCGTGTTTCCCGGCGAGTCGAGAATTTGTATACCGTCAGCAGTGTTGGGGAGGGCGGTGCTCCCGTCGAAACTCGTGCCGATCAAGTTGCCCTGAACCATGTTGGCTGCACTGGGGGCGTTTCCGAATATGTGAACGCCGTTGCCCGTACCCGGGAAGCCGTTGCCGTTGCCCGAGATTACGTTCCCCGCGCCTGCCGCTGTGCCTCCGATGGTGTTGGACATCGCGTTGACGAATACGCCGTGGCGCTGGTTTGGGAGAGCAGCGTCGCCGGCTGCGGTGAGGCCGATATAGTTTCCCTCGACCATGTTTCCCATAGCGCCCGTACCATTGATTCTGACGCCATCCTGTGCGCTCGCGGATATCACGTTGCGGGCAGAAGCCGTCGTCCCTCCGATGGTGTTATTCGGGGTGTCAACGATCTGCACACCGACGTCATTAGGGACGACCGCGGTTCCGGCGGCGTCGGTTCCCAGATAGTTGCCCTCTACAATGTTGCCGCCAGCTTGGATCAATTGAATTCCAACCTGGCTCGAGTTGTTGATCACCAGACCACGCACCGTAGTGGCGCCTGCGCTGATCTTGAGCGGGATGCCCGACACGGTACCCGAGCCTGGCAGCGTTACGATGGGAGTACCCGCAAAGCCGGGCTGAGTCGTTCCATCAATCGTCACCGGATCGGTGATTTGTGGAAGGTCGCCAGACAATATAATGGTCTGCGGACCCGTGCCGATGGCGAAGCCGATCGAATCCGCGCCCGCGTTGCTGTTGGAATCTAGAATAGCCTGTCGCAGCGACCCGGGTCCGCTGTCGTTGATGGTGGTGACCGTGAAGGTCATAGCCACGAGCGGTATCACCACGCCGGGAGCGATGTTTCCCTTCCTGAGCATCACGAGGTCCCCGAGCGCGTCGCCGTTAAGCCGCATCCCAATCACGGCTACGGCGCCCCCTTCCACTTCGTAGGACGCCGTAGCACGTTCCTCCACGGCCGACGGAGCGCCGTTCGTGCCTGCGGTCCGTGTTGCTCCGATCCCGGCAGCAATATGCAGTTCATTGTTCGCCGAGCCGGCTACCATGAGGCTGTCACCTGGGAAGTTCGAGAATCGTGATGAGATCAGCCGCTTTGCGTCAGGCCACGGGCCCAGGCTAGCGCGGTCAACGCCCCACGTCTTCAGGCCAGGCGAACTTCTTTTGCCGCGTCGGCTTCGCGTCCCCGCTGAAAGTAGTTGGATGGACCCGTCGTCCGCGAGAATGGCGACCTGCGAGTCGCCCTCGCCTGCAAAGTCACCTACCGCAATCGACCTGATTCCGAACTTGAAGGCCCGCCGCTCGATTCTTTGTCGAGCAGCGCGGGAAAGGTCCGCCCCAACCGACAAGCCCCGGTCGCGCCCGCGGAGAAGAACAAGATCGCGCCCAGCGGCCACCACAACGTCTCCCAGAGGATCGCCATCGATCCGCCCAAGCGCGATTCCGCTCGCCTCGGCGGGCAGCGTGAAGACTTCGGGCGCGCTGTTGAAGGCCCCTCGCGGGTCTTCGAAGATCAACAGCCTGGGCCCGGCGGCTCCCGCGGTGGCGATGGCGAGGTCGGCCAGACCATCGGCCCGGTTGATCTCACCTGCGGCCAAGGCGGTCGCGCCGCCCGGAAGTTGAATCCGCTCAGCGATCCCGAACCCACCGCGGCCGTCGCCCGGCAACAAATAGATTCCATCGCTTCCGCGCGTTGCCGCCACAACGTCCAGGTGGCCGTCATTGTTGAAATCTCCGGCTGCCAGAAACTCGGGCGACGCGGGCGCATCGAACAGACCGGCGGCCGCGAGGAACGGCGAATCGGTCGCTTCGCTGAGGGACTTACGTGTCTTCGCTTCCGGGCTGTTAGGGAAGATCGATTGGACGTTCCCTCTGTACAACGCCAGCAATCCAGCGTCGCCTACTCGATATCCGCTCACGAGGTCCGCCACGCCGTCTTCGTCAAAGTCGCCCGCAACGAGCGATAGGGGATCGGCGCGGTTTTGTTCAATCGCTTCCTGCGCTGCCGCCGCGCCCTCGAACGACGCCTCGAGATCGCGGCCGTCGCTCACGTTATAGCGGGCGCTGCCGACTTGCCGCGCCCGAACCGTGACGCGTTGCCTGAGGCCGGTTGCTTTGCGTGCCGTCCCGGAGGAGTGTGCCGAGGCGGCGACCTTGCGCGTCAGTTCAATCGCACCGAGGCTCGCAGCCGCAAGTAGTAGGACGCCGGCAGCGATGACCAACCTGGATGGCCGTCTGCGGGACGCGGGTTCATTAAGGCTGAAAAGATTTGCTGGTGATGTCATGGTTTCTCCTCTCGTGGCAGCGGTCGCTCTGATCAAGGCGACTGGCTTCTCATCATCCGACAGGACATGCTCGCGGTCTGCCTACGGCGGTACGGGACCATCGCTGAGATGTTAGCGTTCGAAGAAGGACAACCCGCGGTCGGAAGATTACTGTAGATCCACTCCGCTCTGGGTCCGCACCCGCGCAAGACCTCCGCTATCAATCGGGGGCCGCTGTCAACACGGCGTATTCGGCGTTTTGGATACTATACAGGGGCTAACTCCTTGTCAATCGTAAGCTCCGAGTGCTGTCGACATGTTCGGATCAACATCTTCTACTCCCCTAACGCCATCGCAAGGTCGTGTCAGAAGCGCAGCAAGGTCGGCGGCTTGCCCGTGATTTCGACATGCCGCGGAACCGAGGTCGGGACCCGGCGCCGACGCGTTCGTTTGAGCTTGTCAAACCGCCGCGTCGTGTGTAAGTGTTATGCCAAATCAGGCCGGGTTCCTTGAGGAAGCCGGATTGGCAGTTGGTGAGCCCCCTCAATGCGCGGATTGTGACGGACGGATGCTTGGGGCTTTGCCTGAACGCCGGGACGCAAACTCCGCAGCCAGGAGTGACTATGAAGAGTTCTGCACAACTTGAAAGACGCCGCTTCGAGCGCGCTCCGATCTCCGCACAGGTTGAATACGAGCTCACGAACGCGAGCAGCGGCCCCTCGCGCGTGCGACGAAGCATGGCCAACATCAGCACCGGAGGGTTGTTCATCACCACCGAGGAGCCCTTACGAACGGGGACGCGAATGGTTGTTCGGTTCGAGCTTCCAAACAAGCACCGCGTGATCGCAGTCTCTCGAGTCTGTTACACGCGGAAAGGACTCGGGCTGGGTGTCGAGTTCCTGAGCCTCGACGAGGAGGATCGCCAGGAAATAGACGCCTATATCCTCACGTTGAAGCCCCGAGAATCGTCGCGAATCTCGCCGGCCGCCCCGGCCCCCCGTCACCGATGACACCCTGGCCGATCAATCCAGGTCCGAAAGCCCCTGCCCGTACTGCCCGTACTGAAAGTCCCTTGTAAAGTGCCCACCCGTATGCTATAACCGATTCGCCTAATTACTCCCCCACAAGATTCTTGTTGCCCCACTCGATGACGATCCGAAGCTCATGCAGATGAGCCCGCAGCACCCCCCACGACGATCATCTGTTGACGTTTGTCGGATGACGGTGTCACCAATGGCTGATCTCAGACCTGGCAGCGAATACACAATGAATCCCGACAATAAGCCCAGCGTCTGCCCGCTGTGCAAACGTCCTCTCGATATGTCAGGCGAGCGGTCGGACCCGACGCGGCTGTGCGACGAATGCCGATTGATCGTTCAATCGATCCTTCCCGCGTCGCAGCCTCCGGTCGCGGCCAAACAGGCACCGCAGCCCGTGGCCGCGTATCGCAACGCCGCAGCCAAGCCGGAGAACCGCTTGACCAACGACTCATTCGATTGGCCCGACCCGTTGGACACTAATCCGCTGAACGCGGAACGGAGCGCGCGACGGCAGGACGAAGACCTCCTGTCGCCCCACCCGATCGGCGCGGTTCCCCCGGTGGGCAGACGGCTTGCCGCGGAGCCTACGGGAGGGAATGTACAAGCACCGGTTGAGGCTCGCGCTGCAATCACGAATTCAGACACCGAGTGGCCGGTTTACCTTGGCGTCGATCAACCGAAGTCCTCTTCGAGAGTAGTGAAGCTGCTCTTAGCCGTGCTCATCTTTGCGGGAGCCGTCGCCGTTGGCTATTACGCATACGGGACTTATATCGAGCCGCGGTTGAGCCAGACGCCGGGCGACGCAACCGGCTCGGGACCGACTGCGCGCGTCCCTGAGTCGCCGGCCACCGAAAGAACTCAGCCGTCAGTCGGTCAGGCTTCCTCAACCGGCGAACCCCGTAATCCGGCCTCCCAGCCAACGAGTTCAAGTGCCGACCTCGAAGGGGGCGGAAACCTCACGCTACAGGCCGCGTCATCTCCGAGCGAGGCCGCCGCAAGGGAGCTCTCGGAAAAGCTGATACGCGCCGGAATACCGGCCTACGTCGTCGCCGCCGACCTCGGCCCGCGCGGAAGGTGGTTCAGGGTTCGAGTCGGCAGGTTCAATGACAGGAACGAAGCGGCGAAGTTCGGCGAACAATCGAGGCTGCGGGCGAGGGCCGCGGGCATCAGTTTGCAGGTGATCGTGGTCGATTATGAGAAGCCCCAGTAACGAGTGATGACCGTTCTTTCGACGATGTTGGAGTCCAAAGCACACGACCCGGAATACGCCAAGCTAGTCGATCAGTATTCGCGGTACCTCGACTCGCCGGTCCTGCGCTTGAAGTTTCTCAACATCGCGTTCAAGGAAGAACGGAAGCTCCGGCGCCTGGAGAGGATGCTGGTGGTCGGCACGCTTCACGACCGCGCCAGACTCGTCTTTGAGTTGTCAAAGCTCCTGCCGCTCGGCAAGAAAGTCCCGCTCGCGCTGCGCATCACGGCTTTTCTCAACCGGCTGCGCTACGTCGTCTGGGCGGTGTGCTTGGCCGGCGTTATCGCCGGCGGTGTGGGTGTCATCTTCCTGGCCTCGAAGCTTGTCGGAAGCCTGTCGGTTTCGACCCAGGCAAAAGGGATAGCGGGTGAATCAGAGCCGGCGCGATCCGGTGAGTCCGGCGCGCGCGCGGTTGGAGCGATCGGCTCAGAAGCGGGGCTCTCGCTCGATAAGGTGTGGCTAGCCGAGCAAGGCGATGCCTTCGAGTTCTACAGCAACGGCGCCCGCGTGCTGACCGAATACGAAACTGAAGGGCGAGAGCGGAAGTTCTTTCAGTTCACGGTTGATGGGCTCCGAGGCAACGCGAGGAACGACCCCTCGCTGCTCTCCAAACCGGTAGGTATTGTCTACCACGTGTCGGAGAGCGACCTGTTGCCATTTGCCGATCGCTACAACGCATCGCTGATCAACCGATCCAGGTCGCTGCTGGACTATGCGCGCGAGAACAAGTTGTACAACTACGTCATCGACAGGTTCGGGCGAATCTACCGAATCGTCCGCGACGAAGATGCGGCGAGCCACGCGGGCAACTCGATGTGGAGCGACGGCAAGAACGTATACGTGAACCTGAGCGCGAGCTTCATCGGCGTGTGCTTCGAGGGCAAGTCCGGACAGGAAACCGTGGTCGGCCCGGACGCCATCAACGAAGCGCAGATCTACGCGGCTCGCGCACTGACGCTGGTGCTTCGGTCTAAGTACGCTATCGAAGATGCCAACTGCGTGACCCACGGGCTTGTTTCAGTCAATCCGTCAAACAAGCTTATGGGTTACCACACGGATTGGGTGGCCGGCTTCCCGTTTGAGGCGATCGGCCTCACCAACAAGTACGAGAGCGAGTTGCTGGCGGTCTCGCGCTTCGGCTTCGGCTACGATGAGTCGTACGTCGCCGCGGCGGGCGGCAACAAGTGGCCGGGGCTCGCGCGGGCCGATGCGGCAGTCGTGGATGCGGCGAGAAAGAAAGGGCTGCCGATCGCCGAAGAGCGGCGCGCCGGCTGGAACGCGTTCCAGCTCGCCTACGCGAAGCAGCACGCGATGGATCAGGTGAAGTAGAGGAACGGAACGGATATGAACAAGGCCGACCTGATCGAGGAAGCAATGAAGCGCAGCGGGCTCACTCGGCGCGCGGCCTCGCGCGGAGTGGAAGCGGCCCTGGAGATAATCAAGCGAGAAGTCAGCAATGATAACGATGTCAGCATACGCGGACTTGGCCGCTTGCAGTTGAAGACCAAGAGAAGCGGCTTGCTGCCTGCAGGCCCCGCCGGTCATCCCCGCAGGCCGATCCCGGCGGGCAAAGCTGTGAGGCTGAAAGCCAGTAGAAGCGCTGTCGCGAGCCTGAATACCGAGCCCCTCAAGCTCGTCAACTTAAAACCTAAATCTAAATCTGGAGGCAAAATGGAAAAGAACAAGGAAAACACCAGCACGGAGGCTGCGGAAGGCTCGGCCCTGGGTCTCGACGTCGGAACAAGCCGCTTGGTCCTCGCCAGCGGCTCGTCGGATCGCGTCAATACCAAAGCGGAGTTGAACGCTTTCATCACGGTTCCGTACTCGAAGTTCACCGAGAGCATCCTCAAGCAAAACAAGGTCAGCTACCAGCAAAACGGCGGCCCGGCTTTGCAGATCTTCGGCACCGAGGCCGAGCGCTTCGCCAACACGTTCAACACCGAAATGCGAAGGCCGATGCTGAACGGGACGCTCAATCCGGGCGAAGAGTACTCGCTGCCGGTGATGGAGGCGATCATCAACCGCCTCGTCCGCAAGACCCGGCACGGCGAAGCACTGCGCTTCAGCGTGCCCGGTCCGCCACGAGACGGCGGAGCGTCGGACCTCGTCTACCACGAAGCGATGCTCAAGAACCTTCTTGGCGGGATGGGCTACGAGGCAAAGTCGATCAACGAAGGGCTCGCCGTCGTGTTCGCCGAACTCGAGCGCGATAACTTCAGCGGCATCGGCATAAGCTGCGGCGGTGGTATGTGCAACGTCGCTCTCGCGTTCATGTCGATACCGGTGATCACCTTCAGCCTGGCGAAGGCCGGCGACTACATCGACCGCAGCGTCGCGTCGGTCACGGGCGAACACGCGACCCGTATTCGGGTGATCAAGGAAGAGAGTCTCGACCTCTCTCGTCCGCCGCAGAACAAGTACCAGGCCGCGCTGCACGTCTACTACGACGACGTGATCATCTCGCTGGTCGAGTCCCTGCGCAGCGCGCTGAACGAGACGAGAAACATGCCGCGGATCGACAAGCCGATTTCGATCGTGCTGAGCGGCGGCACCGCCAAGCCGAAGGGTTTTCTGGATAAGTTCCGCCAGGCCCTCGAGCGCGACGGGTTTCCGCTTCAGGTCTCCGAAATGCGCATGGCCGACGACCCGCTGACGGCGACGGCGCGGGGATGCCTGATGGCGGCGCTTTACGACGCGTAGACCGAAGCGGCCAGAGGTAGTTCGAGCTTTGTTGACGCGGCCGATCTGCCGCCGAATGGCTGAACGTCCAGCCTCCTGCGCCTTCAGTATCCCTTCAAGGGTGCGGAAAGCGTCCTTCGCCTTCCGCACCCTCTCTGTCCTCGCGGGCCCCGCGACGCTCCAGCGGATTTTTTCTCTTCCTGTGCGTTAGGAGTGCGGTCCCAAGACGGACTCTATCATCTATATGACGGCGATCTTTTGAACCGCGAGCGATTGGTGGTAGAATCTTGTCGGTCACCCGGCTCGGTTGTGCAGGAGAAGGCCATGAAAGTCTGCCCCGTCTGCAGCGAATCCTTTGAAGACGAATTGAGGTTCTGCGAGTTCGACGGGACGAAGCTCGTTCGCAGCCGCGATAGCTCCGGCCCGCGAGAACAGAGCCGAGAACAGAGCAAGGTCTGGTCCCTGCTCGGAATCGGCTTGCTGTTGGGGGCGCTCGCCATATCTGCAACAACGATCGTCTTCATGCCCACATCGCCCGTGCTGCCGACGGTTGTCAGCGTTGAATCCACCACAGCAACCACGCCCTCGCAGCCTGAGTCAGCGCCGCCCGTCGTCGCCCAAGTCCGGCCTCCTGACAGCGCGGAGGCGGCGTCGGATACTGTCGAGACGGCCCCGCCACTTGAGGGCAGGAAGAAGGACAATGCGCTCGCAGCCGGCGACAGCGCTTCAACCGCGCCATCTCCGAACCCAAAAGCGGCTGCCGGCGCGAGCGATGACGGCTCAAAATCAGAACCCGCCAAGACACCCGCGCCGACAAACCCGATCGCGAAACCCAATACCGAAACGCCTCCCGTTAACACTGCGAAGATCGCGGCCGGCGAGTCCGCATCGAAGACAACCTCAACATCACCCGATCCGAAGAAGGATGACAAGCGTCAGGCCGCCAGCGCTGCTCAGAACGATAAGGACTCGAAGAAGAAGCCTGATGATAAGGAGAAGAAGAAGGGCGGCGGGTTCCTTCGAGTGTTCAAGAAGATCTTCGGCAAAGACTGACGCGAGTTGCGTCGAGCAGCGATGCAGGTAGAGATATCTGGCAGTCGGGCAGAGACACCTACCCGAGAATGTCATCGACCTTCAGAGAGAGTTCTTTCACACTTGTTGACACGAGAGTCTTGCCGCGTTTCAGGCGCCGGACTTTTTGATATTTCCCGTGTTTCGGTTCACTGTGCGCTTCGATGAGGTCCTTCGGCAGAACGACCAGCCATGCCTCTGGAATCCAGGCACGCGCATAGAGTGGGAGCTTCACCCTTCGGTCGTACTCCGCTGAGGTGTCAGCCACCTCGATGATCAACAGCACGTCGGCAGGAGTCGGATGTGAATTGGAATAGAAATCCGCGCGAGGTTTCAGCAGGGCTACGTCCGGCTGGGGCTCAGAGAAATCGTCGATGCTGATCGGGTTCTGCACGGCCACAATTGCGGCTTTGCCGACGCTGCCATTAAGAAGCCTGTTGAGTCGATTGACACACCCGGCGTGATGCTTACCGATGGGGCTCATCTCAATCACCTCGCCCTTGATGAGCTCAACTCGGTGGTCTTTGGCAAAGATGCCCGCCCGAGCCATCCGGTAGTACTCATCAACGTTGAAATAGTGTCTCTGAAACTGGACCGACACGTTCACGCACCCGCAATCGTAGAATTCACAAACTGCCGCTTTACAGTTGCGATGATACCACGATGAGGTTAGCCGAGACAGCGGAGGTTGTGTTTCATTCTGAATGTTCTCCTTGAAACACCGTTCCGACGACACACACCTTCGTTCGGGCACCGTTGGCCGCCGATCTCACGACGCCGATGCACTCCTCTCCGTCCCTTTCGTCTTCGCCGTTCGTTCCGTCCTCCCGTCCTTCCACCCTTTCCAAGGAGGGCTTGTCTCAGGCCTTCACTCTCGCTAGAGTTCCCTTATCCCGGCGCAATCGTCGCGCTTCTTTCGAGGTGACTCTCATGCAGATGCCGCGCACGCTCTCCGAATTGAGATCGAGCGAGTTCACCGAACAGCGAGTGCGCACGCGATCCGTCAAAGACGAAATGCGCGAAAACCTCATCGCCAAGCTCAGCCGCGGCGAGAACCTCTTTCCCGGAATCCTCGGCTACGATGACTCGGTCATTCCTCAGCTCGCGAATGCGATACTCGCACGCCACAACTTCATCCTGCTCGGCCTTCGCGGCCAGGCCAAGAGCCGAATCCTTCGCGCGCTGGCCGGACTGCTCGACGATCTGATGCCGGTCATCGAGGGCTGCGAGATCAACGACAATCCGTACGCGCCGATCTGCAAGGGGTGCCGCCTCGTGATAGAAGAGCGCGGCGATCGTACGCCCGTTGCTTTCGTCCCGCGAGAGAACCGTTACGTTGAAAAACTCGCGACACCCGACGTCACCATCGCGGATCTGATCGGCGACCTCGATCCGATCAAAGCCGCGCGGGGCGGGCATCTGCTTTCCGATGAGCTGACGATTCATTACGGGCTGCTGCCGAGGGCCAATCGCGGCATCTTCGCCATCAACGAACTGCCCGACCTGGCGAGCAAAGTTCAGGTCGGACTCTTCAACATCATGCAAGAGGGCGACGTTCAGATTAAGGGCTACCCGATCCGAATGCCGCTCGACGTTGCGCTTGTCTTTTCCGCGAACCCCGAGGACTACACCGCGCGAGGCAAGATCATCACTCCGCTGAAGGACCGCATCGGCTCCGAAATCAGCACTCATTATCCTGCGACGGTCGAAGAGGGCATCGAGATCACCCGCCAGGAAGCGTGGCTCTCGCGCGACGGAATCCCAACCGCCGTGCCGGAGTTCATCATGCGAGTGGTCGAGCAGATAGCATTCGAGGCTCGCAAGGACCAACGTGTCGACCGCCGCTCCGGCGTCAGCCAGCGGTTGCCGATCTCGGTCATTGAAAACGTCGTCTCGAACGCCGAGCGCAGACGCTTAATCAACGGAGGGGAGAGCATCGCGCCGCGGATCAGCGACATCTACGCCGCGTTGCCGTCGATCACCGGCAAGCTCGAGCTCGAATACGAGGGCGAACAGCGCGGAGCATCGACGGTCGCGCGCGAGTTGATCCGGACGGCGGTCGGAAAGACGTTTGAAACCTACTTCGGGCACGTGGACTCCTCCGACATCGTCGCGTGGTTCAATGACGGTGGGGCGCTGCGAGTCAGTGACACCGACAATGCCGACCTGTGTTTGAAGAGCTTCCGCCACGTCACCGGACTGCTCGACGTCGCCGCAGAGTCGGGCCTCGCTGACCGCTCGCAGCCCGAGGCCGTCGTCGCCGTGTGCGAGTTGATTCTGGAGGGGCTGCACGCTCAGAAGAAGATCAGCCGAAGCGAAGAGCGCGGCTACGTGGCGGCGAGGTCGGAGCCGCGCGCTTACGGGTACGATGCCTTGAACCGGTCGCGGAAGGTGAATTAGAGGTGCTGAGTCCTGAGTTCTGAGTGTCGCGCTCTCAAATGTGAGGGATCAGGACTTCAGAACTCAGGACTTCAGAACTCAGGACTCAGGACTCAGGACTCAGGACTCAGGACTCAGGACTCAGGACTCAGGACTCAGGACTCCCGTGGCATTCACCAAATACTCAAAATGGGACGGCGTTGATTG
>Ga0209640_10003250_pt1 | contig 14207 bp, 10 predicted proteins | sample RifCSP10_1_FD_184018 | JGI IMG/M metagenome (GOLD analysis project Ga0209640, IMG submission 184018) | Soil microbial communities from Rifle, Colorado - Rifle CSP2_sed 10_1 (SPAdes) (version 2) | ecosystem: Environmental > Terrestrial > Deep subsurface > Rock core/Sediment | place: Rifle...
TCGGCTCGAAGTGTCTTGCGACCCGCGGCTTTGGCCTGCATCCCCGGACGGGACCAACCACACGGCGGCCATACGCGGAGAAGGGCAAACCCCTGGACAAGCTTTGCCCGTCGCCGGATGCCGGATGTCGAACGCCCTCGCCCTCCACACCGACGGCCCCACCTAGACTCCCTTGCTCAATGGCCCAGCGCAACAGGATCCTGCTCGCCATCGCCGCGCTCGCCCTCGCTGCATTCGCGATCTTGCGGCGCAAGGGCGACGAGTCACCTCCAGAGCAGGGAACGTGGGAGCCGGTCTGAAGCCTCGCGTCCCGCTTCCCGCGTCCCGCTTCCCGCAAGAATCCGAGGAACACTGGTACGGGCGACCGGCGATCAGCGCCAGCCGTTGGGCGTGTTCTCTCCCCCCTGACGGGGAACGGGGAACGGGGAACGGGGAACGGGTTTGAGAATCGCCCTTCACGCTGTCGGCGATGCCGGGGAGCGCGCCGGACGAATCTTGCTCGCGGAGCGCACCCTCGCCGCGCTAGGTCTGTACGGCCACACCGGTTCCCCGGTGGCCGATCGCCGCACCATCGCCATCCGTGAACTCACTGGGTACGACCTGCTGCTGACCGACGACGTCGAGGCGGCCACGGCCTTCGCCGGGATCGCCTTGGACGACGGTCTGCATTGTGTGCTCAGTGCCGACATGGTTGAAGGCAACCTCGGGGAAAGATACGCCGCGGACGGTCTCACCCTTCTGGTCGGCTCCGGCTCGGTTGCCTCGATCGCCGCCTCCCTGGCGTCACACGAGGTGGCGAGGACCGATGAGGTCTCCTCGCTCACGATCGCGTGGACCATTCCGGGCAAACCACTTCACCGTGGAGTGGCGGTCGCCTTCCCCGACCCGGTCGGGGCACGGTGGGGCCGTCTCGTTGGTCGATCGCCGGATCGGGTCGCGGTCCCGGTGGACGGTGAGTGGGCGGGCGCGGCGGCGACCGTCATCGGGCGAATCGGCGCCGACCCGGTCCAGCGGATGGTCGGCGTCGCCGACCATCGCGGTCATCTCGAAGGAATCGCCCTCGCCGCGGGAGCACTCGCGGTTCTCGATGGTGGAGTCGGACCGGGGCTGCACCGCCCGGGTGAGGTCCCCGACGCTTATCTGTCGGCTGCGCTTCGGGTCGGTCTCGGCGTGGCGGCGTATACGCAGTAGGAGGCGGCGGCTTCGCCGCCGCCTCAGGTCCCCGTCCGTTCGACCTCGTGCTCCACTTCGGAAGGCTCGTACGGTTCTTCGATTGGCGTCGCCTTGGGACGCACCGCGGACTTGAGCGCCGGAAGAATGCCGCGCCGTGGGCTCTGGTGCGCAACGGGTCGACGGGTCGTGGGGAGCGTCACCCTGGGCCGCACCGCCTGCGGACCCGCAGTCTCCTCGAGCACGATCACCTCGAGTCCGCCGACCAAGTCGGAGATCAGGTTGTACACCACCGACCCGAGCGTGAGGAACCCGGTCACCAGGATCGTGCCGATCACCGAAAGCAACAGGACTATGCGGAAGTACACCGCGCCGTCGAGGTTGATCCCGTTCTCCAGGCCGATGAGGAGGGCGAGATCGTTGATCTTCTGCGGGATGCCGGCGTTGACGAAGATCGACCAGAAGATCACGCATCCGAGCACGAAAACGAGCGCCATGATGGCGTTGAAGACCAACGAGACCTTGAGGACGGTCCAAGGGTCGATTTTCCGGATGACTCTCCGGACTCGCTGAACGGCCATGGCGCTCCTCGAATTACCCAGGCAGGTTACTGAGGGGACGCTCTATCTCTCGTCATATTCGCAACATTCTCTCCCCCCGGAGGGGGGAGTCCGGCGAAGCCGGGAGGGGGGCCACGACCAATCGGGTTGCCCCCTCCGGCCCTTCGGGCCACCTCCCCCTCCGGGGGAGGAGATGATGTCGGCGGTGCCCCTCCGGCCCTTCGGGCCACCTCCCCCTCCGGGGGAGGAAACCCGGCAGCACCTACTCGTCGATAATCGCCTCTGGCGGTACCAACGCGAACGCCGAGATCTCCGCGCCTTCGCCCGGGCTCATCACCTTCACACCAGAGGCGTCACGCTTCTGTCGGGAGATCGTGTCGGCCCCACTGCGAATGACCACACCATCTGTAGAGGTCACGAAGATCTCCGAGTTGGGTGACACCGTGCGGGCGGCAACGAGTTTGCCCCGAACCCTGGTGAGTTTGATCGCCTTCACGCCAACGCCACCCCGCTGCTGCCGCCGGAACTCGGACAGCTTGGTCCGCTTCCCGTAGCCGCCGCTCGTCAACACGAGCACCTCGTCGCCGTCCTGATTGGAAGCGGCTGAGACGACCTCGTCGCCTTCGCGCAGGCGAATGCCGCGCACCCCCTGGGTGTCGCGACCCATCGCCCTGACGTCGGCCTCTTTGAACCTGATCCCCATGCCGTCGGCGGTGAACAACAGAAAGTCGTTCTTGCCCATGGTGGTGCGGACCGCCACTACCTCGTCGCCGTCCTGCAGCCTGATCGCCACGAGCGTGGAATTGCGGCTGTCGTACTCCTTGAACTCGGTCTTCTTGACCTGACCGAGCTTCGTGGCCATCACCAGGTACCGAGCCGTCTCGTAGTCCCGGGTGTCGATCACCGCTTCGATCCGCTCGTCGGGACCGAGCGCCATCACCGACTGAACGAGCACGCCCTTGGCGGTGCGTTCCTTGCGGGGCAGCTCGTGGGCCTTGATCCGGTAGACCTTGCCCAAATTGGTGAAGAAGAGCAGATAGGCGTGTGCCGTGGTGTGCACCAGGTGGCTGATCACGTCGTCCTCGCGGAGGTTCTCGGCCTTCACCCCCCGGCCACCTCTCCCCTGCTTGCGGTAGGCCGATGCGTTGACGGCCTTGATGTACCCATTGGCGGTGGCCGTCACCACGATCTCCTCGTCGGCGATCAGGTCCTCGAGGGTCATATCGCCGTCGTCGGCGACGAATTGGCTGCGCCGGCCGTCTCCGAACTTCTCCTTGATCTCGGTGAGCTCCTCCGCGATCAGCGCGCGCCGCTTGGCAGGGCTCTTCAGCAGGGCCTTGAGGTACTTGATCAGCTTCCCGAGCTCGGCGAACTCCTCGCGCAGCTTGTCCGTCTCCAGCGCGGTGAGCCGGCGCAGGGGCATGTCGAGGATGTGGGTGGCCTGGATCTCCGACAGCTTGAACTGCTTCATCAACTTGGTGCGGGCGGAATCGGTGTCCTTCGAACCGCGGATGACCTTGACGACCGCGTCGATGTTGTCGAGGGCGATCAACAGGCCTTCGACGATGTGTGCCCTCGCCTCGGCCTTGGCGAGACGGAACTTGGTCCGCCGCTCGACCACTTCCATCTGGTGATCGACGTAGTACCCGATCATCTGGGCGACGTTCAACGTGTGGGGCACACCGTCGACCAGCGCGACCATGTTGACCCCGAAGCTTTCCTGGAGCTGGGTGAGCTTGAAGAGCTGGTTGAGGACGACCTGGGGCACGGCCTCACGCTTCAACTCGATGACGAGGCGCGTGCCCTTGCGATCGCTCTCGTCTCGGAGATCGGCGATGCCGGTGATCTTCTTGTCCCGGACCAGGTCGGCGATCTTCTCCATGATCCGGTCGCGCGACACCTGATAGGGGACCTCGGTCACCACAATCGCTGTGCGGCCCTTGCGGACCTCCTCGACGTCGGTGACCGCACGCATCTTCACAGAGCCCCGCCCCGTCAGCAGCGCCTCACGCGCCCCCCTGCTTCCGACGATGTACGCCCCCGTCGGAAAGTCGGGGCCCTTCACGAACTCGAGAAGAGCCTCGGCGGTGGCGTCCGGGTTCTGAATGAGATGGATCGTCGCGTCGATGATCTCCGTGAGGTTGTGCGGAGGGATGTTCGTCGCCATCCCCACCGCAATCCCGGTCGACCCGTTGACGAGCAGGTTGGGGAACCTGGCTGGAAGCACCGTCGGCTCCTGGCGCTCACCCGAGTAGTTGTCCTCGAAGTCGACGGTCTCCTCGTCGATCCCATCCAGCATGTGCATGGCGAGCTGCTCGAGCCTCGCCTCGGTGTACCTCATCGCCGCCGGCGGGTCGTCGACCGTCCCGAAGTTTCCTTGCGCTTGGATCAGGGGATACCGGGTGGCGAATTCCTGGCCGAGGCGGACCATTGCGTCGTAGATCGCTTCGCCCGAGTGCGGGTGGAACCAGCCCATGACGTCGCCGACGACGCGCGCGCTCTTGCGGAACGGGGCGTTGGGCCGGCTCCCCGAGTCGTACATCGAGTAGAGGATCCGACGGTGCACCGGCTTGAGGCCGTCGCGCACGTCGGGCAGAGCTCGGGAGACGATGACCGACATGGCGTACTCGAGGAAGGAGGCCTTGACCTCCTGCTCGATCTCGATGAGCTCTACGCGGGGCTGCGACTCGTCGGTCATGACGCCCTCCGAGCGTGGCGATTGGCGATAGGCAATTGGCTGTTGGCCGGAGTCGCGTACGCAAGCCGATCGCGTCCGGCGCGTCCGTCCAATTGCTCATTGCTCATTGCTCATTGCCTCTTTCTCAGAAGTCCAAGAACCTGACGTCTTTGGCGTTGCGCTGGATGAAGGTGCGCCGGGCTTCGACGTCGTCGCCCATCAGGGTCTGGAAGATGTCGTCGGCGAGGGATGGGTTCTCCAACTCGACCCGAAGGAAGAGCCTCTGATCGGGGTCCATGGTGGTGTCCCACAACTGACCGGCGTTCATCTCACCAAGGCCCTTGTATCGCTGGATCGTGGGTTTACGGCCGTTGAGGCCCGCCTTGAGTTCGTCCAACTCGGCATCCGAGTAGGCATACACCTCCTCCTTGCCCGTCTTCACCTGATAGAGGGGAGGCTGGGCGACGTACACGTACCCGGAGTCGATCAGCTTCGGCATGTGGCGGAAGAAGAATGTGAGCAGCAATGTCCGGATGTGGGCACCGTCGACATCGGCGTCCGTGAGGATGACGATCCGGTGGTATCTGGCTTTGTCGATGTCGAAGTCGTCACCGATGCCCGTGCCGATCGCCGTGATCAACGACTGGATTTCGTTGTTCTCGAGGACCTTGGTGAGGCGGGCCTTCTCGACGTTGATGATCTTCCCCCTGATGGGAAGGATCGCCTGGAACTCGGCGTTCCGCGCCTGCTTGGCCGAGCCTCCCGCCGAGTCGCCCTCCACGATGAAGAGCTCACTGATCGCAGGATCGCGCGACGAGCAGTCGGCGAGCTTGCCGGGGAGGCCGGACGACTCGAGCAGGCTCTTGCGCCTCGTGAGGTCGCGGGCCGCCCTGGCCGCCATCCTCGCCCGAGCCGCGGTCGTGCACTTGTCGACGATCTGACGCGCCTCGCCCGGGTACCTGTTCAGCCATTCCGGGAATGCCTTGTTCATCGCCACCTGGACGAACGACCGGACCTCGGTGTTGCCCAGCTTCGTCTTGGTCTGCCCCTCGAACTGCGGCTGGCGCACCTTGACGGAGATGACGGCCGTGAGCCCCTCACGAATATCCTCACCGGCGAGGTTCTCGTCCTTCTCCTTGAGGATTCCCCGTTCGCGGGCGAAGTCGTTGATCGCCCTGGTCAAGGCAGTGCGAACCCCTTCTTCGTGGGTCCCGCCCTCGTGGGTGTGGATGTTGTTGGCGAACGACAGAATCGTCTCCGAATACCCGGTGGTCCATTGCATCGCGATGTCCAACTCGGCCTCGTCGTCGACCTCGTCGAAAGAGATCACGTGGGCATGGAGTGGCTCGCGCTTCGCGTTGAGGTGCTTGACGAAGTCGATGATGCCGCCGCTGTAGCGGAATGTGTCGGTGGTCTCCGGATCGGTCCGCTCGTCGACCAGCTTGATCTCGAGGCCCTTGTTCAGGAACGCCATCTCGCGGAGACGAGCGGCGACGATTTCGTAGTCGAATTCCGTCGTCTCCTTGAAGATCTCGGGCGATGGCAGGAATGTCACGGTCGTGCCCGACCGCTTTGCCGGCTTGCCCTTTTTGAGGTGCCCGGTCGGCACGCCCAGCTTGAACGATTGCGACCAGTTGAACCCATCGCGGATGACGGTGACGTCGAGCGTGCTCGACAGCGCATTGACCACCGACACACCGACACCGTGGAGCCCACCCGAGACGACGTAGGCGCCCGAGTCGAACTTGCCGCCTGCATGGAGGGTGGTGAGCACAGTGGTGACGGCCGGCAGCTTGGTCTTCGCCAACTTGTCGACCGGGATGCCGCGGCCGTTGTCTCGGACCGTGACGGCCCCGTTCTTGTGGATCTCGACGTCGACCCTGGTGCAGAACCCGGCCATTGCCTCGTCGATCGAGTTGTCGACCACCTCCCAGATGAGATGGTGCAGACCGCGCGGCCCCGTCGATCCGATGTACATCGCGGGGCGCTTACGAACCGCCTCGAGTCCCTCGAGGACCGTGATGTCCTTGGCCTCGTAGGAGTTCCCCGCCTTGGGGGTTTTCGCCTTCGAGCCACGCCCGCTCGAAGTGGCAGCCCCAGCCGAGGACAACTTGGCCGAGGACAACTTGGTCGAGGACGCACGGATCTTGGACGGCGCCTTGGTTGCGGCCTTCTGGGAACGCGCCTTGGCTGTGGCCAGCTTGGCAGTGCTCTTCTCGGTGATCTTCGCCGACACGGGTCTCCTTCGCTCGCGGGTCACTTTTGGACGGGTCCCGGCGTGTTCCGCCGGGCACGCTCCCGCTTCCGATGGGGCGAAGCCGACGGTGCGCCGGCAGCGGCCGAGGAAACCCGGTGTGTCGCCGACACTCGTGTAAGTATAGCCCCCGAAGCCCCCAAATCCCGAGCCCATCTGAAGGGTAAAACCCCTGGTCAGAGGCCCTTTTTGTGCCTGCCGACCCGGATGCGCACCGATGTCACCCGGCCCTCCCCGAAACGCCTCGCCAGGCGTTCCACGAGGTCACCGACCCGGTACTTGAGGAGCGACGCAACCGCCCCATCTGCCACCTCGAGTGTCAATTCCCCACTGCCAAAAGACGCCGGCCGTGACATGGATGCGAACGGCTCGCCGGCGACTTCGGACCACGTCTCGACAAGGGCCGCCACGTCGAGTTACTCGAAGATCCCCGAGACCTCACGCCGGAACGACCTTGCCACCGGCCACCGTCCACCGGGCGCCGACCAGGGGGACCTCCTCGGATCTGGCCGACGTGACGAACACCTGGCCGGCGGGAAGGTGAGCAACGAACCGCCGACCCCTGTCTGCGTCGAGCTCTGAGAACACGTCGTCGAGCAGCAGGACCGGGGTTGCCCCTCGGCGTTCGGTGAGGACGGAGTACGAGGCCATCCTCATGCCGAGCGCAATCGAACGCTGCTCCCCCTGGCTTGCCCTTGTCCTGGCATCTCTTCCGCCGAGCGAGACCATGATGTCGTCCCGGTGTGGTCCGACCGTCGTGGTCCTTCGGTCCAGGTCGGCGTGCCGCGCCGCGGACACCGCTTCGTGAAGAGAAGGGGCCAGTTCCGCCGCGGTCGGCGTGCCGGTCAACCGCCCGATCCCGGAGGACAGGTACTCCCAGGCCACCTCCTCCGGGTGATCGCCCAGGTCTGCGTAGAGCTCCGAAACCGCCGGCGCGAGCAGCTCGACGATCGCCAGCCGCCGGGCAAGTACCGCGGCCCCCAGCCGACTCAGCCCCTCATCGAGGACGTCGAGGGTCTCTGTATCCGCCCGCCTGCCGTCGCGGCGAAGCAGGGCGTTGCGCTGTCGCAACACGCGCTCGTAATCGGTCTGCTCGACGGCAGCCGTCGGCCACGCCTGCGCGGCGACGTCGTCCACATACTCACGTCGATACGACGGACCGCGCTTGACGAGGTCCAGGTCGTCGGGGAGAAAAGCCACGAGGGCCACGACTCCTGCGACGTCGGCCCGACTCCGATTGCCCTTGCCGTTGAGGAGCACCCTCCGTCGCCCGCTCACCGGCGTCTCGATCTCGACGAGCGCACCGGTGGGCCCAGACGAGAACTCTCCTCGCACGATCGCGGCATCCGCCCCTCGCCGCACCAAGGCGCCATCGGGTGAGCGTCGAAATGACGCGAGACTGGCCAGGTATCCGATGGCCTCGAGGATCGACGTCTTGCCCGAACCGTTGTCGCCGACGAGCACGTTGACCCCGGGCTCGGGACGGAATGAAAAGACGCGATAGGAACGGAAGTCCCGCAGCTCGAGCCAGATCAGATGCACTGGCCCTCAGAGCCGCACCGGCATCAACAAGTAGAGGAAGTCTTCGTCGCCCTCCCCGCGCAGCACACCCGGCTTGAGCGGGTCGAGCACGTCGAGGATGACGTTGTCGGTACCCACGGCGCCGACGCCGTCGTTGAGGTACCTGCTGTTGAAGGCGATCGTCATCTCGTCTCCGGTGTAGTTCGCCTCGACGTGTTCCGTCTCACCACCGACATCCTGGCGGGTCACGCTCAACTCGATCCCACCTTTCTGCAGTGTCAGACGGATCGGGATGTGATCCTCGGCCACCAATGAGGCGCGGTCGATCGCTTCGAGGAGGGCGTCGCGCCCAACCGTCACTCGGTTCGGGTAGGACTCGGGGATCAACTTGCGGTACGGGGGGAATGCGCCCTCGATCAGTCGGGCGGTCAGGCTGCCGCGATCCGAGGAAAACGCTGCTTCACGGTCCCCCAGGGCAACCTTCAACGAGCTCGCCCCCACACTTCGGCTGATCTCCTTCATTGCCCGAACCGGCACGAGCCCGACCATGTGGGCGTCGATCGCGGGTAGGTCGCGAACCGCGAGCCGATATGAGTCGGTGGTCACCATCCGGAGTTTCCCGCCCTCGTTCTCGAAGTACACGCCCGTGAGGATCGGCCGAGCATCATCGTTGGAGGCGGCCACCGCCACCTGTTGAATCGCCGCGGCGAACGCCGACCCATCCACCGAGACTGCGTCGGTGAGATCGGGCTCGGCGATCTTGGGGTAGTCCTCCACGTTGAATTCACGGAATCGGAATCGAGGACCTCCTCCCGTGATCTCCACCTCGCCGGCCTCCGCCTGCAGCACGACCGCTCCCGATGGCAGCTTGCGCACGGCTTCGGTGGCGAGACGCGCCGGTATCACGGTGGTGCCCGGTTCCATCACCTCCACCTCGAGATCGGTCCGGACCGTGACCTCGAGATCCGTCCCGGTCACGCGCATCGAACGACCGGACACCTCCACGAGGACACCCTGGAGAATGGGCATCGGCGACCGGACCCCGACGGCCCGCGCCGCCCGACTGAGCACGTCGACCAGGTCGTCCCGTTCAGCCCTGATACGCACAGCCTGTGCCTTTCTGCTTCTTCTGTTCTTCTCTTGAGAGAATCAATAGTGGTAGTAGTAGGGGGTTGTTGATTGTGGACGACCGCGCGAAACCCCTGGTCGCGTAGCCTTTCTGCTCGCGGTTTCCTGGGGATGATGCCTCGGACTCGTCCACAGGTGAAACCGGCGTGCGGTCAGGGTGGGGACAGATCGTCATGTTCTCCTCAGACTTTGCAACAGGGCAGTGACACGATCGAACAGGGTGAGATCGGTCTTGATGGCCTTGGCAACCGTGTTCACCCCGTGGAGGACCGTGGTGTGGTCGCGTCCACCGAAAAGGCCGCCGATCTTTGGGAGTGAGAGGTCGGTCAGCTCGCGACACAGGTACATCGCGACCTGGCGCGCCCGCGCCAGAGGTTGCCTGCGACTGGGGCCTTCGAGGTCGGTGATGGACATCCCGAAGGATTCCGCGGTGGCGGCGAGAATTCTCCCCGGACTGATCGGCGCAGCTGTGTGTGCAGGTCCGAGATCCTGGAGCACGTCTTCGGCCATCTCGAGGTCGATGGGCTGATGGGTCAACGCTGCGTAGGCGGTCACCCTGGTGAGCGCACCCTCCAACTCGCGGATGTTGTCGACGACGCGGTTCGCCATGAAGTCGAGCACGGGTTCGGGAACGTCCTGGGGGGCGAACGCGGCGTTGCGGCGGAGGATGGCGAGGCGGGTCTCGACATCCGGCGGTTGGATGTCCGTTGTGAGCCCCCACTCGAACCGACTGCGGATGCGGTCCTCGAGGCTGATGAGGCTCTTGGGGGGCCGATCGGCCGAGAACACCAACTGCCGGCCCGCCTCGTAGAGGCTGTTGAACGTGTGAAAGAACTCCTCGAGGATCTGTTCCTTGCCCTCGAAGAACTGCACGTCATCGAGCAGGAGCATGTCGACGGACCGATACCTGGCCTTGAACTCATCCATCCGCTTCTTGCGGATGCCGTCGATGAACCCGTTGAAGAACTCCTCTGAGCTCAAATAGCAGATTTGCAGGCGGGGGTGCAGGTCCGCGCAGTGCTGCGCGATGGCATGGAGCAGGTGGGTCTTGCCCAAACCCGCTCCCCCGTAGACGAAGAGCGGGTTGTAGTTACCGCCCGGCTGCTCGGCGATCGCCAGCGCCGCCGCGTGGGCGAAGCGGTTGGATGGACCGACCACGAAGTTCTCGAACGAGTACTTCGGCACGAGATGGATCTCTTCGGTGTCGTCCGAGGGTGACGACTTCGGCAGGGGCTCCGGCTCGGGATCGTCGTCGATGGTGGGCGGATCGAAGGTGGGAGAGTCGGAGGCATCCAACTCGACTTCGACGGAGGGCCCATACGCGACGGCGACGGCCTCCTGAATCAGTGGGCGGTACTTCTCGTTGACCCAACGGAGATGGAACTCGCTGGGGGCGACGATACGAACGACGTTCCCGTCGACCGACTGCTGCTCGAGCCCCTCGAGCCAGGTTCGCCAGGTGACGGGAGTGACGCGTCCGCGAAGTGCCTGTCGGAACTGCTCCCAGTTCCCGGCGGCCGGATGGGCTTCCACGTCCTCCCTCGCGTGTTCTCGATGACCAAGATCGGATTCTCCACAGAGCTATCCACACCTGTGGAGAAGGGCAGATTTCCCACTCTCGCCCTGCGTCCCCGTCCGGCGCGCCGCCGGTCTCACGTCTGGGAAGTGACCGGTGGGGTCTCCGGTGAATGGCGAGTATATGGACGAGATCGGTGGTGCCACAAGAACGGGAAAGCGCGCGTTATCCACCGCGGGGCCTCACTCCTCGACGGCCGAGGACCCTTGATTCATAAGGGTTTTGGAGAGTTCGTTTTCGCGCTTTCCACAGCCTCATCCCCTGCCGTAGGCGCATTTGCACCCTGTCCAATGTTTCGCGAGTCAGCGCGATTTCTCGCGACCAGGGCGTCGCGGCGTTCCACCTTTGACAAAGTCCCTGGCCTGTTCGTAACCTTGCTGCCCGACTCACCTTCGTCATCTTCGGGAAGCCCCCATGAAGCGCACCTATCAGCCCAACGTTCGCCGGCGCAAGAAGCGCCATGGGTTCCGACTCCGCATGCGGACGAGGGCCGGACGCGCCGTGCTCAAACGGCGGCGCCTCAAGGGCCGCCGGCGTCTCTCTGCCTAGGGCCATCACCTACGTTTCGCTGCGGAGCGGTTCCGAAGTCAGGAGGGTGCGGAGGGTTGGGACCCGGCACCGGTCCGGTGGCATCGTCGTCTTCGCCGCCGCCGGTGAGTCTGGGCCCCCGCGGGTGGCGTTCGTCGCGGGTCGCTCGGTGGGAAACGCCGTTCGCCGCAACCGCGTCAAGCGTCGCTTGCGAGAGGCGATCCGGCGGGTGTCGGTGCCGGCGGGGTTTGACTATGTCGTGGTGGCGACGGCGACGGCGGTCGATGCGCCGTTCGATGAGATGGTGACGTGGGCGAGAATCGCGTTGGCGGAAGGGGATTGAGTGGAGGACCGGAGAACAGCGCTGGCGCCCTACCAACCTGGGTGGTGGATCCAACGTCTCATCCTGGCTTATCAGAAACTGCTCTCCCCCATCGTCGGGCGCCGGTGCCGGTACCTGCCGACCTGTTCGTCCTACGCCTTCGAGGCCGTTGGAGAATGGGGGGCGGTGCGGGGGACGTGGCTGGCATTGAAGAGGATCGGGCGCTGCCACCCCTGGCGGGAAGGCGGCGTGGATCCCGTCCCGAACCGCCCGAACGCCCTGGAAGCGGGGAGCCGCTGATGTCGTCGGTCTGGAACGGTCTCCAGGAGCTGCTCGGAGGGATCCTCTCGTTCTTCTACAACCTCATACCAAATTTTGGTATTGCGGTGATCCTGCTGACCATCGTGATAGGGATCATCCTGTTCCCGTTGACGCTGAAACAGACTCGCTCCATGAAGGCCATGCAGGAGATCCAACCGGAGATCAAGCGGCTGCAGCGGGAGCTGAAGCAGGACCGACAGGCCCAACAGGCGGCGATGATGGCTCTGTACAAGGAGCGCGGGGTCAATCCGGCCGCCGGCTGCCTTCCCCTGATCCTTCAGATGCCCGTGTGGTTCGCCCTCTTCAGTGTCTTGCGCTCGTTCGCCTCCAGCGACCTCACCACGGCCTTGAAGTACGTGACATCAGGGAGTGCCCTCGAGACGGCGGTCACCCGGGCGGTGACCGGGGCGGGGACACTGGACTTCCTGTGGATGGACATGCGGATCTCCCCGAGCGGGTCGATTTCGGACCAGGGATTCCTCCGTGCGATCCCTTATCTCGTGACCATCATCCTGGTGATGGTCACGGCCTATTGGCAGCAGAAGCAGACCATGGCCAAGCAACAGAATGCTCAGCCGGTTCCGGGCCAGGCAGTCATGAAGATTTTCCCAATCTTTTTCGGCTTCATCTCGTTCAATCTTCCTGCCGGCTTGGTGGTCTACTTCGCTGCCAGCCAGGTGTTCCGAATCGGACAGCAGGCGATGATCCTCGGCCTCGATGACCGCCGGAAGGAGAAGCCCTCGGCAAAGCCGAAGCCCGCTCCGGAGAAACAGCAGACACCGCCGCCGCCAACCGGGGGTTCCCCCGGGTCGGCCGCGCCCTCATCGAGCGCGGCACACCGCCGACCACAGGGTTCCAAGAAGAAGCGCGGCAAGAAACGAAGGAGAAGCTAGATGAGCGATCCTGGGCAGGGCCAGTGGTCCGCAGGAGAGGCCGCGAAATGGGTGGACGTACGGGGTCCATCGGTCGAGGTAGCCGTCGCTGCCGCTCTCGAAGAGCTGGGACTCACGTCGCCCGAAGGGGCCGACGTGGAGGTCCTCCAGGAGCCAACCCGCGGCTTCCTGGGAATGGGCGGGCAGGACGCGATCGTGAGGGTGCGGCTCAAGGCGCCGGTCCCCGGTGGCAACGGCCGAGGTCGAAGCAGGCGGGGCAGCCGCGGATCGGGATCCTCCTCGAACCATGCTTCGCGGGCCAGGTCGAGTGCCGAAAAGCCAGCCGCGTCGCCGTCTCGGGGGCGGGGGGGCACCCCGTCGTCCCAGAGCCGGCAACAGCCCTCGAAACCCCCGTCCAAGGGCCGAGCACCACGTTCCGACAAGCCTTCGAGAGGGGCGACGACCGTGACCAAGCGAGACGACGACGACCGGGAGGAGATCCCCCCCACCGAACAGGCCGCCGAGATACAACGATTCCTCACGGGATTGCTGGGAGCCTTCGGCCTCGATGGCGACGTCGCCACGCGGGTGGAGGACGAGATCATCTATGCCGAGGTGACCGGAGAACAGACCGAGGCCCTGGTTGGACCCAAGGGAGCGATTCTGCAATCCGTGTTGGAATTGTGCCGCACGATCGTGCAGCGCAAAACGATGAGCGGGGCGAGGATTCGGCTCGACATCGCCGGATACACCGAGCGTCGGCGGGAGGCCTTGCGGATCTACACCCGTCGGCTCACCGAGAAGGTGCTCGCCGATGGCGGCGAGGTCATGCTCGAGCCCATGAATTCGGCAGACCGGAAGGTCGTTCACGACACCGTGGCGGAGATCGACGGAGTTCGGTCGTATTCGGAGGGTGAGGAACCACACCGCTGCGTGATCGTGGCCAAGGAAGAGGTCAGCGATTAGCGATATCGCAATCGGCGATACGCCAGGACACCATGAAGCCCGGCATTGGCCGGGCTTCATGTTTCACGTGAAACATCAGGCCCAAATGGGGGTCGGTCCAATTCCAACACGCCTTCACGACCCCCCTCCTGGCCGGTTCACGACCGTACCCCGTGTTCCACGTGGAACAGCGAGATGATCGCCCGTCGCCCGTCGCCCGTCGCCCGTCACCCGTTGACCGTGACCTCGCGTACTCTTGCTGGCAGCTGGCAGCTAGACGCCGGTCCGTCTAATTGCTAATTGCTAATTGCTAATTGCTAATTGCTAATTGCT
>Ga0209640_10003251_pt1 | contig 14207 bp, 13 predicted proteins | sample RifCSP10_1_FD_184018 | JGI IMG/M metagenome (GOLD analysis project Ga0209640, IMG submission 184018) | Soil microbial communities from Rifle, Colorado - Rifle CSP2_sed 10_1 (SPAdes) (version 2) | ecosystem: Environmental > Terrestrial > Deep subsurface > Rock core/Sediment | place: Rifle...
GCGGGGCGTCGTGGTCAGGATCGCTCGGCCCCGCGCGAGGGGAGCGGCACCTGCGCATCGAGCCGCTCCAGCAGCGCCTGGACGTGGACCGCGAAGGCCTCGCGCCGGTGGGCGGGGACGGGCGAGCCCGGGATGAATTTCTCGCCGAGCGGGTTCACGAACACGCCCGCTTTGCGCACGCGGTAGTCGAGGTGGGGGCCGGTGGAGAGCCCGGTGCTGCCGACGCGGCCGATGACCTGTCGCTGGCGCACCCGCTCGCCGCGGCGCACGTTGATCTTGGAGAGGTGGTTGTACATGGTCTCGTAGCCGCGCGCATGGCGCAGCATGATCGAGAGCCCGTAGCCGCCGTTCCAGCCCGCCTGGGTCACCACCCCGTCGGCCACCGCGCGGACCGGGGTGCCGATCGGGGCCCCGTAGTCGACCGCGAGATGGGGCCGGTAGCCGCCCAGCACCGGATGAAACCGCGCGTGCGAGTAGCCGGAGGTGACGCGGGTGAAGTCCAGGGGGGCGCGGAGGAACATCTTCTTCACCGAGCGCCCGGCCGCGTCGTAGTACTCGCGGCGGCCCGAGACGTCGTCGAAGACCACGCTGGTGAGCAGGGAGCGGCCGGCGCTCGCGTACTGGGCGATCAAGACGTCACCGTAGCCGAGGAAGTTGTCGTTCACGTAGCGCTTCTCGACCAGGAGCCGGAAGCGGTCGCCGGGCAGCGAATCGGCCGCGAAGTCGAAGTCCCACTCGAACAGGTTGACGATCCGCGCGGTGAGGCCGGCCGACTCCCCGAGCCGCTCGACGCTCGCGAAGAGGGAGTCCTGCAGCTCGCCCGCGATCGCCACCACCTGCACGTCCACGTCGGGGCGCACCGCGCTCACCGTCCAGCCTCCGTCGTCCCGGGGCTTGATCTCGTAGCGCTCCGCGAGGGAGCGGGCGTAGGAGATCTCCTCGGGCCGGCCCTCGGGCCCCGGCCGTACGGTCAGCCGCTCCCCGGGTGCGAGGCGCCGCATGTTGACGCTGCCGCGCAGCGCGGCCACGATCGCCGCTGCCTCGGTCCGCGCCACCCCCGTCCGGCGCAGGGCCATCTCGAGGGTCTCCCCCCGCTTCAGCACGATCTCGACGGGCTCCGGAGCCTCGTCGCCCGCGGCGGGCGCGGGGGCCTCGGTCACCGTCGGCGGGCCGGGCTCGCGGATGGGCACCGCGAGGCCGATCGCCCCCAGGGCGAGCAGCACGGCGGCGGATAGCAGGCAGGAAGAGCGCCGCATGATCTTACCGTCAGGATACCGCGACTACCGTTTTATGCCCCGTACTTGGTGAAGCGGAGGGCGTTGGCCATCACCAGCGGCATCAGGTCCTGGGCCGGGATCATCCCGAGCGAGCCGCCCACGCAGTCCCGCTCGGTGAAGCGGCTGACCGGGTCGGCCCCGCAGTAGGGGCTCGCGAGGAGCGCGGGCACACCCTGCCAGCCGTGGCCCTTGAGGATGGACGGGGTCGCGTGATCGCCCGAGACGGCGAGGACGTCGGGACCGAGCGCGAGCACGCGCGGCAGGAGCGCGTCGAAGCGCTCGAGCGCGGCGACCTTGGCGTCGAAGTCGCCGTCCTCACCCGCCTTGTCGGTGTCCTTGTAGTGCAGGAAGAAGAAGTCGTGGTGCTCCCACTGCTGCTCGAGCGTGTCGAGCTCCTCCGCGAACGTGCCGCCCGTCTTCAGCACGTCCATCCCGACGAGGCGGGCCAGCCCCCGGTACATCGGATAGGCCGCGATGGCGGCGGCCCGCAGCCCGAACGTCTCCGGGAAGAGGGGCAGGCGCGGCCGCTGGTCGAAGCCGCGCAGCAGGAGCATGTTGGCGGGCGCCGCGTCGCGCAGCCGGGGGCGTGCCGCCTCCACGAAGGCGTTCACGAACGCAGCCGTCTTGTCCGCCTCGGGCGCGAGCGCGCGGACCGGCAGGGGCGGGACCCCGAGCTGCTGGGGGTCCGTCTCCGAGAGACGGCCGGACAGATCTCCGCCCCGCAGGACGAGGACGAAGCGGTGCTCCTTCACCGGCTCGACGAGGAGCTCCACGCCGTCGAGGCGGATCTGGCGCAGCCGCTCGACCAGCCGGACGCACACCTCGGTGGCGATCCGCCCGGCGCGCCGGTCGGTGATGTCGCCGCGGCCGTCCACCGTGCAGAAGTTCCCGCGCGCGGCCACGTCGCCCGGCTGCAGCTCGAAGTCGATCCCGAGGGCCTCGAGCACGCCGCGGCCCACCGGATAGCGCAGCGGATCGTAGCCGAAGAGGCCGAGGTGGCCAGGGCCGCTGCCCGGGGTGATGCCGGGCCCCACGTGGCGCAGGAGCCCGCACGCGGATCGGCCGGCGAGGGCGTGCAGGGTGGGGATGCGCGCGGTTTCCAGCTCGCTCTTGCCCGTCCCGGGCCGGGGCAGGCCGCCCAGGCCGTCGAGCGAGCAGAGCACGATCTTGGTGGTGGCGGGCTGCACGAGCGAATGGAGGAACTCTAGGTCCATGCTTCCTTGTTTTCCCCGAAGTCGGCCGGGCAGGGCGGGCCCCACACGTAGAGGGAGTCTTCGGGCGGAAAGTCCCGCGGCTCCCACGCGCAGTTCTCCGGGATGTAGTCGAGGTCGAAGTAGTACTCGCTGAAGCTGTCCCACGGGTCGCGTAGATAGAAGAAGAAGCGCTGCCCGACGGCCTCGTCGGGCACTTCCAGGGAGTAGTGCAGGAACGACCGGACCGCCATCGGCGGGCGGCTCCTACGCGTCCTTCACGGTGTTCTCGAGCGTGCCGAGCCCGGTGATCTCGAGCTTCATGGTGTCGCCGGGCTGGAGCGTCACCTGCGGCTTGCGCGAGAAGCCCACCCCCGCCGGCGTGCCGGTGGCGATGAGGTCGCCCGGCGACAGCGTCATGAAGCCGGTGAGGTACTGGATGATGTAGCCCACGTCGAAGATGAAGTTGCGGGTGGACCCGTTCTGCATGAGCTGGCCGTTCACCCAGAGCTTGAGGTCGAGCACGTGGGGATCGGGGATCTCCGCGCGGTCCGCGATGTAGGGGCCGACCGGGGCCAGGGTGTCGCCCACCTTGCCCGCGCCCCACTGAGTGGTGTGGAACTGGAAGTCGCGCGCGCTCACGTCGTTGATGATGGTGTACCCGTAGACGTAGTCGAGGGCCTGCTCTCGCTTGACGAAGCGGGCGGTGCGTCCGATCACCACGCCCAGCTCGACCTCCCAGTCGAACGTCTTCTCCCCGCGGGGCCGCAGGACCGGCTCGCCGGGGTCCTGGATCGCGTTGGACCACTTGGGGAAGACCGGCGGCTGCTTGGGCGCCGGATTGTTGGTCTCGGCCGCGTGGTCCTTGTAGTTGAGCCCGATGCAGATGAACTTGCCCGGGTCCGCGATCGGGGCGTGCAGCCGCACCGAGCTGAGCGGGTGGGCCACCGGCTGGAACTTGCCCGCGCGCGCCGCGTCCAACATGGCGGTCAGCATGTCCTGGCTGGCGCTGCCGCCCTCCAGGAATCCTCGCGTGCTGTCGTGGGGAAACATGGCCTCCGCGATGACGGCCGCGCGCACCACGCCCTTCGATGCCAGGAACGCGGCGGCGCTCGCCTCGAGATCGGCGATGCGGTCCTGCCCGAGGAAGCAGCCGAGCCGGGGAGCGTGACCATTCTGGGAGAAGCGGACGATTCTCATGGGCGTGTTCTCCTTGCTGGGGGCCGATGGTGAGCCGGCGCCGAGGCCGGCACCACGAGAGTCTACGACCCCGGCCGAGCGATGTCGAGGGGTGGGCAATCGCGAGCAAAGTATTGATCTGGAAGGATGTTCCGGGCGGCGCCCCCCCGGGGCCGGCCGGGACCGTGGCCGGGCCCGGCCGCCCGGCGGGTCGCGCATGTAGGTGCAGATATTCAACTCGTGTACTTTAGATGCGTACGGCAGGGACGCACAATGCCGGGAGAGGAGACACACCATGCGGGATGCCACGAAGTGGCTGTGCGGGCTGCTCGTCGCCGTGATGGCGCTGACGAGCCCGCTGCTGACGCGGGCGGCCGTGGCCCAGGTGACCCAGGGTGCGCCTGACGTCGAGGTCTCCGACGGAGATCGGGTCGGCGCCGGAGTGCTGAACGTGGCGTACGTGCCCGGCAAGGCCATCGTCTGCGGCCTCGGCACCGTCGCCAGCGCCGTGGTCACGATTGTCACGCTGGGCACCGCCTACCGCGCCGCGGTGGCCACCTTCAAGGAAGGCTGCGGCGGCACCTGGGTGCTGACGCCCGAGCACGTGGCGGGCAAGATTCCCCCCAGGGACGACCTCGAGTAGCCGCGATCGCGCTTCGACGCGCGGCGGTTCCCGCGCTCTTCCTGCTGCTCCTCGCGGGCTTCGCCGCCGGCATCTGGGGAACCTACCGGGCCGCCTTTCCGGGGCGCGGGCTCTACCGGGTCACCGGGATCTTCGAAGCGCGCAGCGGGCCCACCCTGATGCTGATCCGTCACGACAAGGTCCCGGGTTTCATGGACGAGATGGAGTCGATGGCGCTCTTCGCCGAATCCAGCGCGCTGCTGGACGGAGCCGACCTGCACCGCGGTGACCGCGTCCGGATCACGGTCCGCCAGGAGCAGGACCGGCTGGTGGCCGTCGAGATCCAAAAGGTTCGTTAGATCCGCCACCCTTGCTAAGGTAAGGACACCATGGCGAAGAATCGGCGCCGCTCCCGGACCATGAGCCTCCGCGAGGCCGCCTCGGTCGTCTTCGCGCTCGTCGCGCTCCTGCCCATCCTGCTGTTCGTCTACCTGCTGTCCCGCCACGAGATGCTGCACAACACGGAAGCCCAGCTCGGCCTTCTCGCCGCGATCGGCGTGTCCATCCTGGGCTTCGTGGTGTTCCGCAAGATGGTGGATCAGATCGCGCAGCTCGCCCAGGGCTTCCTGTCCCCGAGCGAGATGAAGCCGGAGGCGTTGCGCCGGGCGGACCGGGTCGCGGCCGCCGCGGTGCCCGGGCTCGGCGAGGTCACCGAGATCGGGCAGGTGCGCGACGCCTTCTACCACATGCTCGACGATCTGCGGGGCTCCACCCAGCGGCTCGAGGATCTGGTCTTCAAGCTCGGCACGCTGAACGAGATGGTGGAGCTGGCCGCCCGGATCCCCCGCATCCAGGACTTGCTGGGCCTCGTGCTGCAGTCCACCATGCGCGCGGTGCGCGCCACCGTCGGCTCCATCATGATCCTCGATCGGGACCGGACGGTCCTGAAGCTCGCGGCCTCCCGCGGGATCCCCGACGCGGTGGTCCCGGCGGTCGAGGTGAAGGTGGGCGAGGGCGTGGCCGGCAAGGTGGTGGAGATGGGCGAGCCGGTGCTGGTGGACGACATCGCCTCGGATCCCCGCTTCAACAAGGCCAACGATCCCCAGTACGGCAACGGCTCGTTCATCTGCATGCCGATCCGGGTGGGCGACCGCGTGATCGGCGTGATCAACATGGCCAAGAAGCGCGACGGCGCGATCTCGGACGCGCACCGGCCGCCGCCGTTCAGCTCCACCGACCTCCAGTTCCTGAACGCGCTCATGACCTACATCGGCTACGCGGTCGACAACTCGCGCCTCCTGGAGGAAGCGCAGTCCTCGGCCTCGCAGCTCCAGAACGTGGTGGACGACCTCAAGTCCACCCAGACGCAGCTCGTGCGCGGCGAGACGCTGCGCGCGATGGGCCAGCTGTCCTCCGGGATGGCCCATCACCTCAACAACCTCTTCGCGGTGATCCTGGGGCGGGTCGAGCTCCTGATGGGCAAGGTCCAGGAGACGGGGGTCCGGCGCTCGCTCGAGATCATCCAGCGCACCGCTCAGGACGGCGCGGAGGTGGTGCGGCGGGTGCAGCGGTTCAGCCGGGTGCAACCGGTGTCCGACGCGGTCGCGGTGGACCTCAACCAACTCGTGCAGGAGGTCGTGGAGCTGACGCGGCCGCGCTGGCAGGACGAGGCGCAGCTGCGCGGCAGCCGCATCGAGGTGTCGGTGGAGTCGGGGGTCATCGGGGCGGCGGCCGGCGAACCAGCGCCTCTCCGAGAAGTCCTGATGAACCTGCTGCTCAATGCCGCCGACGCCATCAGCCAGGGCGGCCGCATCACCCTCCGGACCTGGGCCAAGGACGATCGGGTCTACTGCTCGGTCACCGACACCGGCGTGGGCATGCCGGAGGAAGTGCGGCGCCGGGCGCTCGAGCCGTTCTTCACCACCAAGGGGCCCAAGGCCACCGGGCTGGGGCTCAGCGTGGCCTACGGCACCGTGCAGCGCTACGGCGGGACCCTGACCGTGGAGAGCACGGAAGGGCAGGGCACCACGGTGGAGGTGAGCCTCCCGACCGCGTCCGCGGCGACCGCGATCAGCAAGACCACGACCGCCGCGCCCAAGGCGCCCGCGCTGCCGCTGCGCATCCTGGTCATCGACGACGAGTTGCAGGTGCGCAGCACACTGGCCGAGATGCTCGAGGAGCAGGGGCACTCGGTGACCCAGGCTCCCGGTGGGCGCGAGGGCTTGTCCTATCTCGAGTCGAACCCGGAGCTGGTGGACGTGGTGATCAGCGACCTCGGCATGCCCGACATGACCGGCTGGGACGTCGCCGCGGCCATCCAGGCGCGCTGGCCGCGCCTGCCGGTGGGGCTGATCACCGGGTGGGGCGAGACCGAGATCACGCGCGAGGAGCGCAGCCGCGTGAATTTCGTGATCAACAAGCCCTTCGACAAGGCGGTGCTGGGCGCGACGATGTCGGACATCCGCCCGCGCGGCTAGCCGGCCGCGCCCGCTAGCGCTTTGGCACGGCGCGCAGGTAGCGCCCCAGCTCCCGGATCTGTTCGTCCTTCAGGTGGTAGCCGAAGGCCGGCATCCCCGGCTTGCCGATCGTCGCCCCCCCGTTCTTGATCAGCGTGAACAGGTAGTCGTCCGGGAGCCGATCCATGAGGCGCGGATCGGAGAGGTCACCGGGGCGCATCAGGAAGATCGTGGCCCGCCAGGAGCCGCGCCCGTCCGCCCCGTGGCAGGTGGCGCAGTGGGCCAGGTAGAGGCGCTGGCCGCCACTGGCCGTCTTGGGGACCGGATGAGGGACGAAGAGCATCACGAGGATGCTCCCGATGACCATGAGCAGGGCCGGTCCGAAGACCACGAACATCCACTTCATCTTCACGGGCCTCGAGAATACCACGCGAGGCGCTGACCGCGCGGTACGTGGGCGCGGTGGATCGTGAGATATTAGACGCCGTGCTCCTGATCCTGATGCGACACGCGGAGGCCGGCGAGGCGGACGAACGCCGATGGCCGGACGACCGGCAGCGTCCACTCACCGAGGCGGGCCGCCGTGAGCACGCCGCGGTGGCCGAGGCGCTGTGTCGCATGGGCGTGCGCTTCGACCGCCTCCTCACGAGCCCGCTCGCGCGCGCGCGCGAGACCGCGGAGATCACCGCCCGAGCCTACGGCGGTGCGCCCGCGCCCGAGGCGACCGAGCTGCTCGGCGATCGCGCCGAGCCGGCCTCGACGCTGGCCGGGCTCGCCGCGCTCGAGACCGGCGCCGTCCTCGCGGTCGGCCACGAGCCGACCCTCTCGCGCCTGGCCGCGCTGCTGATCGATCGCGACGGCCTCGCGCGCGTCGAGATGGCCAAGAGCGGCGTCGCGGTCATCGAGTGCGCGGGGCCGGTGGCCCCGGGGCGGGGTCTTCTCCGGATGCACCTCCGCCCGCGGGAGCTCCTCCGCCTGCTCGACCGCGACGGGGCGGCGGGAGTGCCGCCGCCCTCGCCCGACCCGTTCCTCGGCGCCATGACCGCGTACCAGCGCAGCGCGGCGCTCAAGGGCGCGCTCGACCTGGACCTCTTCACCGCGATCGGGGCGGGCGCGAGCACCGTGAAGGCGCTGGCGGAGCGCTGCGGGGCCTCCGCGCGCGGCACGCGCATCCTCTGCGACTACCTCACCGCCGCCGGCTTCCTGCACAAGGACGGCGACCGCTACGCGCTGACCGCCGACTCCGCCGCCTTCCTCGACCGGGGCTCGCCCACCTATGTGGGAGGGGCCGCCGATTTTCTCTACGCGCCCGAGATCCGCGAGGCCTTCGCGGACGTGGGCCAGGCGGTGCGCCGCGGGGGCACCGCGCTGGCCGAGGCGGGGACGATCGCGCCGGAGCATCCGGTGTGGGTGCGCTTTGCCCGGGCGATGGCGCCCCTGATGCGGGTGCCGGCGCGGGCGGTGGTGGACCTGGTCGCGGTGGAGCCCGCGCGCCCGCTGCGGGTGCTCGACGTGGCGGCCGGCCACGGCGTCTTCGGCATCGCGTTCGCGGAGGAGTACCCTCGCGCGGAGGTCACCGCGCTGGACTGGCCGGCGGTGCTGGCGGTGGCGGGGGAGAACGCGCGCGCGGCGGGCGTCGACGGCCGCTTTCGCCCGCTCGCGGGCAGCGCGTTCGAGACGCCCCTGGGCGGGCCGTACGATCTGGTGCTGCTGCCGAACTTCCTCCACCACTTCGATCCGCCCACCTGCGAGCGGTTTCTCGGCAAGGTGGGCGAGGCGCTCGCGCCCGGAGGCCGGGTGGTGACGGTCGAGCTCGTGCCCGACGAGGGACGGGTGACGCCTCCGCACGCGGCGATGTTCGGCCTCGTGATGCTCTGCTCGACGCCGGCCGGCGACGCGTACACGTTCGCCGAGCTCGACGCCATGTTCCGCCGCGCCGGCTTCCCGCGCAGCGAGCTCCGCGTGCCGGGGCCGGCCGGTCCCCAGGTCATCATCTCTCAGCGCTGAGGAGGCTTCCCATGACGCATCGGATCGCGGTGATTCCCGGCGACGGCATCGGCAAGGAGGTCCTGCCCGAGGGCATCCGGGTGCTGGAGGCGGCGGGGCGGCGCTTCGGCGTGGACTTCGCGTGGACCCACTTCGACTGGAGCTGCGAGGTCTACACCCGGACCGGGCGCATGATGCCTGAGGACGGGCTCGACCAGCTCCGCCGCTTCGACGCCATCTACCTGGGGGCGGTCGGCTTCCCCGGGGTCCCGGATCACGTGTCCCTCTGGGGCCTCCTCATCCCGATCCGCCGCGAGTTCCACCAGTACGTGAACCTGCGGCCGGTGCGCCTGCTGCGCGGGGTGCGCTCGCCGCTGGCCGGCCGCGGCCCGGCGGACATCGACATGCTGATCGTCCGCGAGAACAACGAGGGCGAGTACTCGGAGATCGGCGGCCGGCTCTATCGCGACACGCCCCACGAGCTGGCCGTCCAGCAGTCGGTGTTCACCCGCCGGGGCTGCGACCGGGTGATCCGCTACGCGTTCGAGCTGGCCCGGAAGCGCCCGCGACGGCACGTCACCTCGGCGACCAAGTCGAACGGCATCATCCACAGCATGCCGTACTGGGACGAGCGCTTCGCGGCGATGGCCAAGCAGTACCCCGACATCAAGACGAGCCAGTACCACATCGACATCCTGACCGCCCACTTCGTCCAGCACCCCGACTGGTTCGACGTGGTGGTGGCCTCCAACCTCTTCGGCGACATCCTGTCCGACCTGGGCCCCGCCATCGCGGGCTCGATCGGGATCGCCCCGGGCGGCAACATCAACCCCGAGAAGGAGTACCCCTCCATGTTCGAGCCGGTGCACGGCTCCGCCCCGGACATCGCGGGCAAGGGGATCGCCAATCCCATCGCCCAGATCTGGACCGGCGCCATGCTGCTTGACCATCTGGGGCACCCGGAGGCGGCCCAGGCGGTGGTCGGCGCGATCGAGCGCTTCGTCGAGGCGGGCCGAGGGTTGACCCGCGACCTCGGCGGCACCGCCACCACCGGCGAGGTCGGCAAGGCGATCGCGGGAATGCTGTGAGGGCGAGGCGCTCGCCCCGCCGCCGGCCGTTCCTCGGCTAGCCCTTCACCGCACCGGCGGTGAGGCCGGAGACGTAGTAGTCGAGGAAGAGCACGTAGACGATCACGATGGGGATGCTGGCGAGCAGGGCCCCCGCCATCAGCGAGCCCCAGAAGTAGATGTCGCCGCGGATCAGGTCCGAGGTGACACCCACCACCGCCGTCTTGTTCGCCGATTGCGAGATGAAGGTGAGCGCATAGGTGAACTCGTTCCAGCAGAGCGTGAAGCTGAAGAGCACGGCGCAGATGACCCCGGGGATGGCCATCGGCAGCACGATCCTCGACAGCGTCTGGATGCGTGTCGCCCCGTCCACGAGCGCGCACTCCTCGACCTCGCGCGGGATCGTCCGGAAGTAACCCATGAGGAGCCAGGTGCAGAACGGCACCAGGAACGTGGGGTAGACGACCATGAGCGCGTAGATCGAGTCGGCGAGTCCGAGCCATACCACCACCTGCGAGAGCGGGAGGAAGAGCAGCGTGGTCGGGATGAGGTAGGTGACGAAGATCGCGGTGCCGAAGGTAGCGGCGCCGCGGAAGCGTAGGCGCGCCAGGCTGTAGCCGGCCAGGATCGAGATGATCACCGAGACCGTCGTCGCCACCACCGCGACGGCGAGGCTGTTCTTCATCCAGGTGACGAAGTCCGTCTTCTGGAAGAGGAGCGCGTAGTGGTCCATGATCACGCCGCTCTGGATCCAGAACGGGATCGATTTCAGGTTGTACAGCTCCGCGTTCGACTTGAAGGACGTCACGATCATGAAATAGAAAGGGAAGAGCACGAAGAAGACGTACGGCGCCAGGTTCGCGTAGGCGAACACGTTCGAGCGGATGCGAGCGCCGCGGCTCCGGGCGGTGGCCAGGGCTATTCTTTCCTGATGTAGCGGAGCTGGAAGAACACCACGAGCGCCAGGAGGGGAAAGATGAAGAGGGAGATCGCCGCGCCCTGGCCGAGGTTCCCACCGCTGAGGCCGACCTGGTAGGCGAGCGTCGCGAAGAGGTGGGTGGTATTGATCGGGCCCCCGCGCGTCAGCACCTGGACGATGTTGAAATCGCCGAACGTGAAGATCGTCGAGAAGAGAATGACCACCCCGAGCACCGGCTTGATCAGGGGCAGGGTCACGTACCAGAAGCGGCCCCACGAGCTTGCGCCGTCCACCTCGGCGGCTTCGTGGAACTCCTTGGGCACGGCCATCAGCCCCGCGAGCACGGTGATGGCGAAGAAGGGCAGTCCACGCCAGACGTTGACCGCGATGACGGCGGCCATGGCGTACTCGGCCTGCCCGAGCCAGTTGGGCCCCGGCGCGCTGATCAGGTGCACCCGAATCGCGGTCCAGTTGACGACGCTGTAGAGGGAGTCGAACATCCAGAGCCACGCCAATGTCGACAGGGCGGTCGGGATGACGAAGGGGAGGAGCACGATTCCCCGGATGATGCGCTTGAAACGAAGATTGCGGGACAGGAGCATCGCGAGCCAGACCCCGAGAACCACCTTGAGGCTGAGCGCGATGCCGGTGAACACGAACGAGTTTTGTAGAGTCTGACGGAAGACCTCGTTGCCGAGGATGTCGCGGTAGTTCGTGAGGCCGACGAAGGCCCCGGGCGATCCGACCCAGTAGTCCGACAGGCTGAAGTAGATCGCCATGCCGAAGGGGAAGGCGACGAGGGCGACGAGCAGCACGACCGCCGGCACGATGAGGCCGTAACCGAAGACGTGCTCCTGCTCCCACCACTCGCGCAGGCGTGACTGGCGGCCGGGCCCCGGGAGCCCGGCCGCCTCCAGAACGCGTGGTCCGACGGCCATCCTATCCGACTTTGAGCTGCCCCTTGACCGCGAGGGCGATCTGCTCCTGGGCCCAGTCCATGGCGCGCTTGGTCGGCATGCCGTTGACCGCCTTGGCGACCATGTCGGTCATGATGTAGTTGTCGTCGATGCGCTGCACCGCCTCGCTCGGCTTGGCCGGCCAGCCGCGCGGGTGCGCGTACTCGGCCTCCTTGGGGAGCATGGCGAACTTCGGGTTCCGCGCCCAGATCGGATGATCCGCCAGATTCTTCAGTGGTGGATGGTTGAACGCGTTGGACGCTACGATCCAGGCATCGAAGTTCTGCTTCTGGAACAGGTAGGCGATGAACTCCTTGGCGAGCTCCTGGTTCTTCGAGAACTTCCAGATGCCCATGCTCAGGTTCGGGGGTGCCGAGTGGATGCCGGCCGGCCCCCCGGGACTGTTGTGGTGATTGATGTCGTCCGCGATGGGCTGCTTGTTGGCGAGCGCGGCGTTGTACGGGCTCACCGGATTGTGGATCCAGGAGCCCTTGCCCGAGAGGATGAAGCGGTTGTTGCCCGCGTCATCCCAGGACAGGACCTCGGGCTCCATCGCGTCCTTGTAGAGCTCCTTGTACCACTCGATGACCGCCGCGGTCTTGTCCGAGACGATACCCGGGGTCTTGCCGTCGGCCTCGAGCACCTTGGCGCCCTGGGACCACGCCACCGACCAGTACGTCGAATGCGCGTCCGAGCAGTGGCTGATGGGAATGCCGACCGGGTTGCCCTGCTTCTTGAGCACCTTGCCCTGCTTCAGCAGCTCGTCCCAAGTCTTGGGGGGATGATCGAACCCGGCCTTCTTGAAGTGGGCCATGTTGTAGGTCCCGGGGAAGGAGACCCAGAACCAGGGGATGGCCTTCCAGCCGGACTTGGTCTGGCAGCTCTGCTCCGCGAAGCTGTACCACCCGCCACCCTGCTTGCCGACCTTGGCGACCAGATCGTCCACCGTCACGAGGAGGTTCTCGTAGAGGAACGGGTCGGCGCCGGCGGTCCGGTACATGTCGTGGCCGGACTGCGACTGGGCCTCGGCCGCGATCTTCGCCGGCATCTGTAGATGCGCCATGGTGTCCACGCGGACGGTGCAATTGTTGGCCTTCCCGAAGGCCTCGGCCTGCTTGCGGAGCTCGTCGTCCGAGGCCGGAACGAAGTGGTTCCAGCTGAGGAAGGTCAACTCGCGCTTCTGCGCGTAGGCGGGTGCTTTGTGCAGGGCGAGCCAGGAGGCCATCCCGGCCGTGGTACCGGCGGCGGTCCGGAGGAAGCGACGGCGAGCGATGCTGCGGGGAGCGGTCTGGTCCATGGAGGGGCCTCCGTATCGGTCGGGAGGTCTCGGGCCAATTGAGAGAACCCTAGCGCGCTTGTCTCACCCCCTCGTGAGTCGACGCCGGATCGAAAGGCTGCTCACTTCTAGCCGGACAGCGGACGGCTTGTCAACCCCCCGGATGTTGCGGCCGGCGGCCGGAGACCTCGGAGGGCCTCCGGCCGCCGCCTGACCCTACTTCAGGACGGCTTCGGTCTTCGAATCGAAGAAGTGGATGCGCTCGGGCACGAAGGCCATGCGGATCTTGTCGTGCGCGCGCGCCTTGACGGTCGGCTCCACGCGGCACACCACCGACTGGCCGGCCACCGCCACGTCCAGCAGGATCTCGGCGCCGAGAGGCTCCACGACGTCCACCACCGCGTCGAACGACAGGTCGGAGGAGTCGGCGCCGGAGCCGACGCGGAGGTCTTCCGGCCGGATCCCGAGCGTCACCGACTGGCCCTTGTACGGCTTGAGCGCGTTCGCCTTCTCGACGGGCACCTTGGTCCGCAGCCCGCTGGCCTCGGCGTAGATCGCGCCGTTGGCCTCGTTGATGGTCACCGGGATGAAGTTCATGGCGGGGGAGCCGATGAAGCCGGCCACGAACTTGTTGGCGGGCCGGCTGTAGATCTCCATGGGCTCGCCCACCTGCTGCACCCAGCCGTCCTTCATGACCACCACCCGGCTGCCGAGCGTCATGGCCTCCACCTGGTCGTGGGTCACGTAGATGGCGGTGGTCTCCAGGCGCTCGTGCAGGCGCTTGAGCTCCACCCGCATCTGCACGCGCAGCTTGGCGTCGAGGTTCGACAGGGGCTCGTCGAAGAGGAACACCTGGGGGTGGCGCACGATCGCGCGTCCGACCGCCACGCGCTGCCGCTGGCCTCCCGAGAGCTGGCGGGGTTTCCGCTTGAGCAGCTCCTGGATGCCCAGGATCTCGGCGGCGTCCTGCACGCGCTTGGCGATCTCCGCCTTGGGGAACTTTCGCATCTTGAGGCCGAAGGCCATGTTGTCGTACACGCTCATGTGCGGATAGAGCGCGTAATTCTGGAACACCATCGCGATGTCCCGGTCCTTGGGCGGCAGGTCGTTGACCACCCGGTCGCCGATCGAGATCTCACCCGCGGTGATCTCCTCGAGCCCCGCGACCATGCGGAGGGTGGTGGTCTTGCCGCAGCCCGACGGGCCCACGAAGACCATGAACTCCTTGTCGCGGATGGTGAGGTTCACGTCCTTGACGGCGTGCACCTCGTCGTACTTC
>Ga0209640_10003252_pt1 | contig 14205 bp, 12 predicted proteins | sample RifCSP10_1_FD_184018 | JGI IMG/M metagenome (GOLD analysis project Ga0209640, IMG submission 184018) | Soil microbial communities from Rifle, Colorado - Rifle CSP2_sed 10_1 (SPAdes) (version 2) | ecosystem: Environmental > Terrestrial > Deep subsurface > Rock core/Sediment | place: Rifle...
AAATGCGCCGGCACGCGCCGCCGCAAGCGCATCCTCGATGCGCGTAATGCCGCAGATCTTGACTGCCGTCGCCATGATTCCGTTACTCGTGACTCGTTGCTCGTGACTCGTGGCGGGTCACCGGTGGACTGGCGTCCAGATCCAGGAGCGTTCGCCGCGGCGCCTCCGGCAATCCCCAGCGCGCCTCGTACTCGACCCTCGCCAGATACAGCCCCGCGGCCACCGCAGTGGGCGCTCCCCGGGCGCGGTCGCGACCGTCCAGCACGTCGCCCAGCCACTCCGGCGGATACTTGCCCTTGCCGACATAAATCAGGCAGCCCACGATGTTGCGCACCATGTGGTGCAGGAACGCATTGGCGCACAGTTCGAACACCACATGGTCACCGTGGCGCGCGACCTCGAGCCGCGTCATGGTGCGCACCGGCGTGCGGGCCTGGCACTCGGCGCTGCGGAAGGCGCTGAAATCGTGCTCGCCGATGAGCAGGCGGGCGGCGCGCTGCATGCGCTCCGTCTCCAGCGGCAGGTGGAACCAGCCGGTCCGCGCGTCGTCGAGCGCCGGCCGCACCGGGTGGTTCAGCAGCACGTAGCGGTAGCAGCGGGAAATCGCCGCATAGCGCGCATGAAACTCCTGCGCGACCGGGCGCGACCAATGGACGGCGCAGGCCGGCGGCAGCAGCGTGTTCACGCCGCGCACCCAGGCCGTTTCCGGACGGTCCGCGCCCGTATCGAAATGCACGACCTGGCCGAGCGCATGCACGCCCGCGTCGGTGCGCCCGGCGCAGATCGTGCCCACCGGCTCCTCGGCGACCTCGGCCAGCGCCCGCTCCAGGGCGTCCTGTACCGCGCAGCCCTGCGGCTGGGTCTGCCAGCCGCAGAACCGGCTGCCGTTGTACTCCACTCCGAGTGCGATTCTCATGACCCCGAAAAAGAAAAACCGCGACAGTTTGCACTGCCGCGGTTCGATCTGGTGCCCGTCCTGCTATCCCAGGCTGTCCATCAGCTTCTGCGCCTGTGACTGCTGCTCGCCGTCGCCTTCCTTGATGACCTCCTGCAGGATCTCCTTGGCGCCGTCCCGATCCCCCATTTCCTGGTACGCCTTGGCCAGATCGAACTTGGTCTGCACGTCGTACCAGTGACCATCCTTCCCCGCGCCGGCCGGCATGGTGCTCGGTTCCTTCTCGAGCTTCAGATCGAGCCCTTCGATCTTGAAATCCAGTTCGGCATCCGCTGACTCCGCGGACGTCACGGTGGCAGGCTCTTCCGCGGCCCTGGGCAGCTCGATCTGGAAATCGATGACATTGGCGTTGCGTTCCGGCTCCCCTGCCTCGAGCGCGATATCGGTCTCGGCGCTGACGCCTGCCGGCGGCACCTCGAGCGTGAAGTCCGGCATCGGTGCACGGGGAGGTTCAGCCATCTTGACCGTGTTGGCCGCCATAGCACCCAGTATCGAGGTGTCCGTGACCACGGTTGCCGCTTCCACCGCTCCCGCGTCGAGCATGATGTCGGTCGAAACGCGGGGCAGGCCGCTGCCGCCGAGATCGAGATCGATTTCCGACGAGGTGCCGACGGGCCGGACCACCGTGGCCGTCGTCGCGTCCCTGCCGGCTTCGTACAGCGCATTCGCCGGATCGAGCGCGAAGCCCATTGCCGCCGCCTTCAGCCAGTTGGCGCCGGCGCCGCCGGTCTGCCTGCTGAGATCGGCCGCGACCCGGCCGAACGCGTCCTTGTCCTTGCGCCCGGCATAGACCTCGAGGAGCTTCAGCTGCACGTCTTCGCGTCCGGGCTTTCTGGCCAGCGCATCCCTCAAGATCTCCTCGGCCTGGCCATCGCGCCCGTACTGGATGTAGACCTCGGCTTCCTGCAACGGATCGACGTCGTCAACGGACGCGGCCGCCGCCGTTTCGACTGTCGAATCTTCGGCGGTGTATCCCGTCACGGCGGCTGCCCCCGCCGTCGCGGCAGCCGCCATCCCCAGTCTAGGGGCGATGGGCGGACTATCGCTTCGGCCGCCCACCGCGCGGCGCCGGCGCACCATCCAGAACGCGAGCCCGCCGAGCACAATGGCGCCGCCCGCGCCAAGGTAGAGCGGATTGCTCGCCACTGCCATGATCTCATCCATCAGCTCGGGCTCCTGCATGGGAGGCAGAGGCGCCGGCTTTGCCTTCGGTCGGGCCGCGGGCTGAGGTTGCGGTGTCGGTGTGGGTGCGGCAGCCGGCTTCGGCGCCGGCGCCGGGGCCGTCACCGGCTTCGCGACTGCAACCATTTCGGGTTTCGCGGGCGTGGGCTTCGGCACGGGCTTCGCAACCGGCGTGGGCTGCGGCGCGGGCTTTGCAACCGGCGCGGTCGCGCGCTGCGCCTGCTGCTGCGCCGCCGCCATTCCCGGGCTCTTCAGTTCTGCGAGCTTCTTCATGTCCTGGATGGTTTTCTCGAGCTGCGTGATGCGCGAACTGGCCTCGGCCAGCGCCTTCTCGCGCGCGATCGCCTCTTCTTCCAGGATGCGAATGCGTTCCGCGCTGCTGCGCGGCTTGCCCTTGCCCGCCGCGGTGCCCGCTGCGGCGTCTGCCGGCTCGCCCTTCGACAGCCTGACGACGTCCTTCGGCGTGCCCGCGGCCGCCTTATCCTTGACCTTGGTCGCAATCTTGCCGCTCACGGTGGTGCTCTTTTCCGCGGCAACGGTGACGGCCGCCTCGGCGAGCCTCTGGCGATAGTCGTTCCACTCTGCGACATGGGCGCGATACTCCTTCAACGCCTCGCCGCGCGAGATCGCGTCGATCTCGTCCCGGTCCGGGACACGCAGTATCTTGCCGGCCCGCACGAGATTGAGGTTCTTCCGGATGAACGCCTCGGAATTGGTGCGGTAGAGCGCCACCAGCATCTGTTCCAGCGACACGTCCTCCGGCATCACGCTGCGCGCGATCTTGCCAAGCGTTTCGCCGCGCTCGATCGGCCCGTACTCATTGCTCGCGGTCATCGGCGTCGCGATCACCGGGCTCGATACCACCGGCGCGACCGGAGCGGGTACGGGTGTGGGTATTGCCGCGGGTGCGGGTTGCGATTCAACGGTCACCGGCGGCACTGGCGCGGGTGCCGGGGCGACCGCGGGTTCGGGTGCGCGCGCCGGTTCGGGCGCGGGCGCCAGCATGGGTGCGGGCGCCGGCGCAGGACGCGCCTCCGGCGCGGCTGACATCATCGGAGTCGCGGGTAGCGGCGGGATTCCGGGAGGATCGAGCAACGCCGTGTACTCGCGCGTCAGACGCCCCGCCGCCCACGTCAATTCAACCACTAGATCGATGAACGGCTCGGTAACCGCGCGGGTCGTCACGACCTTGAGGTAGGACCGGCCGTTGGGACGCTTCTCGACCGTCACTTGCGCGCCGGTCAGCGCCACGTTGTATTGCAGATTCGCGTCACGGTAGGCATCAGGCAACGCGAGGCGCGCGTTGAGCGAAGACAATTCCTGCGGCGTCACCGCGACCAGCTCGATTTCCGCGACGAGCGGCTGGCCGAGCGCGGTCAACACCGTGAGTCGCCCCAGGCCGGCGGCGCCCGCAACACAGGGCAGCAGCGCAATAATTAGCGCCACCAGCCAGGTCTTCACGTTGGTTTCGCGCACAACGGCACCCCCGGATTTTTTAGGGCAAACAGATTAACATCAATTAGTTAGCGTTGCAAGCTCAGATTGCATCTAGGTATTCGCCTGACCTATCTCAATTCATTCAATTTTATGGCGTTGCCGCTTGAATCCACCGATCCTCCCGGAGCGCGCTCCATCACGCGTCAACCGCGGCTTTGCCTTTGGCGATACTACCCCGAAAACGCGCCGAATCGATACTGGTTTCGAGCAGGATGCGCAACATGCGTCGCAGCGGCTCGGCGGCGCCCCACAAAAGCTGGTCGCCGACTGTGAAGGCGGCGAGATATTCCCCGCCCATGGACAACTTGCGGAGCCGTCCGACCGCAATGTGCATGCGGCCGGTCACCGCCGCCGGCGTCAGCTCGCGGATCGAGCTGTCCCGGTCGTTCGGGATGACCCGCACCCATTCGTTCGCGGAGGCGATGATCCGGGAGATTTCCTCGAGCGGAACGTCCTTTCTCAATTTGATGGTCAGCGCCTGGCTGTGGCAGCGCATCGCCCCGACGCGCACGCAAACGCTGTCCACGGGCACGGCCGGCGCGCCGGGGCTTCCACCGCGGCCGAGAATCTTGTTCGTCTCCGCGCCACCCTTCCATTCCTCGAGCGACACGCCGTTGCCCAGGTCCTGATCGATCCACGGGATCAGGTTGCCCGCCAGCGGGACGCCGCCGAAATGCTCCATCGGCAACGAGCCGTCGTTCTGCTTGGCGAGCACCTTGCGGTCAATCTCCAGGATCGCGGAGGCGGGATCGGCCAGCAGCCGCTTCACTTCCTCGTTGATCAGCCCGAACTGCACCAGCAGCTCGCGCATGTGCTGGGCCCCGCCGCCCGAGGCCGCCTGGTAGGTCGCGCACGTCATCCATTCGACGAGGTCGTGCGCGAACAAGCCCTGCATGCCCATCATCATGCAGCTGACCGTGCAGTTGCCGCCGATGTAGTTTCTGATCCCCCTGGCGAGCGCGCTGCGGATGAGCGGCAGGTTCACCGGGTCGAGCACGATGACCGCGTCGTCCTGCATGCGCAGCGTTTTGGCGGCGTCGATCCAGTAGCCATTCCACCCCGCGGCCCGTAACGCGGGATAGATCTGCGCGGTGTAATCGCTGCCTTGACACGACACCAGCACGTCCATCGCCGCGAGGCTCTCCAGGTCGCGGGCATTGCGCACCGGCGGCGCCTTCTTGCCGATCGCGGGCCCTTCGCCTCCGGCCTGGGAAGTCGAATAGAACGCCGGCTCGATCAGGTCGAAGTCGCGCTCGGCGCGCATGCGCTCCATCAGCACCGAGCCCACCATGCCGCGCCAGCCTATAAAGCCCACTTTTTCCATCACATCCACCGGGTATCCGCAACGACGCTATTCTATCAAGCCATTGAGCCGTAATGGGTAATGGGGCATGACTTGACGCCTAAAGGGCGGCAAGAACGGCGTCACCCATTTCCCGCGTACCGACCTTCCGTGTTCCGGGCTCGAAGATGTCCGCCGTGCGGCAGCCCGCGGCAAGAACCTTTCTCACCGCGCCCTCGATGCGCTGCGCCCCCGCCTCCTCGCCAAACGAATAACGCAGCATCATCGCGGCGGAGAGGATCGTCGCGAGCGGATTCGCCACGTTCTTGCCGGCAATGTCGGGCGCCGAGCCGTGCACCGGCTCGTACAGCCCCTTGGCGTTCGCATCGAGGGAAGCCGAAGGCAGCATGCCGATCGAGCCGGTCAGCATGGACGCCTCATCCGACAGGATGTCGCCGAACAGGTTGCCGGTGACGATCACGTCGAAATGCCTGGGCGCGCGCACGAGCTGCATCGCGGCGTTGTCGACGTACATGTGGGTGAGCGCAACCTCTGGATACCTCTTGCCCAGGTCGCTCACGACTTCGCGCCACAGGCGGCTCGTCTCGAGCACGTTCTCCTTGTCGACCGAGGTGAGCCGGCGGCTGCGCTTCATCGCCGTCGCGAAGCCGACTTCGGCGATGCGGCGGATCTCGGGCTCCGAGTACAGCATGGTGTCGTAGCCCTCGCGCGCACCGGCGGCGTTCGTGCGCCGGCCACGCGGCTCGCCGAAGTAGATGTCCCCCGTCAACTCCCGGACGATCATGATGTCGAGGCCCGACACCACCTCGGGCTTCAGGCTGGAGGCGCCGGTCAGCTCCGGGAACAGCAGGGCGGGGCGCAGGTTGGCGAACAGCCCCAGGGCCTTGCGCAACTTGAGGATCCCCTGCTCCGGGCGCCGCGGCCGCGGCAGCGCATCGTATTTCGGCCCGCCGACCGCGCCGCACAGCACTGCGTCCGCGGCGCGCGCGAGCCCGAGCGTCGGCTCTGGCAGGGGATCGCCGTGAGCGTCCACGCCCGCGCCGCCGAACGGCGCTTCCTCCAGCTCGAGCTTGAGCCCGTCGCGCGCCAGCGCCTTCAGGACTTTCACCGCCTGTGCGACGATCTCCGGCCCGATGCCGTCACCCGCAAGAACCGCGATCTTCATCCTAGCCAAACAGCCAGGGCTGGCGCTCGCGTTGTTGCGCCTCGAACGTCCGGATCTTGTCCGCGTGCTTGAGCGTGAGCCCGATCTCATCCAGACCGTTCAGGAGGGAATGCTTGGCGAACGGATCGATGTCAAACCCGAAGCGCTCGCCGCCGGGGGTGGTCACCGTCTGGGCCTCGAGATCCACCGCGAGCCGATAGCCCGCGGTGCCGTGGACCTCGTTGAACAGCCGGTCCACGATCTTCGAGTCGAGCCGGATCAGCAGCAGCCCGTTCTTCAGGCTGTTGTTGTGGAAGATGTCGGCGAAGCTCGGCGCGATGATGGCCTGGAAACCATATTGCAGCAGCGCCCAGGGCGCGTGCTCGCGCGAGGAGCCACAGCCGAAATTCTCGCGTGCGAGGAGCACGGTGGCGCCGCGATAGCGCGGCAGGTTCAGCACGAAATCCGGGTTGAGCGGGCGCCGGGAGTGGTCCATGCCGGGCTCGCCGTGGTCGAGGTAGCGCCACTCGTCGAACAGGTTCTGGCCGTAACCCGTGCGCTTGATCGACTTCAGGTACTGCTTGGGGATGATCGAGTCGGTGTCAACATTGGCGCGGTCCATCGGCGCGACCAATCCCTCCTTGCGGACGAACTTTTCCATGGGGCTCCTAGCGGTCGGCCTTCTTCTGGATCGCCTCGCCGGCCTTTTCCATGTCCTTCCCGAGCCCCTTCATGGTTTCGCACCCCGTCAGGGCAACGGCCCAGATGACCACCAGCCAGATTGCGATGCGCTTCATGATCGCCTCCGTCAGTTGAAGCTGCGAACGTCAACGAAATGACCCGCGATGGCCGCGGCTGCGGCCATCGCCGGACTCACCAGGTGGGTCCTGCCCCCGGGACCCTGCCGCCCTTCGAAGTTGCGGTTCGACGTCGAGGCACAGCGGTCGCCGGGCGACAGTTGATCGTCGTTCATGCCGAGGCACATCGAGCAGCCCGGCTCCCGCCATTCGAAGCCGGCCGCCGTGAAAATCCGGTCGAGACCCTCCTTCTCCGCCTGCTGTTTGACCAGGCCGGAGCCCGGCACCACGATCGCGAGCTTGATGTTGGCCGCTATTTTCCTGCCCTTCACCACCTGCGCCGCAACCCGCAAGTCCTCGATCCGCGAATTGGTGCAGGCGCCGATGAACACCTTGTCCGGCCGGATCTCCGTGATCGGGGTGTTCGGCTTGAGATCCATGTACTTCAGCGCGCGCTCGATCCATTCGCGCTGCACCGGATCCGTTTCCTGCGCGGGATCGGGCACCCTGCCGCCGACCGTCGTCACCATCTGCGGGTTCGTGCCCCAGGTGACCTGGGGCTCGATGCTCCCCGCGTCCAGCCTCACCACCTTGTCGAATCGGGCGCCGGGGTCGCTCGCGAGCGTCGGCCAGTAAGCCACCGCGCGGTCCCACATCGCGCCCTTGGGCGCCAGCGGGCGGCCCTTCACGTATTCGATCGTCTTCTCGTCCACCGCCACGATGCCGGCGCGCGCGCCCGCTTCGATCGACATGTTGCAGAGGGTCATGCGGCCCTCTATCGAGAGCGCGCGGATCGCCTCGCCGGTGTACTCGATGGTATGGCCGGTGCCTCCTGCCGTGCCGATCTTCCCGATGATCGCGAGGATGATGTCCTTGGCGGAGACGCCTCTGCCGAGCGTGCCGTCGACCACGATATTCATGCTCTTCGTCTTCTTCATCACCAGGCACTGCGTGGCGAGCACGTGCTCGACTTCGCTGGTGCCGATGCCGAATGCGAGACAGCCCAGCGCGCCGTGCGTGCTGGTATGCGAATCTCCGCAGACCACCGTCATGCCGGGCAGCGTCGCGCCCTGCTCCGGCCCGATCACGTGCACGATGCCCTGCTGCCGGTCGAGGAATGGGAAATAGGCCCGCGCGCCGGTTTCCTTGATGTTCCGGTCGAGCGTCTCGACCTGCAGCCGTGAGACGGGGTCCGCGATGCCCGCGATGCCCCTGTCCCAGTTGCGGGTCGGCGTGTTGTGGTCGGCGGTCGCGACGATGGAATCCACGCGCCACGGCTTGCGGCCGGCGAGCTTCAATCCCTCGTACGCCTGCGCGCTGGTGACCTCGTGCACGAGATGGCGATCGACGTAGAGCAGCGTCGTGCCGTCCTGCTCCACGTGCGCAACGTGGCTGTCCCACAGCTTGTCGTACAGGGTCCGGGCCGTCATTTGTCGCGTAACCTCATGGAATCCTTGGATTATTGCACACGGCTTAAGTTCACGACAGAGGCCGGACGCGCCGCGCCGGTTCGAGCTTCCAGATGATGAGCAGCATGCCGCAAAGTGCGCAGGCGGCCGCGGCCGAAAACGTGAGCTCCGGCCCGGCGGGATCCCACAGGGCGCCACTCGCGAGCGAGCCCAGCGTGCCGCCGACACCAAATGTGAGGCTGCCGTAGATAGCCTGGCCCCGCGCCTGATGCCGGCCGCGGAAGCGCTGGTGGACCATGCCGATCGCCGCGGCATGAAACGAGCCGAAGCTCGCCGCGTGCAGCGTTTGGGCCAGCAGCAGGAGGCCGAGGCTCCCGGCGCCCCAGCCGATGAGGAGGAAGCGCGCCGCCGCCAACGCAAAGCTCGCGATGAGGATGCCGCGCAGCGTGAACGCCGCGTAGAGGCGCGGCAGCCACAGGAAGATCGCGATCTCGCAGACGACGCCGAGCGCCCACAGCCAGCCGGTCAAGCCCTTGCTGTAGCCGTGGCCCACGAGGTGTATCGAGTAGAACGTGTAGTACGGCCCGTGCGCCACCGCCATCAGGGCGCAGGCCGCGATCAGCGCGACGACGGCAGGTTGTTTCAGGATGTGCCCGATCGGCTCCCGGTCCGCGGCCGGATCGGGCTGCCGCGCGTCGGGAACCAGGAACGCGGACAAGAGGGTGCCCAGCAGCGAGGCGGCCACGATCCACAGCAGCGCGCGCACCGGGAAGAAGTCGAGCGCGTAGCCCACTCCAACCACCGCGACGATGTAGCCGATCGATCCCCACAACCGGATCGCGCCGTAGCGGCCGGTGTGCTCCCCGAGGTGGGTCAGCGTCGTCGCCTCCACCAGCGGCAGCGCCGCACTCAGGAAAAACCCCGCCGCCAGCACCACCGCGCAGATCCACAGGAACTCCGTGGACGCAAACAGGCCGAGCCAGCACACGGTTCCCGCGAGCACGGCGGCGCGCACCAGGAGAACCTGCCGGCCGCTCTCGTCCGCGAGCCAGCCCCACAGATGCGGCGCGACGATGCGGGTCACCTGCGGCAGGGCCATGACCACGCCGATTTCCACGGGCGAGAGGCCGGTGGCGTCGAGATAGATACTGAAGAACGGCGCGAAGGCGCCGACCCAGGCGAAATAGAAGAAGTAGAACCCGGCGAGCTGCCGGTGGGGGAGCACGACCATGCGAGGCGGGCTACGCCTCGTCGGGATCGGGATTCTCGACCGCCGCGGCGGCGCGCAGCTTGGCGACCATTTCGGCCGGCGCCTGCGCCGCGATGCGCGGCGTCCCGCACGAGACGTCGGCGTTCTGGGCACGGTGGCGCAGCGCGTGGTCGATCAGCGTCAGCGCCATCATCGACTCGCAGATCGGCGTCGCGCGGATGCCGACGCACGGATCGTGCCGGCCGTGGGTTTCGATCACGGTGGGCTGGCCCGCCCGGTCGATCGTGCGTCGCGGAAGGCGAATGCTGGAGGTGGGCTTCACCGCGACGTTCATCACGATGTCCTGACCGGTCGAGATGCCGCCCAGGATGCCGCCCGCGTTGTTGGAGAGAAATCCCTGCGGCGTCATCTCGTCGGAGTGCTCGGTGCCCTTCTGCGTGACCGCGCGGAAGCCGGCGCCGATTTCGACGCCCTTCACCGCGTTGATGCTCATCATGTTATAGGCGAGTTCGGCGTCGAGCTTGTCGTACACCGGCTCGCCCCAGCCCACCGGAACGCCCGAGGCGACCGTGGTGATGCGCGCGCCGCAGGAGTCTCCCGACTTGCGCAGCCGGTCCATGAATTCCTCGAGCTGCGGCACGATCTCGGCATTGGCCGCGAAAAAAGGATTTCCGCTTACCGCGTCCCACGACTTGAACGGGATCTCGATCGGGCCGAGCTGCGCCATGCAGCCCCGGACCGTGACGCCGTATTTCTCGCGCAACCACTTCTTCGCGATCGCCGCCGCCGCGACCCGCACCGCGGTCTCGCGCGCCGATTGCCGCCCGCCGCCGCGGTAGTCGCGCACGCCGTACTTCTGGAGATAGGTGTAGTCGGCGTGCCCCGGCCGGAACAGGTCCTTGATCTTCGAATAATCCTTGCTGCGCGCGTCGACGTTGCGGATGAGCAGCGCGATCGGCGTGCCGGTGGTCCTGCCCTCGAATACGCCGGAAAGGATCTCGACCGTGTCCTCCTCGCGCCGCTGAGTCACGTGACGCGAGGTGCCGGGCTTGCGGCGGTCGAGCTCGGGCTGTATGTCGGCCTCGGACAGCGCCATTCCCGGCGGGCAGCCGTCCACCACGCAGCCGATCGCCGGCCCGTGACTCTCCCCGAAAGAGGTCACGCAGAAGAGCTTGCCCAGCGTGTTGCCCGACATCGCGTTCGTTCCTGGCTGCTGCGGGTCCTGCCGCAATCGAGCCTGCTGCAGGGGCGCATGAGGGGGACATCCCCTCGATATTTATGGCCAAAACTCGAAATAATTCAAAGAGAAGTTTAACATAGGGGCCTTTACGATCGGCATGCGGCAATGGCTGACAAACCTGGACCGGACAAGACGAAAGGCCCCGGCGGGCTGACGATGCGCGAGCTGCACGAGCTCGTGAAGAAAGGGCACGCCCGGGACCGGGCCACGGGCAAGCAGCACAACAAGCTGGCACAGCCCCAGAACCGCTGGCAGCGATTCGTGCGCTACGTGTGGGACAAGAACCGCGGGCGTGGTTGACCGAGCATCGTCTTCAGGAACTCGACGCCCCAGGCAACGCCGAAGCCGTTGATCTCCGACGCGACCGCGCCCAGGCCCCCCTTGCACTTCGCCGCCGACAGGTCCATGTGCAGCCAGGGCGTGTCGCCCACGAAGCGCTTGAGGAAGCGCGTGGCGAGGATATGGTCGGCGCCGCCTTCCATCGTGCATTGCTTGACGTCGGCGATCGCGCTCTCCAGCTCCTCGTCGTAGTCCTCATCCTGCGGGAACACGCACACGCGCTCGCCACTCGCCTCAGCCGCGGCGAGCGCCGCCCGCGCCAGTTGCTCGCTGGTCGCAAACACGCCGCTGTAGCGCTCGCCGAGCGCGACGTGCATGCTGCCGGTGAGGGTGGCAAAGTCGACGATGAGGTCCGGCTTCTCACGCGCCGCGAACGTCAGCGCATCGGCCAGCACCATGCGTCCCTCGGCGTCCGTGTGCACGATCTCGATGGTGGTGCCGTTCAACGCGGTGACGATCTCGCTCTGGAGATAGGCGCGGGGGCCGATGTCGTTGCGCGCGATCGCCATCCAGCAGTCGAGCCGCACCGGCAGCTTCATCGCGGCGGCCGCCACCAGAATGCCGAGCGCCACCGCCGAGCCGTTCATGTCCTTGTACATGCCCTGCATCGAGCGCGCGGTCTTGAGATTGTGCCCGCCGGTGTCGAAACAGATGCCCTTGCCGACCAGGGCGAATGATTTCCGCGCGCGCGGGTGGCGGTACGACAGGTGCACGATCGCGGCATCCGCGTCCGCGCTGCCCTGCGCCACGGCCACGAATGCGCCGGCGCCGAGCTTGCGCAGGCGCTTGACGTCGAATTCCTCGTGCCGCCAGCCCGCGCGCCGCGCAATCTCCCGCACGCGCTTGCGGTAGTTCCCCGGCGTCAATTCGTTCGGCGGCAGCACCGTGAGCTCGCGGGCGAGCAGATTCCCCTCCGCCGCGGCGCGACGCCCTGCGAATGCGTTGTCCGAAGCATGTCCGTGAAGCCGGATCGCCCGCAGCGCGCCCGAGGGCTTCATCTTGCGCTCGGGGAGCCGCGCGCCGTTGACCCATGCGGAGTAGACCGCAAGCTCCGCGGCCCGGCGGCGCGCGGTGGCGGGTCCGAATACACCGATGATGATCACTTCGGGCTTTTCGGCGAGCAGCAGTTGCAAGCCCTTGCGCAGAACCGTCTGCTGCTCGAATACCGACCGCGACGGGTCCACCATGACCCACGACAACAGCGTGCCATGAGCCAGATCGGTGGCGAGCGGCGACTGCGCAAGCTCCGCCAGCTTCTTCGTCCGCCGGGAAAGCGCGGCGGAGAGCGCCTCGACCGCGGGCACGCCGCTCAGAGCGTCGAGCGCGCCCACTTTAGGCAGCACCATGAGCACGTGCTTCGCGCGTTTCAGATCGTCGGTGGAAAGGAGCGCTGCGCGCTGCTCGAGCCTGGCCAGCATGAGAAGTCCACGGTTCGTCGGTCGGAAGGAGCGCGGATTATAACCCCCGGGCCCGTGGCGCCGCCGCCGTCCAGGCCGGCTACGCTGTCGATAGAACCGAGCACTGGCTTACAATCTGCGGCATGCATCGCCCGGTTGCCGCGCTCGCGTTACTCGCTGCTCTCGGTAGCGCGAGCGCGGAGGATATCGTTATCCTGGCCACGCGCGGCGGTGTCACGCAACCGTACCTGCTGTCGTCCCCCGCAGCCGGCAAGGCTCGGGCAGTGGCGATACTGTTCCCCGGCGGCGCAGGCAAGGTCAACCTCGAGCGCGAAGCCGGGCGCGCCGTGCTCGATCGCGGAAACTTCCTGGTGCGTTCCCGGCGCCTGTTCACCGCGAGCGGCATCGTTGCCGCGGTAATGGACGTGCCATCCGACCGGTCGCAGGGACTCGAAGACGAATTCCGGCTGGGCAGCGCGCACGCGGAGGACATCGGGCGGGTAGTGACGGACCTCAGGTCGCGATTTCCCGGCCTGCCCGTCTTTCTCGTGGGCACCAGCCGCGGCACCCTCTCGGCCGCATCTGCGGGAAATCGTCTCGGCACCCGGGTCGACGGCGTGGCGCTGACTGCGACGCTGTTCCTCGCCGGTCGGCGCGGGCCGGGGCTGAGCGGATTCGATTTTTCATCGATCCCGGTCCCGCTGCTGTTCGTTCACCACGTCCACGACGACTGCGCCTACACGCCCTATGCGGAGGCGAAGCGGCTCGCGGACCGCTACCCGGTCATTGCGGTCTCCGGCGGCTCACCGGCGCAATCCAAGCCATGCGAAGCGATGACCCCGCATGGCTTCATCGGCAGGGAGGCGGACACGGCGGACGCGATCGTGAAGTGGATGCTGAAACAGCCGTACCCGCGCGAAATCCATTAGAATTCCGGCAGCCTCCGGCCTGAATCCCTCGGCGATGCGCCAATATCTCGACCTGATGCGGCACGTGCTGGAACACGGCGTGCGCAAGAACGATCGCACGGGCACCGGCACGCTCTCCATCTTCGGCGCGCAGCTGCGCTTCGACCTTGGCGCGGGCTTTCCGCTGCTCACCACCAAGAAGGTGCACCTCAAGTCCATCATCCACGAGCTGCTGTGGTTCTTGAAGGGTGACACCAACACCCGCTACCTGAAGGACCATGGCGTCACGATCTGGGACGAGTGGGCCGACGCCGGCGGCGAGCTGGGTCCGGTCTACGGCTATCAGTGGCGCTCGTGGCCGGCTCCGGACGGCCGCCACATCGACCAGGTGAGCCAGGTCATCGAGCAGATCCGGAAGAATCCCGATTCCCGGCGCCTGATTGTCTCGGCGTGGAATGTCGCCGACCTGCCGAAAATGGCGCTGCTGCCGTGCCACGCTTTTTTCCAGTTCTATGTCGCGGAGGGACGGCTCTCGTGCCAGCTCTACCAGAGAAGCGCCGACCTCTTCCTCGGCGTGCCGTTCAATATCGCGTCCTACGCGCTGCTCACCTTGATGGTGGCGCAGGTGTGCGGCCTGAAAGCGGGCGACTTCGTGCATACCTACGGCGACACCCACCTCTACCTCAATCACCTCGAGCAGGCGCGCGAGCAGCTCGCGCGCAGCCCGCGTCGTCTGCCGGCGATGAGGCTCAACCCGGCCGTGAAGGATCTCTTCGCATTCCGCTACGAGGATTTCACGCTCGAGAACTACGATCCGCACCCCG
>Ga0209640_10003253_pt1 | contig 14205 bp, 15 predicted proteins | sample RifCSP10_1_FD_184018 | JGI IMG/M metagenome (GOLD analysis project Ga0209640, IMG submission 184018) | Soil microbial communities from Rifle, Colorado - Rifle CSP2_sed 10_1 (SPAdes) (version 2) | ecosystem: Environmental > Terrestrial > Deep subsurface > Rock core/Sediment | place: Rifle...
GGCCGCCCGAATTCCCCGGGTTGATCGCGGCGTCGGTCTGCAGCACCTGCTGGTATCGCGCTTCCGCCACAGGGAAGGGGCGCTCGATCGCGCTGATGACGCCCACGGTGACGGTATGGGCAAGCCCGAACGGGTTGCCGATGGCCACCACCCAGTCGCCGGGGAATATTTGCCCCGAATCACCGAACTTCACTTCCGGGAGCGGGTGGTCCGGCTTTTCCGTCAGCTCGATCAAGGCACTGTCGGTCAGGGGGTCGCGGCCGACCACTCGCGCGTCGTACAACTGGTCGTCGTCTTCACCGTAGAGCGAGACCCGAATCCGGGTGGCGCCTTCGACGACGTGGTTGTTCGTCAGGATGAAGCCGGCCTTGTCGATGATGAAGCCCGTGCCGGCCGCCTGCACGACCTGCTCCCGCGGCTCCGCACGAGGGGGCTGATTCGGCTGCCCGGGCTGGCCGAAGAAGCGCTCGAACAGGTCGCCGCCGCCCCCTCCGAAAAAGTCGCTCAGGTCCTGCTGGCGTTGCCGCGATTCGGTCCTGATGTTGACCACGGCGGGGGACACCGCCTTGGCGATGTCCCGAAAGGTGGTCGCCGTCAGCGGACCGGTAATCGGCGCACTGTTGGCGGCCGGCGCCGCCACCTGGGCCGCCGACGAGGGCGACATGCCCAGTCGGGACGCGATCACCAGGCCGACCGCCAGCGAGGCAATCGCCACGAGCAGGGCGTAAAAGAAGGTGGTTTTTCGATTCGACATGAACGTCCTCGCTTACTTCGTCAGTTTCCTAGGGCCATTATCTCCATCTGGCGCGGTCCCGTCACCACGGCCTCGTGTACGCCCCGAAACATGTTGATTTCGGTGCGCACCCCGAAGGTATCGAAATACAACCCAGGCTCAATCGTAAACCCGCTGCCGGGCAGCACGCGGCGATCGTCGTGTGTCTCGTAATCGTCGAGGTGCACCCCGTTGCCGTGCACGGTTTCGCCCAGGCTGTGCCCCGTCCGATGCAGGATGTGGGCCCCGTATCCCGCGCGTTCGAGGACGGCTCGGGCAGCGCGGTCGACTTCCCACCCGCGGAGGTCGCGCCCTTCGCGTGCCGCCTCCTGAACCAGCGCAACTGCCGCGTCCCGCGCGTCAGCCGCGGCCCGGAATGCCCGAGCTGGCTCGGCCGGGACCGTCTTGCCGGTCGCGCCAACCCACGTGATGTCAGCAAACACCGCGCCTGCGTCCCCCCGCTTGCCCCAGAGGTCGAGCAGCAGCACGTCGTCGGCCACGATCGGCCTCGTGTGCGCCGCATCGGGCAGATAGTGCGGATTGCCCGCGCTGGCGCCGACGGCGACCACGGGCGGTGAATCGCTGACGAGCCCTTCCTCCTCGAACCAGGCCACCATCTGCTGCTGCAGAGCGTACTCCGTGAGGGGCGTCCGGTTGCGGAGCGCCGCGGCGGCAAAGGCGAACGCGCGATCCTTGATTCGGTACAGCGCGTCCGACGCCGCCCGATGCGAGGCCAGCTGGGCCGCGTCCCAGACCGCCTCAAACTGCTGGACGAGATCCCCCGACGAGACGATCTCCACCCCCCGCCGGCGGACGGCTTCGGCGGTGCCCGCGTCCACGCGCGACAGGTACGGAATTGCGCACTCCGGTGAATACTCCATCGCCACGCGCGAGAGGCCGCCGAGCAGGCGCGTCAGTCCCGCATCGAGCTCGAGCCGACCCGCATACACGATCTTCTCGCCGGGGAGGCTGTCGAGATTGTGGCGCTCGATCGCGTGGACCAGCCCCCGCGGCTCGCCCGCGGCCGGAATCAGGTAGTACCACCGGCGCGTCGCCATGTGTCCGCCGCCGGTCAGCCCCGCCAGCTTGGCCGCAATCGGATTGGCGCCATGAAAGTCGTACAGCAGCCACCCGTCCAGTCCCTCCGCGCGAAGCGCGCCCTGCACGGCGGCCACGTCGAGTGCCATCTGCTCACATTACCATCGCCGGGTCCAAAACGGACCTGGCCTGCATGCGCCGACCCTACGATTTCTGACGCGCGTCCGCGCCCGAAAGTCGGGAGGCTCGTATAATCGGTGGCGAGGCATGGTCATGAGAGTTCGCATCCCCGTCGCCGTTCTGCTGGCGTCGCTGCTGGCGGCCGCCGTCGCCGGGCAGGCGCCGCCGCCCGCCCCCGCGGCGCCGCAGGAGCCGCCGCCGGTGACCTTCCGCGTGGAAGTGAATTACGTGGAAGTGGACGCCGTGGTCACCGATGCGCAGGGCCGGCTCGTCACCGACCTGTCGCAGGCTGATTTCGAGATCCTCGAAGACGGTCGTCCTCAGAAGATTGACGCCTTCGCGCTCGTCAACCTTCCGATCGAGCGGCTCGAACGGCCGCTCTTCGCCGCGGCGCCGATCGAGCCCGACGTGCAGGCCAACACCGCCCAGGAAGGCCGCATCTACACGATCGTGCTGGACGATCTCCACACGAGCTTCACCAACACGCCGCGCGTACGGCGCTTCCTGCGGGAGTTCATCGAGCGGAACTTCGGCGCCAACGACCTGGCTGCCGTGGTCTACACGAGCGGCCGGGCAATCGCGGGACAGGAGTTCACCAACAACCGCCGGCTGCTTCTCGAGGCGATCGACCGGTTCTCGGGGCGGCGCCTGCGCTCGGAAGCGCTGGAGATCAGCGACGCGCTGAACCGCAACGACCGCGATCCGTCCGACGAGCGGTCGCTCCAGCGGCTGGACCCGCTCGAGATGGAGCGCGCGCACGAGGCGCGATCGATGCTGAGCTCGGTCAGGGACCTCGCCGCGTTCCTGGAAGCCATCAGAGGGCGGCGGAAGTCGATGCTGCTCATCAGCGAGGGCATCAGCTACAACATCTACGACATGTTCAACAACTCGTCGGCGGGGATCATCCTGCAGCAGGCCAACGACGCGGTGGCCGCCGCCACGCGCGCCAACGTGGCGATCTATGCGGTCGATCCCCGCGGCCTGTCGGCGTTCGAGGAGGGGATCGAAGTATCCGGATCGCCCGCCGGGGTGACGCCCTCGCAATTCTCGGTGACCGGGAGCCTTCAGGATTCGCTGCGGCTCTCGCAGCAAAGTCTCCAGGCGCTGGCCGAGGAGACGGGCGGATTTGCGGCGATCAACCGCAACGATTTCTCAACGGCGTTCGAGCGCGTCGTTCGCGAGAACAGCACCTACTACGTCCTCGGGTACTACCCGGCCAACGACCGGCGCGACGGCCGCTTCCGCCGGATCGAGGTGCGCGTCACGCGCCCGGGCCTGCAGGTGCGATCGCGCCGCGGCTACGTGGCGCCGCGCGGCCGCGCCCCCAGCACGCGGCCGGCGGCCGCCGCGGGCAACGCGCTCGATGCGGCGACCGGCGCCGCGCTCAACAGCCCGGTCCCGACTGCCGGCATACCGCTGAGCGTCGCCGCGGCCGCCTACAAAGGGACCGCCCCGAACGCGGCGGTGACCTTTGCCGTGGAGATGCGCGCGGATATGTTCAGGTTCACCGAGAAGGGCAATACGTGGCTCGACAGGGTCCAGGTGGCCTTTTCATCGGTCGATGCAAAGGGGACCGTGCGCCCGGGGCAGAAACACGTGCTCGCCATGGAGATGAGCGCCCAGACGGCCGCCGTCGCGCGGCAGCGTGGCTTTCGCATGGTGTCCGAGGTGACGCTGCCGCCCGGCCGATATCAGCTGCGCATCGGGGCGGCGGAGGAAGGCGCCAATCGCTCCGGCAGCGTCTTCTACGACCTCGACGTTCCGGACTTTCACAAGGCCGGCTTTGCGATGAGCGGCATCGCTCTGACATCGGCGGCGTCGGCGGCCGTTCCGACCGTGCGCCCCCATGATCCGCTCAAGGACGTGCTGCCGGGTCCGCCGATCGCGACGCGCGACTTCGAGCGCAACGACGTGCTCGCGCTGTTCGCCGAGTTCTACGAGAACGCGTCGAACGCGCCGCCGCACACCGTCGAACTCACCGCCACGGCGCGTGCCGAGGACGGCCGCGTCGTGTTCGAAAGCCGCGAGCAGCGTTCGTCGACCGACCTGCAGGGCGCGAGCGGCGGATACGGCTACGGCCTTCGGATCCCGCTCGGCGACTTCGCGCCGGGCACCTACGTCATCCGCGTCGAAGGCCGCTCGCAGGGCGGCAACGCCACGGCCGGGCGCGACGTGCTCATCCGCGTTCGATAAGCCCATCCAGGAGCCACCAGGCCACGGACTCCGTGGCCCGCGCGTGGCAGCCGCGTTGCACCCGCTTCACGCGGTGGACGCGACGAGCTCGACCGGCCTGTCCTCACGCACGGCCGCCACGCTTGCCTACAGCGGGTGGTGGGTGACCGGCGCCGTGTTCTGGCTTCTGGAGCGCCGCGATCCAGCGGCCCGTTTTCACGCCGCGCAGGCCATCGTCGTCTTCGGGGGCGCCGCGCTGGGGATCCTGCTCTGTGGGGGGCTGGCGGTTGCCTCGCTTGCGCTCGTGCCGTCGACGTTTGGATTCTTCGTCCGCGCGGCCGCCGTCACGTGGACGGCGGGCGTCGTGCTCTGGGGCGTGACGATGTGGAAAGTGGCGCGCGGCGACGAGTGGAGACTGCCCGTCGCCGCCGTCTGGGCGGAGCGCCTGAACGCGCGGACTACATCTTCGGAACCAGCGTCGGCTTGATCTCGCCGTTGGCGTGCGAGAACTGCCACTGGTTCCGGTTCATCCGCGGGTCGGAGGGCGTTTCGAGGGTGACCGTGATCACCTCGCCCGGCTGCAGCGGCCGCGGGTGCCGGTAGCTGTCGCTCGGCAGCGGCGTGCCCGCCTTGTCGTACCAGAAGTCATCAACCTTCAGGCCGGCGATCGGTCCCGCCGCCATGTTTTTGATCTGCATCGTGGTGATGATGAAATCCTTGCCGCCGACCTTGCCGCGCTTCACGACGGGTTTGGTGTAGCCCACCTGCGCGACGCCGCGGACGGGCGCCACCAGCCTCGGCCGGTCCGCCGGCGCCTGGCCGCCCTGCGCCGCGGGTGTGGCCGGAGTGGCCGGCTTCGGGGCCTGCGCGGCCGCCGCCCCCGCCACCGTGACGACGATGCCCGCAACGGCCAGCAGCAGAAGGTTCTGTCGGTTCATGACGATTGGTCCTCCCGACGGGCGTGGAACATCCCGTCACCCGAAATTATAAGGCGGTTACATTTCGCCGTTCCAGTCCTCGGGCTCGGGACTGGCCGACTTGAAGATCTCGAGGTGCCACTTGCCGCCGCCCCACGGCTCGATCACTTCGGTGGCGACGACGTCGACGAGGATCTCCGCGAAGGTGCGTCCTTCCGGGTCGCCTTCCAGATGGTAGGCCTCCTCGTCCCACCCGAAGTTGGGATAGAGCACCATCGTCAGGAACAGATCGTAGCCGTCGTCGACGACGATGATCTGGCCGCAGGGGCGCTTAATCGTGGAGTGGTAGATGAGGTACTTTTCGGCGCTGTGGGCCCGGATGTAGCGCTTGAGCGCGAACTCGCGGGCGACGATCTCCTCGACGGCGATCTTTTTCTCCCAGCAGTCGCGGCAATAGCGCTCTTCGCCGCGCGGCTCGGACACCTCTTTGGCGCCGCACAGCGCGCACTTCGATTTGGCGATGGCGGACTTGCGAGCCATGGCCACGATCTTAAACCACCCCGGTCACCAGCGTCACGGTTCCTCATTTGCTGATCGGCTGCCCGAGGGCCGGCTGATACATCGTCACGACGTACTCCTTGACCATGCGTCGCGTGCTGAACCGGGGCAGCACCGTGCGCATCGACTCCTTGACGATCTGCAGCCAGCGCCGGGGAATGCCCTGCGCGTCGCGATCGTAGAAGGTGGGCACGAGCTGCTCTTCGATGAGGGCGTACATGGCCTGGGCATCCGCCCAGTCCTGCGCGCCGTGATCGTCGGGATCCGCGCGGCCGTCGATGAGCCACCCGTTGCCGCCGGTAAAGCCTTCGGCCCACCAGCCGTCGCCGATCGACATGTGCGGCGTGCCGTTGATGGCGGCCTTCATCCCGCTCGTGCCGCTGGCTTCGAGCGGCTTGCGCGGATTGTTCAGCCACACGTCGCAGCCCTGCACCAGGAAGTGGGCGACGTGCAGGTCGTAATCCTCGATGAAGGCGATGCGCCCGCCGAATTTCGGGTCGAGCGCCCGCCGGTAAATCCGCTGCAGGTGCTGCTTGCCGATGTCGTCGGCCGGGTGCGCCTTGCCGGCAAACAGAATCTGGACGGGCCGGCCGTGGGCGTTCAGGATGCGGGCCAGCCGGTCGGCGTCGGTGAAGATCAGCTCCGGCCGTTTGTACCCCGTGAAGCGGCGCGCAAAGCCGATCGTCAGCGCGGTGTGGTCGAACATCGTGCCGGACGCCACCAGGTGCGGAGCCGACGCGCCCAGCGTCGTCCACCGGTACCGCGCGCGCTCGCGAATGAAGTGGAACAGGAAGGCGCGGAGCGCCTGACGCGCCTCCCAGAGCTCTTCGTCGGGAATCCGCAGCACGGCGTCGCAGCAGGCCGGGTCGTCCTGGCGCTCGACCCAATCGGCGCCCAGATACTTCTCGAACAGCGCCCTGATTTCCGCCGACACCCACGTCGGGGCGTGGACGCCGTTGGTCAGCGACCGCACCGGCAGCCGCTCGTGCGGCGTGCCGGGCCAGATGGAGTGCCACATCCGCCTGGTGACCTCGCCGTGCAGGGCGCTGACCCCGTTCACCGATCCGGCCGTGCGGAGCGCGAGCGCCGTCATGTTGAAGAGCGGTCCGTCGCCGCGATCGTAGTGCGCGAGGGCGAAGAACTTCTCGCGATAGATGCCCATCTCGCCCCACGCGCCGGTCAGGTGCTTCTCGACCAGGTGAAACGGAAACGCGTCGTGTCCCGCGGCGACCGGCGTGTGCGTGGTGAACACCGTGGTGCGGCGTACTTCGTCGAGCGCCGCCTCGAAGGTCCACCCGCTTTCGCAGAGGTCGCGGATGCGCTGCAGGACGGCAAAGGCGGCGTGGCCTTCGTTCAGGTGATAAATGGAAGGGCTCGCGCCGACCGCCTTGAGCGCGCGCACCCCCCCGATGCCGAGCAGGATCTCCTGCTGCACGCGCGTCTCACGGTCGCCGCCGTACAGGCGGGCCGACAGGTCGCGGTCCCAGGGGACGTTCTCCTCGAGGTCCGTGTCGAGCAGATACAGGTTGACGCGGCCGACGCGCACGCGCCAGACCGCCATGAGCACGGTCCGATCGCCGAGCGGCACCGCGGTCACGCACGGCTTCCCGTCGGGCATCAGGGCCGGCTCGATCGGCGCATCGGTCCAGTTCAGCTTTTCGTACACCTCTTCCTGCCAGCCGTCGGCGGAGACGGTCTGGTGGAAGTAGCCTTGCGGGTACATGAACCCGACGCCAATCAGCGGGACGCCGAGGTCGGCCGCTTCCTTGCAATGATCGCCGGCGAGCACGCCAAGGCCGCCTGCGTAAATCGGCAGCGACTGGTGCAGCGCGAACTCCGCCGAGAAGTACGCAATCGAGTGCGCGGTGTCCAGCTCCGGGCATTCGCGGGCGCACCACGTGTTGCGGGCGGCACGCGCCTGGTCGAGCCGCGCGATGGCGCGGTCGTAGTTGACCAGCCAGTCAGGATCGGCCAGCGCGCGCGCCAGCGTCTCGGGCGCGACCAGCTTCAGCATCCGCACCGGGTTGTGCGCCGTCAGGCGCCAGAGTGCGTAGTCCAGACGCCGGAACACGTTGCGCGCGTCCGGCGTCCAGCTCCACCAGAGGTCGTGTGCGAGCTCCTCCAGACGATTGAGACGATCAGGCAGTTGGGCCAATGTCCTCCTTACCGCGTGCGCCGACCAGCGAGACAAACGCCGCCAGATCGATATTGCCGCCGGACACGATCGCGACGATCTTGCCCCGGACCCGTCCCGACAGGGCCGCGGCCACCGCGCAGCCCGCGGCGCCCTCCGCGATCACGTGACAGCGTTCGGCCACCACCTGCATGGCGGCGGCGACCTCCGCCAGTCCGACGACGATGGACCCCGCGAGCAGGCGCGAGAGCAGGGGCCACATCGCGGGCAGCACCGATCGTCCGCCCGCGCCATCCACAAACGAGGCCCGCCACCCGTCGAACGTGCTGGCGCGGCCCTGTCTGAGCGAGGTGTCGAAGGGCGCCGCGGTTTCCGGCTCGGCGGCGAACACCTGCACCTCGGGGCGCCGCGCGCGGATGGCCGAGGCGACGCCGGCCAGCAGCCCTCCGCCGCCGAGCGGCGCGATCACCGCGTCGACGTCCGGCACGTCGGCGAGGATCTCGAGCCCGGCCGTGCCGTTGCCGGCGATGAACCGGTCGTCGTCAAAGGGATGAATGAAGGTGCCGCGCATGCGATCGGAGGCGTGCGTTTCGACCGTACGCCAGCATTCGTCGTAGGTGGCGCGCACGATGGTCGCGCCGAGCTGCTCCAGCGCGCGGAGCTTGGTGGCCGGGGCGGTGTCGACCACCAGGACGGCACACGGCGCGCCGGCCACGCGCGCCGCCAGCGCGACGCCCTGCGCGGCGTTGCCCGCGCTGACCGTCCAGACGCCGCGCCGGAGGTCGTCGGCCGACAGCTGGCGCACGACGTTCTGCGCGCCGCGAATCTTGAACGAGCCAATCGGCTGAAGCGTTTCGAGCTTGAGAAAAATGTCCGCGTCGGGCGGACGACATCCCCGCTGGTGCGGCCAGTCGAGGCGGACCACGGGCGTTCGAATCACGGGATCGTAGATGGCGCGCGCCGCATCCTCGATGGCGCTCAGCGGGATCTCACGCATGCGGCTAGTAATGGTATCCTGTGTGGGCCGCCCCACGCTGAGCCCGCCTAACTGCGCGTATCGGATTTCGAGCCCGACCGACTCGCATCTCCTGCGCTCACGAGCCAGAGCTGAGGCCGCAGGAGATGAGTATGAGTCGCAAGCTGTTTGTGGGAAACCTTCCGTATGAGACGGTGGAGCAGGATCTCGAAGCGCTGTTCGGGCAGGCTGGACAGGTTGAGACGGTGTCCGTCGTCCGCGACCGCGTGACCGGCCGCGCGCGCGGGTTTGCCTTCGTGGAAATGGCGAGCGACGAGGACGCACAGAAGGCGATTACACAGTTCAACGGGCATCAGCTCGGCGGCCGCGCGCTCACCGTCAACGAGGCGCGCCCACCGGCGCCGCGGGCGCCGCGCGACGACTTCGGCGGCGGCAGCGACCGGGGGGGCCGCGGCGGGCGGGGAGGACGACCGGGGCGTCGAACCGAGCCGCGCTGGTAGCCCTGAGGCAGGTCACACGAGACTTGTGACTTGGAGTTGAGCCATGGCACGCAATGCACGACCCACAGCGGCAAAGCGCGAGCGGGAAAAAGCGCTGAGCGAGCGGCGCCAGCAGAAGGCGGCGCGCCGCCAGGACACGAAAAAGCGCAAGGCCACGGAAGGGCCGCGCCCCGAGGGCGTCGATCCCGACATCGAGGGCATCATCCCCGGCCCGCAGCCGCTGGCCGACTGGCAGATCGAAGAGTAACGCGCACTCCACGAGGCCTGCGTGTCAGGCGCAGGGAAATCGCTCGAGACGAAGTTGTCGCGCCCGCAGGGCGGGCACCAGACGGGCGGTCGCGTCAACCGCGTATCGACGATCGGCGCGCGGATCGACATGGTGGCCGTCGTGCATGACGATGATGTCACCGGCGTTCGCGCGGCGTGCCAGCCGATCGGCGAGCGCGAGCCCTTCACGCCCGTGCCCCCAGTTCCAGTCCCACAACCCCCAGCTCCAGCCCGCCAGGCGATAGCCGAGACGGTCGAGCGCCGCGTACATCGCGGCGCTGCGCCAGCCGGCGTGCGGACGGAAGTACGCACACGGGCGCGACCCGGCGAGCTGCTCGATACGATCGGCAGCCTGCCGCAGCGCATCCGCGACCTGTCCGGGGCCGCGCAGCATCAACCAGCGCTCGTTGGAGTGCAGGGCCACCGCGTGTCCCTCCTCGAACATCCGGCGCACGATCGGCGCCGTCTCCTCCGTCACGTGGTCGTCGATGAGGAAGAACGTGGCCCGCGCGCCTTCGCGCGCCAGCACGTCGAGCAGCAGCGGCGTGGCGGTGGGATTCGGGCCGTCGTCGTACGTCAGGTAGACGGCGGGTGCCGCCGCGTCGACCGGCATGTGCCAGACCGATTCGTCGCGCTGCAGCGCTTCGAGGAGAAAGGCAAACGGACCCGTGTGCGCGAGCGCCAGCACCCCGGCGCCGATGGCCGCCATGAGCACCATCACAGGTGCAGTCTACAATCGGGAGCGTGCCGCGCGACCGTCCTCCCGACACGCTGACCTCCTGGACAGTTCCGGGGGAGTCGGCCGGAACCCGGCTGGACAAGTTTCTTGCCGATGAGGAGCGCCTCGGCTCGCGAGGGCGGGCCGCAGGCGCGCTCCAGCGGGGCAAAGTGTTCGTCAACGACGCGCAGGCCGAACGCGGCGACGCGGCCAGGCGCCTGCGTCCGGGCGACGTCGTCCGGCTGTGGATGGATCGCCCCGGGAGCGCGCGGCGCACCCAGGTGTCGGCCGGGCGGGGTGATCTCCAGATCCTGTACGACGATGACTCGCTCATCGTGGTCAACAAGCCGGCGGGACTGCTGGCGGTGCCCCTTGCGGCCCAAAGCACCGTGGCGTCCGCCTACGCGCATCTGGGCGCGTACTTCCGGCCGCGCGGCAAGCGACGGCCGCTCGTCGTGCACCGGATCGATCGCGACACCTCCGGCCTGGTGATATTCGCGAAGAACGCCCGCGCGCAGGAGGGGTTGAAGGACCAGTTCCGGCGGCGCGAGCCCGAGCGGGTGTACCTGGCCGTCGTCTACGGCCACCCGGAGCCGCCGCAAGGCACCTGGCGCGACCGGCTGGCGTGGGACGCCGGCGCGCTGCTGCAGAAGCGCGCGCATCCCGGCGACCCGAAAGGGAAGGAGGCGATCAGCCACTACCGGGTGATCGAGCGGCTGTCGGGCGCCTCGCTCGTCGAGATACGGCTCGAGACCGGCAAGCAGAACCAGATCCGGATTCAGGCACGGCTGCACGGCCACATGCTGGTTGGCGAGCGGCGGTACGTGCACGGTCCGGCGTCCAGTCGCCCGATTGACTTTCCACGGCAGGCGCTGCACGCGTACCGGATCGCCGTTCGCCACCCCGTCACGGGCCGGGCGCTGGCCGTGGAAGCGCCGCTGCCCAGGGATTTTGCCGGGCTGCTCGAACGGCTGCGCCGGTAGAACGGGTCCAGGAGCCCGAGCGGGAAGTGCTTGGCGTGGAAGCCAACTGGATTTAATGTAACAGCCACCCAGGAGGGCAGATCCGTATGACTACAGTCCTCGTTGCGTTCATGTTGCTCCCGCTCGCGCAGGGGCCTGCCTCGTCGGGCAATCCCCAGGCGGGCAAGACCCTGTGGGAAGGCCCGGCCACGCAGTGCCGGAATTGTCACGGCACCAACGGAGAAGGCGCCTTCGGTCCCGATCTGGCCGGCCGCAAGCTGACCGTCGCGCAGTTCAGCCGGGCTGTCCGCCAGCCGTGGGGGATCATGCCGGCCTTCGTCGAGTCACAGGTCAGCGACAGTGAGATTGCGAATCTCGTAGCCTATTTCGACAGCCTGCCGGCCGCCGCGCAGCCCGGCCCGTGGCGTTTTGAGGTGCCCGCCAACGCCCCACGCGGTCAGGAAACGGCGCTGGCCACCGTCGGGTGCGCTCAGTGCCACGGCCCCATCCTCAACGGCCCACGGCTGAACGCCGGTGCCGTGGGTGCCGAATTCGAGTGGCTCAGGAACATGGTGTATCGGCACACAACCGTGATGCCGGCGCACTGGAAGATGCTTGGCGAGCAGCCGGCCGTTCGCGTCCGCATGGGCAATTACTCGCCGTCGCGTGTGCCGGAATCGCTGCTGCAGGAGATCTGGGCGTTCGCGCGTGACCTGGGGTTTCGCCCGGCGGTGGTGGGTCGACTCAGCGGAGGTGTGACCGCCGCCGATGGCGTGACCTACACGCTGAACGCGGAGAACTTCGGGCTGCCGAACAAGGGGCTGACGGCGGAAGACCTCACCGTCAGCCTCGTGGTTCCCGCTGGGGCCACGGTCGTGAAGACGACGGGCGCGGGCTACCAGGGCGTTCGGCCCGATGCCGAGGCCAAGGCCAATACGGCTGTCTGGCGGCTGCCGCGGCTCGGGCCGAAAGAGCACCAGACCTATACACTGACCCTGTCACGGGCGGGCACGGCCAGCGACAACGTGCGCGGGTCGATCCGGTGGACCAAACCGGCGGTGAAGACCGGGCCGAGCGATGCCGTCAATATCGCCGCGGCACCACTCGCGCCGGCGACGCAGTAGCCGTCAGCGACGTGGGCTCGAGGGAGGCACGATGTCACTGAGGCATCTGGGTGGACTTGTGGTCTGCACGCTCTTCCTGGGAGGGGTGGGGGTCGACGCGCATCACGCCGTGCAGGCACAGTTCGACGTCAGCGGCGCCGCGGTCACCCTGGTGGGGACGCTCAAGAAGACGGAGTGGATCAATCCCCACGCGAAGCTGCACATCACGGTGAAGAACGAGAACACCGGCCAGATGGAGGACTGGGAGCTCCAGATGGCGGCCGCCGCGCAGCTTCGCCGCAACGGATTCCCGCTGTCGGTGCGCGGGGGCATCAAGCCGGGCGACCCGATCACGGCCACGGCGTTTGTCGCGCGCGACGGCTCGACGACCGGGCTTCTGCGCTCGATCAAGTTTCCCGACGGCCGCACGTTCACGCGGGGCGTGTACGGCGAGGCGGATCTCGCGAAGTAGGACATGACGTCGCGACATCTTCCGTGCGGCACGAGCGTGTCGCTCCTGCTGGCGGGCGTCCTGCTCGCCTCGGCTCCCGCCGGCAGGCTCGCGGCGCAGCAGCCGGCCGGCGGCGCCGCGGCGGTCCCGACGCCGCGAGGCGCCGACGGCAAACCCGATCTCAACGGCATCTGGTCTGGCGGTGGGGGAGGCGGCGCCGGGTTCGCCGCCGAGAACCCCGCCGACACCGGCAACGTGGTGGCGCTGCTCCGCGCCCGCGCCCCGGAGCTCGACAAGGCGGTGCCGGCCGGCAGCGACGCCAACTACGCGTACGCCATCGTCAACTTCGAGCGCGACAGCGGCCTGTCGCAGCGCGCGGTGCGGAACCGTCCGCTGTACAAGCCGGAGCACTGGCAGAAGGTGAACGCGCTCGATCAGAACGGCAACGCCCTCGATCCCGCGTTCAAATGCCTGCCGCAGGGTGTGCCACGGATGGGACCGCCGCAGAAGATCGTGCACACGGCGAAGGAACTGATTTTTCTCTACGGGCTGCGCATGACGCGCGTCATTCCCATCGACGGCCGTCCGCTGCCGCCCATCTCGGAGTGGGTTGGTTTGTGGAACGGCGTTTCGCGCGGGCGCTGGGAGGGCGACGAGCTCGTCGTCGAGACGGTCGACTTCAACGACGAGACCTGGCTTGGCTGGCCGGGCTGGTTCCACTCGATCGACATGAAGGTGACCGAGCGGTTGCGCCGCGACGGTGACACGCTCCGCTGGCAGGCCACGGTGGAAGACCCCGTGCTGCTGAGGCCCTGGATCGTGAATCCGCGGACTGTCCGGCTGAACCCGAACGCCGGCGCGGAGCTCGAGGAAGATCTCCCGTGCTTTGAGCGGGATCTCCAGCACATGGTGACGAAGGAGCGCGGCTGAAAACAGCCTCTGCCCCCGGCCCTGGCCGTGGCGCGCGGAAGGTGTATACTTAAGGCTCCTCTGGAAGCGAAGGCCAGCCTTTACCCGCATCAGATTCGATCCGCTACTGCTTCGACTCTCCTGCGTTTGTGACGCCGAGCATACCGCTCAGGCCCAGTTTCCGTAGATGCATCCCATGGATGCCGGAGTCGAGCAAATGAGTTGCAAATTGTACGTTGGAAACATCCCTTATCAGACCGACGAGGCGGAGCTCGAGGGTCTCTTTGCCCAGGCGGGCACGGTGGCATCGGTCAACGTCGTGCGTGACCGCGAGACGGGCCGCGCGCGCGGGTTCGCCTTCGTCGAGATGGCGAACGAAACCGACGCGCAGAACGCCATCGCGCAGCTGCACGAGCGTCCCTTCGGCGGACGCACGCTGACCGTCAACGAGGCGCGTCCGCAGGAAGCGCGAGCCGGCGGCGGCCGCGGGCCCAGCCGGCGCTCCGAGCCTCGCTGGTAAGTCGTTTCCGTCGCACGGCGCGAGTCGT
>Ga0209640_10003254_pt1 | contig 14202 bp, 10 predicted proteins | sample RifCSP10_1_FD_184018 | JGI IMG/M metagenome (GOLD analysis project Ga0209640, IMG submission 184018) | Soil microbial communities from Rifle, Colorado - Rifle CSP2_sed 10_1 (SPAdes) (version 2) | ecosystem: Environmental > Terrestrial > Deep subsurface > Rock core/Sediment | place: Rifle...
CCTCGACGCGCACTTCGATGCCGGCGGAGCCCCTCCACGACTGCGCGTGCAAGGGGAGAGCAACGCCAAAGACGAAGGCTGCGGCGACGAAACGGGCGATGGGGTTCATGATGAACCGATCTTAAACCGGCCAGCGGCGCTGCCCCCTGCGGCTTCGGAAGCCGCAACTGAAGCGCTCGACCTGCGCCTCACAGCGTCTCGGGCGCCGCTTCCGGCGCCGGTTGCGGCTCCGGGTCCGGCTCGGGCGTGAAGTCTTCGCCCGGATTCACGAACACATCGCTCTCCAGCTGGTACTGGCGATCGTGGAGCTCTCGGTAGCGGCCGTTCAGGGAGAGCAGCTCGGAGTGCCGACCGCGCTCGACCACTTCCCCGGCCTCGACGACCAGAATCTGGTCGGCGCTCCGGATCGTCGACAGGCGGTGGGCGATGACGAAGGTCGTGCGGCCGTGGCGAAGCCGCGCCAGGCCGTCCTGGATCAACGCTTCGCTCTCGCTGTCCAAGCTCGAAGTGGCCTCGTCGAGGATCAGCACCGCCGGGTCCGCGAGGATGGCACGGGCGATCGCCACCCGTTGGCGCTGGCCGCCAGAGAGCTTCACTCCCCGCTCGCCGACGACGGTCTCGAAACCGTTCTCGAAGCGCAGCACGAACTCGTTGCAGTGCGCGATTCTCGCCGCGGCGAGGATCTCCGCCGAGGAGGCGTCCGGGCGCGAGTAGCCGATGTTCTCGGAGATCGTGCCGTCGAAGAGGAAATTGTCCTGGAAGACGGCTCCGAGCTGGCGGCGATAGTCCCTCAGGCGCAGCTCCGCGAGGTCCCGGCCGTCGACCAGGATCCTCCCCCGCTGCGGCCGGTAGAACGCCAGCACGAGCCCCAGGATGGTGCTCTTCCCGGAGCCCGAGGAACCGACGAGCGCGGTGGTCGAGCCCGCGGCGGCGCGAAAGCTCACGCTTCTCAGCACCGGCTCGCCCGCCGTATAGCCGAAGTCGACCTCTTCGAACTCGACCTCGCCCTCGAGCTCGCCGACCGCCTCCTTGTTCGCGTCCAGCTCGTCCTCGGTCTGCCGAGCGAAGACCTCGCGGATGCGATCCAGTCCCGCGAAGGCCTCGCTGATCTGCGTCCCGATCGAGGCGATCGCGGCCATCGGCTGCACCAGGAGCCCGGTGAAGAAGACGTACATCACGAAGTCGCCGAGTGTCATCTCGCCGGAGCGGATCGCCCGACCTCCGAAGACGATGAAGAGCGTGCCGATCACGCCGAGTAGGGCGGTCGATCCCGCGGTCACCGCCGAGATCCCGGTGAGCGTGGTGCGGATGTTGACGAACAGCCGCTCGACGCCGCCGCCGAAGACGCGCTCCTCCTCGGCCTCGGCGGTGTAGGCCTTCACCACGCGCACGCCGGACATCGACTCTCCCAGCCTGCCCGTGACCTCCGCCTGGATCTTGCTGCGCTCACGGAAGATCGGCCGCAGGCGGCGGAACGCGACCGCCAGGCCGGCGCCGAAGCCGAGCAAGATCACGATGTTGATCAAGGTGAGTTGCCAGTTCAACCAGACGAGCACGCCGAACGCCAACCCCGCGGTGAGGAAACCGCCGGCCAGTTGGACGAGGCCCGTGCCGACGAGATTGCGGATTCCTTCTGCGTCATTCATCACGCGCGAGATCAATTCGCCGCTGCGCGCGGTGTCGAAGAACTGGGTCGGGAGATGCAGAACGTGCGCGTGCAGGCGCTTGCGCATCTCGGCGATCTCGCGCTGTGCCCCGACGCTGAGCAGCTGCGAGAGCGCGAAGGCACCACCAGCCTGCACCAGCGACGCGGCGCCGGCGGCCAACGCCAACGGCAGGAGCAGGTCGTAGCGCGCCTTGCCGACGACCTCGTCGATCAGCACCTTCGAGGAGGCGGGCAACACGAGCCCCGCCAACCTCCCGACGACGAGCACGAAGAACGCGATCCAGAGGCGCTTGCGGTGCCTCCAGAGCAGCTCGCGGGCTTCACGCCACGCTTGGTCGAGCCGCACCTTCCGCTTCTCGGTTGCCATTGCCCCAGCTCAGCCGCGCAGGAGCGGCAACGCCGTGACCACCGACGCGACCACGGCGAGCAGCGAGACCGCGAGCCCTACCACCGCCGCCAGAACGTGACCCGGCCGCTCTTCGCGCAGCGGGTCGAGAGCGCGCGCCACCAGCCAGCCCGAGACGAAGCCGCCGAGGTGCGCCCAGTTGTCGATCCCCGGGAAGAGGACACCGAACACCACCCCCATCGCCACCCAACCGAGGACCAGCTGGCGCACGCCGCGCTGCCCGGTGCGCTGTCCGAAGCAGATCAGGGCGCCGAAGAGACCGAATAACGGCGCCGAGGCGCCGATGGTGCGCACGCCGCCGTGCAGGATCGCGGGCAGCCCAGGCGCCACGAGCGCGACCAGCGAGGTGAGGAGGAAGCCGCCGGCCCCGGAGACGAGGTAGATCAGGACCAGCCTGCCGGCGCCGTAGACGCGCGCCACCGCGGGAGCGAGATCGCGCACCCACATCATGTTGAACGCGATGTGGAGCAGCCCGCCGTGGAGCCAGCCCGCGGAGAGGATCGTCCACCAGCGGCCGTAGCCGAACACCGGCTCCGCGCCGCTGCCGCCGAGCAGGAAGAGCGCTGGCCAGTCCGGAGCGAGGAGCGACATGAAGCCCCGCGCCGCCAGGGCGCCGGGCGAAAGCAGCAGCGAGACGACGTAGAGAACGAGGCAGCCGGCGAGGATCACGTTGGGGAAGGCGAGGTCGCCTCCCAGGCGCCGGAGCGCCGGCCCGAAGCCGAACAACGCCGGATTGCGCGCCCCGCAGCTCAGGCAGACGGCGTCGCGAACTCCCACCAAGCGCCCGCACGACGGGCAGACCGTCGAGCCCTCACGCTGCCTGCCGAGCATGCTCGGCGCTCAGGGCCTCTCGCTGTACGCCACGAGGACCTGGGTGTCGCCCTCCTGGGTCGCGACGGTGACGTTGACCGTCCGGCTGCCGCGGCTCGCGGTCAGGTTGCCGCCTACCGCCGCGGTCGACTCGAGCGTCGACTTGCTGACCTCGAAACCGGCCTCGCGCAGTGTGGTCTCGAAGCGCTCCAGCACCGCCGCCGCCGCGTCCGGGGTGCGGATGGTGAACGTTCCGCTGCGCTCCCCGCCCGACTCGATGGTGGAGAACGCCTCGGCGCGGCCCGCCGGGTAGCGCGGCACCCAGGCCGGCACGCCCGCTTCGTCGCCGCCGTAGACGACCTTGCCTTCGTCGGTGGTGATGGACAGCGAGCCGGGGTCGCCGGGGGCGCTCTCGTCGGCGTCGATGCGCACCTTCTGGCCGTCGGCCTCGAAGGAGAACTTGCCCTCGCGCAGGTCTTCGGCGTTGAAGGTCACCACCTTGCCGGTCTTCTTCTCCCGCAGCGTCAGCTTTCCTGCTTTCGGATCCGAGGAGATGACTTCGACCTCGGGATTCAGGCGCAGCATGAGCTCGGTGGCCTTGACCGCGGCGGCGTCGGGGTCGTTCTCGACGTCCTCGGCAAAGCCTTGCACCGCGTCGACGCCCTTCTTGACGAAGAAGGCGGTGACGATGAAGCAGCCGCCCGCGACCAGGAGGAGGCCGACCAGGCAGCCGATCGCGATCTTGGCGCCGGTCGAGAGGCCCTTTTTCTCGCCGGAAGGCGGTGGCACGACGGGTTCGGACATGGGATCTGCTCCTCGGGAACTCCGGGCGGGCAGCCTACCACGCGCTGCGCCGCCTCAGGTCGCTGCGCGCGGCGCGTCCGGCAGCTCGTTCGCGTCGTCGCTCCGCCGCCGCGGTCCGAACTCCTTCACCAGCGCCCCGGCGCTCGCCACCGCTTCGAGCAGCACGAGCTCCGCCGGCCGCGACTTCATTCCCGCCGCGACCGCGCGCGCCAGCTCGTCCCACTTCTCCTGTGCGACCGCGCGATAGACGCCCTCGTCGGCGAGCACCGACACCCGGCGCTCGAAGAGCGATACGTAGATCAGGACTCCGGTCCGGTCCCGGGTCCGAAAAAGCTCGTGGCGCAGGAACTCCCGACCCGCCGCCTGCTCGACCCGAAGACCGAGCGCAGCGCTTCCCGCCAGCCGCCGGCGGAGCCACGGCACCTCCGCGAGCAGGCAACCGACGAGCGCTCCCGCGAAGGCGAGCGCCGCCGGAGCCCAGCCGCCGGCGATCCGCAAGCCGTCGACCGGCAGCGCTGCCAGCGCCGCGCCGCCGAGCGCGCCCGCCGCGACTCCCGCCCAGGTGGCGCTCCGATAGTCGTCGGAGGCCGGGGCGACGACGGGGACGATCTCGGCGCCGCTCTCGGCCTCGGCCGCCGCCACCGCCCGCCGGATGGCGTCCGCGCCCGCCGCGCTCAGCAGCTCTCCCGCCATGGGCCGGAGTATCGCATCCCGGGCCCCGGGCCTTGGCCGCGCGCTGTGGTGCGATAAAGTCCGCCGCCGCTTTCTACCTTGCCGCGGCGCGGCTTTGGAAGGAGACTCGCCTCGCGATGACGATCAGCCTCTTGTCGAGAAAGTGGTCCCTCGAGGACTCCCTCGATCAGTACAACATTCGCCAGTGGGGCAACCGCTACTTCTCGGTCAACGAGAAGGGGAATCTCTGCGTCCGCTCCGGCGGCGAAGCGGCACAGGCGGTCGATCTCAAGGAGCTGGTCGAAGAAGTGCGGCGGCGCGGCATCGCACCGCCGCTCCTCATCCGCTTCTCGGAAATCCTCAAGGCGCGCCTGGAGGAGCTCAACGAGGCCTTCCTGCGCGCCATCAGCGAGTACGGCTACGAAGGCACCTACCGCGGCGTCTATCCGATCAAGGTGAACCAGGAACGCTACGTCGTCGAGAAACTCCTCGAGGCGGGTGGCAAGTACCACTTCGGGCTCGAGGCCGGTTCGAAGCCCGAGCTGCTGGCGGTCATGGCGATGCTCGACGACGAGGAGGCGCTCGTCATCTGCAACGGCTACAAGGACGAGGAGTACGTCGAAACGGCGCTGCTCGCCTCCAAGCTCGGCCGCCACGTGGTGCTCGTGGTCGAAAAGTTCTCCGAGCTGGCGCTCATCGCCGAGATCGCCGAGCGCACAGGCGTGCGCCCTTCGATCGGCGTGCGCGCCAGGCTCTCCGCCCGCGGCGCCGGGCACTGGGAGGCCTCGGGCGGCGACCGCTCGAAATTCGGCCTCGGGGCGCGGGGCCTCGTCGAAGCGGTGCGCTTCCTGCGCGAGAAGAATCTCCTCGAATGCCTCGAGCTCCTGCACTTCCACCTCGGAAGCCAGATCTCCTCGATCCGCAACGTCAAGGAGGCGCTGCGCGAGGCGGCGCGCACCTACTGCGAGTTGCACAAGCTCGGCGCGCCGCTCGGCTACCTCGACGTCGGCGGCGGCCTCGGCATCGATTACGACGGCTCACAGACCAACTTCTCGTCGTCGATGAACTACACGCTGCAGGAGTACGCGAACGACATCGTCTTCGGTACCATGGAACTCTGCGAGGCCGACGACGTGCCGCATCCGACGCTGGTCTCGGAATCCGGACGCGCACTCGTCGCCCACCACGCCTTGCTGGTCGTCGACGTCCTGGGCGTCGGAGAGTTCCGCGTCGCGCAGTTCCCGGACCAACTGCCCGAGGACGCCCCGGCGCCGATCCGTTATCTCCACGACACCTTCCGCGAGCTCAGCCGGCGCAACCTGCTCGAGGCGTACCACGACGCCACCAGCTACCGCGACGAGATCCTGTCGCTCTACAACCTCAACCACCTGTCGCTCGAAGAGCGCGTCCTCGGCGAAGACATCTACTGGGCGCTGGCGCTGCGCATCCTCAAGCTGGTGCGCGAATCCGAGGAAGTCCCCGAAGAGCTCGAGGGGCTCGAGCGCCAGCTCGCCGACACCTACTTCTGCAATTTCTCCGTCTTTCAGTCCCTTCCCGACTCCTGGGCGATCGACCAGCTCTTCCCGGTGGTGCCCATCCACCGGCTCAACGAAGAGCCCAGCCGCCGCGGCATGCTGGCCGACATCACCTGCGACTCCGACGGCAAGATCGATCACTTCATCGACCGGCGCGACGTCAAGCCGGTGCTGGAGCTGCATCCGTTCGGCGAGGACGACTACTACCTCGGCATCTTCCTCGTCGGCGCCTACCAGGAGATTCTGGGCGATCTGCACAATCTCTTCGGCGACACCAACACGCTCCACGTGACGACCGCCGAGGACGGCGGCTACCAGATCGACCACGTCCTCGCGGGCGACTCGGTGGCCGACGTCCTCAAGTACGTGAGCTACGACCGCGAAGGGCTCGTCGCGCGGGTGCGTCAGGCGGCGGAGCGCGCCCTGCGCGCCGGCAGGCTGACTTTCGAGGAATCGAAGCACCTCTTGCGGGTCTACGAGCAGGGGCTCGCCGGCTACACCTACCTCGAGCGCGAATGACCGAGCCCGGCGGGAGCGCGGCGGTGCCCGACCCCGGGCGCGCTCGCCTCCGCCGCGCCGGGCTCCTGCTCCACCCCACCTGCCTGCCCGGGCCCGGCCCGATCGGCGATCTCGGTCCGGCCGCGCACGCGCTCCTCGCCTGGCTCGCCGAAGCCGGGCTCTCGCGCTGGCAGGTGCTGCCCCTCGGCCCCACCGGTTTCGGCGATTCGCCGTACGGCGCGCTCTCCTCGTTCGCCGGCAACCCGCTGCTCGTCTCGCCCGAGAGGCTCGTCGCCTCGGGGCTCGCGCGTGCCGACGAAGTCGCGCCGTCGCCTCACGCCTCGGCGTCCGCGACCGCGGCCGTCGACTTCGCCGCTGCGCACGCGGCCAGCGAGAGGCTTCATCGAAAGGCCTGGGCGAGCTTCGCCGCACGCGCCTCGAAGGAGCTCTCCCTGCAATGGCAGGCCTTTCGTGACGACGAGACGACGCGCTTCTGGCTCGCCGATTGGTCGGCGTACGCGGCGCTCAAGTCGAGTCTCGCCGGCCGGCCGTGGCCGGAGTGGGACCCGGAGCTCCGCGATCGCGAGTCTGCCGCGCTCGCACGGGCAGGCCACGCGCTGGCCGCCGAGTTCGAGTTCCACGCCTTCGAGCAGTTCCTCTTCGCCTCGCAGTGGGGCGAGCTCAGGGCCGCGGCCGCGGCGCGGGGCGTGGGCCTGATCGGCGACCTGCCGATCTACCCGGCGCTCGACTCGGCCGACGTGTGGGCGGCGCGCGAGCTCTTCGCGCTGGCGCGTTCCGGCCGGCCCAAGGCGGTCGCCGGCGTCCCGCCCGACTACTTCTCTGCCAGCGGACAGCTCTGGGGAAACCCTCTCTATCGCTGGGACCGGCTGGCCGAGACCGGCTACGCCTGGTGGCGGGCCCGGATCCGCCGCCAGCACGAGCTCTTCGACGAGCTGCGGCTCGATCACTTTCGCGGTTTCGTCTCCTACTGGTCGGTCTCGCCGCGCGCCAAGACCGCGGCGCGCGGCCGCTGGCTGCCGGGCCCGGGCAGGGCGCTCTTCGACGCCGTGGCCGGTGAGCTCGGCGCGCTGCCGCTGCTCGCCGAGGATCTCGGGCAGATCGACGACGCCGTCCACTCTCTGCGGCGCGAGCTCGCTCTACCCGGCATGCGGGTGCTGCAGTTCGGCTTCGACGAGGCGGACAGTCTGCACGCGCCGCACCGTCACACCGACGACTGTGCGGTCTACACCGGCACCCACGACAACGACACCAGCCGCGGCTGGTACGAGAAGGCCGCCGAGCAGGTGCGCCACCGAGTGCGCCGCTACCTCGGGACGAGCGCGGAGGATCTGCCTTGGGCGATGGTCCGCGCCGCGCTCACCTCTCCCGGCGAGCTGGCCGTCGTGCCCATGCAGGATCTCCTCGCCCTGGGAAGCGAGGCGCGCCTCAACACCCCGGGCCGCGAGTCCGGGAACTGGCGCTGGCGGGTGCGCGCCGAGCAGGTTCCCGGGGGCCTCGCCGCCCGCGTGCGCGACTTGGCCGACGCCGCAGCGCGCCGCCCGCCGGCGCCGCCGGCCCGCGATTGACCCTCGCCGACGCCGCTGCTAGAAACCGCACCATGCCGTTCCTGCCCACCAACTTCGGGCTGCTCCCCCCGGAGCACTCCGACTACGCCACGAGCCGCGTCGTGGTCCTGCCGGTGCCGTTCGAGCGCACCGTCACCTACGGCCGCGGGACCTCCGCCGGGCCGGCCGCGATCCTGCGCGCTTCGCAATCGATGGAGATCTACGACGACGAGCTGGGAGGGGAGACCTCGGAAATCGGCATCGCCACGCTCCCGCCGTTCCTTCCCGAGGCCTTCGAGCTCGAGACGGCGCTCGCCGAGATCGAGAGCGAGAGCCATCGCCACCTCGAGGCCGGCAAGTTCCTCCTCACCCTGGGCGGAGAGCACAGCCTCACGATCGCCCCCGTGCGGGCCGCGCGCCGCGCCTGCGGCGAGATCGGCGTGGTGCAGTTCGACGCCCACGCCGACCTGCGCGCCGAGTTCGAGGGCAGCCCCTACTCGCACGCCAGCGTCATGCGCCGCGTCTACGACGAAGGGCTCCCGTCGTTGCCGATCGGCGTGCGGTCGCTCTCCAAGCCGGAGGCGGAGTTCGCGATGGAGGCCGGCATCCCGATCGTCTGGGCCAACGAGCTCGAGGGCCTCGAAGAACGCCTCGACGGGCTGCTCGCCATGCTGCCCGAGAAGGTCTACCTCACCTTCGACGTCGACTACTTCGACCCCTCGATCGTCCCCGCCACCGGGACCCCCGAGCCCGGCGGCGGGAGCTGGTACCCGACGCTGAAGCTGCTTGCCAGGATCTTCGAGCGCAAGCGCGTGGTGGCGATGGACGTTGTCGAGTTGGCGCCGGTCGGCGGCCAGCCGGCCTCCGACTTCGTCGCCGCCAAGCTCGCCTACAAGTGCCTCGGCTACTGGGCGCGCGGCGGGCGATTCGAGGGTTGAGCGCGCCGGGCAACTCGCCGCTGCGGCGCCGCGTATAACGCGGCGTGACCGGAATTCGATCCCTTCCCACCCTCGCAGGGTTGCGCCTCGCCGTCCGCTCGCTGCGCCGCCAGCCGGTGATTTCGCTCGCCACACTGCTCGCCCTGGCGGCGGGGATCGGCATGGCGACCACCGGCTTCACGCTACTCGACGCGGTGCTCCACAGCCGCCTGCCCTACCAGAACGGCGACCGCTTCGTGCTCCTCGAGCCGCGCACCGACCCCGAGGCCCGGCGCACCAGCCTCGAGGCGGAGCGGTTTCGCGCCTTCGCCGCGCACGCCCCGGCGTTCGAGCACCTCGGCCGGCTTCGCGAGGCCGAGCCGCTCCTCCAGCTATCCGGGCAGGAGTCGGTGCCGGTGCGGGCCGCCTTCTTGACCCCGGCCGCCGTCGGCGCCTTCCCTCACGCCCCCCTCCTCGGTCGTACCTTGCGCGCCGAGGACGGCGCCGCCGGAGCGGCGCCCGTCGTCCTCATCCGCGCCAGCCTCTGGCGCCGCCTCTTCGACGCCGACCCGCAGATCGTCGGCCGCGTGGCCACGATCTCGGGCGTCGCGCGCACGATCGTCGGGGTGGCGCCGGACGAATTCCGTTTCCCGGGCTCCGGCGAGCTCTGGTTGCCGCTCGCCGACACGCCGGCGATCGGCTCGCCCGAGCCCTCGACGCGCGCTTTCGGCGTCCTGCGCCCCGGCGTCGCCCCGCAGGTCGCCGCGGCGCAGCTCGACGGGATCTCGCGCCAGTTCGAGGCAGAGCACCCGACCGCCCCTCGCTTGCGCATCGGGGTCACGGCCTTCACCGAGGCGCTCTCGCGGGGACTCGACCTGATCTCCGCGATTCTCGTCGCCGCCCTCGTCCTGGTGCTACTCGTCATCTCGGCGAACGTCGCCAACCTCGTCCTGGCGCGCGCCTTCGCGCGCTCGAGCGAGCTCGCGGTGCGCTCCGCCCTCGGCGCCAGCCGCGCGCGGCTGGTCGGCCAGATCTTCGGAGAAGTGCTGCTGCTCGGCGGTGCCGCGGCGGCGCTCGGGCTCGTCGCATCGCAGCTCTTCCTCGCCTGGATGACGCGCACGCTGACCGACATGCCGTTCTGGGTGCGGTTCGACGCCTCTCCGCGGACGATGCTCTTCGTCGTCGCCGCGACGCTCCTCGCCGCCGGGGTGAGCGGCGCCCTACCGGCGCTCCGCGCCACGCGGCGCGATCCGGCGCAAGCCCTCGCCACGACCTCTCGGCACACCTCGGCGGGCGCCGGACGCCTCGGCGCCTGGATGATCGCGCTGCAGGTGGCGCTCTCGGTGGCGCTGCTCGACGGCGCTCTGGTCCTGGCGCGCGGCGTGGCGGACTACGGCCGGGTCTCGCTTCCCGTTCCGAGCGCCGAGGTCCTCACCGCCAGCGTGCAGGCGCCGGGCTCGTCGCCCGCGGCGATCGTCTCGGCGCTCGCCGCGCTGCCGGGCGTGACCGCCGCCGGCGCGGCGGACTCGTTGCCGGGGATGAGCCCCGCGGCGCGGCGGACGGCGTTGCAGCGGTCGCCGGGCGAGGCCGAAGCTCCAGCGCGGCCGGCACCCGTCGTCGCCGCCGAGCCGGGCTTTTTCGCCACCCTCGGCGCCGCGCCCGTCGCCGGCCGGCTCTTCGTTCCCGGCGACCTCGAGGCCGGAGCGCCCCTCGTCGCGGTGGTCAACGAACCGTTCGTCCGCAAGTTCCTCGGCGGCGGCAACGCGCTCGGCCGGCGCCTCCGCTTCGACGGCGACGGCGACGCCGCGGAGTCCGGCCCCTGGCGCGAGATCGTGGGCGTGGTTCCCGATCTCGGGCTGAGCGCCGGCGACGAGAACCTCGCCGCGGGGCTCTACGTGCCGCTCGGGCCGCAGGAGCACTACCGCGTCGCCCTGCGGGCGTACGGCGATCCGCGGCTCGCGGGCGCCGTGCGCGAGGCGGTCGTGCGCCTCGACCCCGACGCCCAGGTGCGTGAAGTGCTCACGCTCGCCGACGTGGCGCGCGAGGACCGCGCGGTCTTCGCCGGCATCGGCTCGGCGCTGGCGGCGGTCGGCGGCATGGCGCTGGCGCTCTCGGTGCTCGGCACCTACGCCCTGCTCTCGCTGGCGGTGACGCGGCGAACCCGCGAGATCGGCATCCGCACCGCCCTCGGCGCTTCGCGGCCGCGCATTCTGAGCGCCATCCTCGCCGGCACCGCGCCTCCGCTCGCCGCCGGCGTGGTCGCGGGCGCGGCGCTCGGCGAGGCGCTGGTCGCCGCGCGCGGCATCTTCGCCTTCCGCCTGCCGGCCGACGCCGGACCCTGGGGGCCCGTGGCGATCGGCGCGGCGCTCGTCGCCGCGGCGCTCCTCGCCGCCTGGACCCCGGCCCGCCGCGCCCTCGCCATCGCGCCCGCCGAGGCCCTGCGGGCGGAGTAGAGAGTCCGAAAGACGCCTTATTGGGGAAACATGCTGTTCGCCCGGCGCGCCGAACGGCCGGAGTGTCGAGCGCTCTGCAACTCGATGTCGCCCCGCGGAAAGCTCGCCCGTTTCGAGAGGACTGGTGCAGTGTGGTGCAGACTGGTGTAGTGTGGTGACATGCCGAGCGCCGAGAAGCCCGTCCGCCAGAGCGTCAGTTTGCCTCCTCGCCTCGCCCGCCGGGTGAGATCCCTCGCCAAGACCGGCCGCACGAGCGCCAACCGCGTCCTCGTCGATCTCATCGAGTCGGGGCTCGAAGCGCGCGAGGTCGAAAGGCGCAAGTTCTTCGAGCTCACCGACCGCCTGGCCGGCAGCGCCGACCCGCGCGAGCAGGCGCGGCTCAAGGAGGAACTGGCGCGCCTGACCTTCGGCGGCTGATGCCGAAGATCGAGTGGACCGGCCTGCCGCCAGCCTTGCGCGACCACCTCTTGGAGCGCCTGCGCGAGCGCGCGATCTCGGCCGAGGACCTTTACAGGCTCAAGCTCTGGCGGGAGTCCGAGCCCGACGCGCCCGACGCCCCTGGTACAAGGAGTTCGGCTCGTTCAAGCTCTGCGGCGAGGGGAAGTACCCCAAGACCTTCCTGCTGCGCGGCCAGCCTGCGCGGGCAGAAACTCTGATCAGCCACCCCACTCGCGCTTCGTCCGCTCCTGAGACAGATCGGCCCAGAGACGCAAGGACTCTCATCTAGGGTAAGGCACCACTGCGCCCGCCGCGACGCTTAGCAGTGAGCACGGCGGCGGCCACGGCAACCGCCTTTTCCTTAACTGAAAGTCTCTGGCCGGACGCCAGCTCGGCAGCGGTCTCAGTTCTGCGGCGCCCCGTGGCCGCCCCCTCCCCCGGCGCAGGCGGTCAGGCCAAGAGAGAGGGAGCCCGAGCTGTGGTGCGCCGCATCGCCGGCCTGCGGTGGAAGTCGCTGAGCGCGAAGGGTAACAGAGCCCGGCCGCTCAGTCGTCGATCTCGCTCCAGAAGGCGGCAGAGTCGAACGCGAGGCCCGGGAGAGCGCGGGAGCGGTGGATTCCACTCTCCGGCGGCAGCAGGCGGAAAGCCGGACCCTCGCCTCCGTCCTGCCGCGTCAGCAGCTCGCAGGTGCGGTTCGCGGGATCGATCACCCAGTACTCGGCGATCCCCGCCTCGGCGTAGAGCCGGAGCTTGGCGCCCAGGTCGCGCCGCGCCGTGGACGGCGAGAGCACCTCGACCACCAGGTCCGGCGCACCGAAGATGCGCTCCTGCAGCACATCGCGCCGCTGCTGCGAGACGTAGATCAGGTCGGGCTGCACGATCGAGTGCTCGGCGAGCCGCACGTCGAGCGGTGCGAAAAAGACCTGGCCGCCGTTCTCGCCGGCATAGCGGCGCAAGAGGTCGTTGAGCGCGCCGAGGACACGCTGGTGGCGCAGGTTCGGCGAGGGGTTCACGACGAGATGCCCGTAGAGCAGCTCGCAGCGCGGCTCGTCGGGCAGCCGCGCGTAATCACCCTCGCGGTACGGGCCCAGCTCCGCCGGCCCGCCCGGGGCCTCGGTCTCGTAAGTGAAACCCACGTCGGGATTGTACATTCCGCCCCCCACGGCCTCGCGCCGGCGTTGCCTCGCACGGTCTCTGCGGTCGAAATCCCGGGTTGCCGTCTTGCACGCGTCGGCGAGCCCGTCGAGTGCCGGTTCCTGGGAGTGACAGAGGTACTTTCAAATAGGGAAAGGCACCATTTCGCCCGCCGCTGCGCCTCGCGAAGAGCGCAGCGGCCGCGACAACGGTCTTTTCATTAAGTGAAAGTCTCTGGCCGATCGCTGGCTCGGCGGCGGCGGTCGCCGCGACGAGGCCGCGTGTCGAAATCTGTGCCCGTCGCCGTTTTTCCGGTAACCTTTCGGCAGGAGCGTGACGATTCGCATGGAAATCAGTGATCTGGTCCTGATCGACGGTGTGAGAACACCGATGGCCGAGTTCCTCGGCCCCTTTTCCGACCTCTCCGCCAACGACCTCGGCGCCCACGCCGCGCGGGCGCTCTTCGAGCGCACGGGGATCGACCCCGCGGTGGTCGACCACGCCGTGGTCGGCAACGCGCTCCAGACCTCGGGTGACGCCATTTACGGCGCGCGCCACGTCGCCTTGAAGGCCGGGGTGCCCAAGGAGGTTCCGGCGCTCACCGTCAACCGGCTCTGCGGCTCGGGGATCCAGGCGATCCTCTCCGGCGCCCACCTCATCCTGGCGGGCGAGGCGACCACCTGCCTCGTCGGCGGCATGGAGAACATGTCGCAGGCGCCGTTCGTGGTGCGCGGCGCGCGCCGCGGGCTCCGGCTCGGGCACGCCAAGTTCGAAGACCTGATGATGGAGTCGCTGTTCGACGGCTATTGCGGCCTCTACATGGCGGAGACCTCGAACAACCTGGCGCGCGACTACGGCATCAGCCGCGAGGAACAGGACCGGTTCGCCGTCGGCAGCCAGGCGAAGGCGGTAGCGGCGATCGAGGCCGGCCGGCTGGCCGAGGAGATCGTCCCGGTCACCGTCGGCGAGGGCAAGCGGGCGGTGGTCGTCGAGCGCGACGAGCACCCGCGGCCCGGCACCACCCTGGAGACGCTGGCCAAGCTGCCCACCGTCTTCGGCAAAGAGAGCTTCGTCACCGGCGGCAACGCCTCCGGCATCGTCGACGGCGCCGCGATGCTCCTCCTCACCACGAGCGCTCGAGCGCGGGACCTGGGCACGGAGCCCCTCGGGCGGCTCGTCGGTTGGACCGTGGTCGGCGTCGATCCGTCGCGCATGGGCATCGGCCCCGCGCCGGCGATCCGCAGCGCGCTCGCCAGGGCCGGCTGGAGCCTCGCCGACCTCGACCTCGTCGAGATCAACGAGGC